>Ga0335085_10001803_pt1 | contig 42949 bp, 36 predicted proteins | sample Lox_Sample_45_FD_206712 | JGI IMG/M metagenome (GOLD analysis project Ga0335085, IMG submission 206712) | Soil microbial communities from Loxahatchee National Wildlife Refuge, Florida, United States - Lox_Sample_4.5 | ecosystem: Environmental > Terrestrial > Soil > Wetlands | place: USA... | reverse complement strand
TGGACAATGGGGAGAATCAGCAGTTCACCATCCCGAAAGACCAAAAGTTCAACATTGATGGCCAGATGGTAGACGCCTTTGGTCTCAAAAAGGGAATGAAAATCTCGGCGACGAGAGTCACGGAGACCCCCGAGACTGTCGTAACCCAGCAAGCGGTATTGAGCGGTCAGATGCCACCGCCGCCGCCTCCTCCTCCTGATGTTCCAATTCTGGTTGCGGTTGTGAAGGCGCCGCCTGCTCCTGCCCCCGCTCCAGAAGCCGCCCCGGCTCCAGAGGCGGCTCCGGCCGCTCTGCCGAAGACAGGCAGCACCTTGCCGGCCATCGGCCTTCTCGGCGCGCTGATGTTGTGCATGGGTCTAGGCTTGCGGGCGGTACGAGCAATCCGGTCCTAAGGCGCTTCCAAGTGGGCGCTAGTCAGGCCATGCCAGGGCCGCTCCGGTTTCAACGGCCCTGGCTGGCAAAGCGTTTTTTGAACCAGTGAATCCGTTGGTTCCTGAGAGTCGATGCGCTTTGAGCTGTACCGTAATCGTAGCGGGAAAGAGCACCCTGGAGTTGAGCCGGGAGCCTTCAGAGCTGGCGTTCTGATTTCGGTTCTGCTGCTGGGCGCATGTCAAAAAGCCCAACCTCGGGACGACCAGAGTATTACGAAGGAGGTTCAGGCGAGCCTCTATCAGAACGCCACACTCAAGAAGCGGGACATCAGCATTATCACCCACGGCGGCGTGGTCGTTTTGATAGGGCAAGTGAACTCAGAAGACGAGAAGGTGTCGGCTGAACGTTGCGCCAGCGGCGTTACCGGTGTTAAGCAGGTGACCAATCAGCTTGTGGTGGTGGGTGCCTCACCGAAACCTGCGCCCCCCGGCCAAAGCCCACCGGCACGATCAAAGGGGCAGGGAGCTGGCCCGCATGTAACTTAGGTCTTATCCGAGTCGGGAAGTCGCCAGATCGCTTGACTCTCGATGAGCAGCAGTTTCTTCAGCTCAAGATGGACAGAACCCTGGCTGGTCCGTAAAGTGGGATCGTGACATGGCTTTCATGCCTGGTTGCCAATCACTTCCACTATTGTACTAGGACTCTTCCAAGCCTTCTTTCCCATACAGAGTGAGTCAGCTCCATTCTGAGGACGAAGGAACTCAGGGACGCCGGCAGTTTCCGCCTTAGTGAATTTATTGTTGGGTGCCTGTCATAAGAGACAGTTGTCCCGGTTCTCTTCTCATTTCATGCTGTTAGCGAGAATTGACATATAGAGGCCCTAGCAAGGGAGTCCCCTGAAAAGTTGCCGTGACTTGCTGTCAGAGGAACGCGGCGCGGGCCGGTGAGTTCCCAGCGGGCCCCGGAAATTCGAAGATCATGGGTCAGTGCATCGGTAGTCACTCTCACGGTGTGCCGAATTAATCCAAGGAGACCCGAAAAATGAGGCGAGAGTGCGTACAATCCTACTCAACAAGAAATCGATCTCAGAAACACTTGGAAGGCTGAGAAGGGGTCGCCACAGGTTTATCTCTGTCTGCGGCGTTCTGATTCTTCTACTGCGTTGCTTTGCAGGGTTTGTCGCTCATGCGCAAGACAGCGGGCCGGCTGGCGCCAAGGATGGTCCTCCGCTGCTGGAGGCGATCGACGGCGCCCTGGACGAAACGGCAGAGGAGCCTAAGCCGGCGAGCGCCACTCCGGCCAAGCCTCTACTTGACAGTCCGGTGCTTCCCGTGGAAACCAAATCCGAAAGTTTTCACTGGAGGCCCGCTTTGGAGGAGACCCTTCTCTTCTCAAGCATTATGCACGCAAAGCGCCTGGGGGACCCGGACACGGGACCTGAGTTAAAGGGGCCGTGGTTCAAAGATTATTTTCGTTCGGTGGCTGGTTTGCACGGCTGGGACGACTATGATCCGTTCGTGGTTCAGTACATCGGGCATTCGTTTCACGGAGCGTCGGACTCACGCATCGAGCTGCAGAATAATCCCAACGGGCGGGCAATTGACTGGGGCATGCCCGGCTACTGGCACAGCCGGGCGGTTGCTATGGCTTGGAGTGCCCTTTGGGGGACTCAGTTCAAGATTGGCCCTTACAGTGAAGCGATGATTGGCAATGTCGGCCTGCCGAATCAATACCGCAAGCACCCCCTGCCGGACCAATGCGATTACGGCACTATGGCCTGGAGCGAGTTTTTCGTCAACCCCGTTGGGGGAACCGCCTGGGTAATGAGCGAAGACCTGTTAGACCGGTACGTCGTGCGGCGCATGGAAGGCAAGGCGAATCGCTATTTCATGTATGTGGCCAGAAGCTTCCTTACTCCCTCGCGTGCTTGGGCCAACCTCATGCGCTTCAAAGTACCCTGGTATCGCGAAACGCGCAGCATCGACGGCCGACCTTTAGCTTTCCACTGATGGCCACCCGGCGCGGCCCTCGGCCTCGACGGATCGACCTCGCGCGGCGAATTGTGGGCTGACAAACCGGGAGGATCCCAACATGGCATTTCCTGAGCACAAAACCAAGATCGTGGCGACCATCGGGCCTGCATCCGAATCGCCAGAAATTCTGGAGCAGATGATTCGCGTGGGGATGAATGTCACTCGCCTCAACTTCTCGCACGGGGATTTCTCCACTCACCGGCGCGTCATTCAGAATATCCGGCGCGCGGCGGAGGCGACCGGCCGGCGAGTCGCGATCATGGCGGACCTGCCCGGTCCGAAAATGCGGATCGGCACGCTGGTTAGTGAGAAAGTCGAACTTAAGGCCGGTGACCGCTTCACACTCACAACGGAGGAAATAGCAGGCGATCAACGACGCGTTTCCGTAACGTTCTCGCGACTTCCGCTGGTGGTGAGGGCTGGCGACAAGCTCTTTCTAAACGACGGCTATATTCAACTGGAAGTGGTGGAGGTGCTTGGCGCTGAAGTCGTCTGCCTGGTAAAAGTCGGTGGTGAGTTGCGTTCGCGGAAAGGCCTAAATCTTCCTGGCATCGACCTCGGCATCAGCGCTTTCACCGAAAGAGATCGTGAGTGCCTCAAATTCGCTCTGGAAAGCGGCGTGGACGCCGTAAGTCAATCGTTTGTGGAGAGCGCAGCTGACATCCAGGCCCTGCGCTCGGCTGCAGGCGACCTCGGCTACCGGCCGTTCGTTATTGCCAAGATCGAGAGAACGCGCGCCTTAGACCGCATCGACGAGATCCTGGACGCCGCTGATGGCATCATGATAGCCCGCGGCGACCTTGGGGTAGAGGTCCCCATTGAGAGGATTGCCATACTCCAAAAGGATCTCATGCGCCGGGCCAACCAGCGTGCCAAGCCGGTGATTACCGCGACTCAGATGCTGGAATCGATGACCACCAACGCTCTTCCCACGCGTGCCGAGGCTACTGATGTTTCTAATGCCATCCTGGACGGCACAGACTGCGTGATGCTGTCCGCGGAATCGGCGACCGGCAGGCATCCGGTGGAGTCGGTTGCCATGCTGGCCAGGATCGCAGCCGCCGTTGAGCCTACACGTCGTCGTGTTCCGGTGAAGGAGATGTATCAGGCTGCTGAGATTCGGGGGCGCGTCCGCCCGGAACACCTGGTTGCGATCGCGGTGGAGGCCAGCCTGGAGTATTGTTCGCCGCTGGCAGTCTTTACTCCTACGCTGAGCGGCGCTTCTGCCCGAAGAATGGCTTTGTTGCGCCTGCCGGTCTGGACTGTGGCCGTGAGCCCAATTGCGAAGACTTGCCAGGACCTGCTCTTTTCTTACGGCGTAATGCCCGTGCAGGAGGCACGCCGACCGCCAGAGTGGAGCCTCTACGTCAAAGCATGGCTTCAGAAGCAGGGTGTTTCGGCAGGATTGGCGATTCTGACGGAGGGGCCATGCTCCACAGATCTGAACGCCAACCACCGCATGGAGATCATGGAACTATAAGAATCCCTCTCGAAAGGATCGTCTCTGAGCGGTCGAGACTCAAGCGGGCGGAAGGTCATTCTCGCCAGCTTCTCACCCCGGGGCGCTATCTCTCACCATCCCACTGGAAGCGGTAGACGTCGTCGATCCTGGCATCGGGCGGCATCATGGCGAGTTCCTTCAGATGGCCGCTGCGCAAATCGTACACCCAGCCGTGCAGCGTCGGACGCTGCTCGCGATGCCACGCCCACTGAATGATGGATGTCTTGGCGAGGTTCTGCACCTGCTCGGCGACGTTGATTTCCACCAGCCGATCCCAACGGGCCTGCGGGTCGGCGAGCGAGTCGATCTGCCCCTGGTGGTTTCGGTAGACGTCCTTTAGGTGTCGCAGCCAGTTGTCAATCAGGCCCAAATCCTGATTGCCCAAAGCATGTTTAACGCCGCCGCAGTTGTAGTGTCCGCACACGATTACATGACTTACCTTAAGTGCCTCCACCGCGTACTGCAGGACACTCAGCATGCTGAAATCGGTATGCACTACCATGTTGGCGATGTTGCGATGGACGAACAGTTCGCCCGGCTCGGTGCCGGTGATGTCCTCCGACGGGACGCGGGAGTCGGAGCAGCCGATCCAGAGAAACTCGGGAGTCTGCACCTCGGCCCTTTTCGTGAAGTAATCGGGCCGGACCTTGAGCTTCTCCTCGGCCCAAGCTTTGTTGGCCAACAGCAGTTCCTGGTACGACTCCATGGCCCCTCCCATTACGGCCGGTAGCTTTCCCAACCCTTCAATTCGATCTCGATCTTCTTGTAAGGAGCCAACTGCCGGAAATCTTCCACGATCTCCATAATATCGCGGTCGATGAACAAAGCCCGTGTGCCGTCAATCACCAGATGGGAGTTGTTGGGCAGTTCGCGCAATTTCCTACGGAACTCGTTCTTATTGACAAAGCTGGCGTCCTTCGTGAACCGGAACAGATAGTTGGAATTCTGGCTCACCACCGCGATGCCTTCACGATGATTGGTGCGGATAACGAAGAATACTCCGCATACGAATCCCAGCAGCACTCCAGTGAGCAGGTCGGTAAACACCACCGCGATGACCGTAATCGCGAACGGTATGAATTGGTCCCACCCCTGCGAATAAACCGCACGGTAAAGGGACGGCTTGGTGAGCTTGTACCCCACCAGGATAAGAATCGTTGCGAGACTGGCCAGGGGTGTCAGTCTCAGGACACCCGGAAGCAGGACCACGGACACCAGCAGCAGTAGTCCGTGAATGACGGTGCTCATCCGGGTGCGGCCTCCGGCGGTGACGTTGGCTGCGGTTCTCACCACCACCGACGTGATCGGTAGCCCGCCAATCATTCCACAGAACGCGTTGCCGACGCCCTGCGCCAGCAGTTCGCGATTCGAAGAAGAGATTCGCTTGTAGGGATCCAGGCGGTCCGAGGCTTCCAGCGAAAGGAGCGTCTCGAGACTTCCCACCACAGCGATCGTCGCGGCCGCAATCCAGACTTTCTGGTTGCCGATTGCGGAAAACTGCGGATGCGTGAATTGGTGGACAAAATCTGAGAGGCTTGCCGGAACGGGCAGGTTCACCAGGTGTTCAGTTGAGACTACCTGTATCGACGGCGCGACTTGACCGAAAAATTGGTTGAGAGCGATCCCTGCCCCGACCACCGCCAGCGGTCCCGGTACAAACTGAAAGAACCGCGATTTCCTGGCCAGGAAATCCCAGACGAGCATCAGCGCCAGGCCGGCCACGAAGATGATCACGGCGCCCTTGGCCGCGCTCGCCATCGCGGCGGCGATATCGCTGAGAGTGTTGTTTCCCCCAAGCTCTAGGAACTTAAAATCGCCCATGTAGTCGGTGTCCCGCCCCAAGGCGTGCGGGATCTGCTTGAGGATAATCAGGACGCCGATACCGGCCAGCATGCCCTTGATCACCGAATTGGGCACGTAGTCGGCAACCACGCCGAATTTCAACGCGCCTAAGGCGATTTGCAGCAACCCGGCCAGGACCACGGCCACCAGGAAGCCCTCGTACGACCCGATCCCTTGAATCGCACCGAGGACGATTACGGCAAGTCCCGCCGCAGGTCCGCTCACACTCACCTGCGACCCGGACAACAGCCCCACGACGATGCCGCCCACGATCCCCGATATCACGCCGCCAAAGAGCGGTGCCCCGGATCCCAAGGCGATACCAAGGCAAAGAGGAAGAGCGACAAGAAAAACTACCGTCCCTGCCGATGCGTCATGCTTAAGGACACTGCCCACGGCTGCATCGACCCCTTGTCGACTAGGTCCGCCAGTTGACACGATGAAAATCCCTCAGGAGCAGCCAGCACTCCTTGCCGAGTGCGGTCTTGAAGCTTTGCACCGGGGAAGCAACGGATCATGCCAATTGCCGTCGCATCCATCAGGACGTACGTGAGGTCGTTAAAACGAAGGCTTACTTGTCCCTTCAACAGTCCCGACAGCCCCGGCACGCTCGTGAGGCCGGGGCTTCGGCCCTGCTCCACCCGAGGATCAACGCCTACTTCTGTTGTGGTGGATACTTCTTGAAAAGCTTGGCTATCGCCTTTTTGATATTCTTGTCCTGTTTTTCAGGCTTTGCTTTCGTGTCAAGCGTTTTGGTGGCAACGCCGCGCCATACCAAGTCCTTGTTCTTGGCGTCATACATATCAACGGACAATTGGCCGACGTATATGGTGCTCGTTGAACCGGATGTGGTGGTGCTGGTCATACCCCCCCCACCATAGCCATACCACCCGCCGCCCCAGCCCGGACCGTAGCCCCAACCGCTTGAGAAACTGTTGAATTGTTTCTCTTGGTTGACGGCCGTCTGATACCCAACGTATAGATCAGCGTCATCCGAGTCGGTTTCGGTCAGTCCCTTGGTTGATAGTTCGGACTCAATCGCCGCTTTAATCTGTTTGTCGACGATGTCATTCGGCTGATCGGAGCCCTTGATCACGTCGACCCACTTAAAGGTCCTGTAATCCGAGAATTTGGCATCTTTGGCGAAGTTGTAGCGCACGTCCTGGGCCCAGGCAGCGCTCAACCCAAGGACGCCCACTGCTATCGCAAGAAAAGCAAGTCGTTTCATTGGCTCATTCCCCTTTCGGCAGAGATTTCTTGCTGGTCCACGGTCCAAGCCCTCCCGCCATTTGCGAACAGGCCGGGGTCTGATGAAGACCGAAACACCCACTCAGGAATCTATGGCTGGCTGTTCATACCCGCCACTGGCAGTTTTTACAGCCGTCTAAAGATGTAGCCGGCCGTCTTTTACCCGGCTCCGGCGTGAACCGGCCTGCCAAAAATCACAGTGGAAACCGAGCGCCCAGGCAGCTTACTCTTCAGCCGACCGCGGAATAAGGTCGTCGCTTGGCATCTATGACGAATGGGTGTGCGTCTGAAATGATGAGCATAGGGGTTTCAGGGTTGAAACCGCAGAGATTCAGTCTCAAGGAGCGACCAATGAAACATACGCCGAGAGAGTTCGCTATCGCCTTACTGGGGTTGGCAATGACACTGGGAATTCCCGCCCTTTCGAATTCCCAGACGAGCAGTCAGGATCAAGACGCAATCCGGCAGGTCGTCTCAGGGATGGACCAGGCTTGGAACCAGGGCGACGCAGGAGCTTTGGCGAAGTACTATACGTCAGAGGCCGAGGTCATTGACGTGATGGGCGGAATTCACGGGGGTCGAGATGCGATCGCGAGGCGAAACGCCATTCTGCTTGGCGATATGTTCTCCGGAAGCGGCCTTACGCAGCAATTGAGAAATACCAACTTCCTCCGGCCCGATGTCGCCGTCGTCGACACTGATGCGCAGATATACGGCTACAAAACCTTACCCAAGGCGTTCACGGCTTCGGGGAACGTGATCACCGTCAGGGCGAGACACGTCATGGTCTACGCGAACGGCCAATGGCGGATCGTTGCCTCCCAATTCACTTACGTTGTGCCTCCGCCCACACCGCAGTGACCTCTCACAGCATATCCCGATATAGCAGAGGTTAACGCTTCGGAATCGCCAATTCCTGATCATCTTCTGAACGCCAGGCTGTCACGGCGGAGGCAAGGAGTTGGAGAGGCTTACCAGGTTGTGCGGAATCACCATGATAACGCCGCGGCGCGCGGCATCCATGTCGGCAATCATAAAGAAAGCAATCGACACAATAATCGGCAGGATGAAGAACCGCCTTCGTTTCGTTCCGAGACTTCGCGCATTATAGCCGACCAGCAGATTGCAACAGACAGCGATCACGATCATGAGGGTCCATGCGGGCCCCGGGATTCGATTTAGCCAGGCTGCCTGCGTGTATCCCTGCGAGTTCAAAACATCATTCATACCGGCAACGGCCAAGGCGGCGAGCGGTGCGGGTTGCGCTGCGGCAGCAGTCCGCACGGCGGACCAAAGGTCGTTCTGCAGTTGGCGGGTGGTGGCGTCGATCTGCTCGAGTCGGCGCTCGTCGCGGGTTTCATAGAATCCAATACGCTGATCTAAATACGTCTTTAAGAGCGCGCGCACCTGGGCAGCTTCGACGGGAGTCAGGAGTCCTGCCCGCAGGTATTCCGTCCCGATGGCATTGGTTTCCTCTGCCTCGTAATTCTTGCGTTGATCATACCGGTTGACAGCCATCGAAAAGCTGAAGCCGATGATGAGGCCAAGCAGGGTAAGCGACGCGCCCACGATTACGCCCAGGTCTTCTCGCTCTCCTTCTCCTGGATCGTCTCGCTTTCGGCGTAAGTAGGCGCCTGCCCGTGCCGCCAACCAGAGCAGCAAAAGGCTAAACAAAAAAAGAGTTTCGGGGTAGTCCACTAGCTTAGCCAAGTTCAGTTTCCCAGCACCAGCGTCACAAGAGTGACGCAATCCTGTGGTTACATAGCTAGCCGGCAAAATTGCCGGTTCACCCGGCCTTTCGAGCCCTCTCCAAACGAAACAGACTAAACGCCAGACCATGGCGCCGCGGTCAGCAGCTTGCCGTCGGCGAAGCCGAGAAAGCCGGAACCGTATACTCCTGCACGTCTGAATCCTGAGCTCCGCGGCCGGCGACCTCCGTCTTCTTCGTTTCCACCAAGGCCACCGAGGGAGCTACCTGCCGGAAGACCTCCCGCAGGCTCTCCGCCCACCGCGCATCGGATGCACTCGCATGAATTGTGACGATCGTCGCAAGATGCCGCACGCGAACGCAAGCCCGCATCCGGTCGACATGCCGCGCGGTTTCCAGGCTATTCACGAGCACCCCGCAGGGAAACAGGCCCCATCATCGCGGAACATCATGAAACGACGTTTTGAAGATTTTTACTGGCAGTTTTGCCAGTTATGACTTGGGCGGCGTGCTCGGCTGACTGCGCAACCGCAGGGGCGTGCATCAACGGACGGGCGACGCCGGTAAACAGAGCGAAAACCATCGTCAGCGTGGTCTTTCGTACGGCTCTGCGGATCATAGACTCCTCCGGTGAGAGGTGGTGATTGACGGCGGAGTATAACAGAGACGTCCCTCCGGCATGACCGTGATTTCCGGACCGTTTCGTGGCAGAATCAAGGTATGGCTCGAGGGTGGGAAAGTAAATCCGTCGAGTCGCAACAGGAATCGGCCGCAGCGGTGCGCGCCGCATCGCCCCAAGTCGACGATCCTCAGGCGCGGGCGCGCCGGCAGGAGCGCGGGGACCTCGAACTCTCGCGCACGCGCGTTCTGAGAGAATTGGCTGCCGCCATTCATCCGCGTCATCGTGAGCAGCTCGAAGCCGCGTTGCGTTACCTGGATTTAAAGATCGCCGCGACAAACAGGCCAAAGATCGTTTGACGCGCTCGCTCCGGGATTCCTCGCTGCGACACAGGAAGACAACTCGACCAGTATCGGTCTGTCCGGCCTCGGAGCGAAAATCGCCAGCCTATCGCACATGTCCCGCACATTCCTGATCGACACAGACACCGCGTCGGACGATGCCATCGCCTTGATCATGGTCCTCTGCGCTCCGGAGGTTCGCGTGGCGGGCATCACCACTGTGGCCGGGAACGTGAGCGTGGAGCAGGGCACGCGCAACGCGCTCTACACGGTCGAACTCTGCGGCGCCCATGTTCCCGTCTATCCCGGCGCCGGCAAGCCTCTGCTGCGAGCTCATCAGGACGCGACTTGGTTTCACGGCCAGGACGGCTTGGGCGACCACGGGTTCCGTCCGCAGTGGCGGAGGGCCGAGGCGAAGCACGCCGTTGACGCTATCATCGAGACGATTCACGCCAACCCCGGACTCACGCTGGTTACGCTCGGCCCGCTGACGAACATTGCGCTCGCCCTGCTGCGCGATCCCGATATCGCCCGCCAGATCGGTCGCACGGTGGTCATGGGCGGAAATCCCTGCTGCGAGGGCAACGTCACTCCGGCCGCCGAGTTCAACATCTGGGTGGATCCCGAAGCTGCGCGCGTCGTGCTGCACAGCGGCCTTCAGGTGGAGTTGATCGGATGGCAACTCTGCCGCGATGAGGCGGTACTCGACCCGGCAGAGATCGAACGGGTGTGCGGCTGGAACAATCCGCGCGCCAGTTTCGCGATCGCGAGCAACAGCCAGGCGCGCCGTGCTCTGATGACGCAGACCGGTGAGGACGGGATCTGCCTGCCCGATCCCGTCGCCATGGCCATTGCGCTCGATCCTTCCGTCGGAACCGAATGGGGCAACCACTACGTTGACGTCGAGACCCACAGCGAGCTGACGCGCGGCATGACCGTGGTCGATCGGCTCAATGTCGCCGGCGACCCGCGGAATCGTCCGACTTGGTCCTCGCTCCTTGATCGTCCGCCGAACGCCAGAGTCTGCTGGGCCATCGACGTGGCACGATGGAAGGATCTGCTGTTCGGTTTCCTTCAGTAACAGCGGGCGTCGGCTCCCGGCCGGAGCCCGTCCGGCTGCGTTCACTGAATCCAAGTGCATGATGGGTTCTTTCCCCGATCTGCCGCTTCGCTCTGCGCAGGATGACCTTCCAGATTCCTTCGCTGCCCCGTGGCAATCCGCGGTCGGAGCGATATTTCTGTAAATATCCTGTTTTGTGACACATTCCGGGTTCATTCGTATTTCAGCCCCGCTTGGCGCTGCTGCCGGCCGACACCGCACGCTCGATCGCGGCGTAAAGCAAAAGACGGCGAGTTCGCTATGGGAAAGGAGACGCGGCCAGAATGCCGGCGAAGCGCGCTTCCCGGTGCGGAGGGCGTTGGCCGCGGAGCGCTGCTTGCCGAGTGCTGTCCCGGCTCCCGTCCCGGCCTCGCCGGTCCCGACGATTTTGCTTCCGCCCGATTCGCTGCCCGCCGCCGAGTTGCCGTTCAATGCTCCCTCAGCAAGGGAACTCTCCGTGTCTGACATGTGTCCTCCCATGGCTCCGACCGCCGTTCTCCTAGCCTGCGAACCCCGAGATCGTAGCGGCGGCTTCATGCCGCCACAAATGGCGGGGTAAACCCGCCACTATACGACGTCGGGGCGGTCCTTGATTAAGGCGCTCAAGCCCACTATGAAGGCTAGTCCTGCCGGCTGGGACAGTGGGTAAAACTGAGAGAAGTGAGACAATTTTGTTTGCCCTGTGTGTTGTCAACAGCTTACCCTGTGCAAAAATCGGCGGGGCGGCCGGGCTGACGAAGGCGCTTGGGCCTTGGGGAGGCAGGGCGAGGCCCGAGATTTACCCAACTCCTGAGGAATCTTGGAGACAGGATTAAATTGGCTGGCGTAGTGGTATCATCGCGGCATCGTCATTCCCGGCGCAAAGCAGGAATCCACTCGATCGGGCACCTTGCCTATTTGCTGGAGAGCGCTTTCTCCACCGCCTGCGGATTGCGGGCGATCACGGTCAGGTAGGCCCGTACGGCGCTTTCGGGGCGCCGCCGCCCCTGTTCCCACTCCTGACGGGATCGCGGGCTGACGGCGTATCGCCGCGCGAACTCAGCCTGCGACAAGCCCAAGCGGGCGCGGATGGCTTTCACGTCCACGTCTTCCGGAACTTCCACGTAGCGCATGGGAAGTGCGACTCCGCCCTCCACGTGATCCACAACTTCCTTCATCGCCCGGATCAGGCGCTTGCCTGCTTTTGAGTGCCTGGCTTTGTTCATTGAACGTCCCTCAATCGATTTACGAGTGCTGGTCGGCAATGTTCATCTCCATCGCGTTGCGCTCTTCAGGGCGCAGGATTTTATCCGCTCGCCTCTGTGTAGACGCTGGTGTGGGCGATGCCGGCGCTCATCGGGAGAGTTATACGGCATTGACGTATGGGACGCAAGCTGTCGAAGAGCGGGAGGGCCGAAGGGGCGCAGAGGTGTGGGGAAACGTCTGCGCAAGCGCCCGTGCCACAGCGAGTTGGCGAGTGCTGCGGATGAGCTCGCGTGAATCAGTGCTGAGATTGTCGCTGTTCGGCCAAAGCCAGCAGGTTGCGTCGGATCGTGGTCAGAGCTTGGACGTCGCCCTTCGTCTCCGCCAATGCCAGCGCTTTGCGCAACCACTGTTCCGCTTCCCCAAACTCTCCGCGCGCCTGGTAAATCTGGCCCAGGTTGCTGTAGGCGATGGCGAGCTTGGGTTCGTCGCCCAGGCGCTCGGCAATGGCGATCGCCTTGCGCAGCCACCGTTCCGCTTCGCCCAACTCGCCCCGCGCCTTGTAAATCTGGCTCAGGTTGTTGTAGCGGATGGCGAGACTGGGTTCGTCGCCCAGCCGCTCGGCAATGGCGATGGCCTTGCGCAGCCACTGCTCCGCTTCCCCCAACTCGCCCCGCGCCTCGTAAATCTGGCTAAGGTTGGTGTAGTCGATGGCGAGATTGGGTTCGTCGCCCAGGCGCTCGCCAATAGCAATGGCCTTGCGCAGCCACTGTTCCGCTTCCCCCAAGTCGCCCCGGTCCTGATAAATCTGGCTCAGGTTGTTGTAGCGGATGGCGAGCTTGGGTTCGTTCCCCAGGCGCTCGTCAATCGCGATGGCCTTGCGCAGCCACTGTTCCGCTTCGCCCAACTCGCCCCGCGCCTTGTAAATCTGGCTCAGGTTGTTGTAGTCGATGGCGAGACCGGGTTCGTTCCCCAGGCGCTCGTCAATGGCGATGGCCTTGCGCAGCCACTGTTCCGCTTCCCCCAAATCACTCCGCGCCTGGTAAATCTGGCTCAGATTGTTGTAGTCGATGGCAAGATTGGGTTCGTCGCCCAGGCGCTCGTCAATGGCGATGGCCTTGCGCAGCCACTCTTCCGCCTGGCCTAACTCGCCCCGCGCCTTGTAAATCTGGCTCAGGTTGTTGTAGCGGATGGCGAGCTTGGGTTCGTCGCCCAGGCGCTCCCCAATAGCAATGGCCTTGCGCAGCCACTGTTCCGCTTCCCTCAAATCACCCCGCGCCTGGTAAATCTGGCTCAGGTTGTTGTAGTAGATGGCGAGATTGGGTTCGTCGCCCAGGCGCTCGGCAATAGCGATGGCCTTGCGTAGCCACTGTTCCGCTTCCCCCAACTCGCCCCGCGCATCGTAAATCTGACTCAGGTTGTTGTAATCGGTGGCCAAGCTCCGTTCATCCTCGAGCTCGTCGTCGAGCGTGATGGCGGCGCGGATGTACTCCTCGGCTTTGTCGAGGCGACCCGCTCCCTTATAAGCCCACGAGAGCCATGTCTTCGCCGCCCGGCGTGCCACATTCATCCGATTCTGCAGCGCGTTGTTCAGCCCACGCCGGTCACCGAGGCGTTCAAATATGTCATCGGCCTCGTGGAGCGCTTCGAGCGCCGCCTGCGATTCGTGCCTTTCTACCCGGATGCGTCCAATATCCAGGAGGAGACTGCCTATCGCGCTCTCATCGGGCGGAGACTTCGACCTGTACGTCGCAAGCTGATCGAGCTTCTCCTGGAGGTCACCGAGCCAGCGCGAACTAGGTGCGCCTGTCTGCCACTCACCGCGAGGCTCAGCGGGGATGTCTTGCTTGACCAGTTCGCCGTCAAATTGCGCGGTCCCGGAGCGGAATGACCAGAAGTCGCGCGCCCGCTCGGCAAGATAGCCTGTGGTTTCGGGGTCGATCCAGAAGAGGGCGCAGATCGCCTGGCGGCGAAATAACTCCCGGCCATAGTTGAGGCGTAGTAAAACTGGCGCCGGGCCGGGACCATCGCTGGCCGTCTCGGCCCGAATCAGCTCCGGCAGGCCGTGCACCAAAAAAAGAGCCGGCTTCCCGGGCTCTTTGGCAGTGAAGTACGCGAGTGGGTCGGCAACCCGTATCCGATAAACCGGCTGCCCTTCCTCGTCGTGGCGCTCGGCGAGCACCACCTGCGCCGTGTCGATCCCGTGGACGCGCAATTCAGCGCCGAGAGCCGCCTCCAGCGAAGCGATCTTCAGCCGATTGTTGCAGATTCCAAAATAAATGCACCCCTGGGTGCGGCTGTTCGCCACCAGCGCGACAATCTCCGCGACTGCCTCACGGTCCGCAGGAGTGAGCGATTCCGGCGGCGCCAATGCGACTTCAGACTCCGATGAGCTGCCTGACAATAGGATTTACCTCGTACCACCCGGGTCCATTCGGATATTGCAGAATCATCAGGTTGTGCATCAGGTCCAGCATGGGCTTCTCATCCTTCGACCGGAGCTGGCGGGTTTTGTGAACTTCTTTCAGGATCTCGACCGACTCCTGCCGGGTGAGCTGGTTGCTGTATTCGCCGCGGAACTTCACCACCGCGTGATCCACGTGAGCGCGTTGGATCGAGTTGGCCTTGGTGACCATGGCGCGCAAAGCCGCGGCCTGGATCAGCCGGATCAGCTCGCGCGTCACGCCGCCGCTCATCTCCACGGCGTAGTCCAGAGCTTCGCTGTCGATGAGCTGCGCGTCCATGCGACGCAGCACAATATCCCGCATGCAGTCCCACGCCGCCTTGCTCCTTTCCCCGGCCTGGTCCTTGATTTTGAAATTCGGCAGAACATATTGCATGGGAAAGTTCTGCTGCACCACCTTGATCTGGCCCGAGTAGAGCACCGAGGTCGGCACGGTGAAGATGATCTTGCACTCCGGCTGGATCAGCACCGGACCCTTGGTCAGGAAAAGGTCCATGGAAACGTCAACCGGGGGCTTATCGAGGTCCTCGATGACCATCAGGACCTTCTTATCGCCGCCTTGCGGATGCGTCTGGACGGCGTGAATGATGCGATTAATGAAAGTCACCAATTCCGGGACGCGCGGCTCAAATCTCTGCCGGAACTCCCTGTTCTCGGAGTAGCCCGTCTTCAGCGTGCCGACCGCACTCAGAAACCAGGCGCTGATCTTCGCCTTTACGGTCACATCCGCGCCTTCTTCCTTCTTCTTCACAACAGAGACCTCGGCAGTCCATTTCTCCAGGTCGGCCAGGAGCTTCGCGTCGAGATCGAGCCCGGCCCGGTCGGCTTCCTCAAAGAGTCTCTTGCCTATAGCCAGAAGCAAATCGGAATATGTGAGGTCAAAGATATTGAGGTCGCGCTCCACCGAAAACTGCACGATGAAAAACTTGCCCTTGATTTCAGCGTCTCTGGTCAGGCAGTTGAGCGCGGAGCTTTTGCCCGAACCAATGTGCCCGCTGAAAAGGATTTTCAAGGGAGTGGGGTCGTTGAGCAGAAGCACCTTGATCTCGTCGTGAGGGTTATCCGGCCGATCGACGTACCAATCCTTCCTGTCCTCATTGAGAGACTGCATCGGATTGAAGTACTCGATCACCTTGCCCAGGAACGAAGCCCGCATGAGCACTCCCTGATACCAGCTGCATCGGCGGCGATGCGCCCTAGCGTCCACAGTATACCGCGAGTCGCGACGCCATCGTTTCTTGTGCCGTCCCACGCTCCGGCAGACGCCGGGGTGCCCGGCCGCTGTAGTTCACGATGCACCGCTCCGGGTATGAGAACGGGGCCGTAGAGGGTGGGTAACAGACCAATCTGCTCGATCAGAACCTCGCGAGGACCACAGAAGCGCATGCTGCGCTATGCGCCAGCCCGGCCGTTCGGACGAACCGAGAACCGACAACTGAGAACTGACAACCGACAACTCCCTTGCGCCTTATCTTACCCGGCAGTAAAATACACTTAATGCCAGTCAGCCCCGGCCAGGCAGATTAGGCGCGCCACCATGCCCAGAAGCGCACTCGCGCAGCAACCGCATTGGAAGGCCTTCGCCAGCCGCCGTCGCGATCCCGCCAGCAAACGCGAGGCGGTCCTGAAGACGGCCGCGGAGTTGTTCCTGGAGAAGAGCTACGGGCGCACGTCGCTTGACGACATTGCCAGGCGGCTGAACATCACCAAGCCCGCGCTGTACCACTATTTCCACAAAAAGGAAGAGATCCTGCTCGAGTGCTATCGCTGGGGGACGGGACTCATCGAGGAGAGTCTCACTGAAATTGCAAGTTCTGCAGGCACCGGCCTGGAAAAGGTCGCGGCCTTCGTCTACTCCTATGCCAACGTGATGACGGTGAATTTCGGCCGATGCGTGATGCGTCTGGACGAAGGGGATCTGTCGGATAAGGCGCTCCACGAGGTCCGGACGTACAAGCGGAAAATCGATCGGCGGCTGCGGTCGTTCATCCAAGACGGCATCCGCGACGGATCGATCGCGCCCTGCGATCCGAAGATCGCCGCCTTTTCGATTGCCGGCGCCGTGAACTGGATCTGCATGTGGTACGAGCCCGAGGGACCACTCACGGCCGAGGAGATCGCGTCGCAATTTGCGCGCACCTTGACCCAGGGATTGGCGCGGCGGAAGGCAGAGCCCCTACGCCGCGCGGCGCCGCCCGGTCCTTCGGCGGACTGATAGCGCTGGCTGTAGCGGCGGTGTCCTCACGGCCGGGAAATGGAGATGTAGCGGCGCTGTCCTCAGCGGCGCCGATGAGGCCGCTACAGCCGCGGGCGCCGTTTTGAAGAACGATTCGGGTAGGGCTTGAGCGAATGCCTGGCGGCGCTCTCGAGGAGTTTGAGAAACGAGAGGGCCTCCGGCGTCAGCGGCTGGTGGCGCAGGTGAATCACGTCAAGGTTGCGATGCAACGGCTCGGCGTCCACGATTTCGATGGCGCGCAGCTTTCCGCTCCGCAGTTCCTGTGCGACAGCGATGAGCGGAAGAAATCCGAGGCCGAGGCCGCGGTCCACCATGCGCTTGGCGGCTTCGATGCTCTCCACTTCGAGCACGACGTTCGGCAGCAGGCCCGCGCGACGAAACAGGCCCTGCGTCAGCGTCCAGTCGCTGGAACCGCGGTCGTAGAAGATGAGCGGCCACGTCTCCAGGTGCTCCAAACGCGTCCGCGGCGCGCGGGCATTGGGATGGCGGGGATGCCCGGTAAGAATCAGAGGGTCGTCGCGCAAGGTGGTGGTTTCCACATCGGGATGGTTGAGGGCCCGCGCCACACCCATGTCCGCCTCGCCGTCGACCACCATTTTCAGCACTTCTTTGGAGTGGCCGGCGCGCACCGTCACCAGGGTCTTGGGATGGGCGCTCTGATAGCGCTTCAGAACATCGGGCAGAAAGTAGGTGCAGATGGAGAGCGCCGCGGCGATCCGCAGGGCTCCGGCCGCGGAGGGTTGAAGTTCCTGGACGGCCTGCCGGGCCTGCGCGATGTCGCGCAGCACCTGCTCGGCGTAAGGTCTCAAGGTACGGCCGGCCGGCGTCAGCGCCAGCTTGGCGCCGCCCCGGGCGAAGAGGCTGGTGCCGAGCGAGTCTTCGAGGGCCTGGATGCGGCCACTGACGGCGGGTTGGCTGACGTTCAGCACCTCGGCTGCGCGGCGGAATCCGCCATGCGCAGCCACGGCAAGAAACGTCTTGACTTGGTCGATCTCCATGGCCACCTCTGCCTGACTGAAATTGGGTGCTCGGCACGATTATAACCGGCAGGAGGCTGATCTGAAACTCTTATCATGGATGATAAGGTGAATCAGTTTGACCGATTGGTCATAACCGCCCCAAGATCGTAAATGCGTGCGCGGCAGGGTTCGCTCCCGGGCGATGCCCAGTGCGATGCGCGACAATCCAGGCGTGAAGAGGGGAGCATGGGAACGAACGGCATGGCGGACAACTTGGATCAGACGTGGCGTATCGCGGCGCGATGGCAGGGCGTGACGCGGCCGTACACGGGAGCGGACGTACTCCGGTTGCGGGGCTCGATCGCTATCGAGCATACGCTGGCGCGCATGGGGGCGGCTCGACTATGGGAACTGCTGCGTACCCGGCCCTACGTGGCTGCGCTCGGGGCGCTGACCGGCAATCAGGCGATTCAGCAGGTCAAGGCGGGTCTCGAAGCGATTTACATCAGCGGCTGGCAGGTGGCCGGCGACGCCAACGACGCCGGTCAGATGTATCCTGACCAGAGCCTTTATCCCGCGAACAGCGTGCCTAACCTGGTGCGGCGGATCAATCAGGCGCTGGCGCGCGCCGACCAGATCCATCATGCCGAAGGCAAGAACGGCATGCACTGGTTCGCGCCGCTGATCGCCGACGCCGAGGCCGGGTTCGGCGGCAGCTTGAACGCATTTGAACTGATGAAGGCGATGATCGAGGCGGGCGCCGCCTGTGTCCACTTCGAGGACCAATTGTCCTCGGCCAAGAAGTGCGGGCATCTGGGCGGCAAAGTGTTGGTTCCGACCAGCGAAGCAATTCAGAAGCTGGTCGCGGCCCGGCTCGCAGCGGACGTGATGGGCGTGCAGACGCTCGTCCTGGCGCGCACGGACGCCAATAGCGCCCATCTTCTAACCAGCGACATTGACGCCCGCGATCGCGAGTTTCTGACCGGCGAGCGCACGCCCGAGGGATTTTTCCGGATTCGCGGCGGTCTCGATTCGGCGATCGCCCGTGGGATCGCCTACGCGCCCTACGCCGACCTGATCTGGTGTGAGACGTCGAAGCCTGATCTCGACGAAGCCCGCCGATTCGCTGAGGCGGTCCTCAGCCGGCATCCTTACAAGATGCTGGCCTACAACTGTTCGCCGTCGTTCAACTGGAAGAAGAACCTCGACGACGCCACCATCGCCCGTTTCCAGCGTGAACTCGCGGCCATGGGCTACAAATTCCAGTTCGTGACGCTGGCCGGCTTCCACGCGCTGAATCTCTCGATGTTCGAGCTGGCGCGGGGCTATAAGCTGAGTGGGATGACGGCTTATTCGCGGCTGCAGGAGAAAGAGTTCAGCCGCGAGCATCAATACGGATACGACGCGGTGAAGCATCAGCGCTTTGTGGGCACCGGGTATTTCGATGATGTCCAGCAGGTGATCTCGGGAGGACTTGCCTCCACGACGGCGCTTGGCGAATCAACCGAAGCCGAACAATTCACCGAGACGGAACTGCCCATCTATCCGGGCCAGGGGCCAGACGCGGCCTGCCAGCCGATTCTCGGCGAGTGTCCCGCTGTACTCACGTCCGCCAAGTAGAGGTGGGCCGGGGAATATTGAGCAATTGCCGAATAGCGTGACGCCTGCTGTAGCGGCGCTCTATGAGCGCCGGCTTTTCGGCGCTGCCCCCTTTTAGGCAAGCGGCGCTCATAGAGCGCCGCTACAGCGGGCCTGTCAAACAGAGGAAGATCCATGGGAGTGCTGATCCAAGGGGTGGAAACACAGGCTGGTTTTCACATTAACTACGCTCCGGAGCGAGCGGGCGAACGGCACCTGCCGCCCGGGTTCCTCGAATTTCTGGAGCCGCTGCATCGTCGATTCACACCGTGGCAGCAATCGCTTGTCCGGCATCGGGAACAGGTGCTGGCGGAATCGCATCGCGGTCGCATGCCCACGCACCTCCCTCCGTCAACCGCCACGCGCGACGACTGGCGCATCGAGCTGCCGGACTGGTGCCAGGATCAACGCAACCAGATGACGGGCCCCGCTGACGACGCGGAACTCGTCGTCAAGATGCTGAACTCCGGCGCGCCCGGGGTGATGCTGGATCTCGAGGATTCGACGGCCAACGATTGGGACCACCAGTTCCTGGGGGGCGCCAATATCCTCGAAGCGTTGCGCGGCACGCTGAGCTATTACGACAAGAAGCGCAACACCGTTGTAGGCATCAAGCCCAGCCCCACGGTGATATGGATCCGGCCGCGCGGCCTGCACATCAGCCAGGGCGGCATCTTTGACGGCGAATTGACATCCGCGTCGCTGTTCGATGTGGCGCGCATCGTGACCCAGGTCGATCCCGCCGAACTGAAGCATCCTCTCTCGTTCTACATTCCGAAATCCGAGTCAGCGGAAGAAGCCCTGTGGTGGCGGGACCTCTTTCAGACCGTCGCCGAACTGAGCGGCTGGCCGCGCGACACCATCAAGTGCATGGCGCTGGTGGAATCGCATCCGCTGGCGTTTCAGATGGAGGAATTCCTCTTTAACCTGCGCGAGCACCTTCTGGGACTGAACCTGGGCCGCTGGGACTACATGGCGAGTCTGATTCACTTCAATCTCCAGGATCCCGGCTGGGTGCTGCCCGACCGCAACACGATTCCGTACAATGTGCCTTTCTTCCAGAACCTGCGCGAACTGCTTCCGGAGATCTGCCATAAGCGCGGCGCCCTGGCGATCGGCGGTATGACCGCGCTCTATCCGAGCCGTGAAGACGCTGAGTTGAACGCGCGCGCCCTGAGCGTCCTCGAGAAGGACAAGAAAAATGAGGCGGATTGCCTCATGGACGGCGCCTGGACGGGGCATCCGGACCAGAATCAGATTGCGATCGACCAGTTTCCCTATCCTAATCAGCTCTCGGCGAGACGTCCGGATGCCAGGCGCTATCCTGACCTCCGCCCGGTGCCGAGAGGAGTAGGGCAGCGTACGCTGACCGGCACCCGCGCCGCCGTACGCACCGTGATCCGATATCGCAACGGCGTGCTGAACGGCAAAGGCGCCAGCCTGCTCGACGGCTACATGGAGGACCTGGCGACCGATCGAATCTACCGGCTGATGATCGCGCAGCGCCTTCAGCATGACGGCAGCGTTCCGATCGTCGATGAGTCCGGCCGCGCTGTGCCGCACACGCCGGAACTCGTAACGCAGCTCTTCGATGAAGAACTTGAAAAGCTGATTGCGAATCCCGCCCGCGCGGATCTGGGAACGCCGGAGACGTTCCGCGCGGCACGCCGCATCAGCGAAGCCATGATAGCAAACCGGGAGTTCAATCCCGTGTGAGGACTGCGAAACGCAGCCGTTGTCAAAAAAATGAATCCGGGGGAATGAAATGGCAACGATGGATACGATGACGTCCTTGACCGCGAAGCGCGTCAAGGGCGGGAGCTTTCTGACTGAAGAGCGCGATCCGCAGGACGTGTTCACGCCCGAAGACCTGTCGGAAGAACAGCGGCAGATCGCCAAGACCGCCAGCGAATTTGCGCTCAACGAAGTTTTGCCTTTTACCGAGGAGATCGAAGACAAGAACTTTGAGATCTCCAAGGGCCTGCTCCGCAAAGCCGGCGAGCTCGGACTGATGGCCGTGGATGTTCCGGAGGCGTACGGCGGGTTGGAGATGGACAAAATGACTTCCGCGGTGGTTGCGGAGTCGATCAGCAAGCTGGCGAGTTTCTCCACGGCATTCAGCGCGCACGCGGGCATCGGCACGCTGCCGATCGTCTGGTACGGCACCGAAGAACAGAAGCAGAAGTATCTTCCCAAACTGGCCACGGGCGAGTCGATCGCGGCCTACGCCTTGTCGGAAGCCACTTCGGGCTCCGACGCTTTAAATTGCCGCACCACCGCCGTGCTTTCCCGGGATGGCAAACACTACATCCTCAATGGCGAGAAGATGTGGATCACCAACAGCGGCTTCGCGGACGTCTTTACGGTCTTCGCCAAGATTGACGGCGAGAAATTCTCGGCCTTCATCATTGAACGCGATACGCCAGGTTTCGCGATCGGCCCCGAAGAGCACAAGCTCGGCATCCGCGGATCTTCCACCTGCCCGCTGATCCTGAACGACTGTCAGGTGCCGGTCGAGAACCTGCTCGGCGAAGTAGGCAAGGGCCATCACATTGCGTTTAACGTCCTCAACATGGGGCGTCTCAAGCTGGGCGCGGCGTGCCTGGGCGGCGCGCGGCACAGCATGCTGGACGCGATTCGTTACGCCAAGGAGCGAAAGGCCTTCGGAAAGTCGATCGCCGAATTCGGCCTGATCCGAGAGAAGCTGGCCGAGTCGGCGGCGGGCGTCTACGCCGGGGAATGTCTGCTGTACCGTACGGTCGGCATGATCGATGCGGCCCTGGCCGATGTCGACGCGCGCGCGGCGGGGGCGTCGCGGGAGATTCAGAAGCGGATTGAAGAGTATGCCGTCGAGTGCTCCATCCTCAAGGTCTGGGCCTCGGAAATGCTCGACATGCTTGCCGATCATCTCGTTCAGATCTTTGCCGGCTATGGTTATGTGGAGGAGTATCCGGCAGAGCGCGCCTATCGCGACGCGCGTATCAATCGAATCTTCGAAGGAACGAACGAGATCAACCGCCTGATCATCACGGGCTGGCTGATGAAGCGCGCGATGTCTGGGCAGTTGCCGCTGCTCGCCGCGATCAAGCAGCTGATGGACGAAGTGATGTCGTTTCCAGCTCCGGCTGAAGACCGGGAGGGTCCGCTCGCGGCCGAGCGCCAAATGCTGGCCCAGGCCAAGAAGCTGACGCTGTTCGCTGCCGGCGCCGCCTCGCAGAAATACCTGCAAGGTCTGGCGGACCAGCAGGAGGTGATGGGCGCGATCGCCGACTGCGTGATCGAAGTCTACGCGATGGAGTCGTGCATCCTGCGCGCTGCGAAACTTGCTGGCAACGGCGATCGGAGCGCAGACGGGGCCATCGCCATGACGCAGTACTATGCCGCAAAGGCCATGCAGACGGTCGAGCTCGCGTCGCGCAAAGTGATTGCCACAGTAGCCGAGGGCGACATGCTGCGTACCCAACTCGCGATTCTGCGCAAGCTTGCAAAGTACGATCCGGCGGATACCATCGCGCTCAGCCGCATCATCGCCGGACGCGTGATTGAGGCGGGCTGCTACACACTCTAGCCAGTCAGCGGGGAAATTCGCGCCCCAAGGGGGGCAGCGGAGGCTCGGCCTCGAGGAACCGCAGAGCCTCCGGAAGAACCCTGTCGTGGCATTCTACGGGCGCCAGATGCCCGCAGCCGTCGAACAGGTCCAAGGACGACTGCGGCATCTCCCGGTGCATTTCGTCCGCACACGCCAGCGGGATGAGGATATCCTGCTTTCCCCACACAATCAGCACCGGCGATTGAATCGCGCCTAGTCTGCCATCGAGCATGTCGACGCGCGACTCCATCGACTTGAAGGCGCGGTCCACCACCCAGACGTTCGGACGCGCCTCGCGGATGAAGTCGCGCGCCACGAAGTCGGGGATGCTCGACGCCTGCGGTGTGAGCCACGTCAAAAATTCCCGTGCCTGAGCCAGCGTCGACGGATGAAACAGAGCCGGGTCGAATGCCGGGGTGAAATCGATGCCGGCGCTATCGAGGACGATGAGCCGCCGCACGCGCTCCGGATGAACCAGAGTAAACTTGAGCGCCACCCAGCCGCCCATCGACCATCCGGCGAGGTCGAAACGGGTCAACCTCTGGCTGTCGATGAACTGATTCAGAACGTCCGATTGAAGCGCGATCGAGTAGTCGACGTCCGGACGCTGCGACCGTCCGAAGCCCAGCAGGTCAAGGGCGTAGACGCGATGGCCATGCCGCATCAGCGTGGGCATCAGCAGCGCCCAATCTTGGGCGCGGCCGCCGAGGCCGTGAACCAAGATCAACGGCTTGCCCTCGCCGCCGGCGAGATAATGGATCCGGTATGAGCCCAGTTGAACGTAATCGCTGCGGACGCCTTCCAGGCGGAGCCAGGCGCGCGTGACGCGGTCAATCACCCATAACGGCCGGCAATAAAAGACTCCTGCCAAGCAAGTCACAATGGCAAGAACGGCCAGCAAAGCACGGCGCAAATTCACCCGTCGCTTCGAGGGCCGATTCGGGTTGGAAGCCACGATCATGCGAGGCCGGGTGTTGATCGAGGTGTTTCAAAGTACTCGCTACTTTCGCGGCGCCAGGGCCTCCGCCTTGCGAATCGACTTCTCGCGAAGCTCCCAGCAATGGATGGCCTTGGTTGCACCCTGGCGCGCCAGACTCGCGCTCATCTGGTGCTCGGCGTCTTCAAAGGTCTGTTCCGCGTCCATCCGGGCATTCCAAGCGCCTTCGTCCGCGCGTTTCACCCGCTCGACCGCCAGCCGGAGCTTCGGATCGACGTGTCGCGCCTCCTCCCTGGATTTCTCGTACTGGTGCCTGGCGCGCGGATTACTTTCGAGTGCGTCCTTTGCTTCCAATTCACGATAGACCTTCTTTGCGTCATCCTCCCAGGAACTTCTCACCTTCTTCGCAAGATTATCGAGAGCTTCGTTGGCGCGGTCGGCGGCGGCGCGCACGCGTCTCTTCTCCAACAGCCATCGCCACACCGACCAGTCGCTGGCCTCATTCATCAACTGCTTGGCTTCTTCCACCACCGCAAGTTCCCGCATACGCGCTCCCGCCCTGTTCCTTCGGGATCCTAAAGACCGACGCTACCGCGGCTGGTCACCGCCGTCTGTGATTCTGAACACAGTCGGAAGCGGCGTCGCGTGCCCTGATGGTGGTAGCAGACTGGAGGTCTGCTCCATGCGCACCCTGACTTTCGCCGCCATTCTAGCCGTCTTCTATCTTGCGATTCCGCCAGGCGTTCGCGCCCAGCAGTTGAAGCCCGACACAACGCGCGATTTTGAATGTTACATACAGTCGGCGGAACAGCGAATGGCTGCCCGCCAGGTCTTCCTGCTCGCCGACTCGGACTCCGTGCTGAACGACCGGGTGGTGCGCGGCCGTCGCGTGGAGACCGTGCCCGGCAACGTCGCCAATCCGCACAAGATCTCCGGCGGCCTGGTCTTTGACTGGATCGGCTCGGTATTCATTTCCGGCACGAACCTCGACCAGACGCTGCGCATGCTGCAGGACTACGATCATCGTGCGCAGTACTTCAGCGAGACCATCGCGTCCTCCAAGCTCCTCTGCAGGCGCGGCAACAATCATTTTCGATATAGCATGCGCCTGAAGGAACCGGCCGTGATTGAGGTGGAGAGCGATGTGGTCTGGGAGCGCGTGGATCCGCATCGCTGGCGCTGCACATCGTATTCCATCCAGGTGGCGCCGGTCGGCAAGGACAAGGGCTACCTGCGCAGGCTCTATTCGTACTGGCGCTTCGCCGAGACGCCTGACGGCGTTTACGTGGAAGGCGAGACCGTCACCCTCAGCGACCCGTTCAACTCGCTGATGCGCGGGCTCGGGTCCCTGATGGGAATCAATCCGGAGAAGTCCCTGCGTCATTCGCTCGAGTCCATGAGGGCGTCTCTCGAGAAGGCGGGAGCGCAGTTCCCGGGACCCGCCACGGGAATGGCCGAGTGCGGCGAGCCCTATCAACCCGGGCATGCAGGCGGCTGCGCCGAAGCGGGACGATAACCTCAGGGATCTCAGGCGAATGTTATGCCGAACTACGATTTTGACTTTATCGTGATCGGCTCCGGTTTCGGCGGCAGTGTAAGCGCGCACCGGCTGACCGAAAAGGGCTACCGCGTCGCCGTGATGGAGATGGGCCGCCGCTGGAAGCCGGAAGATCTCCCCAAAACGAGCTGGCGCCTGCGGCGCTGGATCTGGCGTCCGGGCCTCGGATTTCACGGCTTCTTCAACCTGGCATTCTTCCGGCACGTGGTGATCGCCCACGGATGCGCCGTAGGCGGCGGCTCGATCACCTATGCCACCACGCTGCTGGTCCCGAGCGATTCGATTTGGGACAGGGGGTCGTGGGTCGGCCTCGCGCCTTGGAAGGAGGAGATGCCTGCCCATTATGAGACGGCCACGCGCATGCTGGGCGTCACCGACAATCGCATTCTGGGTCCGGCGGATCGTCTGCTCAAGCGCGTCGCGGACGCAGTCGGCGTCGGCCACACGTTCTATCGCACGCGCGTCGGTATCTTCGAGCCAAACCCGGGCGAACCCGGCGGCAAGACGTACCCTGACCCCTACTTTGGCGGCGAAGGACCGGAGCGCACCACCTGCATGGCGTGCGGCGGCTGCATGATGGGCTGCCCGCATAATTCCAAGAACACTCTCGACAAGAACTATCTCTATTTCGCGGAGAAGCACGGCGCACGCGTGTTGGCCGAAACCAAAGTCGTGAACGTTCTGCCGCTGAACGGCAAGGCGGACGGCGCCGACGGATACGAAGTATACACGGTCAGATCCACGGCCCAGTTTCGCAGACAGCGCCGGCGATTCACCTGCCGCGGCATCGTCTGCGCCGCTTCCGCGCTGGGCAGCATGGACCTGCTGCTGCGGCTGAAGCAGCGCGGATCGTTGCCTGCACTCAGCGATCAGATCGGACAGCGGGTGCGCACCAACGCCGAGTCGCTGATCGGCGTGCGATTCCCGGGTTGCCGCGATGATCTTTCGAAAGGCGTGGCCATCGGCTCCGGCATCTATCTTGATGAACACACCCACATCGAAGCGGTGCGCTACCCCGAAGGGTCCGATGCCCTCGGATTCCTGTGCACGGTGCTGACTGGCGGGAGGACGGGGCACACGCGAATTTTCGTCTGGCTGCGCACATTCTTCAGTTCGCTCCTGCGCCATCCCTGGCGGACCATTCGCTGCCTGCATCCTTTTGGATGGGCGCGCGAATCGCTCCTGCTGGTCTGCATGCAGACGCTCGAAGGGCACATCAATATGCGCCTGGGCCGCCTCTGGTTCTGGCCGTTCCGCAAGACGCTGGTGAGCTACGGCCCACGCATCCCGCCCTTCATTCCCCAGGCCAATGAATTCGCGAAGAAAGCCGCGGCGCTGATCGGCGGCACGCCGATGAGTATGGTCACCGAGGTCCTGTTCGACGCGCCCGGTACGGCGCACCTGCTCGGCGGCTGCCCGATGGCCGGCACCCCGGTCGAGGGCGTGGTCGATCATCACCATCGCGTCTTCGGGTACAGAAACATGTACGTCTGCGACGGCTCGGTGATGGCAGCGAACCTGGGCGTCAATCCCAGCCTGACCATCTGCGCTCTCACCGAACGGGCAATGAGCTATATTCCCGCGGCAAGTGCGACCGATTGGAACGATTTCGCTGAGAAAGCGCCACATTCGAAGGGGCAGTTCCACGCTCCACATATATAATGTTCGGGTCACAGCGGGACCCCGGACGCGTAAAAGAGGGGAATTCACCACAGAGGTCAGGGAGGCCCCAGAGCTTTCTTGCTCCGTGTTCTCTGTGGCCTCTGTGGTCAATTTTTCGCGTCGCCCACCATGAAACTTGGCCGCCGAGGTGCCAAATATGACTCGCGAATTTGATCCGCGTCCTTTGCTCGACTGGTGCACTTCCGATCTCAGCCTGCTGATGGACTGCCTGCGGAGGGCGGTAGAGATCGAGTCGCCAAGCCGGAATCGCGAGGCGATCGACGCCATGGCTCAGTTTTTCTCCGCTGAAATCGAATCGGCAGGCGGAAACGCCCAATTGCTGGAACATGCCGAAGCTGGATGTGCGGTGCTCGGCGAATTCCCGGCGACCGCGCCCGCGCGCAGCCGCGAGGAGAGCCGGCCGATTTTGCTGCTCGGACATCACGACACGGTCTGGGAACTCGGCACGCTAGCCTCCATGCCTTTTGGCGTGCGCACCGGACGCGCGTACGGTCCGGGAATCTTCGACATGAAGTCGGGGATTGTCTGCGCGCTTTGGGCGATGCGCTCGCTTGCCGCCCTGGAGATTCCACGCCGCCGGCCGGTGCGAGTCTTCTTGAATCCTGACGAAGAGGTCGCGAGCCGGGCATTTCGCAAGCATCTGGAGGGTGAAGCCAGACAGTGCGCCGCCGTTCTCGTGCTCGAACCCGCGGCCGCAGGCGGCGCCCTCAAGACGGCACGCAAGGGCGTCGGCGACTTCCGCATCACGGTCCACGGACGCTCGGCGCACGCGGGCATCAATCCCGCCGCGGGCGTGAACGCGATCACGGAGCTTGTGCGCGTGATCCTGCGCGTCACCGAACTGGCCGATCCCGAGCATGGCGTCACGCTCACCCCAGGAGTGATTTCCGGCGGAACGCGGAGCAACGTGGTGCCCGAGATCGCCAGGGTCGTGATCGACGCGCGCGTTCCCACCCTGAAAGACGCGCGCCGGATCGAGAGCCGCATCCGCGGGCTCAGGCCTGCCGACCGGCACGCGAAAATCGAGGTCGAAGGCGGCATCAATCGTCCCCCGCTCGAACACAAGCGCGCCGAAGGCCTGTTCGCCCAGGCGCGCGCGCTTGGACTCAGGATGGGACTCGATCTCAAGGAAGCTTCCACAGGCGGGGGCTCGGACGGCAACTTCACCGCCGCGCTTGGCATTCCGACCCTGGACGGACTCGGCGGCGTTGGCGACGGCGCCCACGCGCGCCACGAACACGTGATCGTCCGCGAACTGCCGCGGCGCGCAGCGTTACTGGGAGCCCTGATCGCCACTTTGTGAGGATTGTGGTCTATTCAGGGGCGCGTTGAGCGCGATCTCTGGTGGCGAATCTCCGCCGCCAAAGCGTCCTTCCAATCATTCGATTCCCAGTAGACGAGCCAGAGATAGAACGTGGCGTAGCTCCGCCAGCCGGCCCAGGGACGAGCCAGTCTCTCGACGCGCGCGGGTGTCGGCTGCTTGCGGAGTCCGTAGAGCCGCCGCACGACCTTCTGTAGGCCGACATCTCCCGCAGGCAGGCAGTCGAGATGTCCAAGCGCGCGCAGGCCGACGTACTGCGCGGTCCAATGGCCGACGCCCTTCTCACGCTGCAGGCGCTCGTGCGCCTGCGCAGGCTCGATCTCACGCAAGGCTTCGAGGTCGAGCCTTCCGTCGAGCGCCGCGCGCGACAATTCGATAATGTAGCGCGCCTTTGGTCCGGAGACCTGCAGCGTGCGAAGCTCGGCAGGCGTGGTGATGGCAAGCGACGCCGGCTCGGGAAAGGTGTAGTAGGGTCGGCCCTCGAATTCGATGCTGGAACCGTACGCCCGGATCAGCGCCTTCTTTACCTGGTGCGCGAAACTCAGGTTAACTTGCTGCTCGAGGATGGCCGAGATCAGCGTCTCAAAGACGGCCGGCGCCTGCGGAATCCGCATGCCGCGGAAATTGCGCACCAGGCGCGAGAGGACAGGATCGGTCGCGACCTGACAATAGAACGGCGTGAGGTCGAGGTCGGTGGAGAATTGGCGGCGTACGAGATCCGTTACCGCCTGCCGCGTGGCCGCATCGGCTGGACCGGCAAGAATACGAACTTCGAGGCCCCTTGTGTTCCTTTCGATCTTGCGCTGCCGACGCGGCTCGTCCTCTCCGGCGACGGCGTAGAGCACGGGCTGGCCTTTCACTTCGGCCGCTCGCCGATACTCGCCTCTTTCAAAGTGATCGAGGAGAGGATCGAAGAGGCGTCCGTTCAACAGCGCGGGCGGGCTCAGAATGAAGCGCAGGGTCCGTTCGAAGTCAAACGGTTCGCAGACCGGGATTCGCATCAGCATTCAATTATAGACGCGATGTGCCACGAATCCCGGCTACCGATTTGCGCCGCGGCGAGCCACTTTCTCCGAAACTCCCGGGGGCTTGCCGAATTCGTTCACGTGCTTGAACCTGTGGGTGAGTTGATGGTGTTTCGCTCGAAGGTCGAGCCCTAGAAGCGTGATCTTCAGGACGAGCAGCAGTCCCAGCGCGCAGATGATCGCGATGGCGTGACTGCCCAGGACGGATTCCAGAGACGACTTCAAATCTGGCATGGATGGGCTCCGACCGGCCCCTAATAGTTCATCGTCCTGTGCCGCTCGAACCTTGAGATTGCTGACTTGGATACTCGAGCGCGAGGTGGCTCCCGTCGCCAAAGGAGCAGTCGCCGGTAATGGGCTACTTGGAATTGGTGAACAACTCTCCCTTGATTGTCACCCCCGCGAAAGCGGGGTCCACACATGGATTCCTGCTTACGCTGATTGAATGAGGGCGCTGGCTCCCTCCCAAGTAAACTGAGTTTTCAGCAAATCGCCATGTTGGACCACGGCAGCGGCGAGTTGAGTGGTCCGTCGCTTGGGAAATCCCGAGGAGTCCACCGCATTTTACCGAGGGTTGAAAGGGCCGGTGCGGGCGGGGCATGGAAGCGGAGTGGAATACGCTGTGGTTCGAGCGACTGTTGGCGCAGCTGGGGCACGAATTGTGGGTGGGCGATGCCACCCGACCACCCCTGGCGCGAGGCGGTGCGACGAGCGTCGGAGCGGCGAGCGGCGCGCGAGCTCAGGGTGGGGGCGCGGCCGTCGTTGGCCGGGACCTCCGCTCCACCCTAAACGCTCGCCCTCCGGGCTCGCAGGGTTCCGCTGCGGACCCGGCCAAGACCACCAACACAGCGAGAGCGAAGAGCAGAAGCAAAGGCAAAAGCGAAAGACAAAGCGAGCGACAAAGCGAAAGACAAAAGACCAAGCGAAAGACCAAGAACAAATACAAAAAAGGGGACACTTCTAAGGAGCTAAGAGAGGGGACATTTTCTAAAGAGCCTTGACACCCATCCGCCGCGTGTCTTGTGAGCCTTCGGTCGCGTATGTTAAGTTGAATTGCCATGAGTCAGTGACTTCCGAGGTTGAGTCCCCAAGACATGATCCTCCCCTATCAAGGACGAACTCCCCGTGTCGCATCATCGGCGTTCATCGCCGAGAGCGCCGATCTGATCGGTGATGTCGAAGTCGCGGAAAACGCCAGCGTCTGGTACCAGAGCGTGCTCCGCGGCGACATCGAACCGATCCGCATCGGGGAGAACAGCAACATCCAGGACGGCAGCATCGTCCACACGCTGGCGGGTTCGCCGGTGATTGTGGGCCGGTGGGTGACCGTGGGGCATCGTGCGATTCTGCACGGGTGCGTGGTGGAGGACCATTGCCTCGTGGGGATGGGCGCGGTGCTGCTGAACAACGTTCGCGTGGGCGAAGGATCCATCATCGCCGCCGGGGCGCTGGTGCCGGAGAATACCGTGGTTCCACGGCGCAGCTTGTACATGGGCGTGCCGGCGCAATTCCGGCGACAGCTCGACGATTCCGAGAGACGCTTTATTGACGCACACGCAACCCATTACCTCGGATACAAGGAAACCTATCTAAGCGAGCGCAGTGGGAAGACGAAGGCCTAAGCCGCCCTGCGGCGTCGACCGACATTTCTCAAGTGGCCAAAAGCCGCGTGAAAGCCTAATTCTCTGCGATCTCTGTGCCATAAAGAGCTTCTAACGCAGAGTCCACTGAGGCTCTGCGCCCTCTGTGTTGAGAGCTTTTGGGGCACAGAGTACACGGAGGCAAGATCGTGGACACATCCAAATCCATCCAGCCGATTCGCGCCGTAAAGGGGACCCGCGACCTGCTGCCGCGCGACACGGCGCTCTGGCAGAAAGTCGAGGACGAGGTCCGTCGCACGTTCGGCACTTACCGGTTCGGCGAGATTCGCACGCCGGTCATCGAGCCCACGGCGTTGTTCGCCCGCAGCGTGGGCGAGGACACGGACATCGTCAGCAAGGAGATGTACACGTTCCTCGACCGGTCGGACGAGTCGATCACCTTACGTCCCGAAGCCACCGCATCGGTGATTCGCGCCTACATCGAGCGCTCGCTGTTTAACGAGGGCGGCGTGCAGAAGCTCTACTATATCGGGCCGATGTTTCGCCGCGATCGCCCGCAGAAAGGCCGCTATCGCCAGTTCTACCAGATTGGCGCCGAGGTGATCGGCTCAGCTCACCCCGCCGCGGATGTGGAAGTCCTCGAGATGCTGACGCTGTTTCTAAGGCGCGTCGGGCTTCAGGATTTCACGCTGCTGATCAATTCCGTGGGCGACAAGAATTGCCGGCCGCAATATCTGAACGCCTTGCGCGAGGCGCTGAACGACGTGAAGGACCAGATGTGCGGTGACTGCCAGCGCCGCGCCGACACCAACCCTCTGCGCGTGCTCGACTGCAAGGTGCCGGCCGATCAGCCGATCATCGAACGACTGCCCCATTTCATCGACTTTCTCGACCTGGAGTGCCGGGCTCACTTCGAGAGCGTGCTGGCGGGGCTCAAGGCGCGCGACATCCCGTACACGCTCACACCCCGACTGGTACGCGGGCTTGATTACTATACGCGAACCACGTTCGAGATCACCAGCGGCGTGCTGGGCGCGCAGAACTCGATTCTCGGCGGCGGGCGCTATGACGGCCTTTCGGAGATGCTGGGTGGCCCGCCCGCGCCGGGAATCGGATTCGCCATCGGCCAGGATCGCTTGGTGCTGGCGGTGGAGGCCGCAGGCGCCCTCGAGCCTGAGCATCCTCTGACGGCGTACGTCGCCTGGCTTGGTGAAGCGGCAGGAAGTGCTGCGGCCAAACTCACCCGGGAACTGCGCGCGCAAGGGATCACAAGCGAGGCTGGGTACGAGGACGCCAAGCTCAAGAAATCGCTCGGCAACGCCAGTCGCCTGGGAGCGCGCTTCGCGATCATTATCGGCGAGGGCGAACTCGCGAGTGGACTGTATCAGGTCAAAAATCTGGAGACGGGCCAGCAGGAAGCTGTTGAACCGGGACGTCTCTCGGAGTATCTGAAGGCTTAGTTGCGGGCGACGGACTGGCCGGCGGTGTCAGGAGCCGGTTCGGCGCGCGTCACGGCAGGCGCAGGAGGTGAGCCCGCGTCCGGCAGCAACCTCTGCAGCGTGCGGGCGACGTCCTCGGTGTGGAATCCGAAGGGTCCCGGCTTCGATTTGTAGGCCACGCGTCCGTCGCGGTCGATCACATAGAGCCGGTCAGGCCAGGCCGTGTAAGCGCGCTCAGTCGAATTCGCGATCGTATCCACGATGGCCGGATACTCGATGCCGAGCTTCACCAGGCAGGTTCCAGCCATGTCGCAGCGCTCTTTCTGAGTGCGCGTGCTGTGTAGAAAGATCTTCGCCTTGATATTGTCATCGTCCTGCCAGGCGTCAATCGGATGCGCTTCCTCGATGTAGACCACGTAGAACGCCGCACGGTCCCGGTACTTCTCATAAATTTTGTTGAGCGCGGGAACCTCCCGGCGAAAGGGCGGTCAAGTGTAGCTCCCGAAGACAAGCACCACAGGCCGCGATCCGCGGAACGACGCGAGTTCGACCGTGCTCTTGTTGTCTTGGGTCGGCAGGGTGAACTCCGGTGCCGCGTCGCCGACGTGCAGCGTTCCGGCGCGCGCATGGAACCATAACGGCTTAAAAGGAAGCACGAGGAAAGCAATGTCCGGGACGTGCTCCATGATCTGGCCGAACCGGCCGGGCGTTTGCCGCATGACGTCGTAAGCGGCGGCGCACAGTACACCGTAGACGACGAGGACCGCGAGCACGATTTTCTGCCATCCGCGCATAGGAAGCACACATTATACTACCCCCAGCCGGCGAGTCTGGATGGATGTTTTCGTCAAAGCGCAATGGCAACTGGGTGGGGTACGCTCCCAGGCTGCCATGTTGAAGTGAAACCGAACAATCAACCCTTGGAGCGCCTTAGCGCGATGGCTGGGCGTGATCATGCCGTACGGCCATCCCTTTCCGACTCTCGTCGTTCGCCGATTATCTTTTTTAGTATCACAGCTGATGAGTCCCTCGATGAGCCAAGCCGGAGCTGCGTCATAGTGTATAATCCGGGCGCTTCGGGGTTAGCTGGATGCTGGACAACCTATTTAGGGCCTCGGAAGGGCGGGGCTTGAAACCCCGCCCTTCACGGAGCGCGCGGCGCCAGATCGCGGCTGTTAAGAGACTCGATGAGGAGGGCTACCAATGCCACGGTTCTTCCGGTTCATGTTCGCTGTTGCTTTTGCCGCTCTGCTCGCTTGGACTGCGCTGCCCGCACGGGCCGGACAATTTCACTCGGCTACTGAATATGCCGTCGGAACACACCCGGTGGCGGTTGCGGTCAGCGACTTCAACCGCGACGGGATCCGCGATCTAGCGACCGCCAACGGCAACGTAAGCGTCCTGTTGGGCAAGGGCGATGGCACTTTTCAGAATGCTGTGAATTACGCTGCAGGAACGAGTGCCCACTCCGTTGCCACCGGCGACTTCAACGGTGACGGCTGGGTGGACCTGGCAGCTTCCGACGGGGGCGGCGGCGTCAGCGTCAGTATCCTGCTGGGGAATGGCGATGGCACGTTTGGCCCGCCAGCCAACTACAGTGCCGGCAACACGCCGATATGGGTGGTAACCGGCGATTTCAATCATGACGGCAAGCTCGATCTGGCCGTTGCGAACTATGGCAGCAACAACGTAGCGATCCTGAGGGGACACGGAGACGGCACCTTCTCGACTGGCGGTTACTTCAAGGTGGGCCAGGGCCCCGCGAGCGTGGCAGCGGGCGACTTCAATCACGATGGCAGCCTGGACCTGGTGGTCAGCAACGGGTCGGGCTCCAACATCAGCGTTTTGCTGAACAATGGTTCGGGGGCATTCGGGACGCCCACGAATTACTCGACCGCCGTCAACCCGGAAGGCGTCCTCGTCTCGGGCTTTAATGGCGACCATCGGGCTTGACATCGCCGTGGCCACGCTGAGCGGCGCCGTCGTTTATGTATTCCTCGGCAACGGCGATGGGACTTTCGGGACGTCTGCGAGCTTCCAGACAGGCGCCAGTTACACGTGGGCGATCACGGCCGGCGATATGAATGGCGACGGAAAGATCGACCTGGTGATGGCGAATTATTTCAGCAACAGCGTGACGGTGCTGCTCGGCAACGGCAACGGCACCTTCGCCAAGCCCTACAACTTTATTACGGGCTACCGCTGCCAGGCCGTGGCTGTGGCGGACCTCAATCGCGACCGCAAGCTCGACGTGGTGACGGCGGATTTTGAGCAGAACAGCGTCAGCGTGTTGTGGGGGAATGGAAACGGCACCCTCCAGGCCGCTCGAGCTTACCAGGCGGGCGATCACACGCTGAGCTCGACCCCGGCGTTCGTGGCGGACGGCGATTTCAACGGTGACGGCAAGACCGATCTGGTGACGGTCGATCACGGCACCAGCGAGGAGCTGACCGTGTTCCTCGGGAACGGCGACGGGAGCCTGCAGGCGGGCGTCAACTATGGACCTGGAATTGCGCCTGCCTCGCTGGTCGTCGGTGACTTCAACCATGACGGGGTGCTGGACCTGGCCGTGTCAGGCGGTTCGGCGGACACCGGTTACGTCAACATGATGTTCGGCAGGGGCGATGGGAGCTTCACGCGCGGAGGGTCTTTCTCGCGGGAGGCGCCGCGGGCGGTATCGCCGTCGGCGATTTCAACCTCGATGGAAATCTGGATGTTGCGGTCACCCAGTACTACGGGGGGTCGCAATTCCCCGCGGGTCGCACCAATGTGCTGTTCGGCAACGGGGACGGCACCTTTGGCGCTCCCACTCCGTACAGCTCAGGAGCCGATCCCTCTGGCATCGTCGCCAGTGACGTGAACCTCGATGGTTACCCCGACCTGGTCGTTGCCGACAACGGCTTCCTCGGCCCAAGCGCCGTCAGCGTGCTGATCAATGCAGGCGACGGGACCTTCCTTCCGGCCGTGAGCTACGCCGCCGGTGATCAGCCCCTCGCCGTACTCGCCGCGGACTACAATGGCGACGGTTTTCCGGATATTGGCGTCGCCAATTTTAGCGGCAACCAAGTCAGCTTGCTGCTGAACAACGGCGACGGTAACCTGGACCTGGCGGTCGCCGCTAACCTTGCCGCCAGCGTCGACGTTCTGTACGGCGATGGCACGGGACGACTCGGCTCTTCCACGGCTTACGACGGCGGAAATACTCCGTTCTGGGTGATCGCGTCCGACCTGAACGGCGATGGCAGGCCCGATCTGGTGACGGTGGATGATTACCTGTACCTGATCGTGCTCTTGAATTCAGGAGCTCCGATGACAGGCCGGCTTAGGTAGTGCTGCCGTCTGAGGATATCGTCATTCTCTCTATGAGGGCGCTGGCTCGTGTCAATACGAAAATGAGCACGCGACACCGGGGGCAGCGGTCCGCCGTCACCACTGGCGGCTTCTGGCGCCTGCTGATTGCTCGGGATAGAATACCGACCTGGGATTCGAATTCCGAGCTTTTATCAAACAGCGCGGGAGCAGGCAGGATGCCTGCACTACAAATACCACGATGACGACACCTCGTTACGACGCAATTGTGATTGGCGGAGGCCACAACGGCCTGGTGCATGCCGCTTATCTCCAGCGCGCGGGAAAGAAGGTGCTGGTGCTGGAGCGCCGGCATGTCCTCGGCGGAGCGGCGGTCACCGAAGAGGTGTTTCCGGGATTCAAGTTTTCCGTCTGCTCTTACGTAGTATCGCTGCTGCGTCCTGAGATCATCCGCGATCTGGATCTGCCCCGGCACGGACTCGAGATTCTGCCGCTGGACGGCACCTTCACGCCGATGCCGAACGGCAATTACCTGTGGCGCGTGAACGATCACGCCAAAACGCGCCGCGAGATCGCCCGCCACTCGCCGCTCGACGCCGAGGCTTACGAGGAGTACGGCAAGGCCATGGCGGAGCAGGGCCGATTCGTCAAGCCGATCCTGGGCATGACCCCGCCCGACCCGAGCCGCCTGGGGCCGGACGTCATTCGCAAGCTGATGTTTCTCGGCCGCCGCTTCCGCGACCTGCCCGAGCCCGACCAGTACAACCAGGTCCAGCTCATGACTATGAGCGCAGTCGATTTTCTCGACCAATGGTTCGAGACGGACGTGCTCAAGGCCACCATGTCCGCTTCCGGGATCATCGGGACGTTTCTGGGTGTGCGCTCGCCGGGCACGGCCTACGTCCTGCTGCACCACTACATGGGCGAAATCGACGGAGCCTTCCGGTCGTGGGGATTTTCGCGCGGCGGGACCGGCGCCATATCGAACGCGATTGCGGACGCCGCCCGGGAAGCGGGCGCGGAAATCCGGACGGAGTCGCCGATTGCCCGCATCCTGGTGAAGAACGGCCGCGCCACCGGCGTCGCGCTTGAGAATGGAGAAGAATTTCAAAGCCGGGTGGTTTCCTCGAGCGTCGATCCGCGCCGCACCTTCATCGGCATGATGGATACCGGCCTCCTGCCCGAAGATTTCGTCGAGCAGCTGAAGCGCTACAAATTCAGAGGTTCATCCGGAAAAGTCAATCTGGCCCTCGATGCACTCCCGGATTTCAAATGCCTGCCCGGACCGGGGCCGCACCTGCGCGGAGCAATTTCGGTCTCGCCGAGCGTCGACTATATGGAGCGCGCCTACGACGATGCCAAGTACGGGCGCTTTTCGCGCCGCCCCTACATCGATTGCGTGATCCCTTCGCTCACCGACCCGTCGGTCGCGCCGCCGGGCAAGCACGTGATGTCGTGCTTCGTGCAGTACGCGCCGTATCATTTGCGGGAAGGGAGTTGGGATGGGCAGCGCGAGGCGTTCGGCGATACCGTGATCGACACCCTGGCCGAGCACGCGCCCAACATCAAGAACATCATCCGGCACCGTCAGGTGCTGACGCCGCTCGACCTCGAGCGCGAGTTCGGTCTCAGTGAGGGCAACATCTTCCAGGGTGAATTGTCGCTCGAGCAGTTGTTCTTTCTGCGACCGGTGCCCGGCTGGGCGCAGTATCGCACGCCGATCAAGGGTCTGTACCTGTGCGGATCGGCGGCGCATCCCGGGGGCGGAATCATGGGCGCGCCCGGGCGATTGGCGGCGCTCGAGGCGCTGAAAGACTGGAAAGGCTGAAGGGCAGAAGTCAGTGACAAGTGACGAGTGGCAAGTGACCAGTGACTCGTGACAAGTGGCAATAAGTGGCAAGCATTTGCTCGTCACTTGTCACTCGCCACTTGCCACTTCTCTCCGCCGTGTCGAACTCTCGCGATGTTCTCATCATCGGCGCCGGGCACAACGCCCTCGTGGCCGCGTTCTATCTCGGCCGCGCGGGCCTGCACCCGCTTATCCTGGAGCGAAGGCCCACGGCCGGTGGCGCGGCATCGACCGACGAGACCTTTCCCGGATTCCGCTGCTCGACGTACGCGCACTCGATGGCGGGTCTCGCGCCCAAGGTCGTTGACGATATGGCGCTAGGTCGCCACGGCCTGGAAATCACCCGGTCTGATCCCGTGGTGTTCGCACCTGCAGATGACGGCCGGGCGCTGATCCTGTATCGCGACACAAGCGCCGGTGGGCGCTCCGGGCAGTCGATCGCACAGTTCTCGAAGCGTGACGCTGAACGCTACGCCGAATTTGCGCAAACGCTGGCGCGCCTTGCGGGCGTGCTGCGTCCGCTGATGCTGAAAACGCCGCCGGCTATGCAGGCGCCGGCGCTGGGCGATCTGTGGACGATGCTGGGCGCGGGCCGGGCGCTGCGCGGAGTTGGTTCGAGGGACATGTTCCGGCTGCTGCGTTGGGGTCCGATGGCGGTGGCCGACCTCGTCGCGGAGTGGTTCGAGTCGGAGCCGCTGCGCGCGGTGCTCGCCGCGCGTGGAATCTTCGGGGCAGCGCTCGGGCCGTGGTCGGCGGGCTCGGGGGCTCTTCTGCTGCTGCGAGCCGCGTTCGACCCCGAACCCGGGTCGGGCGTCACTTTCGTGCGCGGGGGAATGGGTAAGCTCGCGCAGGCGTTGAAGGAGGCGGCGACTCAGGCTGGAGCTGAAATCCGCACCGGAGCGGAGGTGACGGGAATCCAGACGCGCGATGGAGTTGTGACCGGCGTCGCGCTTGCGAGCGGTGAGCAGATCAGCGCGAAGGCGGTGGTCTCAGGAATTGATCCCCGAACCACCTTTCTCGGCCTGGTTGATCCCACGGAGCTGCAGCCGGACTTCGTCGGCCGGGTGCGCAATTACCGGTCGAACGGCGTGCTGGCCAAGGTTAATATCGCTCTTGACGGCCTGCCGTCCTTTGCCGCCGCCGGCGAGTCGGGCAACCCGCGGGACCGGCTCGCGGGACGCATTCACATCGGGCCTGAGATTGATTATCTGGAGCGGGCCTTTGACGCTTCGAAGTACGGCAGGTTTTCCGAGGAACCCTATCTGGAGGCTGTGATTCCTAGCCTGTCTGATCCTCAGCTTGCGCCCGGCGGCAAGCACGTGATGTCGATATATGCGCAGTTCGCGCCTTACAGGCTGCGCGACACGGATTGGAATGCAGAGCGCGAAAGGTGGGGCGACGCGGTGGTGAACACCCTCGCCCGATATGCGCCCGACCTGCCGAAGTTGATTATTCACCGGCAGGTGATTACACCGCTCGATCTCGAGCAGCAATTGGGCATGGCGGGTGGTCACGTCTTTCACGGGGAACTCGCGCTTGACCAGATGTTCAGCTTGAGACCCCTTCTAGGCTGGGCCAGCTATCGAACTCCACTGCAGGGGCTTTACCTATGTGGTTCCGGAACACATCCGGGGCCAGGACTCACGGGCGCCAGTGGCGTCAACGCCGCCCGCGAATTCCTGAAGGACTGGAAGCGCCGGGATCGTGCTTGACCTGCACCGGGGCTCGTGACCTGCCTGGTCCGGTTTCAGTATCCGGATCGGCAGCGGGCGCATCTAAGAAATACAGTAAGTTGTATTCCGGCGCGAAAGTTTTGTGTATGCTTGCAGTCCAGCGGCGCATCAGAACAGATAGGGCCGGTGGTGGAGGAAATACCTCGTGACGAGGTGAATCGATCGTGGCCAGTAAAACGAAGAGACCGACCGAATTCAATGAGCTGCCGATACTTCCGGTTCGCGACACGGTGCTGTTTCCGAACGCTATCCTGCCATTGACGGTCGGCCGCGAAAGCTCGCTGAAGCTCATCGGCGACCTCAAAGAGGAAGAGAAGCTGATCGCTGTGATATCGCAGCGCGATCCGCGCGTGGAGAATCCTCAGCCGGTGGACCTGTACCAGATCGGGACCGCGGCCTTTGTGCACAAAATCATCCGGCTGCCGAGCCAGAGTCTGTTCATCTTCGTGGAAGGCCTGCAGAGGATCGCGCTCGATGAAGTGATCCAGACGGATCCCTATCTGCGCGCGCGCGTCCGGCCGTTGCAGGACATCAATCCGGATCCCAAGGAGCCGGATTTTGAGGCGCTGGTGCGCAGCGTCACCTCGCTGTTCCAACAGGTGGTGCAGCTCTCTCCCACGCTGTCGGACGATCTGCAGACGGTGGCCATGAACATCGAGGACCCGTCTCGCCTGGCGGATTTCATCGCCGCCAATTTGCCCTCGATTTCGAACACCGAGCGCCAGGAACTGCTGGAGAGTCTCGACCTGAAGCAGCGTCTGGACCGGCTGATGAAGCAACTCGCCCGCGAGGTTGAGGTCCAGCAGCTTCGCTCCAAGATCCAGTCGGACGTGCAGGACCAGGTGACGCAGAGCCAGCGCGACTACTACCTGCGCGAGCAGATGAAAGCCATCCAGCGCGAGTTAGGTGAGGCCGATGAAACGCAGGATGTTGAGGAGTTGCGGCAGAAGATCGAGGCTGCGGGGCTGAGCGAGGAAGCGTACAAGGAAGCCACGCGCGAACTGAAGCGCCTGGCCCGCATGTCGCCGGCCGCCGCGGACTATCACGTGACCCGCACTTATCTGGACTGGCTGGTGGCGCTGCCATGGAACAAGTTCTCGGAGTTGCACGTCGATCTGGGGAAGGCAAAGGAAGTCCTCGACACGGACCACTACGACCTGGAGAAGGTAAAGGAGCGCATCCTCGATTACCTCGCCGTGCTGAAGCTGAAGCCGGGTCTCAAGGGTCCGATCCTGTGCCTTGTCGGACCGCCCGGCGTCGGCAAGACGTCGCTGGCGAAGTCCGTGGCGCGCGCCCTCGATCGCAAGTTTGTCCGCATTTCGCTGGGCGGCATTCACGACGAGGCGGAAATCCGCGGGCACCGGCGCACCTACATCGGGGCGCTGCCTGGGCAGGTAATCCAGGGCATTCGGCGAGTCGAAACACGCGACCCCGTCTTCGTGCTGGATGAAGTGGACAAGGTGGGACGCGACTTCCGCGGTGATCCCACTTCGGCGTTGCTCGAAGTGCTGGATCCCGAGCAGAACTCGCATTTCCGCGACAACTACCTCGACGTGCAGTTCGATCTCTCTCGCGTGCTGTTTATCTGCACTGCAAACGTGCTCGACACGATTCCGCCTCCCCTGCTCGATCGGATGGAGGTGTTGGAGCTACAGGGCTACACCGAGGAAGAGAAGATCGAGATTGCCTTCCGGCACCTCATCCCCAAACAGACCGTCGAGAACGGCATCGGCGGCGAGCAGATCGAATTCACGCGGGAAGCCGTTTCGGAGATTATCCGCAGCTACACCCGCGAGGCCGGGGTGCGCAACCTGGAGCGTGAAATCGCCACCGTATGCCGCAAGCAAGCGCGCCGCTTCGCTGAAGGCTCGACGGAGAAGCTCGTGGTCACGCGTGAGACGCTGGCGGCCGATCTGGGCGTGCCGAAGTTCCGCCTGGACGCCGAGTTGATCGAGCGCACGCGCCAGCCCGGCGTAGCCGTGGGTCTGGCCTGGACGCCCACCGGCGGCGACGTGTTGTTCATCGAGACTACGGTGATGAAGGGCGGCAAGAATTTCACCATGACCGGCCACGTGGGCCAGGTCATGCAGGAGTCGATGCAGGCGGCGCTGGCCTGGGTGCGCAGCCACGCGCTCGATTACAATCTCGATCCGGATTTCTTCCAGCAGCACGATATCCACATTCACGTGCCGGCAGGCGCCATTCCCAAAGATGGTCCGTCGGCGGGCGTCACGATGGTGACGTCGCTGGTGTCGGCGCTCACCCATCGACCGCTGCGTCCGCGTGTGGCCATGACCGGTGAGATCATGCTCAGCGGCCAAGTGCTGCCTGTGGGCGGCATCAAGGAGAAAGTGCTGGCCGCGAAGCGGGCGGGCGTGATCGAGATTTTCCTGCCAGCCGAGAACCAGCCGAACGTCACTGAGGACCTCACCCCGGAACTGCTGGACGGTCTCGATCTCCACTTCGTGCGCAGCATTCACGACGTTGTGGATCAGGCTCTCGAGAGTGAACCCGTTGAGCCACGACGGTCCGTTACGGAACGGCCCGTTGAGCCTGTGGCGGAGCCGGTCGGCGAGGCTGTAGCAAGGCCACACTAGATTCCCGCCGTGTGCCCCTGATAACCGACACGGCGCCAGGCAGTTTTCCAAGCCGTATTGAGGTTAGCAAAACATAGTCTCGGGTTGCGACGGAGCGCGGCCGTCCCTGGCCGCTGTCGCTGAGGCGTCTCGGCTCAGCCGTCGCGCGGGCGGGACGCCCGCGCCACAGCGGGCAAGATGCCCGCGTTACGAGCCGTCCGCCATCACCATAATTTGCGAAGGTCAGTATTAAGCCTTCGCGCTGGGGTTCGCATTGGGGCTTCCTCACCGGGCGTGGCAAAGCGAGAAAATTCCTCTTGCACGAAAATGCCAAGCGCTTTTTTGTCTTGACCGGCGGACCGGGTTCCGGCAAGAGTTCGGTTATCGAGGCCGTTCACCAGGCTGGCTATGCCCGGTGTCGCGAGTCGGGACGCAGGATTATTCGGGCCCAGGCCGCCGCGGGGGGAGGGGCACTGCCGTGGGACGATCGCCTTCTGTTCGCGGAAATGATGTTGCGCCGTGACCTGCGGTGCTACCGTCGGGCAGAGAAGTTGACCGGCCGGTTTTTTTTGACCGCGGGGTTGTGGACGTGGTGGGATATCTGCGGCTGGTGGGCTTGTCCACACCAAAGCATGTTCAGGACGCGGCCGAGGTCTTTCGCTACAACCGGATTGCGTTCGTTGCGCCCCCCTGGAAAGAGATCTACCAGCGGGACAGGGAGCGGAAGCAGGATTTCGCGGAAGCGGTGCGGACCTACAAAACAATCGTGACTACTTATGTGGACTACGGCTACGAGTTGGTTGAGATGCCCCGTGATTCCATTGAGAGGCGAGTGCGCTTCGCCCTTGATGAGAGCGCGCGCAGCATTGAGGCCTGAGAGCCAGGTCGGTCGCTGAGGAGCCCGTGCCGTATCCGGGTAGTGGGTCAGTTTGGCGTGGGGGCGGCCCTTGTGGCCGCCCCAATAACAGAACGCACTCGAAATGGGCGGCCACAAGGGCCGCCCCGACGTCAAACTGACCCACCACGCCTAGCCGCGAGTGTTTGACTTTTTATAGCAAACCCAGCTTAGATAATCGCGAACACAGAG
>Ga0335085_10001802_pt1 | contig 42955 bp, 50 predicted proteins | sample Lox_Sample_45_FD_206712 | JGI IMG/M metagenome (GOLD analysis project Ga0335085, IMG submission 206712) | Soil microbial communities from Loxahatchee National Wildlife Refuge, Florida, United States - Lox_Sample_4.5 | ecosystem: Environmental > Terrestrial > Soil > Wetlands | place: USA... | reverse complement strand
ACCGGTGGGTCTTTAAGCGATGCTGGGCAGCGGCGAAACACTCTGGATCAAGTTCAAAACCGACGAAGTTGCGGCCGGTATTGAGGCAGGCGATGGCCGTGGTGCCCGACCCCATGCAACTGTCAAGCACCAACTCGCCGGGATTGGTGTAGGTATTGACCAGGTATTCGAACAGCGCCAATGGCTTTTGGGTGTGGTGAATGGTGTTGGACTCGGACGCCACATGCAGTACGCTGCGGGGGTAGCGGAAGCCCGGATTCTCAGATATGGCAGCCCGAAGGTGCTTACCGGTGTTGGCGTCATAGCGGGCGCGCCGAGTACTTTTGTATGGTTTACCCTTCTCAAGCTGCGGATAGTAAGGCGGCGAGCGGTCGCAAAACACCAGGATATTCTCGTGCGCCCGCAGCGGCATGCGCTTGGCATCCAGAAATCCGGTGGCCCGCGACTTCTCCCAGATCCATTCGTACCGGAGCCACGGGAGGTTGCTCATACCGAGCACCTTGTCAAAGGGACACCGGGCTGTGAGAACAATTGCGCCTTTCGGCTTGATGATCCGCTTGTATTCGCTCCACAGCCCGTCCATGTTGATGACCGAGTCCCAGGCGTTGGCGGTAACGCCGTAGGGCGGATCGGAGAGAATCATATCCACGCTGCTAGTAGGAAGCAGCTTCATGCCCTCAAGGCAGTCGCCGTGGTAGATACGATTTGGTGCAAGACCGGATTGTGGCAAGCCTCGCAATTCATAATCGTTCATGAAGGAGTGCAAATAAAAGATCTTGAAACGCCGTGCTCGTTTGGCACTGTGCGCTGCGTCACCGCGCTTTTCTTATTGGCCCGGCAGGTCGTAATTGCTGATGAGTACTTCGCCGTACCGCTGCTTGGGGCGGCGGCGCGCGGTATAAACGATCTGGATGGGCGTAATCCGCCAGCCGCCGAACAGCTTTCGCACCTCGGGATGATCGTCCAGGGAGAGCAGAAACCGGCCGCGGATCTTGTGCAGGCGTTGTTCAAGGTGGGCGAAGTCCTCGTCGCTGAAATTGTGGCGGTAAAACTTCCGCCGCCAGTACGGCGGGTCCAGGTAGAAGCAGGTGCCGGGACGGTCGTACCGTTCCAAAATTTCCTGGTAGGGCAAGGACTCGATTTGTACTCGCTGGAGGCGCTCGTGCGTCTTGGCAATGATCTCGGGCAAACGACGCGGGTTGAAATTGGGGGCCTGCACCACGGCATAGTGGAAATGCTGCTTGACCACCAGGCCGCCAAAGCAGTTCTTCTGGAGATAAAAAAACCTTCCGGCCCGCTGAACATCGGTAAGCGTGCTCGGGTCAGTTTTGGCGAGCAAAGCAAACCAGGAGCGGCTGGCTACCGTAAATTTTAGATATCGGATCAGCTCTTCATGGTGCCATTGGCAGACCCGCAGGAGGTTAACGATCTCGCCGTCCAGGTCGTTGAGCACTTCTACTTCGGACGGGTGTTTGTGAAAAAACACCTGGGCGCCGCCAGCAAAAGGTTCCACGTAGGTAGTGTGCTCGGGCAAAAGCGCAATAATCTTGGCGGCAAAACGATTCTTGCCGCCGATGTAGGCGAGGGGACCAACCATGAAGCTGTCAGTTATAAATTAAAGAGGTTTTCGATCTGGCAGTACAGACCGAGAGCCAGAGCGTCTTTCATAAGAGGAGATCCGAAGCTGCCGTTTACGCCGGGCCAGATCGAGGAAATAGACTTGCGGACTTGATTGCGGAAGCGCGGGCCGGGATATCCGAACGATGCCAGAACCTCAAGCTTTGACACCTCCCATATGCTGATACCCCGTTCAATCAGGATGCGGGAAATGATTGTCATCAAATCCCCTCGGAGAACCTCGGTGTCATGAGGTACGGTTTCGAGGGCTGCCCTGGCCACTGGGTACTTTTCCAACATGCGGCTGATAAACGAGGGGGCGCTTCCCAAAGCCTTATCACTGTTGGAGGAAAGCTGCCGGACCTGCGGAGGCGCTGCCAAATGCTCGCCATCCAGGATGGCTACGGCAACTGCCCGGCGCTCAATCCGGATCGCAGCCAAACGCCGCATGGGCGGAACTTCGCCTGCTCGGCCCTCTAACCGCTTAAGCTCCTGGTGAAAGCTGCGTGCGGGATCGGCATGAGAACCGACAGCTCTGGTGCGGCGGTACGCTGTTAAGAGTTGGGCGTGGGAGTAATGACCTAAAAGTTCCGCATAGTGCCGGGCTGCGGCTGCGTCGTCGAGCTTCTGAGCCAGACGCAAAGCGAAATACTCACGCTGGTCGCATGGCTCAAACCGGTTGTATCGGGCAGAGGAGTAACTCCTGGCTACCTGATCGAGAATGTTTGTCATCGTATTTTTTGCTGCTGACTAAAAAGCGACACTCAAAACAGCGTTTGCTGCTCAGGCACGGCCAGTCGCTCCTCCTTTGCCCGGATCTCATTTCGCAGCCCGTCGTAAAGGGCCGGAAACAAGAACTCAACCGGTACGCGCAGAATGATTCCAAGGCGCAATGCGTTGACCAATGACGGCGTGTGCTCACCGCGCTCGTAGTCCGACACGGCGGAGCTGTCTTGCTGCCCGAGCAAGCGGGCAACATGCGTCGCGGTAAAGCCCATCCTCCTTCGAAAGTGATCGAGCATGTTTTGATGTTGTTGTTTGTTTCCTTGCATAGTGACTTTTGTTTTTTTAACCAAAGTCACTGTAACAATTCCGCGTACTTTGCAAAGTAGGGAAAACTTGGCAGAGCTACCACCAAAGGTTAGTCCTATGTGGATAACCTGTCAAAAAGTCGCCGTCGGCATTGACGGTGAACGTGGCGGCGAACCTGCTTCATACCGCGCAGTCGGCGCGGCACGCGCAGGCTCCGGGCACGTTCAACAGACTCACCCACAAGGAGAGTTCGCAACAGTTCGGCCATAAATTCAGCGACTACACTTAGCTTGAACATGGGGCAAATGATGGCGCTGGCAGGATATAAAGTAAAGGCGGGAAAGCCTGGCTCTCTTGCCGGCAATGGCAACAGTGCCAAATTTTCCCGCCTTTGCGAATTTAGATTAATGGGGCAAGATGCCTGGGCTATGACAGAAGATCGGCCTATCACCATCCGAGATTTATATCCTCATATGACTGAGGAGGAATTGGCCGTGGCCGAAGCCAACCTCAAGCGCTACGTGGCGGTGATTGTGCGAATCTATGACCGCTTGCAGGCCGAGGGTAGATCCTGGCTCAAGCCCGTTGATCGGGCCGATTTGACTCTTTCCAGCGACGAATCTAACATTCGTGACGAAAGGTCGAATTCCTCATAAACTAACCAAACCTGCATTACCATGAACCGATATTTTGCATACATCCGGGTCTCCACAGCCCGGCAAGGCGATTTGGGTGTCTCCTTGGAGCAGCAGCGCGAAGCCATCGAGCGTTACGCCCAGCGAAACCGCATGGAGCTCGTCCAGTGGTTTGAAGAGCGCGAAACCGCCGCCCGAGCCGGTAGGCCGGTGTTCGGCCAGATGATCGGGCTACTGAAATCCGGCAAGGCTCGTGGCGTTCTGATCCATAAGATTGACCGCTCCGCTCGCAACCTTAAAGACTGGGCCAACCTCGCAGAAATCATCGACCAGGGAATCGAAGTCCACTTCGCCAATGAGGGGCTGGACCTCAATTCCCGTGGCGGTCGGCTCTCCGCCGACATTCAAGCAGTGGTTGCCGCCGATTTCATACGCAACCTGCGGGAGGAATCGAAAAAGGGCTTCTACGGGCGTCTGAAGCATGGCATTCTGCCCAGGCCAGCTCCCGTGGGATATCTCGACGTCGGCGGGGGCCAGCCAAAGGCGCCTGATCCAAAGACGGCGCCGCTGGTCAAACATCTGTTCGGCCTGTACGCCACCGGCACTGTTAATTTCCGAGATGTGCTGAAGGAAGCTGACCGGGTGGGCCTGCGAGGGCATAGCGGAAAGAGACTCACCAGAAATGGCTTGACGACCATGCTGAACAATCCTTTTTATACCGGTCTCATCCACATCAAGGTCTCGGGCCAATCCTTCCTTGGCGCACACGAGCCACTGGTTTCCAAGGCTCTGTTTCAACGAGTCCAGGATATTCTGGAAGGCAAGACCAACACCAGAACCAACCGGCATGACTTTCTGTTCCGCCGTCGCCTGGGCTGCAAAGGATGCGGCCATACCCTGGTCGGCGAAACCCACAAGGGATTTGTTTACTACCGCTGCCAGACCCGCGACTGCAGTACCACGACAATCCGGGAGGAGGCCGTCGACAAGACGTTCCTGGAAACCTTCCACGGCCTGCGGCTTCCACCCGGCGAGCAGCGTTACTGCTGGCAGGAAGCTCAGCGCCTGAAGGGTGACAATCTTAGGCAGCAAGAGCAAGCGGTGGCCAGTTGCCAGCTCCAGCTCAAGCAGATCGACGAGCGCATAAACCGCCTGACCGACGCTTACATTGACCGGCTGATCGACAAGGATGTTTTTGAGCAACGAAAAACAGCGCTGCTTTCGGAGCGCCTGCAAGCGGCGGAAGCCCTGGCCAGTTGGGAGGGCGGTAAACGCAACATTGCCGAGGAACTGCTGGAAATCCTCGAACGCACAGATACCGCGTGTTTGGCGTATGAAACGAGCGTGGTGCCGGAAAAGCGTGAGATGGTTGATTCATTGACCTCGAACAGGCTGCTGAACGGAAAAGCTTTGGAGATCTCGCTGAATTCTCCGTTTGACTTGATCGCAACACGCTCACAAATGCGAGATGGTAGCCCGTGTCGGGACATACATCGAACTTGGAGCCGTCTGTTACCTCGGTTGCTGAACCTGCTCGAACGCAAACAGGACTCGCAAGAAAAGGTTGCGGCGTAAGCCCGTTCTACGGAGACCTGCCGTGCCGGGCAGCAGTTTGCACGGCGGCTTTGATCGTGGCAAGAGTAGAGTAGCAGAAATAAACGATCTGTGAAGGAGGGAAGACTTGAGCCGGATTCAATTCTGAAGAACCAGTAGTGGATACCTTGTCTAACTCCTTGCCCGCGCCAGGATCATCGTTTACCCTTCTGGCATGGTCGAAAACGATGAAGACAATTTGGATGGGATCCGCAAGCTCTACCCGCATATGAGCGATGCCGAGCTTCGCATTGCCCGTAATAACCTCAGGCGCTACGTGGCCGTGGTCGTTCGCATATACGACCGACTGAAGGCTGAAGGCAAGGATTGGCCACCTCCGTCTCGATGAGGGTTCTTTGAGGAAGTAACTCTGTGACCTAGCGGAAACGGGTGTTTTTGGCAGGCCATTTTCAGGGCGCGGTTTATGCGCCGCCTGACTGCAGACGCGCGGCGACTTCGAGCAGAAACTCGGAAGGGCCATTTGTGTGCCTGCGGCCGTACTTGTCGGTTGTGAACCCGGAGTATGTCATGTGCACTTCGTGCCGGGCTCGAGTAAGCCCCACGTAGAATAGCCGCCTTGGCTCCCGTTTCTGTTCTGCGGTCTTTGCATCCCACGACGGGATTTTGCCCTGGTCCATTCCCATCATGATTACAACATCAAACTCCTGGCCTTTGGCGCTATGGAGAGTAATGAGATTCAAATGGTCGCGTGCGCCACCCTGATGCCCGAAGCCAGCGACCGTCATGGCTTCCAGCTTGCCGGCCTTCCGGACTGCTGCGGCCAGTTGCTTCAGCGCCTCCACCTCTTCCGAGAGCGTCTTTTCGCGCTGGAGCGTGTCCTTCAAGCAGGCCTCCACAAACTCATGCAGCCAAGTGCGGACCGGAAGGTCACCCTGCCGGTGCGCAAACAGGAAATTCACCAGCGCTCGGCGCAGCCTAGCACGCGCGCTGTCCGACACGGACGACACGTTTAATGCAAACCAAGTCCGGAGTAGCGCTGACAATCGGGGTTGGCCGCTCTGCCAGCCGCCCGCGCACCACGCCGCGCAGTCCTCCAGCCATCGAATCAGAACGGTCTTGCGGTATGGCGCACCTTTATCCGTGCGGATGACCTTAAGATGCGCCTGCTTGGCAGCCGCTTCGATCACGTCCCCGTCGTTCTTGTTGAGGTACAGCACGGCCAGGTCCGAGTAGTTCCGGCCGTCCCGACGGCCCAATGCTTCGGGAATGAGTTTTGTGCAGATCAGTTCGGCCTGCTCCTCAAGACCGTTTGGGCAAGGATATAAATCAATCGTGCTCTGGTGCTTGCTCTTGGCGGTATAGCCTCGTTTTTCCCCGAGTGCAACCAGGGAAGCGTCAACGATGGTCTTGCCGCTTCGGTAATTGAATGGGAGCCGGATTGCCTCTACTCCGTCTATTTTCGAGAGTTCGACGAGCAGCTCCGGCCGAGCGCCGGTGAAACCGTAGATGGACTGGTCTTCGTCGCCTACGGCCAGAATCCTTACCCCGGCAGAAAAGGCGAGGCTGAGGACAATCCGATGGAGCGGTACGCCTAGGTCCTGGTATTCGTCCACGGCCAGAATGGGAAAGCGTGCGCGCAAGGTTTTCCGTACCCATTCATGCCGTTCAATCAGTTGGAGGCCAAGCAGGACCATGTCGTCAAAATCAACGAGGCCTCTGGCTCGCAACACGCGTTCATACTCCTCGATGAGCGAAGCCATCTCCGGGTTGTCGCGCTGCCAGGCGGCCGTTGTGCGGTCCAAATGCGTGCGGCGGTACTTGTCGAAACCGGTTCGCCATCCGTAGGGGTCGGCGTTTGGCCCGAACACCTTGCCGAAGGCCTGCTCGAAAATGCGCTCCTGCATGCCCGGTGAGGCCACCGAAAGTTTCGGCGGTAGATTCAGGCCACAGACAGTGCCGAAGGGCAACACAACGTGCTTGAGGCAAAAAGAATGGACAGTGCCGACGAAGACGCGCTCACTCTCTTGGATGCCAAGCCTGTCCAGGCGGCGCCGCAGTTCGGCTGCGCACTCGAGGTTATAAGTGATGCAGGCTACGCCGCGCGGTGCGCTGATATCCTCGCACAGCATTCGCGCCAGCTTGATGGTGAGCGTCTTGGTCTTGCCGCTGCCGGGTCCGGCAAGCACGACGCAGTTGCCCTTTGATTCGTATGCTTGCCACTGGCCGGGATTGTCACGCAACTCTTCCGCCGCCGTCAGGTAAGCGGGTCGAAGGCTAACTGCAGCGAGCCGCGACATAACCAAGTGCCTCTTTTATGTAGGCCGGACAAGGCCCCGACTTCATGTTGGTGGCAAGACGTTGGGCAAACCGGCCTTTGCCGATCGCGTTGATGTCGGCTAGAAATGTAGGCACGTCCAGTGTTGCGGGGTCTTTCATCCACGCCTCAGCCCGGGCTGCGGCTGATTTTGACTCGGCAAGCTCTGTCAGGCTTCGTCCCATGCTCTTGTGCCGCCCACACTTAAACACGTCTACTTCTAGCGTATGGTCATTGAGGAAGATACCCTTTTGGGCTGCGGCTTGCTTCAGCGCTGCACCCGTGGTCGGAGACGTGATGTTCCCGAGGCTGGCCAGGAGTTTTGCTACCCTCTTCTCCCCGCGGCTGCTGCTGTTAGTAGGATCGAAATCGGTCAATACAACGAACGGGAGGTTCAGACCAGACGGACCGAGGAATTTCACGTAAGGCGCAAAGTTCGTGCCGCCGACGGAGCAGACGCTGATGCCGAGGGCATCCAGGTCCAAGCCCTGAAGCCTGGCAAAAGCCGGGATTAGATAGGCTTCGGCGTCGCCCTCGACGAGCATCACGCCCTTGGCAAACAAGATCTCTCCGCGCGTGACATCCAGGTAGCGTTCTAGGTCCAGTCGTTCGTGTTCCTCCAACTCAATACCCGCCGTGGAAACACCCTCGGTGCTTTGCTTGTCGGCGGACTTCCGCAGCAGCACGAAGGCATCTATCGGCGAGACGCTGGCGATGTGGGGCGAGTGCGAGGTCAAAAGAATAGTGACAGAAGCTCTCTCTTTTTCATCCGCCTCGGCCTCCTGGTGCGCCCGCCGTCTGAGGAAATTCCGATAGACGAGTCGCTGGAGATGCGGGTGCAGGTGCGCTTCCGGCTCCTCGATTGCCAGAAAGGTATGATGCCGGTTGCCTTCCTGCACTAAGTGCTCCAGCTCCAACATCTTGAGGGTAATGTACAGCAGATTCGCCGAACCGAGGCTTGCCTCAGCCACGCCGCGCCTGCCTCCGTCAATGAACAGGCGAAGTGACCGAAGCAGCCGCTCCGAGTCCGTAGGTGAAAAGCCGAGCGTAGTCTCAAGCGCGTTGCCACCACCAACCATTTCTTCGAGTCGTTTGGTAATACGGTCGGCAAGGTCTCTGATTTCCGTCGTCGCTGTGACCGCCGCCGTTGCGTCGGTGATGTCTTCCGCAAGTTTGGCCAGCTCCGCGCGGTCAATGCCGCTGGCCGTTTCGTCGAGCAACGGGCGTAGTGGTGACCGCCGCCAATTGGCCAGGTCACCTTCCGCATCGCGGAGGGCGCCAAGCAGATCCATTGGCAGGCGTTTGCGAACCTCCCAGCCCGCCTCATTTTCGGAGCGATCTCCGCCGTAGATGACGAAGGCGTAGTCCGCTTCGCTGACCGCACCATCCGGCACGGACGCCGGCACGCCGAACTCATAGGTCAGCCGGGAAACCATGGGATCCGTCGAGATAACGTGCTGGGCGAGTACAGCCAGCAGGTCCGCATCGTCCTCGTAGTCCGTGAGATCCACGACAATGGAGATCTTTTCATCGCGGGCCAGAGGGCGCTCCAGGCCGTCCCAGAAATCTTCATCGCGCAGTTGGCGCGCGGAGTCGGGGAGTGTCGGGTCAAGCACCAGACGGAGCGCATACAGGAAGTTGGATTTGCCGATCTTGTTTTCGCCAACGATAACCGCGTGCTCGCTCAGGAGCACATCCAGGCGGCGGAAATTCCGGAAGTTAGTTATTTGAACTCGCGAGATGCGCATATGGTTGGCCCGTGATTTCACATTCTGATCAGCCCCAGGCTGATCCTTATCGCCTCGTCGACCTTGGCCATGGCGCCGGAGTCCAGGACGCCTAAACGACGCACCAGGCGCTGGCGGTCGACGGTACGGATCTGGTCCAAGCGGATGGAAGAGGGCGACTCCAGGCCGTTGGCCATGGTGGGCTCGACCACGACTTCCACGGGATATGGTACTGCGGATACAGTCGAGGTAATGGCCGCCACGATGGTCAGGGGGCTGTACCGATTGCCGATATCGTTTTGGATGACAAGCGCCGGGCGGGTTTTCTTGATCTCGTGGCCGACCGTGGGATCAAAGGAGCAGAGGTAGATCTCGCCTCGGCGAACCGAGCCTACCCTTGGCTTTTGGCCTTGCGGCCGGCGCGGGAACTTTGCCATGCTTGTTCCTCAAGAGGAAACCACTCCGCGGCAATCTTCAGGCTTTCGTCGGCATTAGCCAGATATCCGGCCTTGAGCTGCTGGCGCAGGCTTTGCTTACCGTGGGTTTCCACATAATGCAGAACCGCGTCCGAGACAAAGCGGCTGCGGTTGCCTTTGGGGGCCACCCGATCCAGCACGGCCAGCGTCTTTTCCGGCAGCATGATGTTGATGCGTTTGCTCATGGGAGTAGGGGATTTAATGATCTTGCACTTGCAGTCTACACACAAATCGTGTGGCTGTCAAACGACGACTCGTCCCTCTTTCGGGATCGCTCAATCACGCGGAACACCGCTTCGCAGTTCGATTCCCCTACGGGCCGTGGATAACTGCCGATTTCCGTCCAGACCGGCCAATGAAAAACCCGCATGTTCTGCGGGTGAAATTCTTGTCAAGCGGGGAAAACTTGGACGGTATTCAATTTTTGCCGTGGTAGCCCGAGACGGGACATACATCGAACGTGGGGCCGTCGTTTGCCGCGATTGTTGAACCTGCTCGAACGCAAACAGGAGTCGCAAGAAAAGGTCGCGGCCTAAACTGATCCATCGCATCGAAGTCACTGTGCCCGCAACAGTGTTGCACGGCGGCTTTGATCGTGGCTGGGGGTAGGGTAGCACAACCAGGTAATTTGTGTAGGAGGGAAAAGTTGGCGTTTATGCCAACTCTTTGCTGCCAAGGTGGATATTTTGTCGGAAACTCCTGGTGTCTGTATGCTTCTGCGATGAACGACCTTGATCAAAACGAGAAGCCAATCCGCATTGAGGATGTGTGGCCTGGGCAAACGCCTGAATGGTATGCCGAGGCCCGGGAGAACCTTCGAAGGTACCTCTCTGTCCTCATTCGCATCGACGAGCGGCTTTTTGTGTTGGTTTGAAAGCATTTCCTCTAGTTGGATTCTTCCCAGTGCTTCGCGTAACGTGGTCCAAACATTGCGTTGGCCGGATTGACCCGGTCCATCTGATTTTGATCGGCAAGAAGGCAGTAGATGAAGAGGTAGCCCTCCTCAGGTTCGTAGGTTTCGGCAAGCCAGACTTGGCCTATGTGCTTCGGTCGGACGAGAGCACGAGCGGTAAGGAACGCCTTATAAATCATGCCGCGATTGACCAGTGCGATATCCTGGGATTCCAAAATCAGCAGGGTTTGGTCACCGGCTTGAAAATAGCCGCTCAATTGGTGGTCTTTGTCTGTGAGGGCGGCAGCAATGCTGTCGGCCAGTTGCTCCCGAACGTTTAGCGATGAATCCAGCCATCGCGCCACTGTAAACAGCGGCGGCAAATCGTTATCGCGGTCAAGGCTGACCTCAAATGGTATGCCCGGAATCGTCGCGCTACTGTGTCCGACAGATATCGCAGTGCTGTTGGCGATCAACCAAGCTTTTACCGCTTCCTTGATCTGAGCCCAGTCCTGGCCCTTTCGGATTGACAACATTGGAATTGCCAGAGACAGCTGAAAAGGAAACGAGTGTTTGAGCTCGGCCTCCAAGTCACCGATAACCCTCATGAACTGGGCGTCATATTGCTTTTGCAGGGGAAAGCTCGGGATTATCGTGTGCTCAATCGCCAGGTTAGGCAACCCAGGGCTTTCCGCGTAAGCGTCGCAGGCGCGGGCATTTCGCTCCTCTTCGTCCGGCCACTTCATGATGGTATAGGCGGTCTCGGCGGCTTGATTATACCGTTGCAGGACTGCGTTAATAACTTTCTTCTGGCGGATCAGGCGATTATTCATATGGCGGCACCTAGCCATTCGCCGGATTCTGGTCGGGACTAGTAGTATAGGGCAGAGTGTGGTTCATCCATTTGAGCCGCGCTTCGGCTACGCTGGCCTTGGCCGCATCAGAAAACAGATCAACGAGGAATTTATCAATGCCGGCGAAGAACGCGTCCGCGAGAGCGCGGATCGAGACGATCACCAGATCCGTCGAAACATTCGGGTCAAAGCGAACTTCCGGTATCATATGGTCGGCGTATCCGACCATTCGGCATTTGCCTTGGCGGCTTAGCCTCGACCTAACGCCGTGGCTGTGCAAGACGCTACAGCGAGCCCCATAAAGATCAAGTCCGGAAACCTGCTCACGGCAAGGGAAGTGAATGTAGCGTTCGACCCACCTGACGAAATCGTCGCCCGTAACCTCAGTCTGCCGGGGCGGCATTTCCAAGAAGGCCATGGCGTCCATGCCTGAATAGGTCAACGTTACCGCGGCCGGGAAGCAGTCATGCTCTAGCAGCACCTTGATAGGGTGCTTTATGCCGTTTAAGACGACATTTACTATTGGATCATGGTTGCGATCGGTCATTGCTAATTATTCATTGGATGACTCGGGCCAGTGGCGTTCCCTTGCCCTGTTGGGTCAGTGTTTGGCGCTGGCGGGGCACCCACAATCTTGGGAACAATCTCATTCATCGTGTAGTGGACGAACTGCTTGCCGAGTTCTGTGAGCTCGTACTGCTTGTCGTCATCGAACGCGGACGTCATCAACCGGCTGGCTTCGCCGCGCCCACGTCGCTGCGGTTCACGCTTGATGAAATTGCCGTAATAGTCTTTTTCGCGGTGTTGGCGGATGACGTGGCCGGTGCTGAGGTCGTGTACCAGCAGCTTGAATAAGTCGGCTTCTGAGGAATCCTCGCGCACGTCTGCGCCATGGATGGCAGCCCAAATCTCCTGCCGCGTCGACCCAGGAGCCTTGTAGATGTACCTGATGACCGCGAAATGCGGCTCGGAATACATGTCGATCCATTGAACGAACATCCGGACCACATCGTCAGAGCAGATCTTGGTTGCGGCGGCGTTACTAAGCAGGTTTCTAATGAGAACCCGCTTCTCTTCGCTCTCCGCCGCCGACCAATCACGGAAGCACTTCTTCACGAGTCTGAGGTATTCAGGGCTCTCGATGCGCTTTCGAACCTCCTCATCGTTCCGGTCAAGTCGGCTCATCACTTCGAAGATCGTCATGCCGATTTCGCGGATCTCATCCTCTTGTAGTTTTAGCCAGGCTGTAAAGATTCGGTTATACTCACTCTGTTCCTGTTCCGACCAGGCGCCACCGATCCCGGCAATGGCGCCGCCAAAGCCTGGCAATCCTCCCAAGCAGGCCAAAGCGAACCTTGCTGCTTTCGGTCCCATTCCGCCAGTCAACGCGTCGTCGAGTTGTTTTTTGAACTGATCTGCAGGACTATCAATCATGTCATTGCCCTTGCCATCACATCTTTATCAAACCCAAGCTAATTTTGAGAGCCTCATCGACTTTGGTCATGGCAGCTACTTCCAAAACGCCTAAGCGCCGAACCAGCCGCCGCCGGTCCACCGTGCGGATCTGATCCAAACGAATGGAGGAGAGTACGTCGAGGCCGTTGGCAACCGTCGGTTCGACCAGGACTTCCACAGGATAAGGTACCGGTGACACGGTCGAGGTGATGGCGGCAACGATGGTCAGCGGGCTGTAGCGGTTACCGATATCATTTTGGATGACCAGGGCCGGGCGGGTCTTTTTGATCTCGTGGCCGATGGTGGGGTCGAACGAGCAGAGGTAGATCTCGCCCCGGCGGACTGGTCCTATCTTTTGCATTTTTGGCCTTGCGGCCGGCGCGGGATCTTTGCCATGCTTCTTCCTCAAGAGGAAACCACTCCGCGGCAATCTTCAGGCTTTCGTCGGCGTTGGCCAAGTACCCAGCCTTGAGCTGCTCACGGAGGCTTTGCCTGCCCTGGGTTTCCACGTAGTGCAAAACCGCGTCCGAAACAAATCGGCTGCGGTTGCCTTTTGGCGCCACCCGGTCGAGCACGGCTAGCGTCTTTTCCGGCAGCATGATGTTGATTCGTTTGCTCATGGGAGTAGGGGATTAATGATTTTCTTATCTGTATTTCACACACAACGTGTGGGTGTCAAATGTCGCTTTGGCCCTTCCGAAATCGCTTAAATACGCGGGAAATGCTATCGCAGTTCGATTCCCCTACGGGCCGTGGATAACTGCCAAATTTCGCCGAAACCGACCAACGAAAAACCCGCATAAACTGCGGGTGAAAAATCTGTCAAGGAGGGAAAACTTGGCTGGCATCAATTTTTGGCGTGGTGCCCCGCGTCGGGACACCTCTCGAACCTGGCGTTGCCTGCTGCCGCAGCTGCTGAAGCTGCTCCAAAGTAAACAACAGTCGCAAGCAAACATCGCAGCATGAGTTGACGCATTCAATCGAGGCCCGTTTTGCTCAAGCAAATTAGAACGGGTTTTGAGCGTAAATCGTTGCTTTGACGCCCGACCTCGCTAAACGTCTTTGAGCGACCCGTCAGAGGCAAGCACGTCCTGTATCGAACGTTCGGATGGTTCTGGCTGGTTGGCGGGAATCAGCGCGACAATAGACCGCCACCGGCAAGTTCAATGATTCGCATCGAGTCGCAAGGTGAAATGAGGCTCTAGTCTCCAGATGATCGAGCGTCTATAAGGATGCGAACACTTTGCGTAAAGAAGTCCTGAGACTGTTCGCCAAGGTCGCCACGAGTGCGATGTCGAACCGAGACTGTCTTATTCTGTACCTCGCGGTCACCCAGCACAAGCATGAACGGAATTCTCTGGATTTGTGCATCTCGTATTTTGAGGTTTACCTTTTCGTTCCTTTCGTCGAGCTCAACCCGTATCCGCTGGGTGTCCAGCCTGTCACGGACGGTGCGGGCGTATTCCAATTGGCGTTCGCTGATTGGTAGCACCATAACTTGGACTGGTGCTAGCCAAACCGGAAACGCGCCCCCATAGTGCTCAAGCAAAACGCCGAAGAAACGTTCGATAGAGCCATATAGGGCACGATGAACCATAAGCGGTTGGCGCGGCTTGCCATCCTGCGCGACATATTCCAGTCCAAAACGGCGCGGAAGGGTGAAGTCAAACTGCACCGTCGAGAGCTGCCAAAGTCGCCCAATGGCGTCCACCATCTTCATGTCAATTTTCGGACCGTAGAAGGCTGCTTCGTCCGGCATTTCTTTCATCTTCAGGTTCAGCCGCGCGGCCGCTTTACGGAGCGCGCCCTCGGCCATCGTCCATTGTTCGGCAGCACCGTCGTACTTGTCGCTCACGCCACCATCCCAGGTAGAGAGCTCTGCCTCATAATCGTTGAAGCCATACGTATGCAGCGTGTCGACCGCAAACTCCAGGCAGCTAACGACCTCGTCTTCGATTTGCTCAGGCGCACAGAAAATGTGGGCGTCGTCCTGTGTGAAGCCGCGCACGCGCAACAGCCCGTGCATTACGCCCGAACGCTCGTAACGGTAAACGGTTCCCAACTCGCCCAGCCGAACCGGCAGATCCCGGTAGCTCCGCATCTTGTCCCGATAAATCAGGATGTGGCCCGGGCAATTCATGGGCTTCAGCTGATATTCGGCGTCATCCAGTTCGATGCGTGAAAACATGTTATCGGAGTAGAACCCGTAATGCCCGGATGTTTTCCATAGCTCCGAACGCATCACATGCGGCGTGTACACCAGCGAATAACCGCGCTTGACATACTGATCGCGCATCCAATCTTCGATTTGCCGGCGTACAATGCCGCCCTTGGGGTGAAAAAAGATCAGCCCTGGCCCCGCAAGCTCCTGAATGCTAAATAGATCAAGTTCTTTGCCGAGCTTGCGATGGTCCCGCCTCTTGGCCTCTTGCAGCTTTGCGAGATAATCGTCCAGTTCCTTCTTGGTGAAGAACGCCGTTCCATAAATACGTTGTAACTGCTTGTTATGCTCGTCGCCTTTCCAGTACGCGCCGGCAATAGAAAGCAGCTTGAAAGCTTTGATCTTCGTGGTTGAAGATACATGCGGGCCGCGACAAAAGTCGATGAAATGTGAGCCCAGCGTGTATTCACTGAACACATCGCCGGCGCGCTCTTCGATCAGTTCCTTCTTCATCCAGTCATCAGAATACTTGCGCAAACCCGCATCTTTAGGGGTTAGGACACGCTCATAAGGCAGGTTGCGGGACTGGATGTCCCACATGCGCTTTTCGATCCTTTCCAGATCTTCGGGAGTAAACGGCTCGAGCCGGTCGAAATCGTAGTAAAAGCCAGTATCGATGGGTGGTCCGATACCTAGCTTAGTGTCAGGGAATAGCTCCAGCACGGCGGCTGCGAGGAGGTGTGCCGTCGAATGACGGCACACCTCGAGAGATTCATAATCCCCCGTCGTCAGTACTTGCAGGGTACAGTCGTTCTCCAGGGGGCGTGTCAAATCCCATAGCTCCCCATCGACGCGTGCAACCACTGCTAGGTCGGCAACGCTGGTAAGGGCACTGTTAATGATGTCTATCGGCCTCGTGCCGTATTCCACCTGCAAAGGTTGGCCACCTAGAATCGTGACGGTAATCAGACGACTCGGGATCATAGAGTTTCTCCATTCACTTGCATTTCTGGACCGGAACCTAATAAACCACCCAATTGACAGAAGCCTTTGGCATCAAAGGACGCAGTCGGTTCCGGGATAATTAGTCTGGCGGCCAAGGGCGCCTGCTTATGTCGCGCCGATTGAACGACGTCGTTGATAATATGTGCAACTTGGCCGGTTTGCGTTTTGCGGTCGAGAATGCACATGTCAATTCCTGCGCTACAAATTGATGTTAAATCCATCAGAGTTGTGATGGTCAGATGTTTCTGGCTGGCCCTTAGTGCCAAAATGTCGTCCTCGCAGACGGGCAAAAACTCGCCGCCGAAGCCCACCAGCGGCATACCGGATTCCGCTGCGCCGGTTTTTAGGCCCGCCATGATCGTGCCAAAAGCGTCCTTGGTGCCTGGACACCCAACTTCAACTCCCGACAGAGTCTCAATAAGGGCACCAATGCTATTGCTGCCAGGATGATCCGCGCGGAATTCGGGAGCTTGTGAAGGATCCACACCCAGAAAGCTACAGCCAGTAATGGCGGATGCGATGGACGTCCCCATCAAGGTGCTTTGCCAGATTGAACGGCATTCTGCGTCCGCGATTGCGCGTTCAATACTGGCACGAGTCTTGTTTCGCAGCGACAGAACCTTCTTGGTGAGATATCCCGCGCCAGACATCCCTACCGTCAGCACCGGCTGTCCACCTCGATGGAAGGAGGCAGGGAAGAAAGGTGTGTTTGGTTTGAGGTTTATCCCAGCGGCGAATTTGGCACCGGCCGTTCCCATAGCTTTGACCTGTGTTGCTATGAGTTCGACAGCTTCCCACGCCAACGAGTCTGGACCCTCGCCTAACGAGGCGAAGGCGAAGAGGCGTTTAGTCCTTCCTAATGCAGTGGTCAAGGCCTCCATCAAGGCGATGGAGAATGGAGTAGGGCCATATCGCAAATCAATGCCCAAGCCTCCGATGAAGAAGTCCTTTTCAGGTCGTTGGTGCGAGTAGAGCCTGCGATGGAGGCTCGACCGTTGAAGTGAGCATTCGAACGCTTCGCGGAGGTGACAACTGATCCGCTCGGCAACGGAGTCGAGCACACACGTCAGATCGCCCACCCTCTGGCGGACCGTCGACGCCCGATCGCCGTTGAGGAATCTTCGAAGTAGGCGATCAGTAGGGGGTAGGGTTATCCTAATTGAGCGCACCTGGGTTTGTAGCTTCTGTTCCGCCAAAATAGTGCTGGTCTCTGCTTGCCCAGCAATCCGAAACAGCCACTCACCCAACTCGTTGCAGAATCTCGTGAAAGTCGTGTCCGTTATCCCAGATGGGTCCACACCTATGGTGGCAGTCCGAAGATGTGGCGGGCAGTAGTAGTCAGGGCCAGTATCGGCCATCCACGTGTGCATCGGTGTGGCCATGTTCCTACCCCCACCCGGCATTCTCGGCGCCGCCATGGATGGACAACTGGCGGAACTGGCGGAACTGGCGGCTAACTACTTGAAAATATGCTTGATATACGGTAAACTGTGAAGCACAGGAGACTCCAAAGGGGGGTGTCGTTGTGCTGGGACGTCGGTTCTCTTGCATTCGTTTTCTCCTTCAAAGCCTACGAATGCTGGGGAGCCGCTCGTCCCGGGACGAGTGCCCCAGGATGATTTGCTGATCATCCTGGGTTTTTTCGTCCCGTTCCCGACGGCTCTACCAGCAGATTGCCAAAACACACCAACCGCCTTGTCGAGGTGGTTCTAAATGATTGAATTTAAGTGGCAGCTTTTCATAGCACACCTTGTTTAAAATGATTATACAATATTCCAGTTGCACCTGTCAAGGTGCAGCCGAGTGGTATTTTGCACCTCACAATGTAAACAAAAGACTAGGGGATCCCCTGATCTCGAAGGGGCACCAGCAATTTATCGGTGCGTTATGCCTTCAGATCGGCTATAATTAGGCTACGGAGTAGACCGGTACGACTCTAATGGTTACATCTGAAGACCCACTTGTGGAGCGGTTCCGATCAGCCAGGCAGGCACTGGGGATACCGCAGAAGACGGCTGCCAAAATTCTTGGCGTCGGACAGAAGCAAGTCAGCGACTATGAACTTGGCGTCTCCCTGCCCAACGAAAAAATGGTGGCGCTTCTGGAGCGGCGTGTCGCTGAGAAACGCGCCATCCTAGGCACTTTGACGGATTCGTCACGGTCGGTGCCGACGAGTCTGCCAAGCGAAGACACCCCGCTTCTGCTGAGCGACGAAAGATTCTACGGTCATGTCCAGCAATTCGTAGCAGACTGGGAGGCATGGAGGAGAAGACCCGGCGCGGCCGATGACCGTTGCGAATTCTTCGCGTTCGGCCCAGAACGGCTGCCTGTTTTCGTTGAACAGCGTGACCAAAACCTTTGGAGCGCTAATCTTCGAAAGCAAGTGAACTATCACCTTTTTGGATTGCTTGACGAGCTCTCGCCTAGCCAAATCCAGGACGCTTTTATGACGTTGAGGCGAATTGAATCGAGGGCGGTGGAGGGCAACGCGGGCATCCCACCGTTGTCTCGCATACACATTCATGGCATTATTGTGAATCCGGGAAGAACTGGAGAAGGAGAAGAACCCAAGAGGGTCCAAAATCTATACGGTTCACTTGTCAACGATGGCCAGGACTCAGCCAATTCCGTGTGTTATGTCAACAGCCTCGTTAGCGTTCAGGAGCGTCCTGAGTGGCTGCGTGCGGTGCGCCTGGGTGGCCCTACACCGCTAATGGTGGGGCGTGTCCAACTACTCCTGGAGGGAAGATCGCTTGACCTGGAGGTGATGCCACCCGTGACTTTCGCGGCCAGACGTGAAGAGAACGTCTCTCTCACGCCCGACGGGATGAAACAGACTGGGTGGCTGTTCCTTGACAGGCGGACAACCTTGGACCTGGTCAAGTATATCGATGCGATAATGCCAAACGGCGTGAAGAGCCAGAGCGGTACCAAAGCATGATCTTGTACCCATACTCCATGATGGCGACTCCAAGCTCGGCCAGCCATCTTTGCCGACTCCTCGGTTGCGTTGGCTCAGCGACTTCTGCGCGATCCAGGGTCGGCCATCACCTATCCAGTCTTCCTTGAGGTGCGTTATGAACAGTTCCACGCATCAGCTTCCCAATCGTGCGCACGGTCGCCATTTGTTTGCACCAGTATCGAACATCGACAGGTCTGTATCACACTTCGGTCTCATTGCTGATGGGACCCGACGTTGGGCCCAACGACGAAGTATTTCCTTGCCCGATGCGTACATCCTCGCCGTCGAGAAGATTGAGTGCCTGTCGGCAGCCGTCTTCGAAGAAGGTACAGAGATCTTCAGTATTTATCTCTTGAGCGTCGATAACCTCAAACGCGATTTAGTCTCCCTTGACGCCGCCCTTAAAGCTGAAACGTACATGCTTCAGGATCTACTGCCAAGGATCGCCGCTCAGTGGAATTGCAGGATGGTTCACGCTGGTGCTGCTGACCTCCTTCCCGAGGCCTTTCAGCTACACCTATCGACTCTCTGCGCATCCACAAACCATTACCAGGAGCGCACTATGTACCTTTGTGCCGGCTACGACCCAATGTTGGAGGTTGCACACGCTCACGAAGCCTCCTTGCACAATGGCCTACCCCTCGCAGCGAATTTCTGGGTGCCGCGCCCTGTCGATCTCATCTTGCGCACCGGGGCTGTCTCACGGCTCAGCAACTTTCTCCCCTTGCAGTCCGGCTACGCTGAGCTATACTTCACAACCAAACTCTTCCCGGACACAGACTCGGCCGATATTAAAAGAGCGTATAGTTACTTCAACCAATGTCAGCGGCGGCACGGCTTATGATTCTTTCTGACAATTAGTATTCTTAACCCGGCGCTGGGCATGGACAGGCGTCCACTGAGCAATAACCTTGACTCTCGACACATCACCAAAAGACACGCATATGGGCAATAGTCATCGCAGCCTTATAGCATGGGCATTTTATGACTTCGCCACCTCCATCGCCGTAGTCGTTTATCTGATCTACTTTTCGCAATGGCTTGTGATCGATCACCATGTTGCCGACCTTTGGTACAATCTCCTTTTCGTTGGTTCAAGCATCCTGCTTGTCGCTACGGTACCGTTCACCAGCGTCATCGCAGACAGACTACACCATCGAATGATCTTCCTACGGATCACTACACTCTGTCAGTTCGCGTTCTTCCTTGGAACCGGTATTGTAGCCTCCTATTTTCCCCTAAACTCACTGACGATCGCGGTGGCAGCGTGCCTGTATTTGGGATCGCTTTATTCTCACCAGTTCGCACTCGTGTTTTACAATGCTCTACTCCCGGATGTTGCGCGACAGAATGCTATTGGCGCTGGCTCTGGTTGGGGTCAGATGTCAAAGTCAGTCGGCACGGTATGCGGCGTCCTGCTTTCAATCCCCTTTGCTCACGGCTCGTTTCACATCCTCGGGCATTCAGGTCGCAGCCAGCCTTTCCTGCCAGCTACCGTCGTTTCATTCGTACTTACTCTCCCATGTCTATTCCAAAAGGAGCCGGCAGCGTCGAATGGGATCGAGCGTACCTCCCGTCCTGGCGGCTACACGCGTTTATTTAGAGAGCTCTACCAGACTCCCGGAGTGCTTTATTTCCTTCTTGGTTTCTTTCTGTTTAATGATGCCGTTCTGACGGTTCAGGACAACCTTCCGATATATATGCAGCGGGTCCTCGCAATTTCAGATAAAGTGAAATCGCTCTTGATAGGGATGGGATTGCTGGCGGCAGCGCTCGGGGCAATACTCGGAGGAAAGCTTGCAGACAAGATCGGTCTCAAGCGTAGTCTACTCGGAGTTCTCGGCCTGTGGATAGCCCTTCTGCCTACACTTAGCGCAGTGCGGAGAGTTGGTCCGTTTGGACTGATTTCCACACTCATCGGCCTGACCTTCGGGGCGACGTGGTCAATCTCGCGTGCCCTCATGGCGCGCCTTGCTCCTCGCAACCAGCTAAGTCACGCATTTGGGTACTATTCGATCGTCGAGCGATTCTCAACGCTGTTCGGACCCTTAGCATGGGGTATTGTCGTCACGGTTCTCGCGAATAGAGGCCCCGTGAGATATTCAATAGCGCTTTTGTCAATGGTGGCTTTTATCGTGTTAGGACTTATCATGGTTATACAAGTCCCTGCTCAACGATCAGATTCCCTGTGAGACCTGGTACGTGGTACTGTGTCTGCGCAGCGAATGCTGTGCGACCGGACTAGCGTTCAGTCGTCTCGACTTCAACAGGCTTACGAGCGTCGATTATGTGAAAGAGGTTGCTGAAGAGTATATCGTCGCCGCGCGAAAGGACTCGGCGTCGGTCAGTAACATGATGCCTCTGACTCAGTGCCATGGCAAACGCGCTAGGCCGTCGGTTTGCCGGGACGCGATGGCGATCAAGCCAAGATGCCAATGATTCGAAGACATCCAATTGCACGGTTGATTGCATGCGGAATCGGTGATCAACCAACAATTCGCGGAGATCTTCGGATGTCGGTAGATGTTTTTTTAGGGGCTGCCAGGTTTCCAAGATGCGCTTGAGCCAACGCTGATCGGAGTGGTCGTAGGGAACAAACTGGCCGAGTAGGAGTTGGCCTCCAGGCCGGAGGACGCGGTAACACTCTTGAAGGGCCGCGCTTGGGGTCTGGAGGTATTGCAGGACCTGCCGCAAAACAACAACGTCAAGGGAACAACTCCGAAGCGGAAGGTAGCACACGTCGGCTACACACGAGGAAATTCCCTTCGAGAGTGCTTTTTGAGCCATCGGAAAACTGAGATCGAGACTTAGGATTATTGCGGCTTTACAACGTTCTCTAAAATGGGCCGAGAGGAGACCAGTCCCGCCGCCGGCGTCTAGGATTCTACTCGTCGGCGAAACACTAATTAGTGAATCGAAGCACGACAGGATGACGGCATCGTAAGCCCAGGGTGTTGAATCAAAGGTGGTGGCCCTATGCGCAAAATGCGCAGCTATGGAGTCGGAGTCGGTGTCTCCGGTCGCCGAAAGGGTATGCTGCTCATTCATGGTAATGCGCCTGGCACGACTATCTGCAAGGTCATGACCCTTCGAGGGACGGTCCATTGTGAGGACATACTGGCCTCTATGTTTCTATAATGGTCTTGCTGTCAACTGGATGCACCTGAGCATTCCAGCTCTGTAAGATTCCTCGGTGCGAGCCAACGCTGTCGCGAGGCGCTTCGCTTGTGGGTACTGTGAGAGAGCGCCTAAGTTCCTAATCCAGTATCTCCAGACGGGGAGAGTCAGTTGTGTGCAGTCCTCAATCTGCGAGATCTGCCAACCAGCGTCTTCCAACATGGCCGTAAGCTCGGCGACGGTCTGTATCGGCTGGATTCCCATGAACTCGCTGTACAACTGGCGGCTAACACCGGGCGCGAGGCAATGTGTCGCCATGGCAAGACAACTCCCATGCCTAGTAGCGTTATGCAGCGAGCAGAACAACTGCTGCCGGTTGATCATATGGTCGAATGAATCATATAGCCAGAGCACGTCGAACGCCCCTATTCCAGAGAAATCGAATCCGTCCACGTCTCGTACCTCGGACCGAACAGGTGCTCCTTCCTCTCCGGCGCGAGAGTTCACAAAGGCGGCTTGGCGATGACTGATTGTCAGACCAAGAACTTCGGCATGCCAGAGTCGGCTTAATTCAAAAGCAGGCCCGCCCCATCCGCATCCAACATCGAGGATCGTAGTCGCTGTTCCTCCGGGGATCCTTGACGCAAGTCGTTCGACAGCCAATCGCATCGACTCTTCAAAAGACGTGTGCAAGTTGGGGAAATGCCCCAGGTGAAAATGCATTCCAGGGTCGAGAACTCGTTGCCAAAAATCAATCGGCAACTCGTACAACGCGACTGTATTCTCTTTCAGTCGATTACGGAACGCCGATTCCTTGCTTATTCGGTGCTCCGGTGCCATCGGTGAGGCCAGCATTTCGTATGCTCCTTTGGCTGCATTATATGCGTTGCTGACTGGGAGAGCACACGCCCCCCAACGGGTCGAGTCTAGCACAAAACACCGCGTCCTCCCAAACCACGCCATCTTCTTGAAGGTATGCTGCCTCACGCGACGCACCGGTCAGCTGGAGGCGCCAGCCGGGTCAAGGAGCGTTCGCTATTTCTGGCAGGGAGCCAAACCGACTCCGTCTCGAAGACGCCAACAATCCGGCGGCGTAGTAGCCGACTTTTTTCCATTGCTTTGCGGATCACTTCTGCGTCAGCCGAAGTGGTATGACCTGCGCTCCGGTCAGGCGGCGCGAAAAAATGGACAGCAACCCAAGCACCAAGGAGACCAGAAGAAAGCCCAGGTACTGGTCTTGGTATAGATGCGCAAACAAGAGCAGCTCGCCCTGATCGTAGCGTTGCATTGCATACGTTTGAGCCAGGATTGAGCCGACTCCTAGGACCCCGACGGGTAGGACGTTTAGAAGACTTCGCCAGAGTTTCTTTCGGTCAAACGCAGTTATAGCATGTGTCATTAGGATGGCCATCATAGTGCCTAAAACCTGACCCATGGGAGACGCAATCAATCCACCTTCTAGCCATGTCAGCCTGACTTGGGCAAGCGTGATGAATACAATCAAAGTGACTATCACATAGGGCAATGCCGATACAAATCTCACAGTCCATGGCGACCGACTTAGCAGTACCAGAATATACGCGAAAGCAATGAACGCCATGATTGCTAGCCCAATTCCATCACGAACGAACTCTGCCCGTTCGCGAACGCTATGGCCTTTGTTCATTTGAAATACACTTAAGCGTTCCTCAGTTGGATCGTACTGAAACGTCTCCCATTTTCTACGAATAGGAGGCACGGTTCTATCATTGTCCACAACCATCTCTTGTCCCCTGAAGATCTGCCAGTCCACCCGAGTCCCGCTCGCATTCAGACTTTTGTGAATTTCTACGTGGAATACTTCAGGGACCGTGGATAGTACTGTGTCAGTATTACTACTGTGAACTTCCGGAGTAGAGAGGTCCTGGTCTTGATCGCGATTCTTCGTGACGCAATAGCCACACAAGAACGTAAGCCAAACTGCCACCAGGACTAAACGCATCAATTCTCCGCGCGGGATCTTCTTCGGTGCAGGCATTGACGAGCTCCATCAGCAAGAGCACAACGGAACAGGTGCGCTCACTTGAATAGAAATAGCGCCGCTTTTGACAACCACGTATTCTAGCAGAGAAAATGTTTTCGGGGGCAGTCCAGACCAAAATCATTTGGTGTACCGGCCAAAATCGCCGCGTGGAATCTTCTTTTAGTGCTTCCGGCAAACCTCGCAACCCGCGCAAGCACTACCACCGGAGGTTCAGCGCTGGCAGGCGACGCCGCAACTCGTAACGCGCCGCTGAGATCGGTGTTGGCGAACCTAGAGATCACGAATCTTGCATATAAAGGAGGCAGAATCCGACCCTGGCGTCGCGAAAGATGCAGAAGGCGTATTCGTGCAGGAACTTGATTGAATGCATACCCGTTATAAAAAACGCAGCATAAGAAAGAGCCGAGTTGCTAAATGGCAACTCGGCGGCAGCCACGTTCTCGGTTCGATTCCTCCAGGTCCGTTTTTTGCCCCTCGCTTTGCTCAAAAATTGAAAAGCTTTCGAGCAATCAAGAACAGCACAAACAGAATCCCGCATATGGAGACCAGTTGATAGACTGTTCTTTCCCAATCGATCTTACTGGGCATCTCTGAAATCCTCGCTTTCCTCCGGGCTCCTATGTCCCGGAGTAAAACGAAGGTCTGGGAGGATTCTGCATTCACATTCTAAAACCCTGGCGGAGATTGTCAATAGTCATTGTCTATTTCCCAGAGCTCAAGCAAGCTCAGATTAGGCGAAGCGCTCAGTGCACGGCCGTACGCGGACATCGCTGGCTGGTGCTTCCAACTGTTCGAAATTATCGGCGACCATTGGCGTCGGCGCATCCTGGGTCACCCCAGCGCTTCTTGTCTGTTGTGGTATGAAGTTGTGTATTTTGGCGCCTCGGAGCAGAGACGGACGGCTTTATTTTCGGGATTTGCCACACGGGTCGCAAACTAGCCGCAGGCCATTCGAAACGTGAGAGAAATCTCATCTACGAAATCATCTACAGCGGATCTTGGGAAGAAGTCAAGAAGTTGCTATAACGTATTGAAAACAAATGGCCCGGCCGCCGGGATTTGAACCCGGGACCTCTTGCACCCCAACCAGACGGCTTGGTTCCACAGGCCTCACGGCTTCGGGTGCTTTCTTAGGTTTACACGGATTCGGGTCGTCTGCTTCCGCTCGCTGCAGTTGGCCGGCGAATCATTTCTTAGCACAGTTTTTGGCACACGCTGTGCCCGACGCTTTTCAGGCAGGAGTGCCTCCTTCCGAGCCATTTCGCTGCTATTCGGCAAAATCGTCGGGCGCTGTTAGGCGGCTCTTCCCCAGGAATGCCCGCCATTGGGTACGCTTACCGGCGTCGACGGATAGTTCGTCGAGGAGGTTTCTCAAACCGTCCGGGTCGATTCTCGCCTTGCGCCGTTCGAAGGTGGCGCTCAGCGCCGCGCGAAGATCCTCCGCTCGGAATGGGAAAGTCCGCGCGAGGAACCAAATATCGTAAAAGTCCTTCATGCGGCTGTTAAGCAGGCCTAGGCTGACGAAAGCCTCCAACTTCTCGGCCACGACTGCGTTCATGGGGTACGCCCGGACACGCGGCGCCGGCATGGGCAGCAGTGTCGGACAGTCAAGGAGCCCGAATTCACGGCGTCTCCAAACCCGACGCCAACCTGCACGGGTATGCGGACATTCCCAAGCAGCGAGAGGAACCTGACACGGATACCTTCATACTCTTGCCCTCTTTGATCTTCTCGGCCTTCACGGTATCTGCGGAAAAAGTAAGGCCATCGTCCTCAACTGGAATTCGACACAGTTCTCCGAAGACCGCCTGACAGCGCTCGATCGATGGATCGCCGCGGCCCAGTAGATCGAGATCTCTCGTCGGTCGATGCGGTGTGTGGGCCCAGGCTTGAAAAAGCATTGCGCCTTTCAGAATGAATTGATTTCTGTAGTTCGATTGGCCGAGCCGATAGAGCAGTCGTTCCAGTGCGTAGCGCGTGAGTACGAGACCGAAATCCTCGCCGGTGCTGGTGGCGATATTTAAGAGTTTCTGGCGGACGGATGCAGCGATGTTCCGGGATTTGGGCGGCTTCACGTGAGCGCCTCCATGTACGGCCTCATCACGTTTGTGACCCGGCAGACTTTGGCGGCTTGCCAGAGATCGGCCGTTGTCGCCTTTCGGGTTCTGATCGATTCGCGTAGAGCCTCCACTGCGACATCGAGCCCGATCTTATTTCGATATTTGAAACAATCCCCAAACGGTCTTAGCGACGGAAACAATGCGGACCGGTACTCCCTCAACGTTGTGGGTTTCCTGGCCGAACTTGAGCGGCTCTTTTGAGAAGCGCACGACTCGCATCCGCGGGTTTTCCGAACGTGGACGGCGATCCTTTTCGCCGATTGCCATCCAGATCTCAAATGGGTTCTGTGGTCCAATGTTGTGAAACCGGAGGGCGGAGAGCAGGCAGATAACAGCGCGCGGAGCGCGTTTCGCTGCCTCGGCAAATGTGTGGAACTCCGTAATTGCGCCGTCGGCGGGGCTGTAGAGTCCGGGCCTTGATCGGACGATGAAACCCTGCTGCATCGCAAGTCGGAGGTATTGGCGAGCGATTCCGTGAGCGGCGAGTTCGCGGGAACGAAGAACACCGGCGGCTTTAGCCAGCTCCGTGATTTTCGCGACGGGTTCTACCGCGGGCACTTCTAAAGTACACATACTGTCGGGGGTTATCAACAAGCCCCGACAATTAGTATGCACGTCGGGCTGATTTGACCGAGCTACTTAAACCGCATTCGGCTTAGCTCGCTGGTGAGGCGGGCGCTTGTCTGCCGCAGCTAGAAACGAGGGCCACCGCCAACCAGAGAAACCAGAGCGATTGGGTGCGCCAATGTCCGCGTATCACGCGTTTCCTCCTCAATCTCCAGTTCAGTTATGGGTTCTCGGCCGGCCTTTCAGCCAATAGACGCACTACCGCCATGTCCTTCTGAAAGTAATCGCCACGTCGGACTTCGTCTTCATAACGAAGGACGCGCAATCCTTCAAAGGTTTTCAGCAGGCCATTGCGCGGGAACCAGAATTCCGGTCCTTCGAAGACCACGATGCCTCTGGGGCGAAGCGCCTCGACGATGCGGGCGGACTCGTTGGGCGGCATCCAACTGAGCAGGATAAGATCCCACTGCGCATGGCCGAAATCGAAGTTCCTGTCGAGAACCACCTGGGTGTGAATCTTCAGGCCCAGGGCTTGGGCACGCTTTGCGGCCAGCGCTACCGCTTTGTCGGCGGGGTCGAAGCCGGTGACATCCCATCCTTGCTGTGCGAGATAGATAGTATTGCGGCCTTCACCCATGCCGACATCGAGCGCCCGTCCGCGGGGTCTGCCCGCCAGCACGGATACCAGAAACGCGTTGGGCGCGGTGTTGAAGGCCGGCGGATCGACCGTAAAGAAACGATTCCAGAAGTCGGTTTCCAGTTCCGGCCGGCGCGTACGGATCAGGGTGACACGGCGAGTGATTTCGGAGGCGTCCACGCCTTCGGCGGTGAGCTTTTGCTGGTAGCGTTCCACCACCGCTTCCAAAGGTCTGTTTTGGTCGGGCGGCAGCGCGAACCACCATCTGCGGAAATGCGGATAGAAATCAAACTCGGCGATCTGTGCACTTGACCAGCCGGTGAATAGCACCAGGACGAGCGCAATGCCGATTCGCAGCCGCATTAGCCCGCCATTCCCAAATAGCGCTGGGCCAGGAAATCCCAATTGAGAACATGCATGACGGCCGACAGGTATTCAATGCGGCGGTTTTGATACTTCAGGTAGTAGGCATGCTCCCAAACATCGATGCCGAAGAGAGGCTCGCGGCCCGACATAATCGGCGTGTCTTGATTGGGAGAAGTTTCGATGGCGAGGCCGCCGCCTTGGGGCATCACCCACACCCATCCGCTACCGAAGGCTGTCAGTCCGGCCGCCTGCAATTTTCCCTCAAAAGCCTCGCGGCTCCCGAAGCTTTTCTCGACTGCCGTAGCGAGCTTGCCGGACGGACCGTCTTTAGGCTTGCCTAAAGTCTGCCAGAACAGCGAGTGGTTCCAATGCCCACCTCCGTTATTGCGAACGGTCACGCGTATGGACTCGGGGACATTTGGAAGATCCCGTAGCAGTTGATCCAGTTTGCGGTTGGCGAGTTCGGGGTGGGCTGCCACGGCCTTGTTCAGATTATCGACGTAAGCCTTGTGATGCTTATCGTGATGGATCTCCATGGTCTGTGTGTCGATGTAGGGTTCGAGCGCGCTGGGCGCATAAGGCAGCGCGGGAAGCGTAAACGGTGCGGCCGGTTGGGCTAAGGCTTTGGCCGCCGCAAGGGCTGCCGCGCCTCGAATTACGTCGCGTCTGGTCATTGATGAATGATCTCCTTTCAAGGTCGTTTGCGCGCCAGTTCTTCGCGCTTGCGTCCAGCCAAGTCGCGCGCTTGCGAGATCTGGCCGGCGGTCATTTCCTTCGCCATCTTGTCGCGGAGCCCCGCGGAAACGGTCAACTCGCCGGCCGCGATGTCCAGCCAGGCGTAAGCCCATACAAAATCGCGAATCCCGGCGTCACCATTCGCGTATAGAAGACCCAGGTTATTCTGCGCCACCGCGTAACCCTGATCGGCGGCCTTCTGCAAGAGTTGGAAGGCACGCGCCGGGTCGCGTTTCACCCCTCGCCCTTTCAGATACATCATTCCCAAATTGCAAGTGCCTTCGGGGTCGCTCTGCGCCGCAGCCAGCCGGAACCAATGGACCGCTGCCGCGGCATTGCGTGCGACGCCTTGCCCCTGGGAATAGAGCACGCCCAAATTGTTTTGCGCTTCGGCATCACCCTGCAATGCAGCTTTCCGGTACCAGATCGCCGCCAGTTTTGGATCGCGCTTTACCCCCAAACCGGATTCGTACAGATAGGCGAGATCGTACTGTGCGGCCGCCATTCCCTTTTCGGCAGCGATGCGATAGTACTTGGCGGCCAATGAATAGTCGCGTGAGACGCCGTCGCCTGTGGCGTAGCGCACGCCTTGCTGGTAATCGTCTTCAGCACCCGTGGGAGCCAGAACCGGTGGGCTGGCCGAAGACATTCGCGCCGGGACGTCGGCGAGACCGACTAAGGGCAAACACGCGGCCAAGATTAGTGAGGTTCTCATGGGTTGGATTTTTTCGTGCCTGCAGGCCATGGGTTGGAGAATCGGCTGTCGATCAGCAAACGCTCATCGGTCAAGGACCGCAGGAATGCCAGCAGGTCGGCTTTCTCATCAGAGCACAACATGAATGGTTTTACGAATTCGCTCTTGTTCGGATTGGCGGCGCCGTCGCCGGCGTAAGGACCGTCTTTGATCGCGCGGCCACCCGAGCTGTAATGCTCAATGGCTTCCTCCAGCGTTTTCACGGTGCCGTCATGCATATACGGCGCCGTCACGGCAATGTTGCGCAGTGTGGGAGCTTTGAACTTGCCGATATCCTCTTCGTTATGGGTGAAGAGATATAGACCAAGATTCGGAGATGGATAGGAGAACTTACCTTTCAGGTTATACAGGCCGGTATTGTGAAACTCCACCTCGGCAAAACCCTTATCGAGATAGTCGACTGTTCCGGTGAAATTGAATCCACCGTGACAATGAAAGCACTCCAGGCGCTCGGAGAAGAACAGGTTTTCGCCGCGCACGGCTGCTTCGCCGATGGCGCTCGGAACGTCGTAATTGCGGTAGTGGTCATATGGCGAGTCACCGGAAAGAATGGTGCGCTCAAAACTGGCGATGGCTTTCACAATGTGGGCTACCGTAAACGGTTTGGCATCGCCGGGGAAGGCGGCGGCAAACATCTTGCAGTACACCGGGACCGATTTCAGACGTTCGGCGAGCAGGTCCTCCTTCCCGGACATGCCGAGTTCAACCGGATCCTCGCCGAACAAAGGCACAAGGGCTTGATCCTCCAAGCGGCGCAGATTGGGATTGGCCCAGGTGAGCACGGGACTGTAAGCCACATTGACCAGACTCATGGGACCGCGCGGATGGACTGCGCCGGTGCAGCCGACGCCGCGCGGCTTGCCGTCGGTGAAGGCTAAGCTCTGCTGGTGGCAGGTGGCGCACGACTGTGTCTGGTTCAGCGACAGTCTGTTGTCGTAAAACAGATATCGGCCGAGGGCGACCTTTTCGAGCGTCATCGGATTGTCCGCCGGAACGTTGGGGAAAGGAAATCCTGGCGGAAGGTTCCAGTCGTAAGGTCCCAGCCGCGCTTTCTCGGCGGCTCGTTGTTTGGCTCTCAGATCACGCACATACTGGACCACTTCCCAGCGGCCGGTCTCGGGGATCTGCTTGTCGAAGGCAGGCATGTTCTTGCCAATGCCATGGGCGATCACCCAGTAAATCTCGCCGTCCCTGAAAGACTCTATCGAGTAGTTGGTCAGATCGGCCGGCCGCTCAGGCAGCTTGCCGGCGAGGGGCGTGTGTGACTTGCCATCCGCGCCGTGGCATTGCCCGCAATATTTCTCGTAGACCGGCTTGCCCGCCGCGATATGTTCCGGCGTATTGGGAATCGGGCTCTTTAAGAGCTTCGCTTCCGGCGGCGCGTGTGAATGGCCGTGGTGAGCATGGAGCAAGCAGGCGCCGGCGATGAGCAAGGTCAGGATTCGTCGCATGGCCTTTAGCGAGTGTTCTCTGCCGACACTCCCACGCGGGACTGGCTGCGAAAGAAAGTCTGCTTGCCAGCAGGCTTCCCGCCAAACGGAAGGCCCAAGTTGGCGAAGAGGGGTGCACAATCCTGGTCTTCGGGGCTGGACATACAACCCTCGGCTGTATCCGCCTGGTTGACGTCGACATTGGAGTCCTTCAACAACGCTGCTAAGTCGGCAATAACGACATCGCGCGAGGAGTCGAAGCCCGCCAGTTCAATTTCGGGCCGGTTCGGCGCGCTGCAACTCGTGGGTACCGTAGCCCGTGTTTGATTCGGCGTACAGCCGGTGCTTCCGAGATGGATGGCAAATCCTCGCGGCAGGCCGGTGCTAGCGAAATCCAACCGCATGAACTTCCGTCCGATGTTCCAGGCCCACGCCATGGCAGTGAGATTGAGCGGCGGTGGCTGAGCGGTCAGGTCGGTGTGATTTTTGTTGAAGGGCACGCCGACGGTGAAGCGCAGGCCTGTATATTTGCCGTCCGGCGCCGTGCCGCTCACGCGATCGTTCATTTCGGGGGTACCGTTGTGGCAACCGCCGGTAGCGTTCTCAAAGTCGAGCAGCACAACGTCATCTAACTGCCATTTGCCATCCTGGGCCAACTCGACGGGCACCTCAGAGCCTTTGTCATCGATTAGCCGGATGCTGTGCACGTAGAATCTAAAGTCATGCGGCGTGATGCGCGAGCGCGTGACTCCTATGTTTTCGTAGTCTTGGCCGCAAGCCAGTTTCTTGTCGCCAACGGTTGCCTGAAAACGGATCGTGACAGGAGCCGCTGTCAGGCTTGCGGCGCAAAACGCCATCAGGACCGCGCCGCGAATCATTTGCAATGGAATCCCTCCCTTAGAAAATAGCCGCAATGCAGCAGCCTCGAACTATCAAAACCCATTTGCAGGGACCTCCGAGTGCGGTTTTTTGTCGCACCATCGACCCCGCCAGATTTATTGGATCAGCGCGGTGTGAATGCCGTTGGCCGAACCCCAGGCGAGCATCACCGACGATCCCGCCGCGACGAGATGAGGGTAGTTAACCTCTTTCTTCGCCCCGCCGCCCAGAATCAATGGCTGCGACTTGCTGGAGCCTTGTACGCGCGCCACGCGCACCTGGTAGTTGCCGCCGTCTTTCTCCAGCCAACTCACCAGCGCTCCACCGCCATCCGGCATCACTACAGACGGGTAACCGAACGGATTTCCCGAATCGACTCGAACGGGTTCGGTGAAAGTCTTTCCGGAGTCGTCCGAAAACGCTACGCTGACGTGTGGCTGGCCCTTGGCCCCCGTGAACCACGCAGCCGCGACATGTTGACCTTTTGCCGCAAGGCTCACACTATTGGAAGGACAGCCGTCAATTTCCCATCCGTCGCGATGCAGGGCATACGGCTCGGACCAGGCTCCGTGGGCGAACCGTACGAGAGAAATATCGCGTACTCCGCCCGTGTGGTCGCGGTAAGCCACCAACAATCCTTCCGCCGTGCGGACGCTGGCTGTTGGGCAGCAGGTGCAGACGTCGCCGTCCAGCGTAACTTCAGAGGCGGCCACGCCGGACGCCGAAACGTGTGCCTCCTCCAGATGGAATTGCTGGTGTTTCGGATACTCGCCCCCGTCGAGCCAAACGATCGAGGCGGTGTCTCCGTCGGCTACTGCCGAGATGAAACCGTGATCTTCGGCGGATCGATCTTCATGTACCACCTGCGGATCGGTCCAGCGCGCGCCGCCATCGCCCGAGGTGCTGGTGTAAACCCACTTCCGGTCCCAGTTAGTCCAGTAGGCAAACAGCGCGCCGTTATCCAGGCGCAGAACGCCGGGAATCATGGTGGCATAAGGCGCGAAGTAGGCTTCCGCGACGGTCGAGGGGTGCTGCCAAGTCCCGGATCGCCACGCGGCGAAGCGCAGGCGGCAACGCACACTTCCGGCCGGCTCCTGCCAACTCATGAGGATTTCGTTTCCTGGCCCGGCGGTGAGCATCGGATAATAGCTATGCGCAACCGCCGGATTTGGGGTCTCGGTCATTGCGGGTGCGGCCGGCTGCGACAGTGTGGCCGGATGCGCCCGGATCGCTAGTGCCAACAAGACCGCACATGCGACATGGAATTTCCAATTCCGTAGCTTGACGGTTCCGGCGCGCGTGTTCATGAGTCCCGCCCCTCCTTAACTACCAAGTTTAGGCAGAAGATCAAGGTAAGGGAAGAGTCCGAACTGCGGCAAATTGTCGCATTGCGGCCCGGGCGTGGAAAACCCGCAAATCTGGCCGGAGTTTGTCGCACTCAGAGGCGCGGCAATTTGCCGCATTGATCCGAGTTTCAAGGCATCGTATCCTTCGCTTAAGAGCCTCCATGCAAAACGAGTGCAGCCCTGCCTTCCACCCGTGATCGCGCGCCACCAGCAGGTTCAGTCGTCGCGGGTACGCCGGGCGCGATACGAGTCCGGCGCAGAGTTTGTAGACGATATGGTGATTATGGAGCGTAACAGCCGGTTTGCGCCAGGCAGTGAGATCACGCCCGTGGCGCTGACCGAGCTCAGACCCGGAGAGTCCGGCGTGATCGAAGGATTCACGCTGCCCAATGAGACTCAAGAAGCACTGGCGCGGTTCGGCTTCGTCGCCGCAATCGAGATCACCGTCGTACGGCGCGCACCGATGGGCGATCCGAGCGTGTATGGGGTGGATGGATCGGAAGTTGCTTTGCGCGCCGAGACCGCCCGAGGCATTCTGGTCAGCCGGCTACCAGTCGGCCCGAAGCAGGCTCTAGCCTGATGCGCGACCAAATGGACGCCTCCGTTGTTGCTGGACCTGGCCGATCTCCGCCCGCCGGTCAGATTCGGACAATCGCCTTGATTGGCCCACCGAATTCCGGCAAGTCCACTCTGTTTAACCGGCTGACCCGTCTCCGTCAGAAGGTAGGCAATTATCCGGGAATCACGGTCGAACAGCATATAGGCGTGCTGTCTTGTGCGGGCAGAGAGTTCACTCTGATCGACCTGCCAGGCATTCACGGCATCAGGCCTTATTCCGAAGACGAGCGCGTGGCGGTCGAAGTCATCAAGGGTCGCGCGAAAGGCGTGCGAGCTCCGGACGCGGTGTTCGTGGTTCTGGATAGCACCAATCTGGTACGGCACTTGGCGTTGGCTGGGGAAATCATTGCGATGGGTCTGCCGGTTCTCGTGCTGCTGAACATGGCGGATCTACTACAGAAGCGCGGCGGAACCGTGGATACGACAAAGCTGGCGGCGGAATTGGGTGCTCCCGTGGCGCTGATCGCCGCGGCGAGCGGGACCGGGATCGAAGCCGTGGAAAGCTTTCTGCGAAAAGGCGCGACACAGACTCCGGCGATGCTGCCGCCTGTGTTGCACGATCCGCCGCAATGCCGAAAGTGGGTGGCGCGGACGGCCAGCCAGGCCGGATATCGGGCACCCGCGCCGGCTGCCTGGACGCGCCGCATCGACGACGTCGTCCTTCACAAGCTCTGGGGACCTCTGGTCTTCATCTTCATCGTGGGAACGGTATTTCAATCCGTATTCGGTCTGGGCCAGCCCGCCAGCAATCTGTTTCAGGATCTTCTCAGCCGCGCCGGCGCTCAGGCTGCCGCGCAAATGCCGGCGGGCCTGTTCCGATCGCTTCTGGTGGATGGTGTCTGGAAAGGCGTGAGCTCGGTGCTCGTGTTCCTGCCGCAGATCCTGCTGCTGTTCTTCTTCATCGGCCTGCTCGAAGACTCTGGGTACCTGGCGCGGGCGGCGCTGATCTCCGATCGCACCATGAGAAGCGTGGGGCTCAGCGGCAAGGCTTTCATCCCGCTCCTGTCGGCATATGCCTGCGCGGTACCGGCGATCATGGCGACCCGCACTATCGAGAACAAGCGCGACCGCTTGGCAGCGATATTGATTGCGCCCTTTATGACCTGTTCGGCGCGTCTGCCCATTTATACGCTGCTAATTGCCGCTTTTATTCCCGAGCGCGCGGTAATCGGTGTATTGCTGGGGTCGCGCGCGTGCGCGATGCTTTCTCTTTATCTGCTTGGTTTTTTGGCGGCGATGGCGACGGCAAAAATACTGAAATCATCCGTCCTGAAATCGACGGGCGTTCCCTTTGTTCTGGAGCTTCCCGAATACCGTTGGCCGACTGTGCGCTCGATCGCATTACGGCTGATCGACCGGGCGCGGGTGTTTCTGGCGCAAGCCGGGACCGTGATTCTGTGCGTTTCCATGCTGGTATGGATCCTGACGAATCTGCCGCTGCGGAATGGGCAGCCGCCTGCACTCGAGCAAAGCATAATGGCTCATTTGGGACATATGATCGAGCCGGCCATCCGCCTGCTGGGGTTCAATTGGAAGATTGGAGTAGGGCTGCTGACCTCGATCGTGGCGCGCGAGGTCATCGTGGGCACACTGGGTACGCTTTATGGGGCCGATCCCGCAACTCATGCGATGTCCTTGCAGGAGGCGTTGCGCCATCACCTCACTTTGCCTGGGGCAGTAGCGCTGCTGGTGTTTTTTGCTTTTGCCATGCAGTGCACGTCTACGCTGGCGACGGTGCGCCGCGAAACAAATAGCTGGAGATGGCCGGTGATTCAGTTCCTATATATGAGCGTGGTCGCGTTCGTTGCCGCTCTCGCCGTAAACCAGATCTTGACGCTGCTGCTTGGGTGACTCACGCGCTCGCCTCAGCAGGCCCAATCACTTGGAGAGTTTCGGCGAACGCGCGCGGTCTTCTGCCAGAAACTCTTCAAAAATGTCCGTGTGTTTCTCGAAGAACTCTTTTTCGTCCTTAGAACAAAAGTAAAAGGTCTTGTTTTTGTAATCGGACTTGATGGATCGGTCGCCATCGCTGAGGCACACCGGGCAGATCGGATGCGCCTCGGTGAATTCCGGGAGCTTGGCGTAGGCGTCGTTCGAATCGGCGTTTAACCAACCTTGGCCTTGATACTCCATGCCATTCGCTACGTCAAGGGTCAAATCCCGCCCAACATAGCGTTCCACAACATGAAGCGCCAGGTCGATGCCGGACGAAATACCGCCCGCCGAAGCCAGATTGCCTTCGTCGACAAAACGCGCACCCCGCTTGAGCTTCACGTCGGGATACGTCGCTGCGAAACGAAAATATCCTCCATGATGTGCGGTGGCTGACTTGCCGGACAGCAAGCCGGTCTTGGCCAGCACAAACGCTCCGTTACAGACCGACATGGTTACATCGGTGGTCCTGGACGCCGTACGAATCCAGTCATACATATCGGGGCCGTTGCCGCTCATGTCCATGGCCGGAATGACGATCACTTTGGGCGCTGGTGCATTGGCAAAGGAATAATCGGGCATTACCTTCATTCCTCCTCCGACAATCACGGGCTCCTTCGTCGAGGCCACCATGTAGGGGCTAAACAACGGCTTGCCCTCCTGTGTGACGGCGCCCGCGAAGACCTCTAATGGCCCGCAAAAATCCAGAACCTCGGCATCTTTGCCGAGCACAAACGCGGCCGGTATCTGGCCGCCCGCCGGCACAGGCAAAGGGCTGACCTTCGCGGATGAATTGGACGCGGGTGGATTGTCCGGCTTCGGCCGGGCTGTAGCTCCGCCCGCCAAGGCCAACAGAGCTGAATTCCTCAATAGATCTCTTCTTCGCATGGTGTCCCCCTTCTTTCAACTTTCTACAAACGCTTAAGTTGCGGCCTGCGCCCGCGACGATCGGCTCCATTTACGAAGCATGAGAATCAGACCGATCAACCCCAACGCCAGCACGGCGAATGGAGTGAGGGTGCCGATCCACCAGTACACGCCCTCGGGCTCGCCCAGGATGCGCATTCCGTAGCGGGCTTTGTAGAAGTCGATGATCTGGCGCTCGGACTTCCCGGACAGAACCATCTGGTGAATCTCCGCCCGCATGTTATAGGCTTCCTGGCTCATGTGGTGATCGAGCGTTTCGCGATAGCAGCACGGCGCGAGCAACTCGTGTTGTAGTCTCGATTCAAGCGGTAGAAGCGCGGCGTGCGCGGCGCAGGCGATCGTCAGCAAAACGGCGAAACGAACCAGAATGCGCATCGCTATTCCACCGGTTTCTCGGCGGCAAACCGAACGACCCTTGCCGGCCTTGGCGCGAAGTCGGGCTTGGCGACGGGCTCCTCATAGCGGATCACCCGGAGGTCCTTAAATGCGTTGGGCAACTCCGCAGGCTTACACAGCGACCCTCCGATTTTCATCTTCTTCAAAGCGTCCGTATGAAACGCTTCTTCGACTAAGATGCCGCCGGGCTTCAGGGCCTTTTGCACTCGGGCAGCCGTGTCGGAACAGCCCGCATACGAGAGCACGATCAGATCCCATTTGTTCTCCCCGAAGTTGAACTGCTCCATCGTGGTCACCTCGGTATGAATCACGACACCGCGCCGTTTGGCATCCTCCTGCGCCGCGGCGATGGCCTCGTCGGCGGGGTCGAATCCAGTGACATCCCAGCCCTGGACCGCCAGCCAGACCGCGTTTCGCCCTTGTCCCATGGCGACATCCAAGGCTTTACCGGGCTTACGGCCTTTCACCATCTCGACCAAAAAGCCATTCGGCTCGATGTTCATCCACTCGGGGCGTTCCTTCACCAGGTAACGATTCCAAAACTCCGCCACCTCGGCGTTGCCCCGCTTCTGCAATTCCGCAATCTCGCGATCGGCCTCGGCCGGCGACGATCCGGTATCGACCAACCACGTACGGTATTTCTTCAGCAGCGCTTCTTGCCGGAACTGCTCAGTCTCGTGCTTCCCTCTTTCAGTTGCCGGCTGCGCCGACGTCCAATTCCAAAAGCGCTCGTACGTGCGACGCTCCGCCGGCAACTCTGCCACCCGCTTCTCTATCTCGGGGCGCGACGGCCCGTCTTGCCCAAAGGCGATCTGCGTCGCCAGGATTAACGCCGTGACCAGCGCTTTCTTTGTCATAATCTGTCCCAATGGGAATGACGGCTAACTCGGACTCGATCCTGTTTTCTTCCAATTGGCCGCCAAATCTTCCGATTGCTTAACGAAGCCCGACAGCATTTCCGTCAAAGCGGTCTTTACTTCCGCGGGCGCTGTCTTGGTCGAGCCCGCGTGGAATGGCGGATCGGGATTATACTCGCCCATGAGCTGGCAGCATTCGGCATACGTGCGGCCGCGCAGTTCGGCGACCATCGAGAGGCCGAAGTCGAGCCCGGCGGTGACGCCCGCGCCGGTGACGCGGTTGCGGTCGTGCACAACGCGAGCATCGACGGGAATAGCGCCGAAGCCTGATAATACATGGCGCACTGACCAGTGCGACGTGGCTTTGTAACCCTTCAGCAATCCCGCGGCGCCCAGAATCAGAGAGCCGGAGCAAACGCTGGTAATGTATTTCGCGCGCGATCCGCGGTCGGCCATGAAGGCCAGAATCTCGGGGTCTTTGGCGGCCGCCAATGTGCCGGCGGCGCCTCCCGGGGTGAATAAAACTGTCAGGTCGCGCGGGCAAGTCTCCAAAGTTGCATTGGGCACGATCGTGACGCCGGCATCGCTGGTCACCGGATCGAGCGTCTTGGCCACGAGATACACCTTTGCCCCCATAAGAGCGCCGAGCATCGAATGCGGACCGATCAGATCCATCACGGTCATCGCCGGGTACATAAGCATGGCGATCTGTTCATTCCCCATCCAATTCACGCCTTTTACAACGGGCATTTTGTGCGGGTGTTCTTGCGGTGAAGCGCCGCCGGCGCGAGCGGCATAAGAAGCGGTGAGCGCCATCATCAATGCCTGGCGGCGGCTGATATCGATCATATGTTTGACCTCCGGAAATAAATCCCTGAGTGATTCGATAAGCGATCTTACTGCAAATGAGGCGCGCCTGTCGTGCGGCAAATTGTCACATGGGCGGTGCGACAACTTGCCGCATTGTGACGCAATGGGTCCGGTGATTATCATGAAGAATAACCATGGCTTCGAGGGATCAGGCACCGGTGTGCCTCTTTTTGGCGGCGTTGACGGCAGCAGTCCTCGCGTTTACTTCCGCTTGCGTAGCGAAGCCGCGGCAGTACAGCTTGAAGGGCCAAGTGATGGATATCAGCATGACCGGTGAGCTCATCGTGAAACACGACGACATTCCGGGTTTCATGCCGGCCATGACGATGCCTTACAAGCCGAGGGATCCAGGCGTCTCTCAACAGGTGCGCCCAGGCGATCTGATTGCGGCGAACCTCATGGTCGCAAAAAACGGAAACTACTGGCTCGAGGATGTCCGCATTACCGACCAGAGCGGTCGCACGGCCGCGAGGTCCGCCGTGGTTACGCATACCCTGAGGGTCGGAGAGAGGGCGCCGGATCTGCCGTTGATCAATCAGGATGGAAAAACAATCCACCTCAGCGATTTCAGAGGCAAGGCGCTGTTAATCACTTTCATATACACGCGCTGCCCCATGCCGGCCTTTTGCCCGCGCTTGAGCAGCCAATTCGCAAAGATCCATGAACACCTTGCCAAGACCCCGGCAGACTGTGACAAAACGCACCTGCTGACGATCAGTTTCGACCCGAAATACGACACGGCGCCCGTCCTTCGCCGGTATGGTCTTGCATACCTGGATAACGACGCCTCCGGTTTCTCGCATTGGGATTTTGCCTCAACCAACGCCGCTGATTTGCGCAAGCTCGCCGAGGCGTTCGGCCTGACCTACATCGAGGAAGACAATCAAATCTCGCACTCCATGGACATTGTGCTGCTCACGCCGGACGGTTTGGTTGCCCAATACTGGCCTACGGCGTGGACGGCGACGGAACTCGAGGAGGCGCTGCGGCAAGAAGCCAGGTCGGCTTCGGTCGCAACGGCGAAAGCCGCAGGAATGAAGCGATGAGCGACGGCTTCGGAAGAGCCTGCCTCGCTTGCTGTCTCACTGCCGCATCGTTCCATTTGACCGGGTGCTCGCAAATCGGCCTTGGCCGGGGCGCCGCGGAGCAGCGAGGCGAAATTCTCTTCGATCGGCACTGTGCGGATTGCCACGACGAATCCAACCTAGATCTGAAAAAGCAGCCACCAAAACTGAAGGGACTCTTCCGTTCGAAGCTGTTGCCCAGCGGGTCTCCCGCGACCGACGAACAAGTTCGCAATACCATCATCAATGGCCGCGGCACCATGCCTGCTTTTGACCAGCGTCTGCGCGAGCAAGACGTTGACGATCTGGTAACGTACCTCCACACCCTGAGATAAACCGCTTATCTGTCATATTGAATGCTCGCTCCCGACCGGTACGCCCGAATGGATTCTGGCGAGCTTTCGTTGCAGAGAACGCCTATGCAAACCTAAGACTTTTGCGGCCCGCGAAATGTTGCCCGCGCAGGCCGCCAGCACAAGCTGAATGTGTTCCTGCTCGACGTGCGCCAGGCTTCGCATCGCTTCGGGAGAACCGGCGCCGATGCCGTCTTCCTTTTCGCGCGCGTGAGGGATGTGGCAATTGCTGCGCACATTTTCGACTGCCCGACTTACGTCCGCGCAATCGAGAATTACGTCATGGCCGCTATTCTTCAGGCTTTCAGACTCCTTACGCCGACAGTATAGGCCGACTTGTAAACACGCTGCATGCGGTGAATTGTCGCAGCCCTCAAAAGCCCGCAACCTTCGTGCGACAGAGTGCCGCATGTGGATTTGACGCCTGCTCGCATTCCGAGCCCCATTTGGGCTATTGCGAATCGCTGCTCTCTAGCGGTTTCTCGGCGGCAAACCGTACTACCCGGGTGGCTTGAGCCGCGAAGTCCGGCTTGGCGATCGGCTCCTCATAAAGAACCACCCTGAGATCTTGATAGGCGTTCGGCAACTCCGCCGGCTTGCAAACGGACCTCTTCATCATCTTCAACGTATTGGCGTGGAAGGCTTCTTCAACCAGGATGCCACCAGGCTTGAGGGCTTTTTGAACCTGAGGCGCCATTTCGGAGCACCCGACATAGGAGATTATGATCAGGTCCCAGCGGCTTTCACCGAAATCGAACTGTTCCATGGTCGTCACCTCGGTATGAATCGTGACGCCACGCCGCTTAGCCTCCTCTTGTGCACCGCGACGGCTTCGTCGGCGGGATCAAATCCAGTTACATCCCACCCCTGGAGAGCGAGCCATACCGCATTTCGCCCCTGTCCCATGCCCACATCCAGCGCCTTACGGCGCAACTTGCGCGAAGCAGAGCACCGCAGTCAGAAGAAGAGCCGGCAACGCTAAGCCGCGATGCAGGGCTCGGCTGGCTATGCGAGTATGCCCCGTTGTCACCTGCGCCTCCGATTGTGGCGATTGCGCATGGCTACTCGATCGGTTTCTCGGCGGCGAAACGAACCACCCGGGTTGCGCGAGGGGCGAAATCCGGCTTCGCGATCGGCTCCTCATAACGAATCACTCTGAGGTCTTGGAACGCGTTCGGCAACTCCGCGGGCTTGCACAAGGACCCTCCGATTTTCATCGTCTTCAGCGCATCGGTATGGAAGGCTTCTTCAACCAAAATGCCGCCCGGCTTGAGGGCTTTTTGAACCTGCGGCGCGGAGCCGGAGCAACCCGCATAGGAGAGAACGATCAGATCCCATTTGTTCTCGCCGAAGTCGAAGTGCTCCATGGTCGAAGAGGCCAAGCGCCGTGGCGTCACGATACATACCGAGGTGACGACCATGGAGCACGAAACTGGGACGTCTCGCGCGTGCCCCTATCGCTTGCCGGCAGGGCCGCGACCCAGTTCCAAAATCGCTCGTAGGTTCTTCTCTGCGCAGTTATCGACGCGACCCGCTGCTCGATCTCGGTTCGGGAAGGCCCGCCTTGCGCAAAGGAGAGCTGAGCGGTCAGGAGGAGAGCCGCCAAAATCGCCGTCTTGGGTGAGTTCATCTCGCAGACCTTGAAACCTGATGGTACGACGCGATCCAAACGTTCGAGTGTGGCAAATTGTCGCACCGGCGGCGTTCACTTCTCGATCGGTCATACTGAAGGATTCTACCCATGCAAAAACTAAGAGTCGACTGCTTTGGCATTTCACTGGATGGCTACAGCGCGGGGCCGAATCAAAGCCTCGATAACCCTCTCGGCGTTGGCGGAACCGGGATGGTGGAGTGGTTTTTCGCGACGCGCACGTTCCGGCGAATGCACAACCCGGAGTCCCGCGGAACAGCGGGACTTGTGAATGTGCCGGACCATGTGTTCGGCCCGGAGGATGGTGAAGCGGGCATTGACGAGGACTTCGCGGCTCGAGGCGTTGAGAACATCGGAGCCTGGATTATGGGAAGGAACATGTTCGGCCCCGTCCGCGGTGAGTGGGTGAATGACGACTGGAAAGGCTGGTGGGGTAACAATCCGCCCTTTCATGGCGATGTGTTCGTGCTCACTCACTATGCGAGGGCACCGCTTGCCATGGAAGGCGGCACCACATTCCATTTCGTCACTGATGGAATCGAGGCCGCACTTGAACGCGCGAAGGCCGCAGCCAATGGCGCGGATGTGCGACTCGGTGGCGGAGTGGCCACGATTCGTGCTTATTTACGGGCGGGCCTGGTGGACCAATTGCACCTCGCGCAGTCTCCAGTACTGCTCGGCTCGGGGGAATCTTTGTTCAACGGCCTTGATCTGCCGTCGCTAGGATACCGTTGTATCGAGCGCGTTCCTTCGCCCAAGACTACGCATGTTGTCTTGGCGCGATCCTGACAAAGCCAAACCAGAGAGGGGATCTTACTTCCCCAGGACGGCATCATCCCGGAAGGTCTTGTGTGCCTTAGCGACGTTGATGAGCGTCGGATAGAATTGAACAAAAGTTTGCTCGACTGCACCGTTAAGCGAGTGACATGAGTAACAATCCTGGGTTTTCGCCACCTGCGCCGCCGGCTGCCGGCCGTCGCCGAAGCCGAAAAATGCCCAGCCGTTGGTTTCGGCGAAACGCTGCTTGTCCTTCACCTCAACCTCAACCGCCACCAGGTCCTTCTGAAACTGTCCGCCGTGATTGATGGAGCCTTCGGTGACCGCACTGCGGATTTCGAGAACAAACATCGAGTGATCCGGCCATTGCGCGGTCTTGAGGAATTCCCGATAAGCGGCGGGGTTGACGAAAACGTTGTCGAAGAGCGCCGGGCCGTTAGGATTCCCAGCGGGACCGTAGGTCATGCCCTTGCCCGCCGACAGAAAAACCCACTCACGGTAGTCTGCCGGGAACTCCAGGCGATTGTCTGCGTTGAAGTGATAGACAGGTTCGGAGCCTGCTTTGGACGGAGCTTGCGCGATCAACTGTAACAGCGCCTCGGTTACCAGGGCCGTCACGATGGCGGCGGTGCGGTTCCACATGAAATCGTCTGAGCCTCGAAGCGATCATACTTCAAACACGGCGCGCACGTCGCGCGGCAAATTGCCACCGGTTGTGGCTTCGGACTAGGTCTATGACCGCTTGAATGATTTCCTTTTATAGCCGAATTTGCGGCGAGCAGTTTTCCGATCAAACCGCCATGTGATGGTGGTGCGTGCAGCGTTAGCTCGTCGATTCCAGGCGCGGGACTC
>Ga0335085_10001801_pt1 | contig 42974 bp, 29 predicted proteins | sample Lox_Sample_45_FD_206712 | JGI IMG/M metagenome (GOLD analysis project Ga0335085, IMG submission 206712) | Soil microbial communities from Loxahatchee National Wildlife Refuge, Florida, United States - Lox_Sample_4.5 | ecosystem: Environmental > Terrestrial > Soil > Wetlands | place: USA... | reverse complement strand
CTTGCCGAAGCGTTTCACCTTCCCGAGGAGCATGTGCGGGTGCTAATGCCGGACATGGGGTCGGGCTATGGTGGAAAGCATACAGGGGAGACGGCGATCGAAGCCGCCCGGCTGGCGCGGGCTGCGAAGCGACCAGTCAAAGTCGTGTGGACACGTCAAGAGGAGTTTACCTGGGCGTACTTTCGCCCCGCAGGCGTGATTGATGTCGTTAGCGGGGCTCGCAACGACGGTACCATCACCGCATGGGAGTTCCACAACTACAATTCTGGCTCGGCAGGAATCCGGTCGTACTACGACATTGCCAACCAGCGCATTATCTTTCACGAGGTGGACTCGCCTCTGCGGCAGGGATCCTACCGAGCACTGGCGGCGACAGCGAATCACTTTGCTCGCGAATCGCACATGGATGAACTGGCGCACGGGGTGAAGATGGACCCGCTCGAATTCCGCCTCAAGAATCTGAAGAACGAACGGCTGCGGGCCGTTTTCGAGGCCGCCGCGAAGCAATTCGGGTGGGGCAAGAGCAAGAGTGCCGGTCAGGGCTTCGGCATGGGCGGTGGCTATGAAAAGTTGGGAAACATCGCGACATTCGCCGAGGTTAACGTTGACGGTAAATCAGGAGAGGTAAAGGTTGTGCGAGTCGTCTCGGCATTCGAGTGCGGAGCTGTTGTCAATCCCGACAACCTGCGCAATCAGATTGAGGGTTCGAATGTGCAGGGGTTGGGCGGTGCGCTGTTTGAAGCAATCGAGTTTGAAAACGGTAAAATCCTGAACGGCAGGCTTTCGCAGTATCGCGTGCCGAGGTTTAGCGATCTGCCAGTGCTTGAGACAGTGCTTCTTGATCGCAAGGATATCCCGTCGGTGGGGGCCGGGGAGTGCCCCATGGTCGGTTTGGCTCCTGCGATTGCGAACGCCGTTTTTAATGCGACCGGAACCAGATTGAGGGCATTGCCGCTGGTACCGAACGGATTGAAGAAGAGTTAAGCTGCTGCCTGCCGTCGTTGTGAATTCACCCAGGAGTCCCTATGAGCAATTCCTTTCCGATCAATCGCCGTGAATTCCTGGAGAAGTCAGCCGCCGCAGTTGCCGCGGGAGCAGTATTGCCCCACCGCGCACTCTCTTACTCCAGAATTCTCGGTGCAAACGATCGCATTTCGCTTGGGCACGTCGGCATCGGGAATCGCGGAAGAGATCTCGATCTGATTGCGTCGAAACTTAGGGGCACTCACAACGTCGAGATGACGGCGGTCTGCGACCTGTGGAAGGGGAATCGCGAGAGAGCGGTTGCGACGAATACGGGTTATTACGGTCGGCCCCCTCGGTCTGTGCAGTACGTGGAAGAACTCCTCGCGATGAAAGATGTCGACGGTGTGTTGATTTCTACGCCGGAGCATTCACACTCGCCCATCCTGAGAATGGCCGCCGAGGCGGGAAAGGACGCCTATGTCGAGAAGCCGATGGGCAACGTTCTTGCTGAGGCGAAAGCCGCGCGGGATGCTGTGATGCAAGCTAAGACAATCGTTCAGGTCGGAACTCAGCATCGTAGCGAACCCTATCAGGTGGCCGCACAGAAAGTTGCCAGCAGCGGCACGCTTGGAGACGTCAGCAAGATCGAAATCGTGTGGAACTATCATGGACCGCGATGGCGGGGGCGTCCTGAAGTGACGCAGATCCGCGAGCAAGATACGGACTGGAACAAATGGTTGCTGACGAAACCCGCGCGGCCGTTTGATCCGCAACTCTATTTTGAGTTCAGACTTTACAAGGAGTTTTCCAGCGGCATTCCCGATCAGTGGATGAGTCACGCCATCGACCTTGTGCATTGGTTCATGGGGGACAGCTATCCAACATCAGTAATGTCGCATGGAGGTGTTTTCGCCTGGCATGATGGCCGTGAGAATGCTGACACATTTCAAACGCTGCTCGAGTATCCCAAGGGATTTCTTGTTAGCTACTCGACCAGCTTCGGCAACGACGCGCCCAGCTTCACGCGATACATGGGGAAGAGAGCGACTCTGATCAACATCGGCGGCGAAGGCAGTCCGCGATATCAAGTGATCGAAGAAAAGGGAACGCACGAAGACGACGTCGAAATCGATCAGAAGAGAAAGGCAACATATATTTCGCTGCCGGGAGAAAAAGAGTTGCCGCCGATAGGTATCGACGATCTTAGCACGGAGCACATGGCGAACTGGTTCGATTGCATGCGGTCGCGCCAACAACCCCGCTGTACCGTGCACGAGGGATTCGCGCACTCGGTCGCATGTATGATGGCGGCGGAATCGTACTGGACCGGTAGGAAAAGTTTCTGGGACGCCAAGACCGAGACATTCTCAGATACACGGCTGAATTAGCCTTTACACGTGTGGGTATTCCCGAGGCATTGGCCGACGACATGGGCAAAATCTGGGATGGCAATTTGCGGATCGGTCAGGTCGGGGTGCCATACCTTCTCCCACTCGAAGCAGTAAAAACCTTTGTATCCGATCGACTGCAAGGCCTTGATCTGGCGTTCAATGGGGACGTTTCCCGTTCCCGTTAGAACGTACTTGCGATCGTCGCCTTTGCCGACGGAATCCTTCAGGTGGGTATGACGAATCCATTGGCCCAGTTGCTTCACAGTAAATTCGGGATCTTCGTTGGAAGTGGCGAAAGTATGATGCGCATCCCAGAGTAGGCCAACATAGTCGGAGTTCGCTGCGCTGAGGACATCTTTCAGTGTCGCGGATGACGTGAAGTGATCGTGAGATTCGATGATCACAGTGACGCCCTTCGGACCTGAGTACTGTCCAAGTTCGCGGAGCCCGGCGGCCACTCGAGTCTTTGTTGCTTCGTCTGGTACCGTGTTCTTGTCGGACTCCGCCTTGCCACCGAACACGCGTACGTAGGGAGCTCCGAGCGAAGACGCCAGATCGATGAATCGTCGAGCATCGTCGAGCTCCTTGGCGCGCTTGCCCGAGTCTTCCATGTACAGGTTGGCCGAGCTGCTTACGCAGGCTATGCGCAGCTTGCTATTGTGAATTTCTTTCCTGGTTTGGTCGATGCGACCGGGCGCAAAGATCGGATTGGTCGGCAGGTCCATATTTCCTAGCAAGCCGCGCAATTCGACCGCCGAGAACCCGTGCATGCGCGCGAATTGCAGGATTCGCGTCCAATCCCATGCGGGACATCCCAGAGTTGAAAAGGCGATGGGAATGCGGCTCTTTTGGCCGGCCCACAATGGCAAGGCCGCATATGACACCGCGGCCACTGACATAGTCTGGAGGAATTGCCTGCGGGTGCTCATGGCGTTACAACTCTCCTTTTTTCATCTGGTTCACGGCATAATCGCAAGCCCTGGCGGTCAGGGCCATATAGGTCAGCGAGGGATTTACACACGAAGACGAAACCATTGCAGCTCCGTCGGTCACAAAGAGGTTTTTCAGGTCGTGCGCTTGGTTAAAGGCATTCAGCACCGATGTTTTCGGGTCGCGCCCCATTCGAGCCGTTCCCATCTCGTGAATAGTCAAGCCTGGGGGATCATCCATTTGAAAGGGTCGAATGTCTTTTGCACCGACCGCATCGAGCATTTCCGCAGCCGTCACCGACATGTCTTTGTGCAGGGCGAGTTCGTTCTCACCCCATGCGCAATGAATCTTTAGAGTTGGGATACCCCAGGCATCGAGCTTTTCTTTGTCCAGTTCAATGGAATTGCTAGCATTAGGGAGGCATTCGCCAAACCCGTAGAAGGTGAACTGCCACGGTCCGGGTTGACTCAGAGCTCTTTTGAAATCCGCTCCAAAACCCGCCTGCCTGATGCCACGGTTCCACCCCATGCGACTCGCTCCTCCCTGGAATCCATAGCCACGGAGAAAGTCCTTTTGCTTCACCTTCACATTGCGAAACCGCGGCATGTATGTCCCATTCGGGCGCCTGCCTATTTCGAACCGATCTTCATTTCCGGGAATGAATGCGATCGCACCCCCGGAAGTAATGTGATCCATCAGGTTGTGTCCAAGTTGGCCGCTAGAATTTGCCAAGCCATTCGGAAATTCAGGAGTCGACGAGTTGAGTAAAATGCGCGTCGATTCCAGCGTCGAAGCGCACAGAACGACCAGTCTTGCACGAAACTCAAGGACAGCTTTAGTCTGAGCGTCAATGATCCGAACGCCGGCGGCCCGCCGTGTATTTTTATCGAACATTACGCTGTGCACGACGCTGAATGGACGCAAGGTCAAGCGCCCGGTCTTCTCGGCAGCCGGCAACGTCGCGTTCACGCTGCTGAAGTACGACCCCGTGATACATCCACGTTCACATGGTCCGCAATAGTGGCAGGCAGCACGACCGCGATGATCCTGAGTCAAAATGGCGGTCCGCCCAATTGTCAATACCCGCTCCCCGCCAAAGTGTTTCGCTAATTCGGAACGTATAAATCGTTCGGCGCAGTTCAGCGCCATAGGCGGAAGAAATTTGCTGTCGGGGAGTTGCGGCAGGCCCAGTGCTTCGCCAGAGATTCCGGCAAATTCTTCGACATGGTCATACCAGGGAGCGAGATCGGCGTATCGAATCGGCCAGTCAATCGCGATGCCCTCACGTGCGTTCGCTTCGAAGTCGAGATCGCTCCAGCGATAACTCTGTCGGCCCCAGGTAATCGAGCGTCCTCCCACCTGTCGCCCGCGAATCCAACTGAATGGCTTGCCGGGATCGGTGGTGTACGGATGCTCCTTGTCTTTGATGAAGAACTTCGAAGACCACTCATCGCACGCGTAACAAGTGCTCTGGATGGGCTGTTCCTGCGCCAGTTTCCGTCGATCCCCCCTTCCGCGGAACTTCATCTCCCACTGGGGCACGTGCTCCACGTAATCCTCTTCGGGAACGATGTTCCGTCCGGCCTCTAGCACGAGAGTCTTGAGCCCTTTTTCCGTCAGCTCTTTGGCTGCCCATCCCCCCGTGATTCCGGAGCCGACCACGATCGCATCAAACGTATTCTGATCGCTCATTGCGGCTCCTGGGCCGGCTTGCCGGGCTCGGTCAGGCATCCGTCGTAACGATCGGGGATCATTTCAAAATGCAATTCCTGCGTTGCGCCGGCCTCTGACGTGTAATACCCCGTCAGCGTGAGTTCGCGGAACATCCCATAAAAGCTTAAGGGAGTGGAATCAATCCAGTCTGGTAGGCTCCCGCTGTGTCCTTTGCCGTCGGCCATATCCTGGCCCAGATCGACCATGATCTCCGACTGCTCACCGGATGAACAGTCCACAAAATCCTTGCCGAATCGCACCTGGCTGCGTGAGTCCACATCCGCAAGGCCGCTGAGGAATCGAGCGCGGTCGGCCTCGTCATACCACTCGGTTAGCATCAAGTCGATAAAATCGGAGACGCCCACGTCGGTTGCCCCGGGAGTGGCGGTACGAGGAACAAGCATTTCCGCCATCGTTTTCACAGTGCCATGCTGGTGTGGATTTAGGGTACGTAGTGAATTCTGGGCCTGAATGAGGCCACGCGCCTCGCGCAGTGCAGCGAGCAGGTGAGGCGGCGCGAGTTGAAGCAGGCTTCCTGTAGCGAGCAGCCGCAGAACTTCTCGTCTATCCATAAGCTTGGATCAGTGCAGGGTCTATGTTACCGAAATTCTTCAGTGCTGTGGCTGACTGATAGAAAACCGCCAGGACTTAATTCAGAGGATTCCGTCTAGAATGTTGGACGATGCTTGCATTGGGATAATAGTGATCCAGAATTTCCTGAAAACTCGCGCCTGCTTCAGCCATCGCCTTTGCACCCATCTGGCACAGTCCAATGCCATGGCCGTTCCCAACGCCAGTAAGCAGAAGGTGATCTCCCTTCTTTGAGACGGAGAATTCATTGCTTGGGACGGCACTCCACCCAAGTCGCCTCGCCACCGCCAAGCGAGCGCCTTCATCGGACGGGCGCAAGGATGCAGCCTCTGCAACGGAAAGATAGGAGGTCCAATGCGCCGGATGCTGGCGGCAATAATCGCACTCCACCGAGTAATAGGGATAATCCGCAGAAGGAATGCCCAGTTGCGCGGGGGTGCGGGTGTGTCCGCTGCAGCTGCGAGTGTACATGGCGCCGAACGGTCGGGATTGATACGTCAGGATCAAGCCCTCTGTTGCCTCGGTGGCTTGAGCGGCGAGACTCGTCGAAGGCGGCGCCATGCGGAGAAATTGACAGTGCGTCGTGTCGCAGAAATCGAAGGACCGATGCCGACCACGACCCGCAACGAAGTAGGAACGCGCTGCAATCGCGTAAGCCTTCAGCGCCTCGCCTGGAGTGTCGGGTGCGCTTTCCGCCGCAACCACCGATGCCACCGCGGTCTCCAGCTCTAGACTCGCCACCGCCAGCAATGTTCCCGCGGAAGGCCTGATTTCGAGCTCGCCACGGTACTTTCGTTTGATCTTGCCAGGTATTTCAAGGATGAAGTCCGCCGACTCATGGCTTCTCGACACAACCTTCACGCTCTCAGCGTGCAACAGTTCGCTCGGTAAGGTAATGACAAGTTCCGAACTGTTAATCCGTATGCTGGCCGAGCGCACCTGCGAATTCTCCAGCACGATGCTGTGATCCTCGGTCTGCAAAATGAGCGCATGCCCCGTGGGTGCCCGGACGATGAACTCCTTCGGATGGAAGAGGCCCAGCACCGAAATCGCCACTGAATCTTTCGATGGGAGATCTGTTTCGTGACCAGCGCTTAAGACCTGAGGAGTGGAATTGGCCACCAAGACCAGAAATAGAGCCAGCAATCGCGTCAACTGGGAAGAGTTTCTTATCAAGCTCGCCTACTGCTCAATCCGGCGCAACATCTGCCCGGCAGTTTTTGCAGCGATCGATCCCGGTACACCGTGCACGCGAACCAACAGTAGAAGTCTAGGGTTCTCGGCCGGAATTATAGCAATGGTTAGCCCGTCTCCCGGTGTGTGTTGCGAGTGCGTGCAAGCTGCCGTTCCGGTCTTCACCAAGGCTCGCTCTGATCGCAAAGCGCGGCCAAGTTCAGCGCCGGTGCCATGCTGAGCGGATCGCTCCATGCCCAACAGAATCTGCGCAATCGTTGGGTCTTGACGAGTATGAACAAGCTCTGCATAGGCCTCAGCCATATGCACCGGAGTAATTCGCCAACGGGTTCCGATACCAGCAAGTTCTGCACCACGAATAGAACGATCAGGAAGGTCGAGTCCGAATTGAGCCGCGGTAGACGAAACATCCGCTGAGTTGAGCCCCGTTGTCAGAAATCGAAAATAGGAATTGCAGGAAAAGGCAATGGCCGAACTGAGGTCCAACTTCCCGTGCCCGCCAGGACGCCAGCATCCGGTTTCCGATCCGCGGCAGATGTGGGTGGGATATTGAAACTCGTGATGTTGGCCATAGGCGAGCGCGGTAAAAGGTTTGGCAAGCGATCCTAGCGGAATGGGCACATTGGGTTGCTCCCAACGAGACGCGAGCAGTTGCCCCGTATGGGCTTCGAGTAGTAAGAAGGAAATGTCGGCATTCGGAAAGTCATGAGTTAGCGCTTCTGCTGCAGATTGCGCAAAGAGTGACGTACGAGCGGTGCCGACAGGCTCAGCCGCAGACCGACTGCGCGAAACTGCCGGCAGCAGCAGGATCAGGACCGATGCCAGGATGTGCCTTACTGAGACCATTCGTACGTAACTGTCTGTCTGACTTTAGCTCCTTCGCTGCGAATTTCAATTCGCTCGGCAGATACGTCGGCCAGAGTAGAGCTCAAGCTCGCCATGTTCCCCGCGAAGAATTGTGGCTGCCGTTCAGACCCAGGCAATGATGCGACGGGTATGTTGGGACGGTCTACCAGCGATGTGAGGCGAGAGAAGTCCTCGCGTTCCAGCTTATGATTGAAACCGGCGAAGTACTCAAACGGTTTGCGCGCGGATTTCCGAGGAAAATTAGCAACAACCGACTCCATCAGGCCGGGATCGTCGCTGACCACAACGTACTTACCTTGGACGGAGACCGCCAGTGGCCATAAGCCATCCAGTTGTTGATAGCCAGACTTCTGCTGCCAGGAGGCCCCCAGCTGACCTGCGGTAAGTGCCGGACGAACGAATTCGTTGACAGCCGAATGCACGGCTGCTTCATTCCAATCCGAGGCGGCTGCCAGAACGACGGCGGAGCGGATCTTGACGAACACGCCGGCCCGCTCCAATTGCGTTGATTGCAGTTGAAGCGACGCGAGAATCGGAGTTTTCGCGAGCAAGTCTTTTAAAGCGGCTGCTGAACTACCCGCTGCGGGCGCCTCAGCCTGCGGCTGATCGATGCGCGTCTCCAGATCGGAACTGCCCCCTTGTTCGCCTGAAGTCAGCTGGACCTGTGGCACGATCTGCGGGGCGGGAGCCGGACCGAGGTGCAGAGCAAGGAGCTTCGTTTCCAGCAAAGCGAAACACACATCTGTGCTCGGACTCGCAGCCGTTTCGTACACACCAGCGTTATCGGGGATCAGCCGCGACAGATCCGCGGCAGCCATCGCGCCGTCGGAAGAAAGGGGCTGCGCTGGTTCCTTTTTGCGGATCAGGACTCGTTCTTCGCGATATTCGTCACTCGACCGAAACAGATCGGAAACGGCAGCGGAATATTGTGAAAGATCGGTAATATTTTGCTGCACCCAGTACGTGCGGAAGTATCCGTTGTGAACGAGAGTCTGCAGATCGAGAACCATTCGTAGATCACCCGCTTGGCCACTAGCCGCGGTGGATTGTGTCCACCACGACTCGTTTTCTACGGTCCTGTCCTGCTTGCCAGAAATCAGTTGCAGAGCGCCGGCCAGCAGGTCTTCCCGGGTCGCCAGCAGCAAGTAATCGCCGGACAGCGCGAAGGCAACTGCGCGCTGCGATTCAGGATCGCGGCGCACGAAGAAGTCGACTCCGCCCGCATTCCGCGGCTCGAATCTCGAGCTAGTCTGATAGAGCGAGCTCTGCATGGATTTCGCGGATGGAAGATAGGTTACGTACAGCAATTCCAGGTTCCCGATATCGTAGATCGCGAGTGCACTCCGCTGTCCCGCAACCTGAAACAGGAAATTCATATCCGGTGGGATTCCGGCCGCGGTGGCAAATTGTGTACCCGCACCTTGCAGGCGCAGAAACAGGCGCGAGCGCGAGAATACTTCGTAGCTGTCGCCGCGGAGCCACTCCCTCTTTTGCGGCGACGAATTCCAATCGTTCAACAGGGAGGAGAAGTCCTGCGCCTCGAGATAGAGCAAGGGCCCGGCTGGAAAAAACTTCGACAGAGGCTGGTGAGGAGGCGCAACGGCCCGATAGCCCGCCCATCCGACGACCGCAGAGGCCAGTACAATACAAAAGATCATGAGCTGCCGTTTCATTGCTTGACGCCCCCCTTTGGAGCAATGGATGAGATTGGCATGGAGCGAGCCAGCAGCCTCGGACGAACCACGCGATCCTGCTCAAGGGCCTCATGTAGCAGAGGCTGGCGTGCTGCATTCGAACGCTGGATTCGCAGTACGGATGTAATGTCCGCGATCCTGCGATTCAACAGCTTCAGATTCTCAGCGGAGGTTTCGAGCCTTCTAGCCGACCGATAGAACGACAACGCGTCTGGGAACCGCCCAACCCGAACCATGCTGTCGGCGATCAGTTTCGACACCAGCGCGCGCTGCGCCGCAGTTAACTGTTCTTCGCGGAAACCCACACGGTTCGACTCGCTACCGATGTCTTCTTCGTCTTCGCCGGAGTTGACGATCTCTTCTTCTTCGCTGCCAGTCTGCTGAACATGGAGACGGGAGTATTGCGTCTGGAAGAGCGGTTCCACCATGGCCAGACCGTAGCTGTCGAACCTTGCTCTAGTTGCCGCTTCAAACAAAGCCATGCGCGCACTGTCGCGACGCGGGAAGTCGATGACGCAATGGCTCAGCAGTTGTACTTGAACCTGAGGATCGTCGGCATTTTCGGCAGCACGAATACGAGCTTCATAGAAGTGGAACGTGTCGGCGGCTGGGGCCGACAGGGCCGTCTTCCCCGCCGCGACCAAGTTCAACTCGCCGCTGCCCAGATCGCCGATGGAGCGGCCGCTAAGTGCCGCCGCTGCTTTGAGCCGTAGATCATAAGCGGAAGTCAGGCTGGAAGCGATGTTGGCGAGAACATCTGCAGCGTTCGCAATATCGCTGCCCGCAGCCAGTTTCGCTTTTGCCAATCGGAGACGATACGACACGTCCCAGGGAGCTGATTTGACGAGCTGTTCGAGAAACTCGAGTGCGTCGATGTTATGTCCTGTTTTCTCGAGCAGGGCTGCCGCCGGATCAAGATTCTCAAACGGAGCCCCTACTGCAATCACCAAACGACGGAGCAGGTCGAGCGCCCCAGCCGTGTCTCCCGCCGCCAGGCGGATCTCCGCCAGTCCCAGAAAGTTCGCCGCCACGAGTTTGTGCTCTTCAATCTCGCCGGCGAAAACCAGCTCCAGGATCTTACGAGCCGCCGGCTTGTCGCCGGCCTCAAAGAGTTGACGCGCAGCAGTACGTAGCAGCTCCGCCGAGGGTGCGCCTTGCGGATTGCTGCGGTAAGATGCGAGCTTTGCATCCAGCGTGCCGAGCTGCGCCGCTGCACGAAGCTCCAGGGGAATCAGGGCGTTACTCCGGGCCGCGCGCGCTTCGGGCGACAATTCGGCAATCACTGCAGCTGCTTCAGTGTATTGCTTGGTCATAATCAGGTAACGGATCCAACGTTCCTGCCAGTAGTTGAGGTCGTGCTGCGCATTTTGCAGCTCGATGCCGTCGAGCTTTCCGAACGCGCGCTCTTTCAGTTCGAGAACACGCTTGTAGACCAAGGTCCTCTGCATCTTTGGAATCCAGGTGGCATCGGCGACATCACCGAGCACGCGAACTGGTTCTGAAGCGGAGGACGCAACGTCGAGAAGCCAGTTCGTTGCGCTGACCGTGTTCTCCTGTGCGACGTACGCGGGATGAAGCACAGCGTTTGACCGCCACGTTCCGTTGTAAAGCAGATAGGTTCTCACGATGGCATCGGCGTCCGGTCTCAACTCCGAAAAGAAGTGATGAGTGCGCAGCTGATCGCAAGTGCGACCGAAATCCCGCCAGAAACTTTCAGGAACGCGCGAGGCGCTCAGCTGTTTTGCCAGCACCGCGAAAGCTTGCTTCCATTGCGCCAGAGCCACTGCGCGGTCTCCCTGCCTGTAATAAACAAGGGCGAGGCTGTCATAGACGTCGGCCCGGTCGGGAGAGAGTTCGAGCGTATGTTCGTAGTCGGCAATCGCCCTCTTTGCGTCTCCGGCAGCCGCGTAATAGTCAGCCAACGTCAGGTATCCGGAGGCACTCGCCGGACTCTGCTCCAGAACTCCCGCCAGGAAGTCTTCTGGATTCCCTTGCTTTGAGGTTCCGAGATATTCGCCGTAGCGCGACCCGTAGTAAAACCAGGTGTTTCCAGCCAACTGCTGATTGCGATCGACATTCTTCGCAAGCCGCGCGCCAATTGGATCGTCGCCGAGCGCGCCCAGAAACGCACTATTTATGTCGGGTGTTGGCTCTGAGAAATATAATCCGACTAGCGCGTCGTAAGCCTTATTCCACACTGCTGGACGCGCTTTGCTGCGTGCCTGCACCACCTCATGCGCGAGTGCGGGGCCGCCGTGCGCGACCGCGTAATTCGCCGCCTGCTCACCCCACGCTGCGGGATCGGACCAGGCGGAAGCGATGTTAATCAATTCCTGCGGCTGCTTGTCGATCAACAATTTGAAGTAGCGTTCCTGTCTGGACTGATCCATCCTTGGAAACACTCGCCCAAGCACACGCATTTCGTTTTGCTCGTCGCCGACTGCTTGGTAAGCGTCGGCGGCCGCGATCAAGTGCGGAGCTCGGTCTATCGGCGGCAGTACGGAGGCGAACTGCTCCATTTGCTGGCCAAGTTCCGCAAACCGCCCGCGTCGCCGTTGCAGGTCGATTAAGGGCTGTGTGTTCACATGGTGATTCGGTCGTGGACCCCACTGCATCATCAACTCGAATCGCCAGCGCGCTTCCTGATCGGCCAGGTCAGCATTGGTGGCCAGGGGGATTGCGAACCTCTCGACATCGTCGAGGCTCATTCCACTGCGTGTTGAATCTGCGAACTCTGCGAAAGTGAGGCGCTCCTCGGGAGTGAAGTAGCTGCTCACGGTTCTGCCCAGTTCTTGCAGCGCACTCTCCATCTCATGCCGCGCGGTCTCGATTCGCCTGCGCCGCAGGTTTTCGCGCCACCGTGCATCGGTCAAACCCGTCACGCCCTGTTTCTCGACTTGTTCCTTGACGACCGGCAGCTCGGTCTCCGAGTCTTCGAGACCCTTCTCGAGCGTTGCGTAAGCTCGCTCGTGCTGGCGGAGGCGCGTCAGGATGCGGACGTAGGTCTTCACGCCGGAATCGTTCTCACCGGTAGCGAGCAGGTCGGCTGCGGCTTTGGAGACTCCTTGCTCCGCGAAGCTGCGCGCCTGATCGAGCATTCCCCACCCTTCCAGACGCCGGGCCACTTCGAAGTACTTGCTTGGATTATCGGGGCGGCCTTCGATCAAAGCAGCCTGGAGCGCGACGACTACTTCTTTGACCTTGCCTTGGCGCGCGCGGACTTCAGCGACTTTCTCCATCCACTGCGGATCTTTGTAGGCAAGCTGGTAGATGTGCTCGTAGTCCGAAGCAGCATCATCGAACCGCATTAGCCGTTCTTCCAACTCCGCACGGGCGGTGTAGAGATCGGCTCGGTCCGGACGAATGGTGATCGGTTTTCCATAGGTCTCGATCGCGGCTGGGTAGTCTTCCAGATTCGTCTGCGTCCGCGCCAGAACCATGGACCAGCGATAGTCGAGCGGAGACCGTGCCACCGTCTTCGCGTAGAAACCGATGAGCTGCTGCTGCCGCTGATACCTCATTGCGTAGAGAGCGGCTTCCGTCACCAGGGAGTCGTCCTCAGGGAAGTTGTTGAGCAGTTCCATGTATTGATCGACCGCGCCAGAGTAGTTGTTCATTCGCGTGAGCGCGGGAATCAACCCACGTCGCAAGGTTGCTATCTGCACTTTGCGGGTGGCGGCGGGTAACGATGCAGATCGGAACATTGCGATCTTGTCGAGATAGAACCGCTCGAGGCCCTTATCGTCTCCGGCCTGAGCATAGGTATCGGCCATAGCGGCTAGGTATTCACCGTTGTACGGAGAATCCTTAAGCAGCGCCGAAAGTAAATCTTGGGCTTGCTGAAATTGTTTCGCCTCGGTGGATTTGCGTGCAGCCTCGTAGGTGAACTGCATGGCAAGCGCAGGATATGCCTCTTTCGAGGCCTGCAACAGCACGGCAATCGCTTCCGACTGCATTTTCGTGCGCCAGTAATAGTCAACAGTGGAGCGGACAACTCCGAGGATTCTGGGGTTCTCGCGGTAGAGCGCCTCAACGTTCTTCTGTGCCGAGGTAAAATCTTTGCGGCCTTCATAGAGTCGGATTAACCCGTAGCGCAATTGCAGACGGGTGACCGGATCGGTGGCCAGAGCAGCTTGCCTCTCGATTGCGTGCTGGCGTACGGCTTCGAGTGATTTTTGCTGTGCCAGATTTTCGATTTCTTCCGCTGCTTCGATCGACGAAGCCCCTTTCGCGAGCGAGTCGACAAATGCCTCCATCTCCGGTTTGCGGTTCTGCGCATCGAGGACCTTCACCCGCAGACTAACAGCGGACATCGAGGGACTCGGCGGCACGGCGACCTTCGCCGTACCCTGATCCACCAAGTCACGAAATTTGGGTCGCCGCGCCAACTGTAACAGACGTGCTTCAGCAGACGACCCTGGGCCAGCGAGTGCTCCTTTCACGTATTCGTCAACCGCTTTTGGATAGTCGCGCTGGTTTTCATAAATGGCTCCTGCCTCATATGCGTAGAGATTCGAGTCTTGCAACCGCGTGCGGCCTTCGTCCAGCAGTCGAATCGCGTTGTCGAAATCGAAGTAGTCCCAATAGATCGTGGCCGCTTCGAGATACCCGGAGGACAAACCGGGGGAAACTTGCGGGATGCGTTCCCAGTAAGGCGAGGCGCGTGCAAACTGCTCGTGATCGGCATAGATGTCGCCGATGCGGGCCATCGTCTCAGTCTTTGCGGGATTCGCCAGCAGTAGGTTGTCCTGAATTCTGGCCGCGATTTCAGTATCCGCAGGCTCGAAATATGCCAGTGACCGATACACCGAGGAAGCGGTGCCGGCAATCTCCGACTCGGCCGGATATTGCTTCGCGAGAGACTTCAGCACTGGCGCACTCTCCTCAAAATGGGAGCGCCACAGGTTCGCATATGCAAGGAATTCCGCCGCCGCGGGATTCTTCTGCCACGCCGCTACATCCGGTGTACTCTCGCTAATCGCAGCGAGCTCCTGTTGCAGCCTGTCACGGCTGGAGAGGAAGCTGAAGAATTGGTTGCGCAGGTCGGCCTCTTCGAACCAATGCTGCCGTAATAGCGCTTCCCAGGCCGCTTCGTTGTGCGTCGGAGGGGACCGATAGGCACCCAGCAGATTGCGGACGAACACCGGATTGTGCGGGAAGCGTTGGTGGGCATATAGATTGAGTCGCAGATACATTACAGGGCTTCCCCCCACGGCGTTGGTGAAGTACTGCTCGAGTTCGCTGCCCTTGAAACTTGCAACCGCGTCGCGCGTAACCTGTTCGAACTCGCTGTCCCGCTTGTAGCGCAGGTAGAAACGCGCCAGCTTGTCGTACCAGGATTTGTCGGAGAACCGCGAGATCGCGAGTCGATAAACTTCTTCCTGCTGGGATCCCAGTCGATTTTGATCCAGGAAAGCCGCGAGGCGTTCGTAGATCCCGGGATCGTCAGGATTATGATCAATCTCTCGCCGCAGGATGACGAGAGCAGCAGGGACTTGTTTCAATTCAACTAGCCGCGCTAAATATCGTTCCAGGATGCGCGCGTATTCCGGTGAACGGGCGCCGTTCGGCTCTTGTGGGGCACCGGGCGCCCCCAGTTGGAATGTCTGGCCAAGCTTTCCTTGAGGAGCCATGTTTCCTCGTTGTGCCTCTAGCGGCTGTTCTCCTCCTTCCTCCTCTCCGTCTGCGCTGCTTTCGTTCCGGTATGCCCTGTCGCCTGTGGGGTCGCTGGAGTCGAACGAAGTCTCAGCATTTCCTAGTGGCACGTTCTGCGCGTTTGCCGCCAACTCCTGGAGCGCGGAATCATAGATCGCAAATTCGTCCTTCGTATTGTTCTTTCCCGCAAAGGCATCCGCCATGAGCAAGGCCACTTGTGTGCGCTGGGAAGCTTTCGGAAAGCCCTCCAGGAATTCTCTTCCGCCTTGGATGACCGCATCGCTTTCCCCGGAGTTGGCGTAGAACTCAAGAAGTTGCTCATGCAATTCCGCGCGGCGAGTAGCGTTCGGGAACTTGCTGTCGAGCAATGCCAGCAGCTCGGCCGCCCGCGATCGGTGAAAGTAAGGCACAGCGCGTTGCTCTTCATCGGAGTACTGATAGGCGGGCTGCGTCGTGTTCAGGATCAGCGAAAGAATACCGTTCAGATAGCCGGGCCCTGGATCGAGCGTGGCGATATCCCGATACATGGACAGCTCCCCGGAGCCCAGACGAATGGGCGTCTCCGGTGCAGTCAGGAGGATGCCGGTAAGGCCTGCGATCGCCGTTTCCTGCGCGTTGGGCAGCTCCTTGCTGTTGTAGAGTGCAAAGTAGTAACGAGCTGATTCAGGATAGGAATGAATGTCTTCCAGCAGACGGGCGCAGATATAGAGCTCTTGTGACGTCCAAGCAGACTTTACCGCATCCTTGTGCGCACGAAGATCGGCAACCGCCTGCTGTGCGACCTCGGTCTTTCCTTGCTGCTGGTAGTAGTAAAAGATACGTGCTGTGGCGTTCAGATCCTGAGGATTTGCCGCGAGCGCAGCACGGGCTTCATCGCGAAACTTGCGCAGGTTTTGCGTGTCCCGTAGAAGAGCGAAGTAGGCTTTTACAAGCTCCGGATCCCAGAGTGGCTGGAAAGCTTGCTCGTAGACCGCCAATCCTTCGCGAACGGAACCTTGTTGATATTCGACCATTGCTTTCGCCCGCACGGGGAAGATCTGGTCTTCGGGGAATTGCTCGCGATAGTCGGTGATCAGTTGTCCGGCAGCCGCATACTCTTTTTGCGCAATCAGAAATTCGAGGAACCGAGCGTAGAGTGAATTCTCCTTTGGATAGCGGGCAATCCATGCACGATACTGCGCGATCGATATTTCCTTTGGAAGTCCCTGACTCTGAGTCACGCCGAAAATTCGCTCGAACGCCTGCCAACTGCGCTGCCGGGTAGAAGGCGTCAGCTTCTCCGTTGCAATGGGCGGGGCAGTCCCTACCAGCGAAAGTATTGTGATCTCGTCCGTCGGACGCACCCGGTGGTGGTAGAAATCCGCAAGTGCCAACTGTGCATTGATCTTGTCTGAGGAATTCTCGACAAACGCTTTCCAGTCCGATTCTGCTGCCGTGAAATCAAGCTGCTGTTCGTCTTCAAGTGCGCGCAAAGAATAAAGCTCCGCATTGTGCGGCTGCACCTTGATCAGGTCGTTTAACGCTGGCCGGGTTTCGTTCGGAGGCCTGCGGAAAGCTACGGCGCCACCGGGCATCGATATCATGCGGAAGAAAACTGCCTCGACGGCACTGTTCGCTTCGATGTTACGAATCCAGGAGGGCAACTCGCCGCTCGCTGCAAGGGTCGCTCCCACCGCGACAATCAGAACTCCAAGCAGCAATGCACGATTTCTTCTCGATGCATTAAGGAAGCACTTCAATCTGCACCTCCTGCGTGCCGATGTTATGCGCTATGTCCTCGGCCGTGACGGTCAGTTTGTAGATGCCGGGAAACATCTGCTCGGGGACTCTCAGTACCCCGGTGTTCGCACGGGAATTCGAGTCCCAGCGGAGCGAAACAGGAGCCGCACCATCCATGCGCGCAACCAGCGTTCGTGTGTTCTCTGAGGCGCTGGCTTTGAGAGTGATAATCTGCCCGCGCTGCAATCGCGTGCGATCTGGTCTCACTTGCACGACGGGTGGCTTGCTCGCAATCACGAATGTTTTCGATTCGCGATAAGTATGACCAACTTGGTCCCGAAGGATCAGGCGCACTGTATACGTTCCATCCTGCATGTCCGTCGGAGCGATAAACCGGGTCTGCCAGACGTCTTCTGACGACAGATAGCGCAGCGGTTGGATGAGCCCGAACGGAAACACCGCGATTACGGAAATGATCGATTCGTCTGTTTTGACTCGCAGAATAGGGTCGCCCGGGCGAATGACACGCGGGCGCAGCAGCGCTCGAGGCACGGCGAGAAACGAGGTGTACGGGGTAACGAACTTGTATTTGCGCGCCAGTCGGATGATCTCATCGATTGTGGCCTGATCCTCGCCCTCTCGTTCGATCTTTTCGAGCAAAGCGTCGACGCGGGCCCGCGCCCAGAGCCGCGGCAGTTGCGGATGATCGAAAGACTCCTTCGGCAGGGTCATCGTGTCCGCCATTTGAACCGGAGTTCCATCGCGCACACAATGCACCGTGAAACTGACATTCTCCCGCGGCTTGTCGTATTGCCCCACCCAGGAGGCCAGCGATCCGGCGAACGTCGCGGCTTGCAGTGGATAGACCGCGTGTACCGAGTCGAGCGGACTCACGGAGAGATCAAGTTGCTCAACTGGACTTCGCCCGATCTTGTACAAGAATGAATTCAACTTGAATTCCATTGGCTCGGTGGAGAGCACGTGCTCAAGCAACCCGTCCTGCTGCGCAAGCATACGAAAAAGGGGAAGGTTGGCATCGTCGCCGACGGCGAGAATGTAAGTACGAGGCCGCTGCGTATCGGGTAGTTGCTTCCACGCTGACGCATATTGCGAGGCGAGCTTGGCATTTCTAATCGGGCCGCGCGTGGCCCCACCATCGCTGAGAATCACCAGATAGGTATTGCTCCCTCCAGGTGCCGCCGCCTGTTCCAGTCCAGCCTTCAGCGCCGCTTGCAGATCCGTGCCACCACGCAGTCGGCTCGCGCGAACCGCATCGATAGCGCGTTGGATATTTGCCTGCTCCGCCGAAGCGAGTGGCACAACCTGGGTTTCGCTGTTGAACAGCACCAATGCAAAGTGGTCGGTTGGGCGCAGTGAATGCAGCAAAGTTTCCAGCGCCTGATAACTGCGCTCGAGTTTCTCCCACTGCATGGAGAGCGAGGTATCAAACAAAGCGATGACGGTCTTTGGGCCACCGCTGGCTGCCTTGTGGAGACCAGGCGACTTCGCTCCGAACCCAACTAATGCCGCTGCCTCGAAAAAACCGGGCTCATTCGTGTTGCGCACCGGAGCCGTCTCTGTGGGCGACGGTTGACCGCTCAGTGGATTTCGGTAGGTTAAAAGCTGCAGCGTGTCGGCTGCAGCAGAATCCAGGTCGTAGGTCGCAACGAAATCCTCGCCCAGATTGATGTTCTGTCCCTCAAAGTGTCCTTGGACTAAATGGGGAGTGTTCTGTTCGAACTGAAGCGGAAACGTCTTCGCGGGTGCCTGGAAATTGCGGATGGGATGAGCGGAGCGAAGTTCGAAGTTGATGCGCAAGTGCCGAGCCGCTTGCGCCGAGTAGGCGTCGGGCCGCAGCGGGATCGCGAAGTACGACTTCAGATTCTCAGCCGGTATCGTCTCGTGATACTCGATCTCGAGGCGCTTCGTCCCGAAGGCCGGAATCGGTACAATGCGTGCGCTGAAGACGGAAGTTCTTTTCGCCTCCTCTGAACCGCGTTCGCCCATTTGCAGCAGTCCGGGATCGATCGCCTGCTGCTTCAACTGGTTATAGATTTCTTCCGCCCGCTTGCGTTCCAGAATGACGGCGGGCAAGCGAACCGGACCGTCCCAGGTGGCGAAATCAGAGATCGTCGCATAGCTCGGGAGCGCAAAAATGTAGTTTCCTTCCTCGATATGTCCCGTGTGATTAGTGAAGATCTGACGAACGAACACGCGAGCATCACCGTTGTCGATGCGGATGGTGATCTCCATTTCTTCCAGCGACAGAATGGCGGGATTCGGCTGCTGCTTGTCGCGAGGGATGAGCACTCCCGCATCGCCAAACAGCAGAGACGAACCAATGATTGCAATAAAGACGGAAAGAAGAATGCTTTTCATGAGTGCAGCTTCTGTTCTGGTATGCGGACTAGGCCATTGTCCGTGCCTATGAAGATGTAGCCATTTGCGGTGGCAAACGCCGTGACATTCAGCGAGGGCAGGCCGTTGCGGATCGCGGACCACCGCTGCAACTGCCGGTCGTAGACATATAAACCCTGGCCAAGACTTCCAGCGAGGACGTAGTTTTGCGTGACCAACATCGCGTTCGGATTGATTTCCAGCGGGACAGATGCGGTCTCGAACGAATGAAAGTGCCCTGAGGAATCGAGCGCCAGTACCCCCGCTCCATAGGTGCCCACCATCCACTCCGAGTCGACCCGCACCACGGCCGTGATCCAGTTGTGCTTCAGGTTAGAAGAAGATGTCGTGTAGTTGGTCTTCACGTCACCCTGATTGAGGTGCGAGAGCCCGCCTAACGTTCCGGCCATTAGTTCGTCCCCGAAAGCGGCGAGCGTGTAGACGTGGTTGTTCACCAGGCCGTGGAAGGCGTACAGGCTATGAGCGCCGCTCGCGTCCAGAAACGTGATGCCCGCCGCAGTCGCCAGCGCCAAACCGCCGCCATAAGCCGCGATGTCGGTGATGTGATCGGCGATGAGCCCGTCCGAACGCGTCAAGACCTGCTGCTCGCTCCCCGCATCGTTGAACTGCACAAGTCCGTTCGCAGTTGCGACATGGATCGAACCGGTCTTCGAATCCGGAAAAATTCGATTGACACAGAAGACATGCTCGTCTTCCACATGCCGGACGCGGCGCTCATCGGGCGCCAGAAGATCCAGCCCATGATCGAAGTAACCGATCCAGAGTTGTCCGCTGGCATCGGCGGCGAGCGCAGAGATGTTACGATCGCTCAATAGGGCATCCCGAGAGGCAAGCACTCCGTCCCAGCCCAAGCCGTGTGCTCTCATTCGATAGAGTCCACCACGTGCAACGGCGAACATCGCACCACCAGAGGTGAACAACTGGTGGACTTCCATCAATTCGCCGGCCTGCCCCACATTCGGATTCGGATGCCGCCCCCCGAGGGCAATTACCAACACGCCTTGATCTTCGGACCCGACATACAGATCTGTGGACGTTGCTAGTAAAGCCGTGGCAAAGACACCCGGAGCCAGCACGCGCCCAAAATGCCCGCCATCGAAAACCGCCACGCCCGCAATCGTACCTACGTACGTCTTCTCGCGGTCGATCGCAATCGATTGCACCGCAGGATCAGGCAAGCCTTGGTCTTCGCCTAAGATTTCAGCCTCCCCTCCGTGAAAGTGGATCGCGCCGCGATTCAGGGTTCCGACCCACAGGTCGGCTTCGTCCCCTGCGAGAACTGTCAAGTGCACGTTATCCAGCATGGGATGGAGAACGCTGATGCGTTTGCCGTCGTATACCAGAACGCCGCGCTTTTTGGTCCCAATCAGAAGATGGCCAGACGCAACAGGAAGGATGGCAGTGATGCCACGGGCATCGGCACTCGCAGGCAATATCTGTCGGAACGCTTGCCCATTGAATGCGAGAATGCCATCGTTTGCGGTAGCAACGAGCAATTCCGGCTCGTGGGAGTCCGACAGGACAGATGGGGCAACAGCAACCAGCGGCGAACTCGGCAGTTCACTGCCCACCGAATACTGTCGGATCAGAACTCCGCCTGGGTCGTATTCCTGCAGCCCGGCGGGCCCAGCGATGAAAAGATGATCCTGAAAACGGGCTGCTCTAAGAAAAATCTGAGGAGCACTGACAATCTCGAATCCCGGGTTACGTGCGGGAACATAAGGCTGGACAGCGACCGCAAATTCGTGGTCGGCGCGAACCTGCTCAGCTGCAGTTCGAACGGCCTGAGAACTGCGCCAGACCACTGCCACTCCAACTAGAACAGCCGCGCTCACAAGGGCGGCGATTGCCGCCCGCACCCATGTGGCCGACGCACGCTCCATAGCTCCTCGCGGTCAGGACAGTGAACTATAAATCCTTGATTCCGTCCTGAAAATGGAGAAGCAAAGCACGAGCCAAACTAATCTCCCGTTTTGACGCTGAATTTCTAAGATCCGAACCTGTCGACGATGTGTGTGGAAGTAGACACCGCGTCATTCGAAACACAGTGGTTGCGCGTTTGTCGATCGTGAAAGCCTGCGGAAAGCCTAGAATTTTCCGAGCTTAACTCTAACTACCACGGGATTGTCAGCATGGAACTGTAATCCACGATCCGTCTCGTCGCCGTTCCACAAGCGCATTGGCTTCCAGAGGCCATCTTGATAAGCGCCTTCTTGTGCTGCGAGGATCTGCATGCGCATGCCCGGCAGGTGGGCTGGAAGATGGAAACTGACGCCAGCGTCCACTCCCGTCACCAGGAATTCATCCGGCCCGAGTTGGGCTACCATAGCCACGCCGTGAGCATCGTTCGTCCCGGGCGGACGCCGGCCATCGTTTTGAGGAAACCCGTAAGAGATGGTCGCTTGCCATGTGCCAAAATCCAGCTCCTGTTGGGCCTTACCGACTTCTTCCATGGAGGTTTTCAGCTTGCCTTCAAGATTCAGCTTGGCAACTTCTCGCACCATCGGAGCGAGCAACGCAAAATTCCTTGCATGCCCGTTCGCGGGGACATCGCTTTGAATGTTCCAGCCCCTTGGATCGATCCCGAAAGGCGCGATTCCGATGGCGCCTTCGCCCAGTGCGAGGAAGTCGTAGCGCGCGAAAGCGTCCGGTTTACCAATTTCAGGAACCAGTAAAGGATTGTCCGGCCTGTGATAGGCAGCCAGGACATCCTTCACAAAGCCCGCGTCATCTCCATAAATATCGGGAGCAATGGCATTGATGGATGGCGCTAGCGCGCGCCAAAGGCCCACCCAGCGCTGCACCGCACCTCCGCTCGGATATTGAATCCCGGGGATTGGCAGCTGGCGTTCGGGCAACTCCGCCGGAGGATAACTCAACCACACATTCATGTAGAGCGGAATGTCGAACTCCGCTTTACCAGCTGTCGCAACTTCGTTTAGATAGTGCGCTTGGTGATACAGCTGGAACAGTTCGTCCGCGTCACCGTCGAATGCTTCTTTCCATGTTGCAGGCTGTTTGTGCGCCGCAGCCAGCATGTCAGCCGGCACCTGACCGGCAAATTCCTTATTCGATTCCGGCGAGAAGTCGCGCGGGCTTCCGATGATCCCCGACTCGTTCTCAACCTGAACCAGCAGGACTGTGTGCTGATCGCCGTCCAGCGATTTCAAGTGACGCATGAGCGCGACGAATGCAGCTTTATCTGCCTCGAGATTGGAACGCGAGTTGGCCGACAGCACATCGATTAGCTCCCCATCCGCGCGGATGACGCGCGGAAAGCGTTTCGTGTCGGTCTTCACCCATTCAGGGACGTAGTGCATGTTGCCGTTCTTCCACGTCCCAAACCAAAGCAGCACTACATGCAAATTGTGCTCGCGCGCACCCCTCACCAGCAGATCAACATTCTCCCAATTGAATTTGCCCGGTTGTGCTTCGACCTGCTCCCAGTACACCGGAGCCTCGACGGTGTTGGCATGCAATTCGGCGATCGCTTTCCAGATTCGTGGCAGTTCTGAAGGCCAAGCACTCGAATTGTGCACCTGGCCGCCGAGCATCAAGTAAGGCTGGCCATCGACCATGAGCGCCCAGCGTCCATCCTTCTCAGTCAATCTGGGCGCCTCGGAGGCACTACAGACGGCGCTAGCTAACACCACAAACACTAAGAGCGTCAACTTCTGGCGAATGCACGCAAAGATTCTTCTGGCTTTCATCACCTGTTCCCCTTGTTATGAATGACTAAGGGAAATGATGCTCTCATCCGCGCGAACTCACAAACAGGAACTTTGATCCCGACGTAGCAGCGCCATCACAAGCGGAATTGAGACAACGCACTAAGCAGTGCTCGTCAGCAAACAATATAGAATCGGTGAATGTCCGGTCGAGAGTGCTACCACTGCAAGCAGTGGGTCGAGGAGGGTCAAAAGCACGACTGCTGGACCACTACGGAAGCGGCTCTGACTCAAGATCTCTCAGAGGACCTGCGGGACGCTTGGGAACGACTACGCGACACTGCCGCTTCTTTCGGCGAGCAGCGTATTTACGCCTCACATAAATCGATCATGTTCTCGCGTAAGTCGTGCTACTTCTTCGTGCGTCCTAAGAAGAGCTTTCTTGAGCTTTGCGTATTTCTCGGCCGCACCTTGAAGGCCTCTCAGGTTCGACGTGTCGACAGAGCATCTAAATCCAAGGTCGTGCACGTCATTCGCATCACACACAGAGATCAGGTGGAGGCACCCGTAACCGACTGGCTTCAGGAAGCGTACCAACTCTGTGACGCGGTAGCATCCAAGGCCGAAAGAGGTGATGCCAGATCGAAGCGCAAGACCGATGAGAGCTTTCCGGCAAAGCGACGTGCAAGGAACCGAGGCACCTAATGAGACCGTTGGAATCGTTCTCCCATCGATGGCGAACTCTCATCGGGAAACAATTGCGCCTTGCCCGCCTCCTCTTCGATCACAACCAGGGTGACAGGCTGCTTTCCCTGAACCGAGACAATGGCGCGGGTAAGCTCTGCGATTGCCTTCCTTTTCTGTTCAGGTGCGAACACGTCGTCAATCAGCTTCACTTTAATCAATGGCATTTCTTTATCCTCATGCACAGTATGCGGCATTTTCATCGCGACTTTGCAGCCCCCGGCGGTTGGTTGACCGCAGGGAGCTGCCGCTGCAACCCGGCTATTGAACCGGATTAAATAGCTGGCACGACACTTTAGGGTGCCAGTTCACAAAAGCACCGTTGGGATTATCCTTCCACGCCCACACGTGCAACGTGTAGAACGCCGGCAGTCCGAAACGATTGGGGCTCTCGAAGTAGTGAAATAGCTGCCCCATCAGTTCCGGCGGACCCTGATTCTTTGCGTCCCAGACGGAAGCGATCACCAGGAAGTCGGCGCCGATCAGTTTCAGTTTTCCGTCCGGCGTGGGCTCGTAGATCACAATCTGCGGACGCGTGGGGTCGATTATGCCGCCGTTGACCAGGTCGCCGTTTACGTAATGCAGTCCCATGGCTCCCGAGTCCGGGCCACTGACGCACCCGAACTGCAGTACGTATCCTTCTTTCTCGGCAACGGAAACATCCTTGAAGCGCTCTGTTGCTTGGCGAACGATCCTGATAAGCGCGTTCGCTTTACTTTGCGGGTCAGCAGTTCCCGGTTGTGAGTCGTGTGAATGCTGAGCCAGCGCAGGAAAAGAGCACGCGGTGACGAGGAAAAGCGCGGCCACGGCATGGCGACACCGGGACTTAATCAAATTTCGTGTTTGCGAGTGAGAAACGGCTTGCATATTCATACGTTACTTCTCCTTCTTTAGTGGGTGCGTCACACTCAACCGTGCATGTCGCCGCTCGATGGTCAACAGCGTCGAGTAGTTAGTGCTCCTCCAGGCCTCGAGTTCCAGTCGAGGATTTGCACTGAACGGTTTGGGGCCCTGTGACGACTAGAAAGTAGCAACTGGACGTAGGAGAAATAACGAAGCAACGCCAAAGAAAAGCCAAAATTGCTGCCTTGCGGAACGCGATTGAACTCAATTCCGCTATATTGCTCTGGGGGAAAAGTTTGTGTCCGACACAGCCGAATATCTGGCTCGCATACGCAGCTATACGCAATCGAAAGACCCATTGGAATTGCAGCGGCAAACACCAGCACTCCTAGACGAACTTTTAAGCAGTGCGTCGGGTGAGCAATTGACCAGACGCCCTAGCGCAAACAGATGGTCAATCGCAGAAATCGTTGCCCACCTCGCGGAGGACGAGATTGCAACGGCATGGCGCTATCGTCAGATGGTGGAGCACAACGGAATTGAGCTAGCCGGATTTGATCAGAACTTGTGGGCTTGCCTGGGAGACTATGCCTCCCGTTCGCCCGAGGATTCGGTCTCCATGTTTCGATTGATCCGTGGTGCGAACCTCCAGTTCCTGAGTAAGCTATCTGCGGAGCAGTGGGAGTGCTTTGGGATTCATGCTGAGCGTGGCCACATTACGGTCAGGGATTTGGCCGTGCACATGGCCGGCCACGACGCAAATCACATCGAGCAAATCCGCAAGATATTGAGCTGAACGCGTCCAACAGCGCAAGAAACAGCAGGTTGGGAACCGACCCCTCCGTAAAAGTGCGATAGACGTTGGTGGCACCAGTCTTTGGTCTCGGGCTGTGGAAACAAACTTGAGAATTTGGGTGCGCCCAATTCCTGTAACTTCAAACCTGTTTCATTCTGGGAAGGACGGACGTTCGGTGGGTATACCCCCCTCCCCTCGGTCTAATGGAATCATCAACTTAGGGGAAAAGCGCCGACAAAATATTCGGGGTCAGCAGCTTAGGGGCAAAATATTGAGTCACAACAACTTAGCTATATTCGATCGATTTGCTATCGATTTGCTTTTGTACTGCTTACGCCTTGGTTAGGATCTACCCCTTCCGATAAGGCGCGCAAGGATTGCCGTCACATTGGGCTGTGATCTGAGTGGAGGGCTTTCGGATTTTCAGGAAGAGGAAAATCTCTGTGGCAAGAGTCGTAACAAGACTCTTTCGAGCCTCGCCTGACGGCTTCTCCCCAAACACCTAAGGATCTGCGTAACCACGTGTGGGAATCGTCGGTTACTCCGTAAGAGGACAGCCGTGCGAAATGAAGAAAAGCCCAGCGGGCAAGCAGTTTCGAGGCAGCAGGAACTTGAAAACAGAGTGCTAACTCTGAATCTTTTCACAACTTCGCTAAATCAATATCCAGATAGTTGGGGTTCACTGAAGGTTTTCCACACTCGAAACCTAATAAAGCCAAGTTGTTCTGTCTAACGGGAGAAGGTATGGCGAAGCGGATGGTCCTGATGTTGGTCATCATGTTGGCTCTGGTCGGGGGCCTCGGATTCGTGAAATTCAAGCAGGTGGAAGCGGCAATCGAGCAAGGTAAGAACTTCAAAATTCCGCCCACGGCTGTCACGACTGTGGTCGCGAAGAAGGAAGTCTGGCCTTCCACCTTTAGTGTGATTGGGACGGCGGGCGCCATTCAGGGGGTAACGGTGGGTGCCGACCTGCCCGGGACGATCGACAAGATTCACTTTGAGTCGGGGCAGTGGGTGAAAGAGGGCGACATCCTCGTTGAGCTCGACACACGCCAGGAGCGGGCCCAATTGGCCAGCTTGGAGGCCCAGCGTGATCTGGCGAAGGTCACTTATCAGCGCTCGCAGGAGCTGGTGAAAGAAGGTGTCATTGCCAAACAGGAGTTCGACAATGCCACCGCGCAGCAGAAAGCCACAGAAGCGCAGGTTGGGGATATCAAGGCAGCGATTGCGCGCAAAACCATTCACGCGCCGTTCTCCGGAGTGCTAGGAATCCGGCAGGTGAGCCTCGGACAGTATCTGGCGGCCGGGCAGGCGATTGTTTCACTGCAGATGCTGAGTCCTATTTATGTGAACTTCGGAGTGCCGCAACAGGATGCGGGCAAGGTGATACCTGGCCACGTGCTGCGCGTTACCAACAGCGACCTGCCGGGAATGGCTTTCACGGGACGCATCACCGCGCTGGATTCGGTGATCAACGAGCAGACGCGCAACATCCAGGTCCAGGCAATCGTAACGAATAAAGAGAACAAGCTGCGGCCGGGGATGTTCGTGCAGGTGGAACTGCCCTTGGGTAGTCCACGGGATGTGATCTCGCTTCCGGCGTCAGCCATCAACTACGCGCCCTATGGCGATTCCGTTTATGTCGTTAGCGACATGAAGGACCCGAAGGGTAACACGTACCGGGGTGTGCGCCAGCAGGTTGTGAAGGTGGAAGGATCGCGCGGTGATCAAGTCGCAGTGACTTCCGGACTGAAAGACGGGGATGAAGTGGTGAGCTCGGGAGTTTTCAAGCTGCGCAACGGGGCGCCGGTAGTGGTCAACAATGAGGTGAAGCCCAGCAATAGCGCTAGCCCGAAGCCGGAAGACAGCTAAGGCCAGACAAAGTGTGGATTCCTACGTCTCGCAATTCGGCGAGACGTGGGGTAGCCTGTTTTTTTTCTTTTTTAGTCAAGGGGTACCTATGAAGTTCACCGATTTATTTGTTAAGCGGCCCGTGCTGGCGATGGTGGTGAACCTCGTCATCCTGATCGCCGGATTGCAGGCGATCCGTTCGTTAAGCGTGCGCCAGTATCCCCGCAGCGACATCGCCGTGGTGCAGATCACCACCGTATACGTTGGTGCGAATGCTGACCTGGTGCGCGGATTCGTGACCACACCGATCGAGCGAGTGGTCGCCAGCGCGGATGGGATCGACTACATGGAGTCGACCAGCGCCCAGAGCCTTAGCACAATTCAGGTCCACCTCAAGATCAATTACGACACTACGACGGCGCTGACGCAGATCCAGGCGAAAGTCGCGCAGGTGCGGAATGATCTTCCTCCGGATGCACAGATTCCGGTCATTGATCTGCAGACGGCGGATACGCAGTTCGCTGCGATGTATCTCGGTTTTTCCTCGGACGATCTCGATCAGAATCAAATTACGGATTATCTGACGCGCGTAGTGCAGCCGAAGCTGAGTGCGATCAGCGGTGTGCAGCGTGCCGACATTCTGGGCAATCGTACCTTCGCGATGCGGTTGTGGTTGAAGCCGCAAGAGATGGCGGCGCGCGGGGTGTCTCCCTCTGACGTTCGCGATGCTCTGGCACGCAACAACTATCTTTCGGCGCTGGGAAGCACCAAGGGATCGATGGTTTCGGTGAACCTGGTGGCAAATACCGATTTGAGGACCCCGGAAGAGTTCCGCCAGATGGTCATAAAGGAGAACAACGGCACGGTTGTGCGGCTGGGCGAAATTGCAGACGTGCAACTTGGCGCAGAGAATTATGACCAGGACGTTCGCTTCAACGGGCAGACCGCGACCTTTATGGGAATCTGGGTCCTGCCGACTGCGAACTCTCTGGAAGTGATCAAGGAAGTCAGGGCTGCCTTGCCGGGAATCGAATCGCAGCTTCCGACTGGGATGAAGCTGGGCATTCCATACGATTCAACCGAATACATCCAGGATGCCATCGATGAGGTGCTGCACACGCTGACGGAAACTTTGATCATCGTTATCGTGGTGATCTTCCTGTTCCTTGGGTCATTCCGCTCAGTGCTGATTCCAGTCGTGGCGATTCCAATTTCGTTAATCGGCGCGGTGTTCCTGATGCTGGTGTCAGGATTCACCATCAATCTGTTGACGCTGCTGGCAATTGTGCTGTCGGTCGGGCTTGTGGTGGACGACGCCATCGTGATGGTGGAAAACGTGGAGCGGCACCTGGAGATGGGCAAGACGCCGTTCCAGGCGGCGAAGGATGCCGCGCGCGAGTTGGTTGGTCCGATCATTGCGATGACGATCACGTTGGCGGCTGTGTATGCGCCAATCGGTATCCAGGGCGGATTAACGGGTGCACTGTTCCGGGAGTTCGCCTTCACGCTGGCCGGTGCCGTGGTCGTGTCGGGGATTGTGGCCCTGACTCTTTCGCCGATGATGGGCTCGAAGCTATTGCGGGCTGGCGCGTCGCACAAGGGTCTGGCTGGCCTTATCAATCGGAGTTTCGAGAAGGTGCGGTCGTTGTATTCATGGCTCCTGGGAGGGACGTTGCAATACCGCCCTGTGGTCCTGACGGTTTGGGCGATTGTAGCCGTACTGATGATTCCGTTCTACATGTTCTCGATGCGGGAACTCGCACCCGCAGAGGATCAGGGCGTGGTGTTCGGCGTGATTCAAGCGGCTCCGAATGCGACGATCGATCAGACGAATCTATTCACGACGCAGGTGTACGACGTCTATCACTCATTTCCCGAGAGCGCGAGCACGTTCCAGATCACGACACCCAGTGGCGGCTTCGGTGGAATGGTGACGAAGCCCTGGAGTCAGCGCACGAAAACCGCACAGCAGTTGCTGGTCGAATCGACCGGGCCACTGTCGAAGATTGCAGGAATTCGTGTTATTCCGCTGACGCCGCCGCCGTTGCCCGGTGGCGGAAACTTCCCGGTCGATTTCGTGATTGCCTCGGCCGCGGAGCCGCAGCAGGTCAGCCAGTTGGCCGAGCAGATCGTAAAGAAGGCGATGGCCAGTGGAATCTTCATTTTTGCGGACACAGACGTGAAGTTTGATCAGCCGCAAACCGAAGTGGTATTCGACCGCGACAAACTGCGTTCGCAGGGCGTAGATCTGAGCCAGGCTGGGCAAGATCTGTCGACGATGCTGGGGGGAAATTATGTCAACCGCTTCAGCATTCAGGGCCGAAGCTACAAGGTGATTCCGCAGGTAAAGCGCGTGGAGCGGTTGACGCCCGATCAGCTTTCGCAGATTTATGTGAAGGGATCGGCGGATAAACTGGTTCCACTCTCGACCTTCGCGACGTTGAAGACGACGACGGAGCCACGGTCGCTGAACAAGTTCCAGCAGTTAAACGCGGTGCGGATCCAGGGTGTAATCCCTCCGCCGGTACCGCTGGATCAGGCGCTGACGTTCCTGGAGAACGAAGCCAAGCAGGTTCTGCCGCAGGGGTTCACCGTGGATTACGCGGGCGAATCTCGGCAGCTCCGTGTGGAAGGCAGCAAGTTCCTAGGGACGTTCCTGCTGTCGGCGATTCTGATTTACCTGGTGCTGGCGGCGCAGTTCGAAAGCTTCCGCGATCCCTTCATCATTCTGGCGGGGTCGGTGCCGTTGGCGATCTCCGGAGCTCTGGTTTTCTCGTTCCTCGGATTCACAACACTGAACATCTATAGCGAAGTGGGGCTGATTACGCTCGTCGGCCTTATTTCGAAGAACGGAATTCTCATCGTGGAGTTTGCGAACCACTTGCAAGAGACCGGTCTGAGCAAGTTGCAAGCGATTATTGGCGCCGCGAGTACCAGGTTGCGACCAATTCTGATGACGACGGCGGCGACGGTGTTCGGGCACTTCCCACTCGTGCTGGCGAAAGGTCCCGGTGCTGGGGCGAGAAACAGCATCGGCATCATGCTGGTCAGTGGCATGATCATCGGCACGGCATTCACGCTATTTGTGGTGCCGTCGATCTACATGCTGGTGGCGAAGACGCATACGGCCATCCGCGACGAGGAAGTAGAAGGTCTCACGGTTCACGAACCGGAAGAGGTGGTTGCGTAATCAGGCCCTTGTGTTCTAACACGCAATACGGCGTGCCTCTTACCGGCACGCCGTCTTCATTTATCCGCGAGGCTGTCCCAAATCCAAATCATGTGCAGAACTCTACTGGCGAAACGATTTCAATGCAGCACGGAGTTCCTGCCTCAATTTCAAGGAGTACCATCGCGGACCGTATTCCTCCAGGAGCCTATAGACTCTGGCGAAGACCTGCACGGCTTCCGACCGCCGTCGCTTCAATCCTTTCGCTGGAGGTAGACTCCCCCTCCACTGGGCACGTCCCGGTTTCCTCTTCTGCATTTCCGCCTATCCTCGGAGTGATTCGGAGTCCACACAGATCCGGATGTGAACCGAGTTCGAGGCGTCCGCAGCCGACGAAACTGAGCGCGGAGCCGAATTATTGTGGGCCACAGTTGAGTTGACGAGAGTCGGGACTGATGGAGTGGGACGGCCTGCATTTTGGGGCAGGCTGTGTCGGGACTGTTCGCTGGCAGTACAGCCGTGACAGTTGCGGCTCCAGATAGTAGAAAAGATATCCCGCGGATCCAGCCCACTCTTCCCCGACCTCGAATGAACGGTAATTTCTACTACATTGGCTGTCAAGAGCGACTAGTTCCATGAACAACATTTTCTAACCCAATGACGGTAGTGCACACACCGTGGGCGTGTGCCTCTAGTGAGTGAAGGAGATGTTTATGCCGGTGGTGAAGATCAAGTCGTTCTTTTTCGCGCTTATGGGTGGATTGGTGATGTAGATGTCGCCAAATTGATTTTGCCAGCCCAGCCATTTCATGACCTTTGTGACCGTACCGACGTTGAATGTGACGCGGTACTCGCCGGTCTGCTGAAGGTTGGGAAAGAACCCCACGGTCTGGGTGAGAACTGTGCTTTTTCCCAAGTTCGTGATGAGTTCCTCACCGGAAGTAATCGCGAGGAATCGATTGGTTAAGCCATAGGAGGAGTAGACCGGGGGCGTGGTGGGCGTGCCTGGAACCAGCAGGTCACCGTTCGAGTAGGTTTCGTGGGTGTAGTTGAGGCCGCCCAAGAAATCGAGGGTCGTGGTGTCCGACTTGATGGCGTGATATCCGAGGCCTCCGCTGTAGACTTGACGGAGATCAAGGAATTGCAGCGCATTGGCCATGTAATCGGCGGCCCCAAACGCGAACAGCCTGGAGGTGATGTCGCGGTCGTAGCGGAACCCGCCTTGGCTGAGACTGGCGACAGTACTAGGGGTAGCGAGATCGTTGGTGGTGTTGATGGTAGTCGCATACAGCGTGATCTTGTCATGGAGCGTAGGGTGAACCGCGTTGAAAGCGAGGGAGAGGTTTTCGGTCTCGCTGTTGCCGTGAGCCAGGGAAAAGCCCAGGTTGATTCCGCCGTTCCATCCGTGCAGGAGGCCGGGGTGGAGCGACTTGTCGTAAGCTGCCTGCTCGGCGTCATTGCGGATCAGGGTGACTTCTGTTATCGGGGTTTCTACCGTGCCCGACGTCTTGGTCGCGATTTGCAGTTTGCCGTCGGTGGTGGTGACCGGGCCAGTGGCGGTTTTGCCGTTTTTGACGGTGACGTGGAGGTCGGCGTCGGTTCTGATTTCCTGGATAGCGTCGATTTTGATCGTCACGTCGTCGGCGGCATCGGTATGCAGGACGAGTGTCTGGCCATCAGACTTGACGACGGTCCCGGTCAGGCGGTCACCGTTTTTCAACGTGACCTGATCAGCAAATACTGCGGTTGAGAGTCCAAAAAGCGCGATAAGAGCCAACAATTCCTGCTTGCGTAGCACGACCTACCTCCATTTTTTCAGAATTATGCTCAGTATTTGGGAGCCCGGAATTGCGGTGAACTGCTAAGAAATACAGGCGAAGAGACAGAGTGCTGCCTCAGGGGGCCGTTCGACTGAAGTCGATGCTAGCTCTTGGTTTCGGTGTTCTTGCTCTGGTCGGACGATGCCTGCGTGGGGGGTTGGTCCTTCATGCCATCCTTCAGCGCGCGGATCCCCTCACCCAGACCTTTACCAAGCTCAGGCAGTTTTCTTGGACCGAAGACCAGCAGGGCAATAAAAAAGATCACCAGCAAGTGCATCGGTTGAAATAGACCTTCGAACATCGGAAGCCTCCGAGGGATACAAGCAAGATTAGATCATACGCTATTTGCGGGCTGCGGGGGAAGGAGCGCCCCGAGAAGCATGGAAAATCGCGTTGTCCTGTGTTTTACGTGGTTTGCGAACCCGCATCGGTGAAGCGCGCCACGCACAAGTGTGATTTGACGCACAGCACCTAGCGGGCCTGGAAGCACCAACTTCAAGGGTAAGTTATGCTTGGCGGGTTACCTCCGTGACCTTACCCGCGAAAGAGATGGCGGGCTATTTTCAAGAGGGCTTTCCGGCAGGCATTTGCGCTAGCAGATTCCCCTGTGAAGCCACTCCACGCAGACCAATCCACGAGTTGGGGAGTCCGGTGAGAATCAAGGCTTCGCTTTTCTTGTCCCTCTTTGTTCTGGCTTCGGTGGTCGGGCATTCCTCCGATATTCCCCATCGAGAGTCTCAAGCGGTCACTACAACGCAGGTTGTCGCATGGCTCAGCGGCGGAATCTCGAACCGCCGACTGGCGCAGATGGTTAACCAACGAGGTCTTGCCACATTGCCGACGCACAAGGAACTCAGGCAGTTGGAATCCGCCGGTGCGGACAAGGAACTCATGAAGGCCGTCAGTTCGGGGAATGCGTTCTCGGCGAAGGTCGGTCCGGCAATACCGGAGGGGGTGTTGAAGGCAGCAAGGGACTCATCGGAGCAACGGTTTCATGTGGCAGAGATCGAACTGCGACCCGAAATCGCTGCGGACGAAGACAATCCGGCATTGCACTACGCACTCGGAGTGATGCTGCGCCAGCAGGGTAAGTTCGACGATGCCTATGACGAGTTGGGTACGGCTCTCAAGCTGATGTCGGAGCTGCCTGAGAATCACAACGCGATGGCCTATCTGTTCTACCGTCTGGATGATGGGCCGAATGCTGTCGCCGAGGCACGCACGGCGCTGAGTATCGATCCGCAAAATGCCGAGGCGTACCAGTATCTGGGTTTAGGGCAGTACTCTGTTGGCCAGTATCAGGCGGCTGTACATGCGTATGCCGAGTCGCTGGCCCGAGACCACGATAACGCCGATACCTATTACGACATGGGAATCGCGCTGCATGCGGCTGGAAACCTTGCTGGTGCCATTGCCGCGTACGAGCAGGCTATCCAGCTGAGGCCAGATTTCTGGGAAGCACACTCGAATCTTGGTCTGATTCGTCACGAAGAGGGAAATCTCGCACAGGCCGTTGCGGAATATCGCGAGGCCAAGAGGATTGCACCCGGTGAAGCCTCGGTGCGCAATAACCTCGGGAACACCTACTGCGACCAGGGAAATTACGACGCCGCCATCAGCGAGATACAAGAACTTTATCGCCAGCATCCGGATTGGCAGCAGGGGCATGCATGTCTGGCCAGCGCTTACATGGCGAAAAACAGGTACGACGATGCGGTCGAGCAGCTGCGACTGGCCGTGCAGCAGAATCCGGCCGGATCGACCGAGCACCGGATTCTAGGACAGGCCCTGATGCTCGACAACCGACCGGAGGAGGCGCTACACGAACTGCGGGTCGCGGTTTCGCTCAATCCGGACTCAGACCTTGCTCATCATCTGTTGGGAACAGTCTTGTTCGAGCAGGGAGATCTTGCCGGCGCAGAAAAAGAATTCCGCGAAGCATTACGGTCGAACGCGTCGGCTGACAATCACTATTCGCTGGCTGCGTGCCTGATCAGCCTGGATCGCTATCACGAGGCGCTGAGCGAGATCGATCTCGCGGCCAAACTCGATCCTGAGCGCCCGCTATATCGTGCGCGCCGCGAAGAGGTTTTAAAGCTCCTCAAAGAGACGAATCTGCAGTGAACTACCCAATGGGTCAGGGTGCGCGTCGTACCTCTGGGCTGTAGGCGAAAACCGCTATAGCTCTTACACTAGGCGAAAGAGAATTCCACCGCGGTTTAACCACGGTGCTCAATGGACTGTTCGATGCCAACTCATGGAACCCGATCGCAGCAGGGCAGCGGTGCTGCTGCTGCTGCCGCTAAAGTGGCTTTGCCGAGTGATTCTGGCGTATACAGGATCGGCGGTGAGATTGCGGAGCAGCCCTCCCGAAAGATCGCCGGGTACGGGCTGCCGTGTTCGAAATGCCATTTGTACTACCCCGCTGATCTGGAAGAGTGCCCCACGTGCCACCACAAGGAACGAGTTTCGCCCGCAGCCCCGAATTTTCCCGCTCGCTCGACGCAGGCTGCGGCTGAGCCCGTTCCAGATAGTGAAGCGGTGGAGCAGGAGCGGGAGGAGTTCCTGCGTCAGTTCAAGTCCCGGCTTCTCGAAGCGCACGCCGAAGTCATGAATACCCCAGAATCGACATGCAAGTTCACAGAACATCATCCCGGGGAGCCGGGCAAAGCCGATGTCTGCACCGGATGCTATGAGCGGCTGCAGGAGCGGCTTGATGTTTGCGAAGCCTCGTTGCACATCGATATGAAAGAGGCAGCGCAGATCGTGTATGACGCGGTCTGGGCGGATCCATCGGACCCGGGCAAGACCTATCAAAATGCCGCCAGCGCTTTGCTGACAGAATTACGGAAGCGGGCGGGGATTACCGCTGTCTTGGGACCCTTTCAGCCCCTGACTCACTGAAAGTGCTACGCTCGGCTCCCGGCACCAGCGCCTGAATTGTCCCTGGCAATTGCCCCTACTCTACTTTGAGCGCGATCCAGTTTCTTCCGGCGTACAGTTTGTACCCGTCGCCGTCTTCGACCAGTTTGAGAGGTACGGGCCGCCGCAGCGCCTGGTCTGTCTGATAGGAAGCGCTCAGGACGTCGTTGTCAGCTACGTCCATCACCAGGAATTTGCCATCGGCGACAAAGCCGAAGCCGTACTGACCCGGGGGCAGGCTGGAGCCACCGATATTGAGCTTGGCTTCGGTGATCAGCATACCCTGGTACTTCTGCTGGATCGCGGTGGAGTATCCGGAAGCATCGACCAGGGCTGCCACCATCATCTTGCTGTCTGTAAGTTGAAGTCCGACCGCATTGCGGAGTTGAACCGACGCCTTCTGGCCACGGAAGAAGTATTCTGCGGGGACCGCCTTTTTCAGTTCATCGCTGCTCAGAATGTGCTTTGAGACCTGCTGGGCGAGAGCACAGCTAATCAGGGTGAGTGCCACGGCGAATACTGTTCTTAGACCGGTTTGTTTCATCATTGTTTCCTTTTCGGGATCAAATTAGCTTGCGGGAACTTTAATTGTTTCGACGCGTTCTCGCAAATCGTTTCTGGGTTCGAGAGAAGCCTTTAACCGAGGAGGATGCGGAAAACCTAGTGGAGAAAATCCACTTGGAGGGCCGCGAAGGATGCAACCGCAGATGCGGTCAGGGAGCAATTTCAGTTTGACGGCAAGATTCGGATAGTCGGTTCGAAGGCTGTGCCGTACGCTTTCCTTGCTATGACTACGAATGCCATACTTGCAACGGAAGTCCTGAAATCAATGCCAGTCGTACAGACGAGAGCGACGGGAGCGCCCGCATCGGAGGACGGCTACTGGGAGGCGGTGGTCGCACGCGATTCAAAGCGTGACGGCGAGTTCTTCTTTGCGGTTTCCACCACCGGAATCTATTGCCGGCCATCGTGTGCTGCGCGGCGTCCGCGTCGGGAGAATGTTCAGTTCTTCCGGACACCAGAGGCGGCCGAGCAGGCTGGGTATCGGGCGTGTCTGCGCTGTCGTCCCCGCGCGTTTACCGGGAATGCGGAATCCGATGGCGTGAAGGCGATCTGCCGTTTCATTGAGTGTCACCTGGATGAACCCTTGACCCTCAGACGGTTGGCTAAGGAATTCCATCAGAGCCCGTTCCATTTGCAGCGGCGCTTCAAGGCTGTACTGGGGGTTACGCCTCGGGAATATGCCGACTCCTGCCGGTTGAAAATGCTGAAGCGCAGCTTGCAGGCCGGCGACTCGGTTACGCGCGCGATGTATGACGCGGGATATGGATCAAGCAGCCGGTTGTATGAGCGCACCGCATCACAACTGGGCATGACCCCGGATAAATACCGGCGGGGAGCAATCGCGGCGAGCATTCGGTACACGATCGCCGATTCACCACTAGGACGAATGCTGGTTGCGGCAACAGACCGCGGAATCTGTTCCATTCAATTTGCACGTACAGACGGCGAACTGATCGAGGGACTGAAGCGCGAGTTCCCATTTGCGGTGCGGCGCACAGACGATGGGGAGTTGAGGGCGTGGGTAAGTACGTTGCTGCATCATCTGCGAGGGAAGGACCTGAATTTATCCTTGCCCCTCGACATTCGCGCAACAGCCTTCCAGCGGAAGGTTTGGATGTATCTGCAATCCATACGGTTTGGTAAGACAAAATCCTATACCGCAGTGGCTAAGGCGATTGGCAAACCTCAAGCTTGTCGTGCTGTTGCCAGAGCGTGCGCTACGAACCCAGTTGCAGTTGCTATCCCATGCCATCGCGTGGTGCGCGAGGACGGCACAATGGGAGGATATCGGTGGGGTCTAAAGCGCAAGCAAGCTCTGTTGGAAATGGAGCGCGAGGCTGACGCATAAGCGAGAATTTCGCTCGAATTGAAAAGGTATTTAGAACTGCTGAAAGCTGCGTTTGCGTACAAGCAGCCAGTTGAGGAAGGCTACGGCAACGGCGGCCAGCAGGACGAGTGACTTCTTGTATTCGATCTGGGTCAATAGTGCGGCGCACATCAGCACACCGAGAATTCCGACCAGGTTTCCCCCAGGAAGTACAAACGAAGGTCGCTCGGGCTTCTTCTTTCGCAGAACCGGAACTGCCGCGCACGCCACCCCGTAATAGAACAGACGCGATCCCGCAGAGAGGGTTGCGTTCCCGGCGAAACTTCCAAAAAGAGCCATCAGCCAGACCAGCAGAGCGAAAATCACGATCGAAAAATACGGCGTCCGGAAGCTTGGATGTACCAGCGCGAAAACAGAAGGGAAGTCCTTGCGCTCGGCGAGGGCGAAGGTGATCCGCGGGGTGGTCAGAACATTTCCGCTCAAGTAACCGTAGATCGAGAGCAAGGCACCGAGGGCAGTGAGAGCTGCACCGCTGCCGCCAAGAGCGATTCGTGCGACGTCTGCCAGAGGCCGGTCGCTGTGCGATGGATCGGGCAGCACTGCCACCACCACCGACTGAATCAACCCGTAAATAACGGCGCAGGTGATCAGTGCAGCGAATAATGCAAACGGGAAATCGCGACGCGGATCCTTCGCCTCACCAGCGGAAATCAAGGTGGCTTCGAAGCCTCCGTAGGCAAAGATCAGCAGTACGATAGCGCGGGCCCACTGGGTTCCGCCTGGAGTTGTGTTCAGACTCGGCAGTATCGGATGTTTCGTCCAGAGGTAGTGCAGGCCCGCCAGGATGACCAACACGAGTGAGCCCAGTTTGGCGACAGTGAAGAGAGTGCTGACGTGGGTGCCAGCCTTCACGCCGCGGAAGTTGACGGCGGCCAAAATACCAATTAGCAACGTGAGAATGGCCAATTTCATGACAAAACGGGTAGCGCCTGGCCAGAATTCTCCCAGATAAGTCACAAAGAGATTTGCATTGGCTGCACATGACGCGAGTCGCACGAACCACACCAGCCAGGCCACCTGAATTCCCACGAAGCGGCCGAAAGCCTCCTGCGCGTATAAGTAAGGACCTCCGGTGAGGGCGAAGCGGGAGGCGATCTCGGCAAAACAAGCCATGATGACTGCCATCGCAAGCGCTCCAAGCGCGACCGCCAAAATGCTGGCTCGACCGAGTAGGCTCGTGAGTACCGAGGGCAGGCCGAAGACCCCACTTCCAATAATGCAATTCACGACGAGGGCGGCCAGGCTCCAGCGGCCAATCGCGCGTACAAGACCTTCGGTGGAGGCCCCTTGAGGGGCGCTTTTCGTCATCGCGAGTTTGTATCACAGATGCATCGATGAGTGGCAGTCGGAGGGAACGTCAGCTAAAATCCTCGCCAATCAAGGGCGTTGAGCAGGCCTGTCACATTTTTGCAAAGGGTTCAAATGATGAAGGAAAGGCGGAGGGTTTTCGTTGCCGGTGGAACCGGCTATATGGGACCGAGATTGATTCCCAGATTGCTCGAGCGTGGGCGCGAAGTGCGTGCGCTGGTGCGTCCGGGCTCAGAGAACAAGGTGCCACAAGGCTGTGCAGTCGTGATCGGCAATGCGCTCGATGCGAGCAACTATGCCGACCGGATTTCTCCATCGGACACATTCGTGGAATTGGTGGGAATGGCCCATCTGCGCCCGGCAAAAGCAGCCGAATTCAAGAAGGTTGATCTGCCGGCTGGGTGGCGGCGGTCTCGGCGGCGAGGTCGGCAGGCGTTCCGCATTTTGGGTACGTGAGCGTCGCGCATCCCGCGCCGATGATGCAGGCCTACATCATCGTGCGGTCGGAGTGTGAGGCAGCGATCGAGTTGGCCGGTCTGAATACAACCATCCTGCGCCCGTGGTACGTACTGGGCCCGGGACACCGCTGGCCGTACCTCTTAGTGCCAATCTACAAAGTTGCTGAATGGATTCCACAAACGCGAGATGGGGCACAACGGCTGGGTTTGTGACCTTGGAGCAGATGCTGAATGCACTAACGTTCGCCGTGGAAAATCCCATTCAGAGGAGGCGCATTCTTGGGGTGCCGGAGATCCGCACGGCGATAGCGTGAAAACCCGCGTCCATCAAGGGGTTCGGTGATGTGACCTCCGCGCAGACGAAAGTAATCACAGAATTACGAAAGCGCATGCCCGTGGGACATCTACACGCTCGCTTTTGTCGATGAGATGGTTGACTGGCGAACCGAAATGGCCTTCGACGACATGGACGATCTGCATTTACGAATTGCACGCGTGACCGAGGATCTGCGCCAGATCCAGCAGGAATTGAATTGCGCTGCGATGCAGGCTCCGAGCGATCCGGAATTGATGGAAGCATTGAATTCGCTCTCCGAAACCGAGCCGATCGAGACACTTCGTGTGGCACTCGATCAGATGCGCCACTTTCTGTGGTTCTATTCCCAGGTCATGAGGAATGAGCCTGAGTTTGGCGACAAGATGCGCCAGGCAACCGCAGCAGCAAACGCTGGGAAGGCGGAGAGTTCTTTCTTCGATAAGCTGTCGCGCGTCGACGAACTCATGTTGCTGCACCAGGTGGTCGACGCAAAGCGGCGCAAGCCGAATTGATCCTGTTGGAGTCTGATGAATTAAGCGCGACCCCTTACGGGTTATAAGCCTCTGCCCTCGACGATGGTCTTGAGTACTTCCCCGGCGGGGCTTAAGGCCACAAAGTTCGCTTCCGCTCCCGTTGCCAGTTTCCCTTTCATCGACAGTCCGGCAGCTTGCGCTGGATTCAGAGTCGCGGCACGCACCGCGTCGCGGAGCGTCCAGTGGGAAAATTTGGTGACGTTTCGAATCGCACGGTCCATGGTTAGAACGCTGCCGGCAAGGCTATCGCCCGCGGTAGCTTTGCCATCCTTCACTTCGACCAGAATCGGGCCCAGTTGATAGCGTCCATCGGGCATACCGGTTGCAGAGATTGCATCGGTGATGAGTACTGCGCGCTCCGGTCCCTTGGCCTGGAGGAAGAGCTTCACGACTTCAGGGGACACGTGAATGCCGTCCACGATGATGTCGGCGGTGACGGCGTCATCGCTGAGGACTTCGCCGATGATCCCGGGATTGCGATGGTCCAGTGGACGCATGGCATTGAACGTATGCGTGGCATGATGAGCCCCCGCCCGGACCGCTTCTCGAGCGATGGTCAACTCTGCATCCGAGTGTCCGATGCTGACGCAGACATTTCGACGAGTAGCTTCCGCGATGACTTCCATAGCCCCGTGAAGTTCGGGGGCGATGGTCATCATGCGCACATGTCCGCGAGAAGCCTGCCAGAGTCGCTCGAAGATAGGAACCGTTGGTTCGAGGAGGTATTCGGGAGGGTGGACTCCGCGTCGCTTGTGACTGAGGAATGGTCCCTCGAGGTGAATCCCGAGCGGGCGCGCTTCTATGATCTTCTCGTTAGTAGGTGACCTCTTCTCGATGGCATCCGCTATGCGATCCAATGCGGAGCAGGTCGCGTCGAGAGGGGCAGCCACTGTTGTCGCGAAGTACCCGGTCACTCCATGAGAGGTGAGGAACTGGCCCAAACGCGGCAGTTCTTCGGCAGAAGCGCGCATGACATCAAGGCCGGCGCCGCCGTGTATGTGAATGTCCAGGAAACCCGGTACAAGGGCGGCGTCGCCGAAGTCTACAACCGTTGCATTGGCGGGAGTCGGACCTGAACTGTGGGAGGAGATCTGGCTGATATGTCCATCCTCGATGACCAGCAGCGGGTCAGGGACCTCCTCTACTGGAGTGTAGAGACGCCGGGCTGTGACAACGGTCTTCATGATTGGTGAGAAGGACTATCGTAATGCTCCAACAGCTTTGGGACAAATCGCCGTGCGGACCGCGATTCGGCTGGCCTCGATGTACTATCATTGCCGGACGGAACTGCTCGTTGCGAATGCTATAATGAAGCTCCAATCGATTCGAGGGCGCTATCCAGTCAGAGCGCCCGCCCAGTTGTCGGGGAGTGGCTCAGCCTGGTAGAGCACCTGGTTCGGGACCAGGGGGTCGGAGGTTCAAATCCTCTCTCCCCGACCATTTACTTCAATCCCGTCATTGAATTAGCGAACTTCCATTTCCCCAAGGAACCGCAACTGGGGTCAATTGGGGTCGTTTAAGCAGATCCTCGACCTTTTCGACCGCCGCCCGAGCATCCGCCGGGATCGAGTGCAAATACACCTCGCGGGTGATCTCCGAAGAGGAGTGCCCGAGAAGTGCTTGAACCGTACCCAGAGGAGTTCCGACTGCGTCCAGTAGCGTCGCGTTGGCATGGCGCAACCAGTGCCAATTCACTCCGACAAGCCCAAGCTTCTTGCACGTAGCTTTGAGCTGGCGGTTCGTTAGGTTGTGCCGGTCAAACGCGCTGCCCTCGCGGGTTGCGAAAACGAGAGCTTCTGGATTCGCGACGTTTGGCTTTCGCGCCGTCAGAATCTCAACGGCTTTCGACCCCAACGGCACCGATCGTTGACTGCGTGGAGTCTTGGGTACGTCGAAGTGACCCTCGTATACACTGTGTGTCACCCGCAGTTCCTTTTTCTCCAGATCGATATTTCTCCAACGCAGAGCCAGCAGCTCACCGATCCGCAGCCCCGTCAACACTAGCAACCAGGCTACGGATTTAGATGGTTCCGGCAAGGCATCGAGCAGCTCCTGAATTTTCCCAGGAGCAATTTCGGCCCTTTGCTTTGTCGGACCACGCCGAGGGAACCGAGTCTTCCGAACTGGATTGCTCGGAATCAGCTCCGCCATCTCAGCTGCGCTCATCAGAGTCCCAAATGCGGTCCGTATATGCACGAACGCTAACCTCCGAAAGTCTTCGTTCCACGTGGCTCCATTCGTTTGATTCCAGAGGCGACCACTGGTCAATTAACGGCAGACCAGCGTTCTCTCAAATCGGGCTTCCTTTCCTGGCGAAACTTGAACTTCTCCGGTTGCATCTTTACAGCCATCCTTTTTCAAACTCACAACGTGCTTTCCAGCCGCTGTCCAGTTGGTCGCTTTTGTCAGATCATCCCAGGGATCTGTATCGACCTCAATATTTGCACCTGCGGGAGTGCTGTTGATTGTCAGCTGGCCAAAAGATGTACTCAACTGAATGAACGCAGCGGGGCTCAGGGGAGACACTTTATTCTTCGTGCGATACTCAGCCCATGCCAAAACGGATATCTTGGCGGCATCCTCTCGAGAGTACCCACGCTTCAAATAGAAATCCTGGACTTGAGGATACGTGTCAGAAACAATTTTCTCGTCGCGATCAAGCTGATGCCGATCGACATTCGACAATTGCTCAAACACGCAGGTCTTGGTTTTCGAAAAATACTTGGTTCGTTCTGCGCTATCCGAAAAATCAATATCCAGAGCACCCGAAGCCGAGCAGCGACGTGAAGTTCTCATTTCGTTCAAATCCGCTGTTTGCATGTGTTGAGCGAAACTGCTTGGCGGCAGAGATAACGTAAAGAAAAGCAAAAGTAAAACAGAATGGAGAAACGATATGGATCTAGACATTACGTGTCCTCTCGAAACAAGCAACAGCTAAGGACAGAGAGCGCGCTTAGGAGCAAACCTCCATAAAAGCACAATTGCATTATCTCCTGACGCACTAGTACATATTTGGAATTGAGGACATCAGCGAATTCATTCGTTGCGCTCAGCATTGGTCCCATGTCCCAGTAAAGTTGTGCCACGAGGTTCTCGTAGCTCCAGTTGAAATATAGAAAAGCCATAAGGACAACAGTGGCCATCAAGAACGTCGCGATTTCTAGTCGATCACTGCGCTTCAGTCGGTTCTCCTTGCTCACGATAAGAGTCGCCCATAAAGCACCCAACACACCGACCCCGATCTGGAAAGAACCCGCTGATTGTTCTCGATTCATCTTCAATGCTTCGGCCCGATAACTATCGTATTTAGTTACTTTGATTTGGACGGGAGTGCTACCGAGCAAGATCCCGCTACAGATGATCAGAGCACCAAAAATCAGCCCGCAGATTATGCCGAGAAACATTCTCCATCTAGAATTTGTCATGCGTACCGACACGTCCTGCACGAGGTGCCTAG
>Ga0335085_10001800_pt1 | contig 43015 bp, 45 predicted proteins | sample Lox_Sample_45_FD_206712 | JGI IMG/M metagenome (GOLD analysis project Ga0335085, IMG submission 206712) | Soil microbial communities from Loxahatchee National Wildlife Refuge, Florida, United States - Lox_Sample_4.5 | ecosystem: Environmental > Terrestrial > Soil > Wetlands | place: USA... | reverse complement strand
GAATCCCCGTGACCAGCTGTACGGTCTCCGTTCTGATAAGCATCGAATGGCTGCCCGCAGCAGCAAAGGTGCTGATCAGCGCAGCGGGAACTCGCCCGGCCGCATAGGTCACAAGCTCATCGGGAGAATCGCGGCGTTCCGAGGAGACGACTTTAAGAGCGGCAGAGCTGCTGCCGACCCGCAAACTGATAGTGTCCAATGCGTGGGGTAATGGCTTTTGTTCGCCATTGCGGCGGCGCTCGATATAGCTCACGTCGTAGCTTTCACCACCGGTAACGCAAGCTACCACCAGATCAAAACTGCCAATTTCTTCGCCTTCTACTGTGAGCGGATGCCGGCGGGCGATCGCGACCATGCCCGAGCGATCGACCAGAGCCCATCGCTGCTCGCTGATCGTCGTCGCGTGCAGGCCATTGGTCATGCGCGATGCGGGTTGCGGCACTATCGCCGGCGACGTCGTTGCGACTGTTGCGGGCACCGGCGTATCGGAGTCCTCGGTCGTCAGACGCGTGCGTTTGAGTTCACTGCGGGTCAGCGCATGCATGGGCTCCCAGGGCGGGATACGGAGCGCCAGATCGAGCAAATCGACGGTAGCCCCCATTTCAGCCGTGTATTGTGCAAGGCGTCCGATGTCGCGCTGGACCAGCACAAGATCTTCAGCCGAGTAATTCGCGGCAGTGGGATCTTCGCGACGATCACCGAGCCAGATCTGATGGACCATCACGCGTGCATTCAGGGGGACCGATCGCTGGACACCTCCGAGCAGAACGAAAGCACACATTGACTCGCAATCCGCGTTCGACGAAAGCACAGCGCGCCCTTCTGCGGGAAGATCGACCAGGCGGCCGACCGTTGTGGCAAGCTTCAATCTCCGGATTTCGCGCCCCAAAGCAATGGCGCCCAGCACGGAGCCGCCGTCGGAATCGATGACGAAGGTGGCACCGGCGAGATTATGGTTTTGTGCGAAGTCATGGAAATGGCGAGGCGTATCCGCGGTAATGGCGCCAGCCGCCGAGACGAAGACCTTGCAGCTCGTGCCGCAGGCGTCAGCAGGCCCTTGCTCACGCAATTCGAACTGCATCGGCAACGTGCGATCGGAGGCCCGCAGGGGTGCCGGCAAAAGCAAGAGTGGCGGCGCCCACGCGAGCGCAATAGCCATCAAAAGGGAACGGCTCATTCTTCCCCTTCTCGCCACCATGCTCTTCTTTTGGCGTGGTCGAACCACGTTCTGACTGAGCTTGGGCGGCGCCTGATACCCCCCCGGCGTGGGTCAGTCTTAGTGCAGTTGCGAGATTCGGGTCTAGTGCAAAAAAGTCGCTATCACCATCGCTCTTGCTAAAATCTCAAGTTGTTCCATTGATTTGTTGTCTCGTACGGAACTTTTCCAATGTTAAACCTTCACTGGAACTTGAATCTGGACCCATATCTGGACACATGCCGGCGATGACACCTCTGGCTCGGCTTCCCCGTCTGGCGGGCCAAGGCCTTGTCGGCCTCTATCGCGTTACGCTTTCCCCGCTGATCGGGCCGCGTTGTCGGCACTTGCCGACATGTTCCGAATACGCAGACGAGGCGATTGGGCGCTTCGGGCTATGGGCAGGCGGATGGATGGCTTTTGCCCGTATCCTGCGTTGTCACCCCTGGGGAACGTCCGGGCTTGATTTCGTTCCGGAAAAGCTGCCTGAGCACGCGCACTGGTTTCTGCCCTGGCGCTACGGGCGCTGGAGCAACGCAAATGAGACGCCGCCGCCCTAGTTGCGCCGTTCGATTCGCCTGCTATATCGGATTTCCACGCTTACCTGCATTCGTAGGCAGCGAGTGAGCAACAGGAGACGCTGATGGTCGCGCTGACCTTCCCTGATGGCGCACGCCGTGAATTCCCCTCCGGCACAACCGGTTTTGAGATCGCCAAGGGCATCTCGCCCTCGCTGGCGAAACGCACTGTGGCGATGGCGCTCGATGGCGTCCTCGCCGATCTGAACGACCCCATCGATCATGACGCGAAAATTGAATTCATCTCGCGCGAAGACCCACGTGCACTTGAGTTGATCCGGCACGATGCCGCACACGTGCTCGCTGAAGCGGTGCAAAACCTTTGGCCCGGCACACAGGTCACCATCGGGCCGGTGATCGAAAACGGATTCTATTACGACTTTGCCCGTAACCAGCCGTTCACGCTGGAAGATCTGCCGGCAATCGAAAAAAAGATGCGCGAGATCGTCGCGCGCGACAAACCCTTCACGAAGGAAATCTGGTCGCGTGAGCAGGCGAAGAAAACCTTTCGCGACATGGGCGAGGCCTTCAAGGTCGAGCTCATCGATGCCATTCCGGCAGACCAGCAGATCAAGATTTACAAACAGGGCGACTGGTTCGATCTGTGCCGCGGCCCGCATATGACATCGGTCGGCAAGGTCGGCAATGCCTTCAAGCTGATGAAGGTCGCCGGTGCCTACTGGCGCGGGGATTCCAAGAATCCGATGCTGACCCGTATCTATGGCACCGCTTTTGCCAAGCAGGAGGAGCTCGACGCTTACCTCAGGCAGATCGAAGAAGCCGAAAAACGCGATCACAGGCGTGTCGGGCGCGAGATGAACCTGTTCCACTTCCAGGAGGAGGCTCCCGGTTCGGTGTTTTGGCACCCGAAAGGCTGGACACTTTTTCAGGCGCTCGAGAATTACATTCGCCGCCAGCAGACTGCGGCCGGTTATGTCGAGGTCAACTCTCCGCAACTCATGGACAAGACCCTGTGGGAGCTTACGGGCCACATCCCGACCTATTCGGACATGATCTTTCTTACGCAGAAGCGCGAGGAAGACGAACGGGTCTATGCGGTGAAGCCCATGAATTGTCCGGGCCACATCCAGATCTTCAAAAACGGGTTACGCAGCTACCGCGAACTGCCGGTAAAGATTGCGGAGTTCGGTAAGGTCCACCGTTTCGAGCCATCGGGCGCATTACATGGACTCATGCGGGTGCGCGCTTTCACACAGGACGATGCGCATGTTTTCATCAGCGAAGGCCAGATTGCTGAAGAAGCACTCAAGATGAATGATCTAATCCTCTCAATATACGAGGATTTTGGCTTCTCAGACGTGAGCATCAAATTTTCCGATCGGCCGGACAAGCGCATCGGCGACGATGACGTGTGGGACAAGGCGGAAGCCGCGCTGATGGCGGCGCTTAAAACGTCGGGACGGCCATGGACTTTGAACAAAGGCGAAGGCGCCTTCTATGGGCCGAAGCTTGAATACGTCCTGCGTGACGCAATCGGCCGCGATTGGCAGTGCGGTACCGTGCAGGTTGATCTTAATTTGCCCGGCCGGCTCGGCGCATTCTACATCGACGAGCACTCCAACAAGATTACGCCGGTGATGCTCCACCGCGCCATGTTTGGCTCGCTCGAGCGCTTCACCGGCATCTTGATCGAGCACTATGCGGGCCACTTGCCGCTCTGGCTGTCACCGGTGCAAGCGGTGGTCGCCACCATCACGTCCGATGCAGATGGCTTTGCCCGCGAGGCAGTCGAATCCGCGCGAAAACTTGGTTTGCGTGTTGAAACCGACCTTCGCAATGAAAAGATCAATTACAAAGTGCGCGAGCATTCGCTTGCCAAGGTCCCTGCCCTGCTCGTGGTTGGCAAAAAGGAAGCGGCCGACCGCACGGTTTCGATCCGGCGCCTGGGGAAAGAAGACCAGCACGTAATGTCGCTTGATGCCGCGCTCAAGGCCCTCGCCGACGAGGCTGTGCCACCGGATGTTCGGCGGATAAAGGCGGCGGCGTAAGGTTATTTCTGAGTTTTGATATAAGCCGCAAGATCAGCCGCTTCGCTGCGCGACAGGTTCATGTCCGGCATCCGCGGGTGCGGCGTCAGCAAGAAGAACGCGAGCATTGTCTCGTTAAAATCGGGTCTTGCCGCAATTGCTGAAAAGGGTGGTGACTGCGTGGTGCCGCGCTGCTGATCGGTTGCCACGATATGACAGGTCACACACCAGCGCTTGGCCAACGTCTCGCCTTTACGCGCATCAGCCGCTGAAACGCTCTCCGCCAGCGCTGCGGCAAGAATCAAGGAAAGCAACCCGGTGGCGATACGACGCATGGAAAACCTCGGCTGTTATTGGTCGAACATCTTATACAGCGGCGCGGCGCCTGTCCGCTTTGACTTATGTCTATGGGGAAATGTCAGAAACCGCTGGCGGCACGCACCAGCACTGGAGCATCAGCGCCGCCCGTGAGTGTGTTCAAAAAGCGCTCCGACCAATGGGCGAGATCGTTGCGCACCAGCACTTTGAAAGTGGCAGCATAACGCTGCCGCCGTTCTTCCAAGGGCATCGATAGCGCGCGGTTGATGGCGTTGCCAACACCTTCCGAATCATACGGGTTGACCAAAAGCGCAGCGGAGCATTCGTGCGCGGCACCGGCAAATCGTGAAAGAATTAAAACGCCGGGGTCGTCGGCGTTCTGGGCCGCCACAAACTCCTTGGCCACAAGATTCATTCCGTCCCGCAAGGGAGTGACCAGTCCGGCACGCGCAGCGCGATAAAGGCCTGCAAGCGCGGTGCGGCTGTGCGCCTTGTTGATGTAGCGAACCGGTGTCCACGACGCTTCGCCATAGGCGCCATTGATGCGCCCGACTGCCTCACCCACGGACCGGCCCATGTCGGCGTATTCGGCAATGTCAGTACGGCTGCGCGGTGTGATTTGAAGATAAGTAACCTTGCCGCGCCAGTCCGGAAAATTCGAGAGGAAGCGCTCGAATGCACTCATGCGTTCGGGAATGCCTTTGCTATAGTCAAGCCGGTCGACGCCGATGATCATGGCGCGGCCGGAGAGACTCTCCAGTACCTCGCGAACGAAATCGGTCTCGATCGCGCGCCGCGCCAGTCGAGCAAAGGCCTCGGTCTCCACCCCGACCGGAAACGTGCCGACCTGAACGACGCGATTGCCAAAGTGAAAGCTGTTGCCGCTCGCCCAGGCCAATCCGCATTCATTGGCGATGTAGCGGGAGAAATTGGCCGCGTCGACCTCGGTCTGGAAACCAACCAGGTCATAGTGACAAAGTGCCGGGATCAGCTGATCGTGATTTGGCAAGGCCGTAAGAATTTCCGGCGGCGGAAACGGAATGTGAATGAAAAAACCGATCTTGTTGTTGTGGCCACGATCGCGCAGAGCTTTGGCTAATGGAATTAAATGATAGTCGTGCACCCAGACGACATCGTCAGGCTGCAGCAATTTTTCGAGATGCGTAGCGAAGTACTGATTCACGCGAAAGTAACCGCCGAGATCCCGGCGGGTGAATTCGGCCAGATCGAGCCGGTAGTGCAGGATCGGCCACAGCACCCGGTTCGCAAAGCCGTTGTAGAATTCCTGGTAGTCGTCCTTGCCGAGGTCGACGGTGGCATAGGAAATATTGTCGTGGACGACGGTCTTTGCCGTCCGCGGCAGATCTTCGGCAACGCGTCCGCTCCAGCCAAACCACAGGCCGCCATGCCGCTTGAGCGCCGGACGAATCGCCACCTCGAGCCCACCGGCCCGCGTGCCGCGATCCGGAACGGCAACTCTGTTCGATACTACGACGAGCCGCGCCAATACCGGTCTCCCCAGCTTCGCGACAGCTTGATTGCCGTCAAAATCAATCCCGACATTGAGTAGGTCTGCGGAAAATTCCCCCACAGTTTTCCCGTCACCGGGTGCACGTCCTCCGACAAAAGCCCGTAGCGATTTCGCATTCGAAGCGCATCGACAAACATGTCGCGAGCCTCGTCTCGCCGGCCAACCTCCCACAATGCATCCGCCAGCCAGAACCCGCAAATCAAAAAGGCCGATTCCGGCGAGCCAAAATCGTCGGCAGCCACATACCTCATAACGTAGAAACCACGCCGAAGTTCATGGCTGATCGCCTCGACGGTCGCCACAAAACGGGGATCCTCAGCCTGAACCAGCCCGAGCTCGGCCAGTAACAGCGCGCTGGCATCGAGTTCATCGCTGTCGAAAGCCGCAGAAAACGCCTTGCGCTGGGGATTCCAGGCGCGCTCGAGCACCTGCTCGCCTATACCGTCGGCGATGCCGCCCCAATAGGTCGCTCGTTCAGGCAAATTAAGATGGCCCGCAATCGCCGCAAGCCGCTGGCAGCCGGCCCAGCACATCGCAGCAGAGTGGGTGTGTATGCGCGTGCGCCCCCGGTATTCCCATATGCCAGAATCCGGCTTGAGCGCGAACTCCGCCGCCTGTTCGCCGAACGGCTCAATTGTGTGAAACAACGCCGCATCACCTGGGCGTGGCAGCCTTCGGTCGAAAAACATCGGCGTCGCCGCCATAATGATGCTGCCGTATACGTCGTGCTGACTTTGATTGGCCGCCGCATTGCCGATCCGTACAGGTCCATCGCCGCCATATCCGGCAAGCGCGGGAGCGGTGTGTTCCTCCAGCGCATCGGTATGCACGACTCCATAAAGTGGCCGGATCCGATCCGCCCGGCCGCCACCGACGCTCAAGATATAGGAAATGAAATCCTCCATCGTGCGCGTTGCGCCGATGCGATTGAGTGCGCGCACCACAAAAAAGGCATCGCGCATCCAGCAGAAGCGGTAATCCCAGTTCCGTCCCGACCCCGGCACTTCGGGGATTGATGTGGTCAGCGCCGCGACAATAGCGCCCGTCTCTTCGTAATTGCACAGCTTGAGCGTAATCGCGGCACGAATGATTTCATCCTGCCAGTCGACGGAAAAGGCGAGCCGCCTCACCCACTCAAGCCAATAGTCGCGCGTGCGATCGCAGAAATCGCGACACGTTGTGTCGAGCGAACCTTCGAACGGCTCGTCGGTACCAAACACCATATGCACCGGTCGTGTGAGAATGAAGGACGCTTCATTCTCCACATATGAAAGGGGTGCGTCGGTCGTGAGCCTGACTGGCACCTCGTCACGCCAATAGCGAATGTGATTGCTGCCGGAAGACCGTGATGTGACCGGCTCGCCGTAACGGTGGGTGGCGCGGAATCGGATCGTGACGCGCGGCATGCCGCCGATCGGTTCAACAATGCGTATGAATTGCGGCGGACGAAACGTGCGGCCATAAATCTGAAAGCGTGGCGCAAAATCGGTGACGCGTACGGCACCGCCGTTGCTGTCGATCAATTCAGTCGTGACGATTGCAGTATTGCGGACATAGTCCGATCGGGTCTCGACCAAACCATCGAGTACGACGTCGGTGAATCCCTTGTCCTCATTGCCCGCGATCAGCCGGCAGAATACGGGATCGCCGTCATAGCGTGGCAGGCACCACCAAACGATGCGTGAGGATGGCTCCAGCAGTGCCGCCGTGCGACCATTACCAATGACCGCCAGATCGAGTCCGTAATCGGTCATGAGCGAGCCCGCCTATTGGCGGCTAGTGTTTGCAGTGCGCTCCGGACCTGCGACGGATTCTTGAATATTCCCGTGAGCCCGGGAAAGTGGCGGCTGACGCTAAAGCCCTTGCCGCCGATGTCCGGTAATACCTCGAAAACTGACTCATCGGTGATGTCATCGCCAATAAAGACGGGCGTGCGGCCGCTGAAGGGGGGATACGCCATCAGCTTGCGTATGCTTTCGCCTTTGTCGATGCCGGGTCGTTTGACTTCGAATAGCGCCTTGCCCAACAGCAACTCGGTTGGCTCATCGGCAAACGCCGTCCGACAGGTGGCGATATGGCGGCGGATGCGCTCCGCCTGTGTCGGCGCATTTCGGTAGTGGAGCGCAAGCGAGTAGTTCTTGTCTTCTACAATAATGCCCGAGCCCAGGCTTGCCGTATCGGCGAGACGCTGGCGCAATTCTTGCGGCAACGGCCTTGCCCAATAAAATATCTGGTTATCACTCAACCGCATTTCAGCTCCGTGCCCGCCGATCGCCGGCAAACGCAGCGGGGCAAATAAGCGATCGAGATCGTTGATCGGTCGCCCGCTGACCAGTGCAACAGCACCGCCCGTCAGATCAAACAGGTGCCTGAGCGATTGAAGCAGAGCGTCGGAAACCTGCACCTCAGTCGGCGACGGGGCGATATCAATAATCGTGCCGTCCACATCGAGCAAAAGGGCAACCGTTCTCAAATCAAGTTTGGCAAAAACGTCCATGACAGGGTCGTTGGCAATCGTCTGCACTATTATAATTCCGTCCGGTACCAGAAGGTTCGGCCGATTGCCGCTTTTAGCGCGCCAGCACCTCGACGTCGCCGTCGACGCCGGTAACCACCTTAAACTCGCGCTCAAACACTTTTCCCTCATTGCGGGCTATAGCGCGGTATTCGCCCTCAGCAAGGATCACGCGTGGAAACGCGCCAATTGATTCCTTGATCACGTCACCGCCGGGCGTGAGCACCGACCATGCGGTACTGGCAAGCGCTTCACCACCGCGGTCGGTCACCAATTTGAGCGTAATGGCGGCGGCACGATGTGTGACTGTGATATCGGTCAACTTGCCGGCCTGCACGCGAATGTCGGAGCGCACGACCGAATTGGCATCACCATAGTTCGACACGATGTAATAGGTGCCTTCCGGCACCACCAACACGTCGCTCGTCATCACGTGCTCGGCGATCGGACGACGGTCGCCGGCTTCGAACTGACTGCCTTTGTAGACGTCGAATGAAATTTGGCCAGGCGGGATGCGCACGTCACCTACCTTGCCTTCGATTCGAAGGCCCCCGGCCGGCAAATCGAAGTCCTCGCGCACGTTCGCCCCGCGCAAGTCGACGGGTTTGACAGCTGTCGCAAGCCCAAAACCGACGTGCACGATGTAAGCGCCGGCCGGAAGCACGAGCGTTGGTGTTGGCGACTTGTCTTCTTTCACCAGTTTGAAACTTCCGTTGGCGTCGGCTTTGGCGTTGTAGACACGCCAGGTGAGGCCGCCGCCGATGGGTGGTGTGTCCTTGCCGAAGCGCGCGCTGAGCGCGAGCGCCACCTGCCCGGCCGGAGCCGCCGGAATCGAAGCAGTCGTCGTGGTCGAATTCGGCGCCTGGGAGGGCGACTGCGCGGGAGGCGACGATGGTACCGGCAGGTTACTTGGGCCGAAAATATCGCCACGTGTGGCCGGCATGGGCGATATCAGACTGGTCGACGGCGTTGCCGAAAAAAGCGAATTCTGCGCAAGCGCCGGCGTCGTGACGGCAACGAGCACAGGCACAAGAGCCTGCCACAACTGGCCGCGCAGGACGCCGATTGCAAATTTCCCATTCATGACGTGGTTCTTTTCGGCCGAAATCGAGGCGATTTCAAGCCGAGCACAAGCTGGTTTGTGACCCCGCCAACGCTGTGGTAGGCGCAACCGCCCGGTATTCATGAGGCCGCCGATGCCTGACGCCCTGGAGCTCTTAAAGACCCGCCGTTCGGTCAAGCCAATCGAATTGGCTGGTCCGGGTCCGACCCCATCCGAAATTGACACGCTGTTAAGAATCGCTTCGCGGGTGCCGGATCATGGGAAACTCGCGCCTTGGCGGTTTATACTATTCGAGGGTAATGCCCGCTCCGCGGCCGGCGAAGCAATTGCTTCCGCGTTTCGCGCTGATCATCCTGATGCCACCGCAGAGCAGATAGAGTTTGAGCGCAAACGGCTTGCACGCGCCCCGCTGGTCATCGCGGTGGTCAGCCGCGCCGGCCCGCATGTAAAAATTCCCGAATGGGAGCAGCTGCTGTCTGCTGGCGCCTCGGCCATGAGCCTGGTTTTGGCCGCCCATGCCATGGGCTTTGCCGCAAGTTGGATTACCGAATGGTACGCGTACGACCGCCGCGTACTCGATGTTCTCGGTCTTGCCGCAAATGAGCGAATTGCCGGATTTGTGCATGTTGGCCGCCCGGCCAAGCCCCCGGAAGATCGCGAGCGGCCAAATCTCGGCACCATCGTGACACGGTTCGGAGTTTGAGGAACCAGTCGTCCGGCAGGACATTTAACCATTACGTAATAAGGCGGGCGCACGCTCCCTGTCACGTTTCGGTCACAACACTCCGCCAGCACTTTCCGGTGTGGTGGTTTGGCGTGCTCGTGCCAGGGACTTTTCCCGAGGTAACGGGCGGGGAATAGGAGAAGTGGTCTTGGTGTTCGAGGGCTTATTCGCGCGAGCGCGCAATGGCGATCGTGCGGCGGAAGCAACCACGCAGCCGCAGCCGACTGTCACCCGCCCCACTATCGGTCTGGCACTCGGCGGCGGCGCAGCCCGCGGCTTTGCTCATATCGGGGTCATGCGCAAACTTCTGGAGTATGGCATTGTGCCCGACGTCATCGTCGGCACATCGATCGGCGCAGTAGTCGGTGGTTGTTATGCCGCCAAGGAAATGGACAACCTCGAAACCTGGGCGCGTACTCTGACGGTGCGTGGCATCCTGAGCTATCTCGATCTCAGCCTGTCGGGCTCCGGCCTGATCGGAGGCGGCCATCTCGCTAACCAACTCGAAACCGGACTCAAAGACACACGCATTGACGACCTGCCAATTCGGTTTGCAGCGATCGCTACTGAATTCAATACCGGTCACGAAATATGGCTTACGCGCGGACGTCTCAGCGACGCACTGCGTGCATCCTACGCGCTGCCAGGAATTTTTCCGCCGGTGTTGATCGGCGGCCGCTGGCTGGTGGACGGCGCACTGGTCAATCCCGTGCCGGTCTCGGCCGCGCGCGCGCTCGGCGCACGATTGGTCATCGCCGTCAATCTCAACGCCGATCTGTTCGGACGTGGAACCATTATTGCCAGTCACGGATCTGATGATAGCGACGCTGTCAGCGTGCAAGGCAAAACCAACGGACTGCGCGGTATGTTCACTGGCGATCGTTCAATGCGACGACAATTTTTCGGCCGGCGTGGACGCCCCGGATTGCCGACTGTCATGGTTGAAGCCTTCAACGTCATGCAGGATCGCATCACCCGGGCGCGGCTGGCTGGCGATCCGCCTGACGTGCTGATCAGCCCCCGCCTCGGCAATGTCGGCTGGTTCGAATTTCACCGCGCAGCCGAAGCGATCCAGATCGGCAGCGACGCCGCCGAGAAAGCCGTCGACGCCGTCAGCGAGGCGATCACCGCGCTGTCGCAGCCGACAAACGGCGGCGCAATCTAAGTCGTATTTACGCGGTGCGGATATAGTCGCGCATTGCCTCGGATTCGCGCTCGATTTCTTCCACGCGTTGTTTCACCACGTCGCCGATCGAGATGAGACCAACCAGTTTGCCGTTGGAAATCACCGGCAAATGTCGGAATTTCCCGGTCGTCATACGCTCCATAATGCTCGCGACCGTATCGTCTTCGCCACATGTTGCGACTTCACGCGTCATCACCTGACCAACCGGCAAAGCGAGTGCATCCGCCCCGTGCTCGGACAGCGCACGCACGATATCTCGCTCCGATAATATGCCGGCGAGACGCCCTCCCGCACCACGGATCAGAACTGCACCGATGCGATGCGTGGAAAGCAATCTCGCTGCCACCGCCAAATCGGCCGCCGGCTCGATGCAAATGATATTGCCGCCCAAGTTACGTTCCTTGGCGGCCAGAATCGTCTTGACGTTCATGGCAGCCTCCCTTGCGCATGGTTGTTTTTGATGCGGATCATGCGCGCTATGTGCCGCCGGCCACAGGTAGACCGGGCACTACCAACGATCCCGCCGTCTTGTCGGTTCCGTCAAGACGAAAATGTGTGAAGACTGAAGACAGACCTGTGGGCGGTTACTGATGCGGCGCTGCAGCAGAATCGTCGAATTGCGGCAATTGCGGCGTCGGGTCGAACCAGGAAAAAAGAAACAGACCGGCAAGGAAGCCGCCGATATGCGCCTGCCAGGCCACGGTCTGTTCGCTGCCGGTAATCGGGAGTGAGCCGATCCCGAACAGGATATTGATACCAAACCAGACCACCAAAAAGAGCACCACGCGCGCGTCCGCCAGTACGCTACGCAACGGAATGGCTCGTACGCGATAAGCGTTCTCATCAAATCGTCCCAACAGGCGGAGCGGTCCACCGCGCTGGAATACGAAACGCATCGCGGCCGCCATGGCGCCGGAAATTGCAGCCGATGCGCCGATCATCGGGAACTGCTCTCCCGCATGAGTGGCCAAATGCAAGGCGGCACCCGCCGCCGATGTCACGGCAAAAAATGCCAGAAAGCGAGGCGCACCAAAGCGGCGCGCAACCGCACTCCCGAAAGGCAGCAACCAAATTGCGTTGACGCCTAAATGGGTCCAATCCGCATGGATCAGCGCATAGGTGAAGAAGGTCCACACATCTGCACCGCCACCCGGTAACGCGCCACCGAGTACCGTCGAAGTGTCGTAGCGCGCTGGAATAAAGGCAAAGCTGAGCAGAAATTCGATGTCCTGCTGCTCGCTGAAAACCAAAGTGCGCACCGCATGAATGAGTACCAGCACAGCCAGCACTGCGACAATAACGGGCGGGATGTTGAAAAGCGGTTCGCGGTGCACGAGCAGACCCGGTGGGAGACTTGAGTTACGCCGCTTCGCTGCTTAGCCGCAAGATGAATTGGGATAATAAAGAGAAAAAGGGAGGGCTTTCGCCCTCCCTTGAGCCGCGTTGCGGGGTTATTGCCGCGCCTTGACGGCTTGGTCACATCCCCTCGCCTCCCCGAGGCTCTCAACTACTGAGGACCGGCGCATCAAACAGCGGCCGGTCCCCCACATGAATTCGACCGCGACCATAGGTGCGTGTTCAACCGCTGCCAATGCGACTCTCATTTTAACGCTAACTGGTGATTGGTATTGGCAGGACTAATGCGGCACGGACCCTGCTCCCTACGCAATGCCGCGACGAAGGCACTGGAACGTCTGTCCCGATGGGGGACAGATGCGACACATCGCGGCTGTGCAGGTACCGCATTGAAACACGCCTCGACGCAGACATTGTTTGATTACTGGAACCGGCGGCGCGGCCGCCGTTGGGCTCCTGCGCGCTCCGAAATTGATCCGGGGGACATTCGTCGCGTTCTTGCCGACACCTTTTTGCTCGCGTCGGATTTTGTTGATGACCTGCGATTTCGCCTTGCCGGTACCGGGGTCTGCGCCCTCTTTGCCCGCGAAATCAAAGGCGAGGCCTTCAACAGTCTATGGAGCGATACGAGCCGCGAGCAGATTGAGAATCTTCTTGCGGTCGTTCTTGACGAAAAAGTTGGAGTTGTCGCAGGCGTTTTAGGACGCGCTGAAAGCGGTATGGACGTCGAACTGGAATTGCTTCTCCTTCCCCTTGCTTTTGATGGCCGCAGCCGTGTTCGTGCGATCGGCGTGCTGGCCCCTCTGACGCCTCCCTATTGGATCGGCGATCAGCCCGTCTGTGAGCTCAATCTCCGGACACTTCGCCACATCGGCCAGGAGCAGTCCAATATTGGCGGCCCGCGCTTCGGAGGAGCGCAGGAAGAACCCCGCAGGCGGCACGGCTTCCTTGTGTATAGCGGCGGCCGCGAACCAGACGACAAGTTGACCGGCTAACCCATCATTAACGATAGGCTAATAGGCTTGTATATCGCGGAAATCCTTTCCGATCCCGATACCCATGGCAATGCCATTGACCAAACCGGTGATCCTGCCTCTGGCCGAGGAACGCCGGCGCCATCAACGCGTGAAGGTTAACCTGCTCGGCCGTTACATGCTTGCCGACCGGCGGGAGTTTCCGTGCCAGATCGTCGACATGTCGCCGGGTGGCATGGCGTTGATCGCGCCTATTGCCGGACAGCCTGGCGAACGGGTGATCGCCTATGTCGACCACTTGGGCAGGCTCGAGGGTAAAGTCGCGCGCGTCATGGAGAACGGTTTCGCGATGTCCATTGCCGCGACGCTACGCAAGCGCGACAAACTCGCTGCACAACTCACTTGGCTCGCCAACCGCCAGATCCTTAATCTGCCGGAGGATCGCCGCCATGATCGCTTTGCACCGCGCAATGCGATGGCGCGCTTGGTTCTACCAAACGGGACGAATGTCGCTTGCCGTGTAATCGACCTGTCGCAATCTGGCGCCGCCATCGGCATTGCCCCGGATCTGCGGCCGCCGGTCGGCGTTGTTGTCACGGTTGGCAAAACGCAAGGACGTGTGGTGCGCCATATTGAAGATGGCTTCGCTATTGAATTCATGCGCCTGCAACACCCCGATTTCGTCGAGGAAAATGTTACCGGCGAATAGCGTCACTGCTCGGTAAATCCGGAGCAGGAATTTCCGCACAATTCCCGCAACGAGACGGTAGGAGCGCGGCCATTTGCAAGGTCGCGCCGATCGTTTCGCGCCACTGCCAAACGTAAACGCGTGGGCACGAAGCCGCGCCGGCACGTATCCCTTTGCCTGTCACACGTTAATGCAGACAATTTTAGATAAATTGTATTGTTTAAGCTTTTAATTTTATTCTACTTAAGTTTTACAAGTATTAGCCGACAGCTTTATTACAGTTCTACTTAAAATGACTTGATCGATTTAGCGCCAATACAAAGGGTTTGTGGGAAATGTGGCCCCAACAAGACGGGGGGCCGCAATGGCCAGGCGTTTCAGACAGGCACTTCGAGCTGCCAGCGTGCTGGCCCTCGCCGGCGTGGCGATTCTTGGCACATGCGTTGGCGTGGCGGCAGCCGGCGAACACACCGCATCACTTGGCGGATCGGCGGTGCCAGCCGATCACCCGGTTTACGTCACCGTCGGGGAACCAACGCGGGCGCCCATAGGCTGGATCGATTTCTGCATCGAATACAAATCGGAATGCGCGACCAAGCCGTCGGAGCCGCGCGATGTCGTCCTTACATCCAAGGCCTGGCTCGACATGATCAAGGTCAACGCCTGGGTGAACCAGTCGATCAAGCCGATGACTGATCTCGAGCATTGGGGCGTTGTTGAGCGCTGGAACTACCCCGACGATGGCTACGGCGACTGCGAGGACTACGTGCTGCTCAAGCGACGCATGCTCATGCAGGCTGGCTGGCCGCGCGAGGCGCTGCTCATCACCGTTGTCCGTGACAAAAAGGGCGATGGTCACGCCGTACTCACGGTGAAGACCGATCGCGGCGAATTCGTTCTCGACAATCAAGAGCCCGAGGTCCTGCCCTGGACCAAGACCGGCTACCGCTTCGTGAAGCGGCAATCGCAGTCCGATCCTAACATGTGGGTTGCGCTTGGCGAACCGCGCGTCGCACCGGCCACAGTATCCGCGCGCTGACCAGAAAAGGAATTCGCGCTCCCGGTCACGTCCCCACCCCTCCCCGTCCCCAGACCGGGTTCGCGAGCGGCCGGCCTCCCCCAAGGCCGGCCGCACATTTTTCTATGAGACTTTTGCCGTTCCATTGTTCACGCGATGGTCACGAAGCGGCCAGACTGTCGGCATTTTTTATATGCATATTTATCGCCAGGGCGGAGGGCCAGGCATTGCAAGAGAGGTCCTCATGCAACAGCGAATTGACGTCACAAAAGTGAGTCCTGCCGCCTATCAGGCGGTCGCAGCGCTACAATCTTATGTCAATCAGTCCGGCCTTGACGCGAAATTGCGCGAGCTCATCAAGATCCGTGCTTCACAGATCAACGGCTGCGCATTTTGTCTCGCCATGCATACGCGCGATGCGCGTAAGCTCGGCGAAACCGAAGAACGCATGCACCTCCTCGATGCGTGGCGCGAGGCTCCCGTTTACAGCGCACGCGAGCGTGCGGCTTTGGGCTGGATCGAGGCGATCACGCTGGTGACACAAGGTCATGTTCCGGATGAGGTCTTTGAGGCAGTGCGCAAACAATTCTCAGAAAAAGAGATTGTCGACCTCACCGCGGCAGCGGCTGCCATAAATGTCTGGAACAGACTTGCGATCGCATTCCGCGTTCCGCCTCAAGTCGAAAGCCAGAAAGCGGCGGCTTAAAGCCTAGCCGATCCGCTTCAATCCTTTTGTGTACTGTTGCCAGCGGCGCACATAGATGTCGGCGCCGGCGCGGATCATTGATGCCGCTTTCTCGTCGAGTGTGCGGATTACGCGCGCCGGCGCGCCCACAATCAGCGAATTGTCGACGAAGCTCTTGCCCTCAGTGAGGACGCTGCCGGCACCAACGAGAGAATTTTTACCTATTTTGGCGCCATTGAGCATGATCGCACCCATGCCGATTAGTGAATTATTGCCGACTGTGCAGCCGTGCAGGATGACATTGTGGCCAACCACGCATTCACGGCCAATCGTCAAGGGAAATCCCGGATCGGTGTGCAGGGTCGCGTTGTCCTGGATCTGCGACCGCTCGCCGACTTCGATCCATTCGTTGTCGCCGCGCAAGACCGCCCCAAACCAGACGCTGGCATCTGTCTTGAGCCGCACCCGACCGATCAGTACCGCGGTATCTGCAATATAGTATTGCCCGTCTTCAGGAAATTCCGGCGCCTGTCCGTCGAGCTCGTAAATGGGCATTGTCATGCCTCTCCCGTAAAGCGGGCGACATTGCCTGAACAGTAACGGTGAGGAAAGCGCCTTAGGCTAGTCCGCAGGCCTGTAACGTCATCACCAAGACCAGGCCGGACATCAAGCTCCAGAACCCGGCGATCAGGGTCGCAAGGAACACAAATTCGAAGCGGCGACCTTCCTGTTGGCGGCCGAGAATGGTGTTGCGCATGATCAGGAAAGGAGCGGAAACAACCAGAACCGGGATCGCTGTGAAGGCCTCTGCGCCGGGTCCAGTGCTGAGCTGGTTGAAGCTCGGCAAGCGGCTAGTGATAACCCGATAGCCGGAGCTGCACATGCCGGCGACGGCAAAGCCGAGCAACAGTGCGAACAACATCTGAATAGATTGCGGGGTCATCAGTAGGCTCAACGCAGTACCCGAGGTCATCTTTTGCAAACGGTCCGGGCCCACGCCAGCTAATCCTTAACGAATGGTAAATGCGGGGCATTCGCGGCACACGGCGTGGCATAATCCGCCCGATTCGCCCCCAGGGCTTGCAAAGAAAAGGCATTGGCCATTCCCGCGCAGGAGTCCTCCCCCTCCGCTCGGCGCGCCCCCCAGCGCCGCCGGCGCGGCGGGCATAGCCCATTGCTGGCGCCTCTTGTGGTTTTCGGCGCCGTGATCGCGTTCGCCGCAATCTACGTTGCATACATCCTGTGGCCGCGCTGGCCGGACGCACCGGTTGCGCTTGATGCCCCCTCGCTGCCGATCGTCGTTTCAGGCACCGCCTTCAACATTGAGCCGGCGGCGATCCGCATGAACGTCCAGCGCCGTCCTGGCGTGCACGAACGCATTGACCTGTCATATTTGTGGCCGAGCCTGGTGCCGCCCGATCCTGCGATTAAACCGACAGTCGGTGCCCCGATCGATCCGAACGAGCGCCTGTTCGTAACGATCGCTTCCGGGGACACCACGCTGCCGCTGATGGAGCGTGTGCAGACAATCTACCCGCGCTATCTCGTCGCTGAACCGACCGCAGGGCCACCCGGTCTCACGTTTCGCGCATTTCGTGACGATACACCTTATGACGGTGACGATCTCGTATTCGAGTCCAACGCACCTGAGCATTTTCTGGCACGCTGTTCGCGCAAGGGCGTAACCAATTCCGGTGTGTGCCTGCTCGAACGTCGCATCGGCAACGCCGACATCACCTTGCGCTTTCCACGAGAGTGGCTGACCGATTGGCAAAAAGTGGCGGCCAATATCGATCGCCTGATTGCGCGGCTCCACCCAGCCTAGCGGTCAGTCCACCAGATCGACATCAAGAATCGGCAATTCGAGAATATAGGAGCGCCGGCCTTTCTCGATTTCGAGGAACAAAACGGCGATGAATTCCTCGCCAATATAAACTTCTAATGAATCGGTTTTCTTCGGCCGCGTTACCACGCGAATATTCTCGTTGTCGAATTTATTGCGCAGGTAGGCGTTGAGGGTCGGCACGGGTTGAATGCTTGGATCGTTGCCGACCTGGATAACCATACGAAAATTGTAAGATCGCTCGCCATCCTCGTCGTCGACCGTGAGTTCGCCGAGATCATCCTCTGCGACGAAAACTTCGGCGGCATCCGATCCCTTCGGCACCACGCGAATATGCGCATTGCCGAACAACTTCTTGAGATAGCCATCGAGTTTTCTGACTTCCTGAACGTCCAAGGGCCGCTCCTGTCTTAAGGCAACGTCTCCTTGCCCGATCGGACAGCCCGACGCAAGCGTGCCTAGCGCATGATCCCGAAAAGTGGGCAGCGGTTTTCGGAAAACATCGTGCGCAACGTAAATCCCTCAACCGTCGAGCATGATACCGTACAGCATTTGGTCCATCGCGCGCGAGGGCTCGGGGCAACCAGCCTCACCAACAACTTTGGCCGGCACCCCGGCGACTGTGACATTGTTCGGTACCGGTTTAATGACAACCGAGCCCGCGGCAATGCGCGCGCAATGACCGACCTCGATATTACCGAGGATCTTGGCGCCGGCGCCAATCATCACGCCACGGCGGATTTTCGGATGGCGATCTTCGTGCTCCTTGCCGGTACCGCCGAGGGTGACATCGTGCAGGATCGAAACATCGTCCTCGATCACCGCGGTCTCCCCGACCACGAGACCTGTGGCATGGTCGAGGAAAATGCCGCGCCCGATTTTTGCCGCCGGATTAATATCGCACTGGAATACCGACGATGCGCGACTCTGCAGATAAAGCGCGAAATCCTTGCGGCCCTTGCCGTAGAGCCAGTGCGCCAGACGATGCGTCTGGATGGCGTGGAAACCTTTGTAATAGAGCACCGGCTCTATGAACCGGCCGGTAGCCGGATCGCGGTCGACAGTAGCCACGATATCTGCACGAAAGGCCTCGCCAAGCGCCGGCATTTCCTCGAGCGCGTCGTCGTAGGCCTGCCGGATCAGATCGGCCGACACGTCTGCGTGGTCGAGCCGCTGGCTGACGCGATGAGCGATCGCGGCCTCGAGCGTGTCATGATGGAGAATGTTTTCGTAGATGAAAGTGGCGAGTTCCGGCTCGCGACGTGCGATATCCTCCGCTTCATTGCGGATACGCGCCCAGACCGGATCGACTTTATCGAAGCCCCGTGCAGGCCGTGTCTGATATTGAGCCATGTCCAATTCTCCCGGCACCTCTCGAACCCGTGCGTAAAGTCTTTTACCACAATTTCAAAGCCACACAGAGGGCGCTGCAAGGCTCCTGGTGCATGGCTCATCCGCGTTGGTTAAGGAAGTCGATAACGCCTGCCTTATAGACCTGGTCTCCAACCGACAGCATATGGTCCCGATCCGGAATATCGAGAGCCTTCGCACCCGGGATGAGCGCAGCCAATTCATGGGGATTGCCTGCGACGTGATCTCTTGTTCCGACCGCAACCAATACCGGGACACCGATGGCGGCGACTTGAGTACGGCTCAGAGTTTGTCGTGATCCGCGGATACAGGCTGCAAGCGCGCGCAGGTCGGATTTGGTCTGTTCGGCGAAAATACGAAACATGCGTCCCGTCGGGTCTCGCACATCATCGTGCGATGGCGCCTCAAGTGCCTCCGCAATGCTCTCCGGCAGGCCGACACCTTCCACCAGACGGATGCCCAGACCGCCAAGAATGCACGAGCGTACGCGCGCAGGGTTATCGACTGCGAGAAAAGCCGTGATGCGGGCGCCCATCGAATAGCCCATCACGTCGGCGCGCTTGATGTTCAGATGGTCAAGCAGAGCACGGACGTCTTCTGCCATCGTGGCGCTGTGATAGCTGGAAGGGTTGTAGAGCTTGCTGGACGCGCCATGCCCCCGATTATCAAGCGCGATCGCACGCCGACCCGCGCGCTTGAGTGTCGCGAACCAGCCGGGAAGCACCCAGTTCACTTCTTTGTTGGAGGCGAAGCCGTGCACCAGCACAATCGGCTCGCCTTCGCCCTCATCGAGATAGGCGATCTCGACGTCGCCATTCCTGAATCTTGGCATGCGTGGTTTTTAACTGTGAGCAAGCGTGTCGGCAATTGGTCGCATTTTCTCGCGCTTACGCTTTTCCTTGTGGCGACGAAGAACCCGCAAGGTTGCGCGCTCGGTCGCATTCTTGAGCGCGGATACAAAACCGAAAAGAGCAAACAAGGCGCCCAGCAACCAAACACTTGCATCGAAGGCAAGGGCTGCAATCGCAATTGCTCCACGGCCGGCGATCTTCAGAATGGCGCGCGTGCGGCTTCCCTCCTTCTCCGCCAATTTGGCGACCCGCGTCATGTCGCCCGGCTCTTTTGCTATCTTGAGGCCGTCGAATGCAGCGCGCGGCCCGGCTGCCTTCTCAACGCGACCAACATCCCGGGCAAAATCAAGCAATCCGCCTGCACGCTTGACCTTCACGACTTCGCGTCCGGCGCGCTCTGCCATCGCCGGCTCGGACAGGCCCGCTTTGCGCACCATGCGGCCAAGGTTGCCCGCAAGCTCGGCCCCGAGGCTTCCGGTCTTGCGCGCGACTTTCACAAGTGTAAGTCCGGCACGCGCAGGCGCGGCAGCGCCAAAGGTTACGTAGGTAGCTGCGGTGATCGCAATTCCGGCCGAGGCCAGACCCAGCACCAACTTGTCGGCTTTTTCTCCGGTCGCCAACCGCGTTCCTTCACGCAACGCGTCACGGATATCGCCGAAGACAAAAAGATCACCCAGCGCAGTGCCTGCAAGGGCGGCCATATCTTCCGGCTCACCGGAGACAAAGCCGCGCGCGAAGCTTTCCGCCTTGTGCCGCGCGGTGGCGGCTTCGGCACCCGCACTTTTCACCCTCTCGACCAATGACGGATCAAGCGGCACGTGCCGATTGACCGCAAGGTCGACAAAGCTCTGGGCGAGATCGGCATCACGCGCGGCCAATGCTGTTTCGATTTCGCGCTGCGCCACGGCGGCATCAAACTTGTTTTCGAGGGCATGACCGGCAATGCGCGCCGGGTCATCGAGGCCGGCAATCGCTTCAGTCGCGCGAGGGACCGAATAGGCCACGGACACAGCGAGTAAGGCGCCCACAGCCAGGACGGCCCCGATACGCGGTTCACGCGGTGCGCTTTCCTGCAATGGTTCCAGCACTTGGGTTCCAATATGGAATTTGCCGATCGTCACGTGACGCCTCAGCGATACCCTGTGAACGGCAACCAAGGCGTTTCGGCGGCGCTGTCTCATATCACTTTCGCAATTGAGCTAGGCATTGCGCATGGGCCTCGCTATGGTGTCCGTTAAAATTTCGCCGCTGTGGTGCGGCAACAAAAAGGATCTCCCATGGCGGAACATGTTGTCCCCCACTTTCATAACGACCCAGGCGTACCGGTGATCGAGATCGGCGCCACGGAGTTCATGTGCGTTGGTGCGACACCGCCATACGACCACCCGCATGTGTTCCTCGACATGGGTGAAGATAAAGAAATCATCTGCCCGTATTGCTCGACCCTCTACCGTCACGATCCGGCACTTGACGCGCATGCGGCCCGCCCGCCGCAATGCGCATTGCTACCCTCCGCTGCCGCCTGATCCAATCGAGGCTATTGGCGATGGCGCCCGCGCGTCATGTCATTGTCGCCGGTGCCGGCATCGCCGGATTGACGGCCGCGCTGGCGCTGGCCCGCGCCGGAATTCGTGTGACGGTGCTCGAGCAAACTGAGAAACTTGAAGAAGCCGGCGCCGGCCTTCAGCTTTCCCCCAACGGGAGCCGCGTATTAATCGCTCTCGGACTCCGAGAGCGGCTCGCATCGGTTGCTGTTTCGCCACAGGCCATCCGGGTGATGGCGGGCGGTTCCGCTCGCGAGATTGTCCGCATTCCGTTGGGTGACGAGGCGGAGCGCCGCTATGGCGCGCCTTATTGGTCAATCCATCGTGGCGATCTGCAATCGGCACTGGCGGACGCTGTGCGAAACGAGCTCGACGTGTCACTCAAACTGGGAGTTCGGGTCGAGGATTTCGCGGCGCACGTCAAAGGCGTCAGCGTCGTCGCCAGACGCGGCACCCAGGTATCCGATGAGCGTGGCATCGCGCTGATCGGTGCCGATGGCATCTGGTCAAGCGTCGCCGCACGTTTGCGCCGACAGCAACCGCCGACGTTTCGCCACCGCACCGCCTGGCGCGCACTTGTTTCCGCCGACGCCGTGCCGGCAGAATTCTGCCAGCCGTTGGTGCACCTCTGGCTTGGCCACGACGCACACCTTGTGCACTACCCGGTGAAGTCCGGCAAAATGATCAATATCGTCGGCATCGTCCACGATGAGTGGAACGAGGTTGGCTGGTCCGCGGCCGGCGACCGCAGCGAGATCCTCCGGCATTTCTCGCGCTTAACCTGGTCGGAGAAGGCCCGCGCGCTCATATCAATTCCCGATCGCTGGCTGAAATGGGCGCTCTATGATCGCAAGGACCCCTTCCGTGGCACCAGACTTCCGGTGACGCTGATTGGGGACGCCGCCCACCCTATGCTGCCCTTCCTCGCGCAGGGCGCCGGGATGGCAATCGAGGACGCCGCGGTGGTGGCTGACATGCTAAGTAAATATCTGGACGATCCATCCGATGCTGTGCGCGCGTACGAAGGCGCGCGCTGGCACCGTACTGCGCGTGCCCAACAATTGTCGCGTCGCCAGGATCGCATCTACGGGCTGACCGGGCCGGAGGCGTTCGTCCGCAATCTGGCAATGCGAGCAATGGGCGGAGAAAAGCTGCGCGCGCGCTACGATTGGCTTTATAACTGGCGTCCACCCGAACGGTATAATAGTTCAAACGCATGATGTTTCCTTCCACCGTCGCAGGCAGCCTGCCGAAGCCGTCCTGGCTCGCTGAACCCAATAAGCTGTGGCCGCAATGGCGACTACAAGGCGAGGAGCTTGCCGCGGCCAAGCTCGACGCAACATTGCTTGCCCTCAAGTGGCAGGAGGACGCCGCTATCGATATCGTCTGCGACGGAGAGATGTCGCGCCAGCATTTCGTTCATGGCTTCCTTGAATTTGTTGATGGCATTGACTTCACACACAAAGTCGAGATGGGAATCCGTGCCGATCGCTATAAGGCCATGGTGCCGGTGGTGCGTGGAGAGTTGAAACTCAAGGGCCGTGTCCATCAGACGGAAGCGCTTTACGCGCGCGCACATACGCAGCGAAAGCTCAAGATCACGCTGCCGGGACCGATGACCATTTCCGACACGATTGCCGACGCGCACTACGGCGACAAAATCAAAATGGCGATGGCGTTCGCCGACCTGCTCAATAAGGAAGCCCGCGCTCTTGAGAAAGACGGCGTGGATGTCATCCAGTTCGACGAGCCGGCGTTTAACGTTTTCATGGGCGAGGTTGCCGGCTGGGGCATCGAGGCGCTGCATCGCGCCATCGATGGCCTCAAATGCACCACCGCTGTTCATATCTGTTACGGCTACGGCATCAAGGCCAATATCGACTGGAAGAATTCGCTCGGCGACGAATGGCGGCAGTACGAGGAAATTTTTCCAGCGCTCGCCAAAAGCCGCATCGGCCAGGTATCGGTCGAGTGCATCAATTCACACGTTCCGCTCAAACTGCTGTCTTTGCTCAACGGCAAGGACGTTCTCATAGGCGTGATCGACGTCGCGACCGACAAGATCGAGACCCCGCAGCGAGTTGCGCAAATTATTGCTGACGTCATGAAGTTCGTACCGAAGGAGAAGATCGTCGCCTGCACAAATTGCGGCATGGCTCCGATGCGGCGCGATATCGCCGAAGCGAAACTGATGGCGCTTGGCGAAGGTGTGGCGCTCGCACGCAAGAAGTATGGGTGATTTCCCCGAAACCGAAGACCCCGCGCCGCTGAGGCCTACCTCGCGGCCCGGCCCATAACGTCCATCAATTCGGCAACCTTGCGCCGTTGGTCGGCCTTGTTGCCGCTCTTGATCGCATGGTCGACACAATGCGCGACATGGTCGCGCAGGATTTCCTCCTCGACTCGCCGCAGCGCCGCGCGCACGGCGCCGATCTGCGTCACAATGTCGATGCAATAGCGGTCGTCATCGACCATCCGCGCGAGGCCCCTCACCTGGCCTTCGATGCGGTTGAGCCGCCGGAGTGTTGCCGCCTTGCTGTCCTTTGCCATGCCGTCTATATACCCCCTAGGGGTATTATAGGCAAGGCACAGACGTGACGGCAGGGCATCACCATCATCACGAAGGGACAACGGAAGCCGCCACCGACCCTGTGTGCGGCATGACGGTCGACCCGCACACCGCCAAACACCGCGCCGGTTATGGCGGCCGCACGTATTTTTTCTGTTCGGCTGGTTGCCGCACGAAATTCATCGCCGATCCGCAGAAATATTTGGACGCACGCCAATCCGAGCCTGTGCCCGACGGCGCAACCTACACCTGCCCGATGCATCCCGAGATCCGGCAAGTCGGTCCGGGCTCCTGTCCGATTTGCGGCATGGCGCTCGAGCCCGAAATCGCGAGTGCCGAGGCTGGCGCAAATCCGGAACTCGCCGACATGACGCGGCGCTTCTGGATTGGCCTGGTACTGACCCTCCCGGTCTTCGTCCTGGAAATGGGCGCTCATGTCAGCGGCGCGCACAATTGGGTCGAACCGAAATTGTCGAACTACATACAATTCGCCTTCGCCACGCCGGTCGTGCTCTGGGGCGGCTGGCCGTTCTTTGTACGCGGCTGGCGGTCGCTCGTCACGCGCAATCTCAACATGTTCACTTTGATCGCCATGGGTACCGGCGTGGCCTATCTCTACAGCCTGGCCGCGACCTTCACGCCGGAAATCTTTCCGGAAGCATTCCGTAGTCATGGTGTACCCGCCGCTTATTTTGAGGCAGCAAGCGTCATCACAGTGTTGGTGCTGATGGGCCAAGTGCTGGAGCTGCGCGCGCGGGAGGCAACGTCAGGCGCGATTCGCGCTTTGCTTGACCTTGCGCCGAGTGCTGCGCGACGCGTTAAAGACGATGGCAGCGACGAGGAGGTTTTGCTCGATGCGGTTCGGCCCGGCGACCGTTTGCGCGTGCGTCCCGGCGACAAGGTTCCTGTCGATGGCATTGTGCTCGAGGGTCGCTCTGCGCTTGATGAATCCATGGTCACCGGCGAATCCATGCCCGTCACCAAAGACAAGGATTCACGCGTGATCGGCGGCACGCTCAATAAAAGTGGGAGCTTTGTCATGCGCGCCGACAAAGTTGGCCGCGATACGTTGCTGTCACAGATCGTGCAAATGGTGGCATCGGCGCAGCGCAGCCGCGCCCCGATACAGCGCCTCGCCGATCAGGTATCGGCATGGTTTGTTCCGGCCGTGATCGCGGTCGCGCTGCTCGCTTTTGCTGCGTGGGCGGCATTCGGCCCGGAACCACGTTTCGCCTATGGCCTGGTTGCGGCCGTAAGCGTGCTGATCATCGCCTGTCCTTGCGCGCTCGGTCTTGCCACCCCGATGTCGATCATGGTCGGCGTCGGCCGCGGCGCACAGGCTGGCGTGCTGATCAAGAATGCCGAGGCACTGGAGCGGATGGAAAAGATCGATACGCTTGTCATCGACAAGACTGGCACCCTGACCGAGGGCAAGCCGCAGGTTGTGGCGGTAGCTCCCGCCTCCGGTTTCGATGAAGCGCAGGTGCTCCGCCTTGCCGCAAGCGTCGAGCGTGGCAGCGAACATCCTCTGGCGGCGGCCATTATCGCAGCCGCGGCTGGACGCAAACTCGAGCTTCTGCCGGTTCAAGAGTTTAACGCGCCGGCCGGCAAGGGCGTGACCGGCATAGTTGAAGGAAAGAGGCTCGCGCTTGGCAATGCGCGTTTTCTTGATGAAATGAATGTTGGTACTGCGGCGTTCGCGGCACAAGCCGAACAGCTCCGTGGCGATGGCGCGACCGCTATATTCCTCGCCATCGATGGCAAGGCCGCCGGGATCGTTGCCGTTGCCGATCCAATCAAGAACACCACACCCGACGCGCTGAGAGCCCTTGCCGCTGACGGCATTCGCGTCGTGATGCTTACTGGCGATAACCGCACCACTGCGCAAGCAGTCGGGCGACGGCTTGGCATTGCCGAGATAGAGGCGGAGGTGCTCCCCGATCAGAAAAATGCTGTTGTCGAAAAATTGCGGCGTGAAGGCCGCGCAGTTGCGATGGCCGGCGACGGTGTTAATGACGCGCCGGCGCTCGCGGCTGCCGAAGTTGGTATTGCCATGGGTACCGGCGCTGATGTCGCGATCGAAAGCGCCGGCGTCACACTCCTCAAGGGCGACCTTACTGGCATTGTGAAAGCGCGCACGCTTTCCGCCGCGGTTATGCGCAATATCCGGCAGAATTTATTCTTTGCATTCGTTTACAACGGCCTCGGCGTTCCGGTTGCCGCCGGCGTGCTCTATCCCGTGTTCGGTTTGCTGCTGTCGCCGATCATCGCTGCCGCCGCTATGGCGCTATCTTCGGTCAGTGTCGTCGGCAACGCGCTACGGCTGCGCCGCGTGGCGCTTTAAGTCGCTAGTAGACCGCCAGATATTTCAACAGCGACAATACGCCAATGATGATGACGATGACGCGGACGATCTGCTTCGCCCTTCCGTCGATCGGCAACATATTAATCAGATAAAGTACTAGAACGATGACAAGGAACGTAATGAGAATACTGATTAAAATGCCCATGCTCTCCCCCATGTCAGGCCACCGGCTGTGGCGGGTTGCACGCCAACAAGTTCCTTCGCTGAAAAAAGTTCCCTTTTTAGAAGCTTGCGTTTAGCGCACAGCCTAGTCGCTCGCACGAACGCCAGGTCCCGTGACACCCGGTATAGGCTTGCAGTTCTTTTCGCCGGCGGTCTTGCGTATCTGCTCCATTTCGCCGCGTAATTGCAGGTATTCGGGACGGTAAGCCAGCTCGCTCGCAAGCTGACCGTTTGGTCCGGCCTTGGCCGTCAGCGCTTCCAGTTCACGCATGCGCGTTAGATTGGTCTGCGCCACAGTGGCGAGCTCCGGACAGCTGTAGAGGATGTATCTATCCGGCGGCACCAGGAACCGGCTGGCGGTTTCCTCAGATGCGCAGCCGGATAGCGCCAAGGCCGCGAACACGGCAATCAGCGTCCCAACTGTCTCGCGGCGGCTCATCGCCATGCAGCTATCGCATGAATTGGGCATTGCGGTGGAGCGGACGGAGAATGTTTTCCTGGATTTTCTCAGGAGCGGGCCTTCAATCCCGGTTTCAGGCAATCCGTTATCAACTTGAATTTATTGGTGCGGACGGAGGGACTCGAACCCTCACGGGAAATTTCCCAAGGGATTTTAAGTCCCTTGCGTCTACCATTCCGCCACGTCCGCGTGGCACTTCACTCACCGCGCCGGCGCGCGGCGGTGAGGCACACGCGGCGGCGCGTCAAACTAATCCGATAACACGTGTCCCCAGGCCGACTGCCAGTCCTTGCCGCCAGCATCGGTGACCTTGCCGTCCTTCTCGAAGAACTTGTTGGGCACCTGGAACATCGCGATCATGGTGCCGCCTTTCGGGCACCATGCTTCGTGCCGGCTCCCCGCGGGGCGCCAGACGAATTCGCCTGGACCGACCTCCAGGCCGGCATCGGGCCCTTCCTTATCCACCAATGACCCTTCCAGCACGTAGGTCTGCTCGATCAGAACGTGTTCATGGTCGGGCAAGGCCGCGCCCGGCTCCATCTTGATCAGCACGGTCGCGAGACCGCTCTTGGGGTCGAACAGCAATGTCTTGGTCTGACAACCCGGAAACCGCATCTTTTCCCACGGCAAATCCTGTGGGCGGACATGATGCGAGCGCTTGTCGTCGACCGGCCTGGCATTCCGGGTATTCGGCTTGATGTTCACTGTGTCCTCCCCGCGGGGTATCGTCTAATCACGAATGATACACGCAAACGGTATCAGTTGCTCAATTTGATATTCGCTTGTTCGACGATTTTTCCGAATTTCGTGCGTTCAGAGTCAACGAATGCCTTGAACTCCGCAACGTTCATCGGCTTCGGCACGATGCCCTGAGGCAGCAGCTTGTCGGCGATAGCCGGCTCCTTGAGCGCCGTATTCACAATACCGTTGAGGCGTTCAACGATGTCAGGGGGCGTGCCGGCGGTTCCGAACATGGCAAACCAGTTGAGCAACTCGTAACCTGCGAGGCCGGGAGCGCCCTCGCTCAGCGGCGCGACATCCGGCAGTTGCGGCATCCGTTCGCGTGACGTAACGGCCACGGCGCGCAGGTTGCCCGCCTGGATTAGCGGTAGCGCCGCAGCGAGACTGGAAAAACTCATGGTGACGGCTCCGGTTGCGACATCCGTCACCGCCGGGGCCGAGCCGCGATAAGGCACGTGCAGAACCTGGATCCCCGCCATCGTATTCATCAATTCACCGGCGAGCTGCTGCGGATTACCGATGCCCGAAGACGAGAAGGACAGCTTGCCAGGGTTGGCCTTGGCGTAGGCGATCAGCTCTTTCGGGTTTTGGACGGGCGTTGCCGCCGCGACGACGACCACGCATGGGACAATGCCGATCATCGCGATTGGCACGAGTTCTTTCGCCGGATCGTACGACATCCGCTCCTTGAACAGGAAATGATTGATTGCGACTTCGCCGGATGCGGCCATCAGCAACGTGTAGCCATCAGGCTGTGCTTTCGCGACCGCGCTTGTTGCCAGCATCGCGCTGGCGCCAGTGCGGTTCTCGACGATGACCGGCTGGCCGAGCGCCGACTTCATCGGTTCCTGCAACAGGCGCGCAACGATATCGACACCGCCGCCTGCCGCATAACCAACGAGAATGTGAATCGGCTGGTTCGCGTAGTTCGACTGCGCTCCAGCTACGGGCATCCCGGCAGCAACCACTGCAGCACCGACGAGCAGTCCGCGTCGTGTCAGCATTCGGCTTCCTCCAGAAACACTAGTCTCCGCCTTCGCGGATTGGCGGCTGAAATGCAAGGCCGGTATCCCACGGGAAATATATCCAGGTGTCCTGCGAGACCTCGGTGATGAAAGTGTCGACCAACGGCCGTCCCATCGGTTTGGCATAGACGGCAGCGAAATGCGCGTCTGGCAAAAGGTCGCGCACCACTCGCGCAGTTTTTCCAGTATCGACGAGATCGTCGACAATAAGCACGCGCTTGCCCTTCGCATGCAGCGCGGCCACTTCCGGCGCAATGCCTTTAAGCACAGAGAGCTCGCCCTGGTTCTTGTAATTCCGGTAGCTCACCACGCTCACGGTGTCGATCATCCGCACATTGAGCTCGCGCGCGACGATCGCCGCCGGCACCAGCCCGCCACGCGTGATGCAGACAATCGCTTCGAACGGCCCGGCCTCATGCAGGCGCCACGCGAGCGCGCGCGAGTCGCGGTGGAACTGATCCCAGGAGACGGGAAATATTTTTTCCGGGCGGGTCACCGTGTCGACCTGGGGTTCCGCCATCTGCTCTACCGCGCGACTGAAAGTTGCGCTTTTACTTTTTTCAGCATGCCCTCGACCTCGGCCTTCACCATTGCAAGCTTCTCCGCATCACGCGATCGCACGACTATATTGGTATTGGGCCCGTGCTTCTCGTCGATGAATGGATAGCTGCCGATGATCGCTTCAGGATGCGCTTTGGCGATGGCGCCCAGCTCGGTGCCCACATCGCCTTCCTTGGCATCGGCGCGGATCGTCTCCGACAGCAATCTGGTGCCCGTTTTAAGTTTCGGCGCGACCTCGTCGAGCATTGCCTGCATCACCGCCGGAATGCCGGCCATGGTGATGACGTTGCCGATCCAGAAACCTGGCGCGCCTGATACTTTATTTGCAACGAGCGTGGCGCCCTGCGGGATGCGTGCCATCCGCAGACGTGCCTCATTGAGTTCGCCGCCTGTCTTTGCCAGTCGTTCCTTCAGGATCGCCACTGCCTCGGGATGAAACTCCAGCGCAACGCCGAAGGCCTCAGCCACGCAATCGGCGGTGATGTCGTCGTGGGTCGGGCCGATTCCGCCGGTCGTGAATACATACGTGTATTTCGCGCGCAGACCATCGAGCGCATCCACGATCGCGGCAGCGTCATCGGAAACCACCCGCACTTCCTTCAAATCGATGCCGATAGCGGTGAGGTAGTCGGCGATATAACCGATGTTCTTGTCCTTGGTGCGGCCCGACAGGATTTCGTCGCCGATCACCAGCACGGCTGCTGTGACGATGTCAGCCTTGGCGCTCATGGCGTTATCCTTGTGGCAATCCAAAGACGTAGCGTGGCCTCGGTACCCGCTCAAGCCGGGGCCTGTTGCGGCCGCACATTTATTGGGCAAAAGCTGTGCCCATCCGGCAAATGCGGCCATAACCTACCGTTTTCGCTACGCTTTTGATTGGCCTGAAGCTTGCAACGACGATCTGTGGACAGCTGCGAATGAAAGGCTGAAACAAAGTATTGCGTAACGGGCGAGTTGGGGGACCCGGATGGTTGCCGCTTTCGATGAAATGACGAGTGATAACGGCGGCGTGCGCCCCGCGTACGGCGAGCTGTCGCGCTGGCTCCAGGAGGTGCCACCCGATGTTCTCGCCTATCGGCGGCGCGAAGCCGAACTGATCTTCCGCCGTATCGGCATCACCTTCGCGGTTTACGGTGAAGCTGAAGCACAGGAGCGCCTGATCCCGTTTGATGTCATTCCGCGCATCATGTCGGGGAGCGAATGGCGGCTGCTGGAAAAAGGGCTCACCCAGCGCGTCAACGCACTCAACGCGTTCATCAAAGATGTCTACGGTGCTCGCGAAGTCCTGCGCGCCGGTGTGGTGCCCGACGATCTGGTCTTCCGAAATCCGGCATTCCGCCCCGAGATGAGCGGGCAGAATGTACCACACGATATTTACGTGCACGTCGCCGGTATCGACATTGTACGCGTTGATGCCGAAACGTTTTACGTGCTCGAAGATAATGCGCGCACACCATCCGGTGTCTCCTACATGCTGGAAAACCGCGAGATCATGATGCGGCTGTTTCCAGAGCTGTTTTCGCGACACCGCATCGCCCCGGTTGAAAATTACCCGGACGAATTGCTTGCCACGCTGACGTCGGTGGCGCCCTTATCGGCCTCCCGCGACCCGAACGTTGTGCTGCTCACGCCCGGCGTATTCAATTCCGCCTATTACGAACACTCATTCCTCGCCGACAAACTCGGCGTCGAACTCGTCGAGGGTCGCGATCTGTTTGTCAAAGATGAAGTTGTCTACATGCGCACCACCCAGGGGCCGCAAAGGGTCGATGTCATTTACCGGCGCATTGACGACGATTTTCTCGATCCCCTCACCTTCCGTCCTGATTCTGCTTTGGGCGCACCGGGGCTGATGTCGGCTTACCAGGCCGGCAATGTCACGCTCGCCAATGCGGTCGGCACCGGCATTGCCGATGACAAGGCGATCTACAGTTTCATGCCTGCGATCGTGAAGTTCTATCTTGGCGAGGAGCCTCTGCTCAAAACCGTGCCGACCTGGCGTTGCCGCGAGCAAGAACACCTGGCCTATGTGCTCGATCATCTGCATGAGCTTGTGGTCAAGGAGGTCCATGGCTCGGGCGGTTACGGCATGCTGATCGGCCCTTCGGCCAGCAAAGTTGCGATTGAGCAATTTCGCGCCAGGCTGAAAACATCACCGAAGAACTTCATCGCTCAGCCGACACTGGCGCTGTCCACATGCCCAACCTGCATCGAACAGGGCGTGGCCCCACGTCATGTCGATTTGCGTCCGTTCGTGCTGACGGGTCGTGACCGCGTGCGCATTGTGCCAGGCGGACTGACCCGCGTCGCGTTGAAAGAAGGCTCGCTGGTGGTCAACTCCAGTCAGGGCGGCGGTACCAAAGACACGTGGGTATTGGACGGATGATGCATGCTCTCACGTACCGCCGATAATCTCTACTGGCTCTCCCGTTACGTCGAACGTGCGGAATACCTGGCGCGCATCCTTGACGCCACGCAGCGGCTATCGGCATTGCCCCTTGCCTATGTCGGCACCAGCAACGAGTGGGAATCTGCGGTCGCGACCGCTGGCTGCGCCAATGCGTTCTTCAAGCTCTATGAAGACGCAAACGAAGAAAACGTTACCGACTTTCTGGCATTTTCTACCGCCAATTCGTCGTCGATCCGCTGCTGCTTCGAGCTCGCCCGCGGCAACGCACGCGCCGTGCGTACCGCGCTCACAATGGAAATGTGGGACGCGATCAACGGCACCTGGCTCGAACTAAAACGCTACGGCAACGGGCCGACCACACGCGAAGAGTTCTCGCGTTTTCTGCGCTGGGTGCAGGAATCATCATTGCGCTACGACGGCTCCGCCTATCGCACGATGCTGCGCAACGACGCCTACTGGTTCTCGCGGCTTGGGGTCTATCTCGAGCGCGCGGACAACACGGCGCGTATCCTCGACGTCAAATATCACCTTCTGCTGCCGGAAAATGAGCGCGTCGGCGGTCCGCTCGATTACTTCCAGTGGGCGGCAATCCTGCGCTCGGTGTCAGCGCTCACGGCATATCACTGGGTTTATCGCGAGAGCCTGAAGCCCTGGCTGGTCGCCGACCTTCTTATCTTGCGCGATGAGATGCCGCGCTCGCTTGCCTCGTGCTACGAAGCGATCGTGCGCAACCTGGATTCAATCGCCGGCGCATATGGCAGACATGGCCCGGTACAACGGCAGGCACGCGGCATGCGCATGCGCCTGCAAAACAGTCGTATGGATGGCATTTTTCAGCGTGGACTGCATGAATTCATCAGCGAGTTCATTGTCGAGAACAACAGGCTGGGCGCCTTGATCACAGAGCAATTCCTGACATGACCGCCACGCCGCTCTTCGCTGAAACCTTGTGCTAGAAGAGCGTCGGCCTCAGCAATAGCCAATAGCCGACCGCCCATGCGAATCCATATTTCTCACGCGACCACCTACGCTTACGACACGCCGCCCAAAGGCGTGACGCAGCTGTTGCGGTTGACCCCGCGCGACCATGACGGACAGCACGTGGTGTCTTGGCGGATCGATCTATCCGTCGACTGCTTGCTGCATCAGCACGAAGACGCTTTCGGCAATATCATCCATTCGTTCACGGCCGAGGGACCATTCAAGAATCTGACGATTGAGGTCGAGGGCGAAGTTGACACCCACGATACCAACAGTCTGGTGAGCGGCGCGATCGAGCGCTTTCCGCCACAGTTCTATCTGCGCGAAACCGCGTTGACCCAAGCGGACGCCGCTATCACCGACTTCGCGCAGACGATACGCGCTGCCACGAATGGCGACACGCTCGCGCTGCTGCACGCACTCCTGACGGCGCTCAACCGTGAGATTGCCTTTGATACCGATCCAACTCACACCGCCACCACCGCCGCCGAAGCCTTCGCCCTTCGGCGCGGCGTCTGCCAGGATATCGCTCACATTTTTGTCGCGACAGCTCGTACACTTGGCATTCCCGCGCGGTACATCGGAGGCCACTTTCATCGCGCTGACGGCGTGACCGCGCAAGATGCCGGCCACGCCTGGGTTGAAGCCTATGTCGAAAACCTGGGCTGGGTTGGTTTCGATCCAACCAATGGCATCTGCACCACCGAGGCCCATGTGCGGGTCGCGGTCGGTCTAGATTATCTTGGTGCCGCCCCGGTGCGCGGTACACGCTTTGGCGGCGGCGGTGAAACCCTGACTGTGGCCATACGCGTAGATCAGGCGCGACAGCAGGCTCAAACGTGATGCATTGCCGAATTGCCTACCAGATCGCTATAAACCTGCAGCCTTGGCGAACAGAAAAATCGCGAAACCTATGACCTATTGTTGCGGAATTCTTGTGAAAGCTGGCCTCATCATGGTCGCCGATACGCGAACCAATGCGGGTCTCGACAACGTCTCTACTTTTCGCAAGCTGCACGTCTATACGGACCCGGGTGAGCGGATCATGGCCCTCGCCTCTTCCGGTAATTTGTCGCTCAGCCAATCGGTGCGCTCGACCCTGACCGAGGGTGTGGAAAATCCGGAGACTGGGGAGATCGAGACGCTGATGAATGCGCCAACCATGTTTCAGGCGGCGCAGCGCATCGGCCGCACCATCCGTAATTTGCAGATTGCCGAAGGCAAAGCGCTGGACGCGGCCGAAGTTGATCACGATGTCGCATTTTTGTTCGGCGGGCAAATCAAAGGCGGCCGCCTGCAACTGTTCATGATCTACTCAGCCGGCAATTTCATCGAATGCACGACCGATACGCCCTATCTGCAGATCGGCGAACACAAATATGGAAAGCCGGTGCTTGATCGCGCAATCGGGTTCGAGACTGACCTCTACGACGCGCTCAAAATCGGCTTGATCTCAATGGACTCCACGATGCGCTCCAATCTCGGCGTCGGACTGCCAATCGACATCCTGGTCGTGCGCAGGGACTCCTGCACATCCGAAGTGAATTACCGGATCGAGCCCGGAGAGCCTTATTTCCAGGATTTGCGCGAGCGTTGGTCGGCGGCGTTACGTGCCGCGCATATCGCGATCCCTCGACCGCCGTATCGCAGCGCCAGTTGATCGATTTTGCGGCGGACCTCGAACGAAACGAGGATCGCAATTTCCAATTCATTAATTAAGCAACCCGGGACGCGGACGATACTTTTACCGCCAGTTAACAGAACCAGCCGAATTGCAATTTTCCAACCAAAGGACCCCTAACAGGTTCGGTAAAAGGAAAGCCAATAGCAAGCTTTGTCACCTAGCGTCCGGCCCGAAAAGCCTGATGGCAGGACGCTTTAAGGGACCTCAATCGTGCCGGCTGTGGCTCGCCCGCGTGCTTCTGATGTACGGCAATACACCAGTTGGGATCGCGCTCGCCTCAGCGTAGTGGTTCCCATCGGCGTGATCGTCGCAGTCGCGATTGTTTGCATCGTAATCGCCGTCCTGTCATCCGCGCAGCGCGCTGACGTGGTTGCCGTCGATCATGAAAGGCAACTGTTCTCGCGCGCACTTACCGACTACGGCGAACGCGTCCTGCGCGAGGTGGACAGTGTCGCCTCCGCCGACGGAGCAATTCAGAACATTCGCCGCTCGTTCAATCAGGACTGGGCCGCGCAACGCGTCGGAACGTGGTTGGAAACATATTTCGATCACGACGCCATCTTCATTTTCGATCGCAACGACGACTTGATCTATTCGATGGTCGGTCACCGGCCGTCCGATATGAAGTGGTTTGACAACGCGCGCCCCGGCCTTGCCTCGGTGCTCGATTACATGCGCGGCCGTAATCCAGATATGCGCGGCGCGATCCGCTTAAATCAAAAGGCCCTGACCGACACACATCAGCAAACCGCGGTTATCCAGCGCCTCTCGGGTCGTCCCGCGGTGATCGCAGCGGTCGCGGTCGGCCCGGAAGACGGAATCCCCGTCTCGCCCGACGGCGCTGCACCTATCATCGTGTCGGTGAAATTTATTGATGACAACGCGCTCTCGACCATCGCTACGCAACTGCGGCTGACCAATCTGCGCAAGATCGAACAGAATTTGCCGCCGAATGGCGACCTCGCCTATGACCTCAATGGCACCGATGGAACCACGATTGCAACTTTCGCCTGGACACCGAAACAGCCTGGCGCGGAGATCGTACACAACGTCGTGCCGTTCGTCGCGGTGGCATTCCTCGGCTTCGCACTCCTCGCCGCCTTCGTGTTGCGCTACATGCGCCGCACCGCGGCGGCAATTGCGGCCGGCGAATCGCGGCTTCGCCATCTTGCCATGCACGATCCCCTTTGCGGTTTGCCCAATCGCATATTCTTCGGCGAACGATTGGAAGCGGTCATTGAGGAAGTTCGCGACGGCTGCGCACCCGCCGCCGTCTTTTATATCGATCTTGATCACTTCAAGGATGTGAACGACACGCTCGGTCACCACGTCGGCGACGAGCTAATCCGCAATGTCACGCTGCGGCTCTCACATACGCTGCGCGGTGGTGATTTGGTGGCGCGACTCGGCGGTGATGAATTCGCTGTGATCTCATCCATCGCAGGCGAAAGTGAAGAAATGCTGGGTCTTGCGCAACGCATTATCGCGGCCATATGCGCGCCCTACGCTATCAACGCACAAAATATCATTATCGGCGCATCAATCGGTATTGCCGTGATCGATGGCAAGTGCGGAACCGCCGCCGACATCATGCGCTATGCCGACATGGCGCTATACCGCGCCAAGAACGAGGGGAGGAATCGCGCGTGCGTCTATGACGCGGCAATGGACGCCGATCTTTCTAGCCGCAAGCTGCTTGAGGCTGATTTGCGCGCGGCAATCGAAAACGACCAGCTGCAATTGCTGTACCAGCCGGTCGTCAACAAGAGCGGCGAAACCGTCGTTGGTGTCGAGGCGCTCTGCCGCTGGACGCACCCGACCCGCGGTGAGATACCACCAAGTGAATTCATCGCCATTGCCGAGCACAGCGGCTTGATCATCGACCTCGGCAACTGGGTGCTGCGCCGCGCGTGCACCGATGGTAAGGCCTGGCCGGATCTGACCATCGCAGTGAACGTATCGTCGCTGCAATTCCGCCGCATCGATTTTGTCGAAGTGGTCCAGCGCATCCTGACAGAGACGCGTTTCGACCCAACGCGGCTCGAACTCGAACTCACCGAAAGCGTGCTGCTCGGGAATGTCGACACTGCAGAAGACGCAATGCTGCGGCTCAAGGCCCTCGGCGTCCGGCTCGCACTGGACGATTTCGGTACCGGCTATTCCAGCTTGCTCTATCTCCGCCGGTTTCCGTTCGACAAGCTCAAGATCGACCGCAGCTTCGTACGCTCGATCGAAAAGGCGGCCGACGCCGCGGCCATCGTCCACGCGATCGTCAGTCTCGGCCGCGGTCTCGGCATGAAAGTCACCGCCGAGGGCGTGGAGACCGCCGACCAGCAACTATTCCTGCGCGCGGCCGGTGTGCATTCCATGCAGGGCTATCGCTTCGGCCGGCCGGTGAGTGTCGCCGAGATCACCGTGCGCCTGCAATCGCCAAGAGCTTTCCGGCCCATCGAAGCTCTCGCAAGCTGACCGCCTTCTGTTTTCCACCTGGCTGACGTGCTCCGCTGCCAGTGGTAGCGTGCGCGCGTTTTCACACTATGCGGGCGACAATTCCCGCCGGGAAAGGAAATCTGATGGCCACTGCCGCAAAAATAGCACTTGTAACTGGAGCCGGAACCGGCGTGGGTCGCGCAGTAGCCATTGCGCTCGCGAAGGCAGGATACAATCTCGTGCTCGCCGGCCGCCGCAAGGAGATGATCGACAAGGTTGCCGGCGAGATCAACGCTGTCGGAGCGCAGGCGCTGGCCGTTCCGACGGATGTTTCGAAACGCGATTCAATCGTCTCGTTGTTCGCGACTGTAAAATCGACCTTTGGTCGCCTCGACGTCTTGTTCAATAACGCGGGTATTGGTGCGCCTCCCGTCCCTCTCGAAGATTTGCCGTTCGAGACCTGGCAGAACGTTGTCGCGACCAATTTTACCGGCATGTTCCTGTGCACGCAGGAAGCGATCAAAATCATGAAGAGCCAGTCGCCGCGCGGCGGCCGCATCATCAACAATGGATCGATCTCCGCGCATGCGCCACGCCCTTATTCGGTCGCTTACACATCCACCAAACACGCGGTGACGGGGCTGACCAAATCCACGTCGCTCGATTGCCGGCAATACGACATCTGCTGCGGTCAGATAGATATCGGCAATGCGATCACGCCGCTCACCGAACGCATGGCGACTGGCGAGGGTGTGCTGCAGCCCGATGGCCGCAAGATGATCGAGCCGCGCATGGAAGCGGACCATGTCGGCAACGCGGTAGTTTATATGGCGGGCCTGCCGCTCGATACCAATGTTCTGTTCATGACGGTCATGGCGAACAAGATGCCGTTCGTGGGACGTGGTTGATCCATGGAAGCGTTGCACGCATGGCATGAGTTCTACATCCTGCTCGGCACTGCCGGCGCCACGCTGCTCGCGCTGTTGTTCGTCGCCGTCTCGCTTGGCACCGGCTTTCTTAGCAATAAGGATCAACGTGGGACTCGCACCTTTATGAGCCCTGTGGTGATCCATTTCACCAGCGTGTTTTTTCTCTCTGCGGTGTGCCTGGTGCCTTCGCACGGGCCAGTTTTCTTTGCGGTCTTGATTGGAGCAACGGGCATCATCGGCGTCGCCGTATCCATCATCATTACCGTGTGGGTCCTGCGTACCGAGCTGACGCAATATCTGCCGGACTATCTCGCTTACGGACTGCTGCCAGTTGGCGCCTATCTCGCGTTACTGGCTGCAAGTATCATGATTTACACCGGGCACGCTAATGCGCTTGAAGTATTGGCCGGCGGAATGCTGCTGCTTGCGATCGTTAACATCCGCAATGCCTGGGATCTCACTTTGTCGATGGTACGCCGCCACGCAGGCGAACGACCATCGAACTAGTCGAGTTTAGTCACTGTAACTTCGATTCCCGTTTTGACCTTCGCCAACACCTTCACGCTGCCAATGGCCTTGGCAAAGACGTTGCAGGGGCTGGCGAGCCGCGTCTCGTCGCCCTTGGAAATCGGTGTGCGGCCGAAACCGATCGCGATCGCCGGGCCCTGCGGCCAGTACGCAATTTCACCGGGCGTAATTACGGCACGTGCATCAGGCTCTCGCACGACGTCCACCGGTACATCGAAATAGACCTCTTCGCCCCAGGTGAGTACGGCCGAGGAAATCGGCAGCGCCGCCACGATAGCCTTGGCCGTGGGCGTGTCGAGCAATTCGGCGTCGAGTTTCAATGCGCCGAAATTGAAGCGGATCCGGGCCATCGGTGTATTCGTCTCGGTTAGGTGGTTTTCACTCGTATGTTGATGATGACAAGAACCAGCAGGCTGAGTAGTGACGTCGCAATTAGATAAAAACTTGGCGCCACTGGCGAACCAGTCGCCGCGACCAGCCAGGCGGCAATGAAAGGCGCGAAGCCGCCGAAGATCGGCACGCTGGTATTGTAGGCCACAGCGATGCCCGTGCTTCGCGTTGCAGTCGGGAACAGTTCCGCCATCAAGGCCGGAAGGGTCCCGCTGTAGGCCGCCTTGAGCAGGCTCAGCCAGCACACGATGCCGACGATCCCCGCAAGCGAAGGATTGGCGACCAGCTGCACGAAGGCCGGATAGGCAGAGATCGCAAACAGCAGAGAGACAATCACCATCATTCGTACGCGGCCGATGCGATCCGACAGATGACCGAAAAATGGGGCGCCAAACGTCAGCAAGATGCCGCCAAGCAAAGTTGCGGTGAAGCCGAGCGATTGGGGCAAGTTCAACTGCTTGATGGCGAAAGTCGGCATGTAAAGAATGATATAGTTCGAACTGGTGGAAAGAATAACGATGCCGATGCACATCAGCAGGCGATCCCAATGCCGGGCGAACATCTGGCGCACAGGCGCCTTGGCGGGCCCTTGATCGCGAAATTCTGGCGTCTCGCCGACATGTTTGCGAATGTAGAGTCCGATCGGGCCGATCAGCATCCCGAAGAAGAACGGGACGCGCCAGCCCCAGCTTTCGAGCTGGTCTGCGCTTAGCCAGCTGAACAAAACGACGCCGAAAAATGAGGCTAGTACGGCGGCGAGCCCCTGGCCGAACCACTGAAAGCTCGCAAAAAAACCTTTGCGCTCCTTGGAGTGCTCCACCAGAAAGGCAGTGGCACTGCCGAACTCGCCGGCCACCGCAAAGCCTTGCAGCAGCCGCGCAATAAGCACAGCGATTGGCGCCAAAATCCCGATCGTCTTGTACGTCGGCATGATTGCCATCAGGCCGGTCCCGATCGTCATGATAACGATCGACAACAGCATCGCGGCTCTGCGTCCGTTTCGGTCCGCATAGGCGCCGAGCACGATCGCGCCAAGCGGACGCACCAGATACGACACGCCGAACGTGCCAAAGGTCAAAAGCAGCGCCGTTGTCGGGTCGGCTGTCGGAAAAAACAGCTTGGAAATCGTGACGGCGAAGTAGCCGTAGACGAGGATGTCATACCATTCGAGCGCGTTGCCAATCGAGGCGGCGGCAAGAACCTTAAACGTACTGGTTCGATGCGGCACTGCGGCCGCTACGGCAGTTGTCGACATTTTGTCCCCTCAGTCGATTTGGCGCGTCTCAGGTTGCCGCGAACAGAGAGACGAAACAAGGTGGCGACCCTTATCAATCTCAACTACATTGCCCACGCATGAAAATTGACGTCTCCAAGATCAATCCCAATCCATTCACGACCCGGCCCGAGATCGAAGGAACCTTCGGGGTTGTTGCATCCACGCATTGGATCGCGACAGCTGTCGGCATGTCGATATTGGAGAAAGGCGGCAACGCCTTCGACGCCGCGGTGGCGACCGCCTTCACCCTTCAGGTGGTCGAACCGCATCTCAACGGGCCGGGCGGCGATGTGCCCGTTGTCCTCTATGATGTGAAACGCAATCGGCCAGAGGTGATCTGCGGACAGGGTCCCGCGCCAGCAGGCGCGACCATCGCGCACTTCCATAGTCTCGGACTGGATATGGTCCCCGGCACCGGTCTGCTCGCCGCTTGTGTTCCGGGCATGTTCGACACCTGGATGCTGCTGTTGCGAGACTACGGCACCATGCGTCCGGCCGATGTGCTGACGCCTGCGATTTCCTACGCGCATAACGGTTATCCGCTGGTCGAACGCGCGAGCGCCACCATCGCCATGGTCGCGCAATTGTTCCGCGAGCATTGGCCGAGTTCAGCGGCAGTCTACCTGCCGAATGGCGGGGTGCCGGAGCCCGGTGTGCTGTTCACAAACCGCGCGCTTGCCGACACCTACACGCGGATATTGCGCGAAGCCGACAGTGCAGGTGGTGACCGCGTCGCGCAGATCGAGCGCGGGCGCAAAGTATGGTCACATGGTTTCGTCGCCGAGGCGATCGACAGGTTCTGCCGGACGCAAAAGGTAATGGACGTTAGTGGTGAGTGTCATTCCGGCGTGTTGACCGGCGCCGACATGGCGGCCTGGCAGGCGCACGTCGAACCGCCCCTTACCTACGACTATGGCCGCTACACGGTCTGCAAGCCTGGCGTCTGGAGCCAGGGACCGGTGATGCTGCAACAGCTCGCATTGCTCAAAGGCTTCGACCTCGACGGCCTCGACCCGACAGGACCGGATTTCGTCCATTTGCAAGTCGAGTGCGCCAAGCTTGCTTATGCGGACCGGGAAAGTTTTTACGGCGATCCCAATTTTGTACGCGTCCCGATCGAGACTTTGCTATCCGATCGTTACAACGCCGATCGTCGCAAACTGATCGGCAAGCAGGCTTCGCTCGAATTGCGGCCAGGCTCGGTTGAGGGTTTTGGAGCGGTAGTCGCGATGCGCCGTGCCGAAGGCGCGCGCGCGGCCGTCGGTGCCCTGGGTGCCGGCGAGCCGACAGTCGGCCGGCTCGGCGAGGTGATTGGCGACACCGTGCATTTCGACATCGTCGACGCTGTCGGCAACATGGTGTCATCAACGCCATCCGGCGGCTGGCTGCAATCATCGCCGGTTATCCCCGAGCTCGGTTTCGGGCTCGGCACCCGCGCGCAAATGTTCTGGCTCGACGAAAGTCATCCCGCCGCGCTCGCACCGGGCAAGCGCCCGCGCACCACGTTGTCGCCGACCTTGTCGCTGCGCGACGGCGAGCCGTACCTCGCCTGGGGTTCGCCCGGGGGTGATCAGCAGGATCAGTGGACGACACAGTTCTTTTTGCGTCACGTTCACGCCGGCATGAACATGCAGGAATCGATTGATGCGCCTGCGTGGCACTCCGAGCATTTCCCGATCTCCTTCTGGCCGCGCACGGCGCGGCCTGGTGTGCTGGTCGTCGAAAAGCGGTTGCCAACCGATACGATCACAGAGCTGCGTGCGCGTGGTCATGAAATCGAGGTCGGACCGCCCTGGTCGGAAGGCCGGCTGACCGCGGCCTCGCGTGTGGGTCCGCGGCGGCGCGCCGCCGCCAATCCACGCGGCATGCAGGGCTATGCTGCCGGCCGCTAGGTCATCCAAAAAACTCGCTCGTCGAATACGAACTGGCTGCCGAACACTCGCGGTTTAGTGTCTCAGTGCAGCCGGAATTCCCCGTCGATCGTCTTGAGCTCCGCCGGCTTGATCAATTTGCAATGCGCGACGCGCACTGAATGCAGCGGGCCTTCCAACTTTTCTCGCCAGAAGGCGAGGAAGCGTTGCAGTTCGGGGAATTCGGGGAAGAGATCGTAATTTTGCCAGACGTACGATTGGAGCAACCAGCGATGGTCGGGGCGCCGATACAGAATATGCGCGGTCGTCAGGCCATAACCACTGACTTGTCTACGGAAATCCTCTGAAACCATTCTGGTCCTCCGTCGAGTCGGACTCAAAGTTTCCATTTCCGGCACTCTCCATTGCAAGCCGAAAAGGTAAACAAGGTGTTTAAAATCAAGGCATTAGCAGCACAGGAATTTGCCTGCTAACAGCCCCAACGGCATGCCTCATGCCGGCCGCCAAGATAACGTGATCGGTCTGGACGGCGTTCCCATCACATGGCCGTTAACCATTGGCGCTACAGGCGTTTCCGGAAGTGTTGGCACTCGCCGGAAATGAGTGCTAAAAAATTTTCCGTGGCCCCTTGCGGGCAAAAAACTCGCCACCCATGTGGCGGGAAGGAGCTGGCAGGGGGACCAGCCAGCTACCAAAAATCTAGATCGTTCAATAATTTAGGAGGACTGCCATGAAGTTCCGTCCGCTTCACGACCGCGTCGTCGTCAAGCGCATCGATGCCGAGGAAAAGACCGCCGGTGGCATCATCATTCCCGACACCGCCAAAGAGAAGCCCTCGCAGGGCGAAATCATCGCCGTAGGCCCGGGTGGCCGCGACGAGAACGGCAAGTTGATCCCGATCGATCTGAAGGTCGGCGACACCGTGCTGTTCGGCAAGTGGTCGGGCACAGAAGTGAAGATCGACGGCCAGGATCTCTTGATCATGAAGGAATCCGACATCATGGGCGTGATCGAAGGCGGCAGCGCCGCCAAGAAGAAGGCCGCCTAAGGCTGCCGATCCCAAATCCAGATCAAAGGAAAATGAACAATGGCTGCTAAAGACGTCAAATTTTCTGTCGATGCCCGCGACCGTATGCTGCGCGGCGTCGATATCCTTGCCAATGCGGTGAGGGTGACGCTCGGCCCCAAGGGCCGCAACGTCGTGC
>Ga0335085_10001799_pt1 | contig 43026 bp, 38 predicted proteins | sample Lox_Sample_45_FD_206712 | JGI IMG/M metagenome (GOLD analysis project Ga0335085, IMG submission 206712) | Soil microbial communities from Loxahatchee National Wildlife Refuge, Florida, United States - Lox_Sample_4.5 | ecosystem: Environmental > Terrestrial > Soil > Wetlands | place: USA... | reverse complement strand
CGTCGAGGAGCACCTCCGTAGGCAGCACCGCGCCGGCGGTGGCCCGGGTGAATGCGATCGTGAGAGGACCGTTGGGCCCGTCGTATGACCATCCTTCCAAGGCCAAGGGCGAGCTGGAGGTCGAGCAAGGGCGGTTCGGGTCGACGCCCCCGTCCATCTCGGCATCGGGGGGCCCGTACCGCACGTACACGAGCCCACGGGAGTCGACACCCGCCCGCGCCATCAGATCGCCCGACGCCGTCGAGTCGACCGACTCAAAATCCGGCCCCAGCCCGTGGCTCGCGAGCCAGGCATCGGCCGAAGCGCCGGGCAGAAAGCCCTCACCACCCGGGAGCACGTCCCCGCCATCGACGCAGTTGTGACTGACCAAGCCCGCCACGAAGTCCCGCTCGCTCCTCGCCAACAGATCCCGCCTCATCTGCGAGTAGAAAAAGCTGTTCTGTGGATGCAGCAGCCGGAAATGGACCCGGGCATAGGCGAGTCGTCGGAAGTGCTCCGCGATGCGCTCGTTCTGCGGCGTCACCAGATTGGGATCGCGCGTGTTCCAGAAGGCACGGAGAAACGCGGGGCGCGCCTCCGCGGCCGTCGAATCGTAGCGCCCGGCCTCCTCCGGAGACGCGATCATCCAGATCGCTTCCCACATTGCGTTCGCGGTGTCGCCCGCCGCGTGCGCGACCGCCGAGTCGTACCACGCGTATCCCGCCGCATCACGAGGCGGGGTGGCGATGAATCCGGCCTCGGCGCGGTCGAGGAGCCCTTCTTCGTCGTCCGGCACGAGCGCGAGCAGCTCGCCGGCGAGCGAGTCCGCTCTCGCCGGCTCGTTCAGCTCCAGCTCGAGATCGGCGCGGCGACGCAGGGCCGAGGGATCGCGCGGGTGGCGCGCGAGCGCCTCCGCGGCCTTCCGCCAGACGCCGGCGTTTTGGTACACCCGCGCGAACCGAACCCAGCTGTCCCGATAGTCCGGGTCTGCCGCGAAGACCCTGATCAGCGAGGAGGTCGCGAGCGCGTTGCCGTCCTCACTGTGCAGGAAGAAGCCCACGAGTGCTTCGCGATAGGGCGGCTCGGGGTCGTCCGGCGCGAGACGCTCCGCCTTCCGGAACTCCGCCAGCGCCTCGTAGCGCCCCGTCACGGGCCACTCGAACATCACGCGGCCGAGCAGGAGGTGAGCGTGCTCGTCGTCCGGATGGGCTTCGACCAGCTGCTCGGCGGCGGCACGGGCTTCGGGAAGGTGATGTTGGGCAAGCAGGGACTCGGCCTTGGCAAAGCCCGAGTCCCCGAAAGCCAGGAGCGTCAGCAATGGAATCATCGGCAGGCTCCGCTATCCTTCCGGAACCTCACCGCACGAACTGATCAGCGCAAGGGCCTAATAGCTCCAGCCTGCCCGATAGCTCGGCGTGATCCACTCCGCCGGAATCGCGGCGGTCGTGACGTTCCCCGTCGCCGGATCCACGTCGATCGCGCCGCTCGAGCGCACCGCGAGATCGCCGAGCAACACCATCTCGGTGAGCGGCCCCGCGTAGCCGTCGAAGGGCGAGTCGGTCTTGCCGTTCCCCTTCGCCGCCGCCACCCACTGGCCGTGATGGGAGGCCACGCGCGGATACTTCTGGGGCACCGGATGCGCTTGTACCTCGGCCATCACCTGGGCATCGAGCAGCTGCGGGTCTCCGCCGTATGTGCCGGCGATCAGCTTGCCCTTGTCGCCGATCCAGAGCTGTCCCCCGTCCTCCGACGGAGGCCACGGCAACCCCGCGGCGATCTCGGGCGGGCGGGGGGGATAGAGCGAGCCGTCGCGCCAGACGCAGGTGACCGGGCCCCGGCCGCCCTTGGCGGGGAACGAGTAGGAGATCCGGGAGCTCTTGGGTGCCGTTTCCTTGAAGGCCTCGGTGGTCTCGGCCACGACCCGGGTCGGGGAGCCCAGGTCCAGGGTCCAGAAGGACGCGTCCATGATGTGGCAGGCCATGTCGCCCAGGGCGCCGGTGCCGAAATCCCACCAGCCCCGCCAGTTGAAGGGCTCGTACGCCGGGTTATAGGGGCGCTCCGGGGCGGGGCCGAGCCACAGGTTCCAGTCGAGCGTGGCGGGGACGTAGTACTCCTGGAGGGGCCGGTCGATGGCCTGGGGCCAGATGGGCCGGTCGGTCCAGTAGTGCACCTCGTGCACGGCGCCGATCAGTCCCGCTTCGACCCATTCCCGGATGAGACGCGTCCCGTCGCCGGAATGTCCCTGATTCCCCATCTGCGTCGCGAGGCGGGGACGGTCGGCCGCCGCCCTCATCAGCGCCCGCACCTCGCCGAGCGTGCGGCAGAGGGGCTTCTCGCAGTAGACGTGCTTGCCGGCCTGGAGGGCGAGGAGCGCCGCGGCCGTATGGCTGTGGTCGGGGCAGGCCACGATCACCGCGTCGATGCTCTTTTCCCTGTCGAACATCTCGCGGTAATCCTTGTACCGCTTGGCCTGGCCATACTTGTTGAACGACTCGGCGGCGTTGTCCCAGTCGACGTCGGCGATGGCGTAGATGTTCTCCGTGGCGACGGCCGCGAGATCGTCCTTGGCCCGGCCACCGCCGCCCACGGCGGCGATGTTCAGCTTGTCGGACGGGGCCACGTACCCGCGGCCGAGCACGTGCCGGGGCACGACGGTGAACGACAGCCCGGCGGCGGTGACGTCGCCGACGAAGCGGCGGCGGGAAATGCCCTTACGCTTGGACATGGTGACGCTCCTCAAGAAGCCGGTGCCGCCTGCGGGCGGGGCCGGAAGGCGACGGCAAAGATGACGAATACGACGATCGCCGCGATCGCCGGGTGAAACCAAATGGCGTGCCAGTCGTGCGACCCCGGCGTGCACGTGCCGGCCGGGAGGGCGGCGGACCCGCACGCGAAGTGGTCCACCACGGCGCCGGACACGAACGCCCCGATGAAATAGCCCAGGCCGTTCGTGACCAGGTTGATCAGGCCCTGCGCGGCGGCGCGGATGCGGGGGCCCGCCTGCTCGTCGGTATAGATCTGGCCCGCTACGAAGAAGAAGTCATAACAGAGCCCGTGGAGGAGAATCCCGGCGTAGATGAGCCACATCAGATTGCCGGTGTTGCCGGTGCCGAACGCGAAGTACCGGAGGCCCCACGCCAGCATTCCGGCCAGCATGATCACCTTGATCCCGAACCGCTTGAGGAAGAAGGGGAGCAGCAGCATGAAGCCCAGCTCCGACCATTGTCCGAAGGTCTGGATGAAGGCGGGTTCGGGGGCGCCGATCTCGTTCAGAAAGTTGTTCGCGAACGTGTAGTAGAATTGAAGCGGGATGCAGAGCAGGAACGATCCCAGCACGAAAATCAGGAAGTCCCGGCGTCCGAGGAGCGACAGGGCGTCGAGCCCCAGGGCGTCGCGAAGGTTGAACGCGGTGCCCGCCGCCCTCGGGGGCGTGTGGGGGAGGGTGAAGGAGAACAACCCGAGCAGCACCGACCCCACGGCCGCCACGTGGAACGGCAGGACCTGGGCGTCCGCGTGGAGGATCTTGCCGATGAGCGTGCCCGCCACGATCCACCCGATGGTACCGAGGACGCGGATCAGCGGGAATTCCCGCGCCGGATCGGCGATGTGGTGAAAGGAGATGGAGTTCGAGAGCGACAGCGTCGGCATGTAACAAAGGGCATAGACGATCAGGACGGGATAGAACGTGCCGAAGTCGGTCCGGGTCGAGGCGAACCACAGGATGACGCCACCGATCAGGTGGAGCCAGCCGAGCAGCTTTTCGGTCGCGAAGTACCGGTCGGCGATGACGCCGATGAAGAAGGGGGAGACCAGCGCGGCGATGGCCGTCGCGCCGTATGCCAGCCCCACGTCCCGCCCGCTGAACTGCAGCGTCCGGCCCAGGTAGGTGCCCATCGTGACGAACCAGGCGCCCCACACGAAGTACTGCAGGAACATCATCACCGAGAGCTTGAGCTTGGTCACGGGGTCCCCGGAGACAGGTGAGTGATGAGCCGCGAAGCTACGTCTCCGCCAGCAGGTTGACCACCGCCCGCACCCGGCCCGCGTCGGTCACGAGGCGGGTGCCGTCGTCGGCGACGACAGGCTTGCCGAGGATCAGGCGCGCGTTCCGGTGCTTCATAGTGGAAAGGCGGGGCCGGGTGCCCCGGAGGTGGATCTCCCGCACCCCCGTTTCCCGCACGATCTGCCGGGCGTTGGATTCGTCGATCCCGCCCCCCGCCAGGATGCCCAGGCGCCCCGCGGCCCGCCGGACCAGCCGGGTGAGGGCCGGGATCCCCTCCAGCGCCGTCGCCTCTCCACCGGACGTCAGCACCCGCTGAACCCCAAGCCCCAGCAGCACATCCAGCGCTTCGTCCAGGTCCCGGGAGGCGTCGAAGGCACGGTGAAACGTGACGGGAAGTGGGCCGGCGGCGTCGAGGAGGCGCCGGACGCCATCCCGGTCGACCTGTCCGTCCGGGGTCAGGGCACCGAGCACGATCCCGTCGGCCCCGGCGTCCCGGGCGACCGTAACATCCCGCACCATCGTCTCGTACTCTTCGGGCGAGTACCGGAAGTCGCCGCCTCGCGGGCGGATCAGCACGAACAGGCCGACGCCGAGCCGTTCCCGGGCCAGGGCGATGGTGCCGAGCGACGGGGTGGTGCCCCCCTCACTCAGGGCGGCGCAGAGCTCCACCCGCCGCGCCCCGCCCGCCTGCGCCTGGGTGGCGGACTCGACCGAATCGACGCAGGCTTCGATCAGCGTGTCCAACATGGGTTGGGATGAAACACACGGAAGGGGACCATCGCAAGAGCGGATTTTCTGACACCTGACACCTGACACCTGACACCCGATACCCAGACCGAGGACTCCGTGCGCAATCCCGTGATGTCGATGCTCGCCATCGTTTTGATCACTCCGACGCTCGCCGCCCAGCGGCCCACCGGCATCATCGGCCAGTACGTGCCGCCGCGCGTCTGGAAGCAGGAGGCGCGGCGCTTCGATCTGCTCCACCAGAAGATCGAGATGCGCTTCGACGTGCCGCACCGCGAGCTGTTCGCCACCGTGACGACGCGCCTCGTCGTCACGCTCGCGCCGACCGATACGATCCTCCTGAACGCCGAAGATCTCACCATCGACCGGGCCGCGGACGATCACGGACGGTCCCTGCGATTCACCCAGGATACGGCGCACGTGACGGTGAAGCTCGCGCACCGCGCCGCCATCGGCGACACGGTCGAGTTCAGTCTGACGTATCACGCCATCCCCCAGCGGGGTCTCTATATCGTGCCCCGGCGCCACATCGTGTGGAGCCAGGGCGAGGCGACGGAGACCCGGGCCTGGGTGCCCACCTACGACGCGCCGAACGACAAGACCACCTGGGAGTTTCTGGTCACGGCGGACTCCGGAATGAAAGTCCTGTCGAACGGCCGCCTGGTGGCCGTGACGCCCACCGACGGGGGCAAGGAGAACGTCTGGCATTGGTCCCAGGACAAGCCGGCGTCGACCTATCTGTACTCGGTGGTCGTCGGGCCGTTCACGGTGTTGAAGGACCAGTGGCGGGGCATTCCGGTCGAGTACTGGACCTACGCCGATACCGTCAACGCCGCCTGGCGCTCCTTCGGCGAAACGCCGTCGATGATCGAGCTGTACTCGGAGCTCCTCGGCGTGAACTTCGCGTGGGACAAGTACGACCAGTCCATCATTCCGGATTTCACGTACGGCGGAATGGAGAACGTCTCGGCCACGACGCAGACCGACCTGGCCCTGCATCCGGTCTCCGAGGAGCCCGAGAACTCGAGCCGGAGTCTCGACGCCCACGAGCTGGCGCACCAATGGTTCGGGGACCTGACCACGACCGCGGACTGGGCCGACATCTGGCTCAACGAAGGCCTCACGACCTATATGGAGTCCGTTCAGGAGGAGAAGACCCGCGGGTGGGACGCCGCCGAGCTCAACTGGTATCAGCAGCAGCAGCAGGCGATGGGGGCCGACCGGAACGAGGTCCGGTCGCTCGTGTGGGGACAGTACCAGGGCACGGACCCGATCGCGCTCTTCTTCTCCGGGCATGTCTATCCCAAAGGCGCCCAGCTCGCCCACCAGCTGCGCCGGCTCCTCGGCGATTCGCTTTTCTGGGCCGGGATGCACCGGTTCCTCGTGGACAACGCCTACAAGCCCGTGACCACGGCGGATTACGCGGTCGCGATGGAGAAGACCTGCAACTGCGACCTCGACTGGTTCTTCGATCAGTGGGCCTACGGCATCGGCTATCCGAAGGTCGAGTTCCGCCGCCATTGGGCCGCGGATCTCAAGACCCTGCACCTGATCGTGACGCAGACCCAGCCCATCGACTCCCTGCATCCCGTGTTCCAGTTCCCGGCCACGATCCGCGTCATCACCCGGGACTCCGTGATCCGGCAGCAGATCTTCGTGCACCATCAGACCGACACCTTCGCCATCGCGCTGCCCGCCGAGCCCCTCTCCTTCCGGTTCGACGAAGGGGGATGGCTCCTGGGCACGGTCAAGGGTGATCTCTCGGTGCCCGAGCTGGCCGACGAGGCGAAGCACGATCTCGACATCCGCGGCCGGCGGTGGGCGCTCGGCCAGCTCGACGGGAACCCCGATCCGGTCGCGGTCGAGACCCGGCGCTTCGTGGCCTTGAACGACCACACCGAGTGGCTGCGCGAGGTGGCGACGCGGATGATGGCCCGCGACTCGAATCCGGACTCGAAGGGCGTCGTGACGGCCGCGCTGCGGGACCCCGAGCCCCAGGTGCGGATGCAGGCGCTCCAGACGCTCACCAGCCTCGACTCCGCGGCCGGCCTGGCCGCGGCGACGCCGCTCTACCAGACCGACCCCAACGACGACGTGCGGAGCGTCGCGCTCGCCGTGATCGCCGCGGCCCGGGGCCCGGACGCCCTGGCCCTGCTCGTGGCCGCGGCGGGCCCCGACCGGACGGCGAACATGCGGTTCACCGCCATGCAGTTCCTCGGGCATCTGCGGGACCCCCGCGCGGAGGACGCGCTCGAGCGCAACACGGCGACGGTCGAAGACCGGAACATCCGGCAGGTGGCGCTGAACGCGCTGGCGGAGACCGGCGACAGCGCCCGCGCCGCAACGGTGGCACTCGGCCTCATCGGCGACTACGATCCGCTCTTCGCGGTCTCGGCGGTACGGGTGGCGGGGCGGATGGGCGGCGAGGCCGTGAAGGCGAAGCTCCGGGAGGCACTGAAGAAGGAAACGCGGGTGTTCGTGCGGGTGGCGATGCAGAACGCGCTGAACCCGCCGCCGGCGGGGCACTGACCCTGGGCGTCTCGGCGTCTGAGCGCCTAGGACCCGTACACGACTCCCCGCCGTTCGCGTCCCAGCGCCGCGACCAGCGCGCAGACGACGAAGGCGGAGGCGGCGGCGAGTGACATCGCGGCGGGGTACCCCAGGTGCCCCGCCGTCGCGTTTTCCGCGAGCGGCAGGAGCCCCGCGATGAGGGCGCCGCACTGATAGGCGAATCCGGGCAGCGCACCCCGCACCTGGTCGGGGGCCAGCTCGGTGATGTGGGCGGGGATCACGCCCCAGGCGCCCTGCACGAAGAACTGCATCAGGAACGCGCCGGCCGACAGGAGAGCCAGCGAGGGCGCGTACGCCCAGAGGGGCACCACCAGCACGGCCGCCAGGAGCGCCACGATGATCGTTCGCCGGCGTCCGAACCGTTGCGACCAGTGCCCGAAGACCACTCCGCCGATCAGGGCGCCGACCATCGAAAAGGCGGTCAGAGCCGACCGCGTGCCCGGGCCGAAGTTCCAGGCGCGCTGGAGAAAGGTCGGGTAGAGATCCTGGGTGCCGTGGGACGCCATGTTCATCAGCGCCATCAGCAGTGTCAGGTAGCAGAAGAGGGGAAACTGCGCCCAGAGAGTCCGCCCCAGTCCGGTCCAGGTCCGCTCGCGGGTCTTGAGCCAGACTTCGGACTCGGTCACCCGGGCGCGGACGAAGATGGCCAGGAGGGCGGGGAGACCGCCGATGAAGAACAGCGGGCGCCAGCCCCAATGGGGGAATACGAACCAGTAGGCGCCCGCCGCCAGCAGATACCCGACGGCATACCCCTGCTGCAGAAGGCCGGAAAAGAACCCGCGGCGCTCCGCCGGAACCTTCTCCATCACGAGCGAGGCTCCGACCCCCCATTCGCCTCCCATGCCGATGCCGAAGAGCGCGCGCAAGACCAGAAAGGCGCCGTAGCTCCTGGACAGGCCGGTGAGGACTTCGATGAGGGCGTAGAACACCAGGTTGATCATCAGCGGGAGCCGGCGCCCGAATCGATCGGACAGCAGTCCGAAGATCAGGGCGCCGACGGGCCGGAAGGCGAGGGTGAGCGTGAGCGACAGGGTGATGGCGGCGTCCGACTTGTGGAACTCCCGGGCGATGGCGGTGAGCGTCATCACCACGAGGAAGAAATCGAAGGCGTCGAGGGTCCAGCCGAGGAAGCCGGCAAGCAGGGCGGCCCGGCGGTCCCGGGCGCCCGCAGGTGAGGAATTCACGGGAGAAAGATGAAGCTCGCGCGGTGCCCCGTGCAACGTCGTTCGGGGTATCGTTGTGACGAGCGCCCACCCTCTCTAGAATTGAGCCGTGACCCCGCATTCCTCCACGCAGATGTTCCTGGACCCTACCGGCCGCCGGCGGCGCCGGTTGCGCCTGGGCGCCGGGGTCCTGGGGATCGTCACCGTCGCGGCGGCGGTCTTCGTCTTCTCCGGTCTGATCATTCCGCCTCTGCTGCCCGACCTTCCGCTCCGCCAGACCGCCGCCGATTCACTGGGACGGGTTCCGCGCTCGGTGCGGCCCCAGATCCGGCAGAACATCTCGGTGCGCGCGGAGCGGGAGCGGGTCGCGGCGCGGGAGCGGCTGTTCGAACAGCTCCGCCTGCACCCGGCACCGCCCGCGGAGCGCCTGGAGGAGATGGGGGCGCGGCGGCCGTCGCGGGGGGCGGTCCGGCGGCCGCCTCCGTCGGATCCCATCATCGCGGGCTTCTACGTCAACTGGGACGACAACTCGCTCGCCTCCCTGCGGATGAACCGCGACAACCTGGACTGGGTGGTGGCCGAGTGGGGCTTGGTGCGCCAGCGGAGCCGGGACTCGCTGCCGCTCGTGATCCAGGTCAAGGATTCCGTGCTGTACTACGCCGGGATCGCCCGAAGCCCGAGCCCCGCGGTCCTGCTGATGCTCACCAACGCGACCGGCGACGGGTTCGACCCCGACGCCGTGGCCCGGCTGATCGGCCGGCGGTCGTTCCGGCGCCGGGCCATCAAGATGATCGCCGACACGGTCACCGCCCGGGATCTGGCCGGCGTGACGATCGACTTCGAGGAGCTCCCGTCGTCGCTGCACCCGATGCTCCTGTCGTTCCTCCGCGACCTGCGGCGCGCGCTCGGCCCCGGGCGCTACCTCACCCAGGCCGTTCCCGGTGACGACCCCGCCTGGCCGCTCGAGGCCTACGCGAAGGTGGACGACAAGCTGTTCCTGATGGACTATGACGAGCACGATCCGTCGGACGATCCGGGCCCGGTGGCGAGCCAGCACTGGTTCGAGCTGAACCTGGAGCGCGCCCTCCGCCGGGTTCCCGCGCATCAGATCATCGTGGGCATCGGACAGTACGGGTACCAGTGGAGCGACACCAGCGAGAGCGCGGTGGAGCTGACCTTCCAGGATGCGATGCAGCTCGCGCGGGACCACGGGCTCCAGCCCAGGATGGACCGGGACGCCCTGAATCCGACCTTCAGCTGGGACGACCCGGACTCGATCAGCAACATCGTGTGGTACCTGGATGCGCCCACGGCCTGGAACGAGATGCGGTTCGCCCTGCGGCACGGCGTGGCCGGGGTGGGCATCTGGCGCCTGGGTGCCGAAGACCCGTCCTTGTGGAACGTCGTGGGCCGCGAGGGCCTCGCCGCCGATCCGGCACCGATGGACTCGATGCGGATCGGCTATGACGTGAACTTCATCGGCACGGGCGAGATTCTGCGGATGGTGGCCGAGCCGACGCTGGGCGAGCGGACGATGACGATCGACAGCGCCACCGGCAACGTGATCGACGAGACCGTCACCCGCACGCCGTCGACCTGGGTGATCCGGCGCTACGGCCGCCGGAAGCGCGCCGTGGCGCTCACCTTCGACGACGGGCCGGACGGCCGGTGGACGCCGATGATCCTGGACACGCTCGCGTCCCGGGGCGTGACCGGGACCTTCTTCGTGATCGGCGAGAACGCCGAAGTGCATCCGGATCTGCTGCGGCGCGAGCTCGCCGAAGGGAACGAGATCGGGAACCACACCTACAGCCACCCCAACCTGGCGCTGGTGGGCCGGCGCCTGACGCGCCTCGAGCTGTCGGCCACGGAGCGGCTCATCGAGGCCTTCACCAACCGCCGCACGGCGCTCTGGCGCCCGCCCTACTTCGGGGACGCCGAGCCGACCACGAACGACGAGCTCATCCCGGTCTCGATCGGGCAGGGGCTGGGATACATCACCGTGGGGCTCCACATCGATCCGGGTGACTGGCAGACGCCGGGGACCCAGCAGATCATCACGCGCACCCTGGAGCAGCTGGACCGCGGGAACATCATTCTCCTTCACGACGGCGGCGGGGATCGGAGCGAGACCGTCGCCGCCCTGGGGCCGTTGATCGACTCGATCCGCGCGCGCGGGTACGCCTTCACGACGGTGACCGCGCTGGCCGGCGTATCGCCCACCGTGGCGATGGCGCCGCTTCCCACCGGATCCACGCTCCGCCATTTCGTCGAGCTGACGTCGTATACGGTGCTGGGCTGGATCGAGCTCGCGATGCGCGCCGTGTTCCTGGTCGCGATGTTCCTCGGCGTCGGGCGCCTGGCCGTGATCCTGGCGCTCGCGGCGCGGCAGCGGTACGCCCGCCGGCACCGGGCGCCCGCGATGCCGGTCCCGTATCATCCGACGGTGTCGGTGATCATTCCGGCGTACAACGAGGATCGGGTGGTGTGCCGGACCGTACGGACGGTGCTGGACCAGGGCTACCCGGGGCTCGACGTGATCGTCGTGGACGACGGCTCGCCGGACCGGACGTCGGACGTGGTCCGCGAGCAGTTCGGGGACGACCCCCGGGTCCGGCTCTTCCGGAAGGCCAACGGGGGGAAGGCCAGCGCGCTGAACTTCGGCGTGGAGCGGGCGACCGGGGAGATCGTGGTGGCGCTGGACGCCGACACGCTCTTCCCGGCGGGCGCCATCGCCGCCTTGGTCCAGCCGCTCGCGGATCCGAAGGTGGGGGCCGTGGCGGGGAACGCGAAGGTCGGCAACCGGATCAACCTGGTGACGCGCTGGCAGGCCGTGGAGTACGTGACGAGCCAGAACATCGACCGGCGGGCGTTCTCGCTGCTCAACTGCATCACCGTGGTCCCCGGCGCGATCGGCGCGTGGCGGAAGTCGCTCATCCTCGAGTCGGGGGGGTTCTCGAGCGAGACCCTGGCCGAGGACCAGGACCTGACGATGACGATCCTCGAGCACGGCTGGCGCATCGCGTACGCCGATCAGGCCACGGCCTACACCGAGGCCCCGGACACCCTGGGCGGCCTCGCGAAGCAGCGCTTCCGGTGGAGCTTCGGGACGCTGCAGTGCGCCTGGAAGCACAAGTACGCGTTGTTCCGCGCGCGCTACGGGATGTTCGGATTCGTGGGGCTGCCGAACATCTTCATTTTTCAGCTGATTTTTCCGTTCATCTCGCCGGTGGCGGACCTGATGTTCCTGTATTCCCTGGGCATCGTCTACCGCAACGAGGTCCAGCACGGACCGGAGTACGCCCTGCAGACCCTCGAGCAGGTGGTCTTCTTCTACTCGATCTTCCTCGCGGTGGACTGGCTCGCGGCGGTGGTGGCGCTCCTGATGGAACCGGACGAGGACCGGTCGCTGTCGTGGCTGATTCTCATCCAGCGCTTCGCCTACCGGCAGGTGATGTACTGGGTGGTGGTGAAGTCGTTCCTCGCGGCGATCCAGGGGACCGCGCGGGGCTGGGGCAAACAGGAGCGGAAGGGGACGGTCGCCCTGAACTCGGGCTGACCGCTCAGGCGGTGGCGGGAACCGTCTCGGGTGCGCGCCCGAACTGTTTCAGCGTCTCGTAGTGCGAGCGGATGGCCGCGAAGAGCGTCGGGTTGCTGTTGTAGACCACACCGTACTTCGCCGCGACCTCGCGGACGATGGGATTGAGCGCGGGATAGTGGACGCTGCAGATCTTGGGAAACAGGTGGTGCTCCACCTGGAAGTTCAGGCCCCCGACGTACCACGACAGCAGGCGGTTGTGGGTGGCGAAGTCCGCCGTCGTCATCATCTGATGCACCGGCCAGCAGCTGCCCATGGCCCCGTTGCAGTCGCAGACCGGATGCTCCGGGCCCTCCACCACGTGCGCGAGCTGAAACACCACGCCGAGAATCAGCCCCGCCGTCAAATGCATCGCCAGGAACCCGATCGCGAACTGCCACCAGGTCACGTGCAGGACCAGGAGCGGGATCACGATGATGTACGTGTAGTAGACGGCCTTCGTGATCGCCAGGGAGACGACCTCCCCCGTCGGGTGCTTCTTGTTGGCGTACGGACCCAGATCCTTCTTCAGGAAGTACTTGTAGTCCTTCGCGAACACCCAGAAGAGCGTCGAAAAGCTGTAGAGCGCGAACGCCAGGAAGTGCTGGACGCGGTGAATGGGATGCCATTCGGACCGCGGGGACAGGCGGATCAGCGGCGAGACCTCGAGGTCTTCGTCCACGCCCTGGATGTTGGTGTACGTATGGTGGATCACGTTGTGGGTGATCTTCCACATGTATCCGTTGGCACCCAGCAGGTCGAAGGTGTAGCCGATGACGCGGTTGACGCGCGGGTCGTCGGAGTACGCGCCGTGCAGGGCGTCGTGGGACACGGCGAATCCGATGCCCGCCATGGCCACGCCCATCACCAGCGCCACGCCGAGCATCTCCCAGGGCGTGAGCCAGTTGGTGAGCAGGAGGGCGTAGCCGCCGAAGTAGGTGCTCAGGAGGAGCACCGATTTGGCCACCATGGACGCGTCCGCCTTGGAGGAGAGGTGGCGGGACGCGAAATACGCGTCCACCCGCTCCTTGAGCTCGTCCATGAATGCCGTCGACTGACGGCTCGCGAATTTTACCTGGGTGGCCAGCATGGTTTCACTCCGTAATCCCTGCTTCAAGATGGTGCCTGGGACGGGTCGGCGAAAGAGGCGCGATCTTCACGTTTGCGCGACGGGATGAAGACGCCCGCCAGCACCAGCGCGGGGCCGAGCCAGGTGAGCGGCGCCCCCCGCCCGATCAGCACGTACGCGAACCAGTGGAGCCACTCGAAGAAGGCGAGCCCCGAGCGGCGGGTCCTTCCGCGGTTCGCCGGATCCCCCCGCCCGCGGGCCGGTTGGCGATCCGCGAGCGATTCACCGGTCACGGCGACCAACCAGACCGCGACCCCGGCGGCGCACCAGCGGTCGATTCCCGATCCGCGCATCGCGGCCAGGAGCGGGACCGAGAACAGCGTCGCCGCCAGCGCCCGTCCTTGGTAGGCCAGCAGCAACGGGAACGGCGCCCGGGGCGGCCCGTCCTCGGAGGCTCCTCGGACCCGCTCGTGATAGAGACGAAACGCGAGGCGCATCGCCCAGAGCCCGCCCAGGAGACAGACGAGGGACCGGCGGGCCGGGTAGCTGGGATACGTGGCGGCGTAGCCCACCACCAGCAGGTCGAGTCCCGCGGGCCAGGCGAGGTCCAGGCTCGCGGCGTCCCGGGTGCGGCGCTGCACCGCCCAGAGTACGAGGAAGCCGACCGCCAGGAACGCCCAGCCCCACAGCAGATAGGGAAGCATCGCGGCCTAATCTAACCTCCGTCCGCGCCGGCCCGGTCGAGCTCCGCGTAGGCGGGAAGGGTGAGGAATTCCGTGAACTCCGGCCCCAGCACCAGGCCGTCGAGCAGGCGCACCGCCGCCTCGAGATGCGGCAGGCCGGCGATCCTGATCGTCTCCTCGCCGCGGACCGCCAGGTACAGATCGCGGCTCATCACCCGTCCGTCCGTGAGGCGTGTGCCGTGGCGGATCCACTGCCAGAGCTGGGCCCGGGAGATCTCGGCCGTCGCGGCGTCCTCCATGAGACTGTTGATCGCGGCGGCGCCGACGCCGGCGAGCCAGCTCGCGAGGTACTGCAGCGCCACGCTCACGTTGGTCCGCACGCCGGCCTCGGTGACCGTACCGCCGGGAACGGCGAGGGACACGAGCTGAGCGGGGGTGGTGTGGACGTCGTCCCGCAGGCGGTCTTTCTGGTTCGGCCGGTCGCCGAGCACGCGGTCGAAGGACGCCTGGGCGACGGAGACCAGGTCGGGATGGGCGACCCAGGTCCCGTCGAAGCCGTCACCCGCCTCGCGGTCCTTGTCCTCCGTCACCTTGGCGATCGCGCGCGCGTTGACCTCGGCGTCCCTGCGGCTGGGGATGAAGGCGGCCATTCCGCCGATGGCGTGGGCGCCCCGCCGGTGGCAGGTCGCGACCAACAGCTCGCTGTAGGCGCGCATGAAGGGGACGGTCATCGTCACCTGGGCGCGATCGGGCAGGACCATCCCGGCGCGATTCCGGAATTTCTTGATGATGCTGAACATGTAGTCCCACCGGCCGGCGTTCAGCGCGGCGCCGTGGTCCCGCAGCTCGAACAGGATTTCGTCCATCTCGAACGCCCCCAGGATGGTCTCGACGAGCACCGTGCAACGGATGGTGCCGGCGGGGATTCCGAGCGTCCGTTCGGCCAGGTCGAAGACGTCGTTCCAGAGCCGTGCCTCGAGATGGGATTCCATCTTGGGGAGGTAGAAATACGGGCCCGAGCCGGCCTCCAGCAGCGCGCGGGCGTTGTGAAAGAAGTAGAGACCGAAGTCGAATAGAGACGCCGATACGGACCGGCCCCCGAGCGTGGCGTGGCGCTCGTCCAGGTGCCAGCCGCGGGGGCGTACCACCAGCGTCGCGATCCGGTCCGCCAGCCGGTACGCCTTGCCTTCGGGAGTCGTGAACGTCAGCGTGCGCCGGACGGCGTCCTGCAGGTTGGCCTGGCCCTGCACCACGTTCTCCCACGTGGGTGACAGCGCGTCCTCGAAATCCGCCATGAACACCCGCGCGCCGGAGTTCAGGGCGTTGATCATCATCTTGCGTTCCACGGGACCCGTGATTTCGACCCGACGATCCTCGAGGTCCTTGGGCGCGGGGGCGACGCGCCAGGGGTCGCGACGCACCGCCGCCGTCTCGGGGAGAAAATCGGGAAGGAGGCCGGCGTCGAAGTCGCTTTGGCGCAGGCGCCGCCGCTCGAGCAGGGTCCGGCGGGTCGGCTCGAAACGCTCGGCGAGCCGGGCCACGAACGCGAGTGCGTCGGTGGTGAGCACGCGGCCGGCGTCGGGGGTTCGGGCGGCGGCCACTTCGAGCGCTGCCGCGGTCGGGCGGGTCACCTATCCACCAACCCGGTCGGCCAGGTGACGCGCGGTCAGCTCCGCGTCCATGCCGATGTTGAAGAGCCCGCCGCCCGAGTCGTAGTTCTGCCCCACGAAGTAGAGATCGGGCTGGTCCGCGCTGGTCACGCGGTCGGTCCGGCTGGCGAACCCCTTCGCATCGGTTCGGATGGAGTCCCCGAGGGGGCCGAGGGCGGCGTGAAACCCGGTGGCGAGGATCGCGCTGTCGAAGGCCTCTTCGCGGCCATCGGTGAAGCGGACGCCGGCGGCGGTGAACGACTCGACCCCGGGACGTACCTCCACGGCGCCCGACCTGATGGCGTCCACCAGATGGAAGCCGATCACCGGCACGGCGTCCAGGGGAAAGACGGGCGAGGGCGGCAGCACCGGAGGCCCGCGCCGGATGACCGTCAGGCTCCGGATGAGCGCGACCACCACGTGCTGGGCGGGGCGGGGAAGCTTGCGGACGTAGTGGGCCAGATACTGGATGGGGATTCCGAGGAGTTCGCGGGGGACGACGTTGGCCCCCGACCGGACGGCGACGGTCACCGCGATCCCGTTCTGCGCCAGCTCGGCGCCGATCTCGCCGCCCGAGTTACCCACACCGACCACGAGCACGTGCTGTCCCCGGAAGGGGTCGGGACGGCGGTACGCGATGCTGTGGATCACGCGCCCGGTGAACCGCTCCCGCCCCGGGATGATGGGCGCCACGGGATTCGAGATGATTCCCGTCGCCACCACGACGGCGCGTGCGGTGATCGGGCCCGCCGTGGTCCGCGCGGACCAGCCCTCGGCCCACCGTTCCAGGCGCTCGACGGTGACGCCCGTTTCCACCGGCAAGGCGAAGGTTTCCTGGTAGCGGCGGAGATAAGCGAGAAAGTCACCGCGGCTGACGAACGTTGGATAATCCCGGGGAAACGGGAGTCCGGGCAGATGGGACATGCGTTTGCCGGTGTGGAGCACCAACGAATCGTAGAGATTCGCCCAGGCATGTCCCACCGTGCCCCCGCGTTCCAGAACGCGGTGCGCGATGTTCCGCCGGGACAGCTGCCGGGAAGTCGCGAGTCCCGCCGGACCCGCACCGACGACCAGGACGTCAGTATCCACGCCGACTAAGCTACATTCCGGAAATTCTATGGCGAACCTCGTCCTGAGTGCGGTGGCCGTGGGACTGCGAACGGCGCAGGTGGTGTCTCCCGATCTCGCCGGCCGCTGGGCCGAGCGGCTGTTCTTCACGCCGCCGCACCGGCCGCTGACCGCGGCGGAGGAGGCGTTGCTGGGCCGCGCGCGGGCGTTTCGGGTCGAGGTCGAGGGGCGCCCCGTTTGCGCGTGGCAGTGGGGGAGCGGCCCGGTGGTACTGCTGGTGCACGGGTGGGGAGGCGCGGGGGGACGGTTCTCCGCCTTCGTGGAGCCGATCGTCGCCGCCGGCTTCAGCGCGGTGACGTACGACGGCCCCGGGCACGGGCTCACGGGCAAGGGTCGCTCGTCCGCGCCGGAGCTGGCGCGCGCGCTGGCCGCCGTGGTGAGGGCGGTGGGATCGCCGTACGGCGTCGTGGCCCACTCCCTCGGCGGCGCGGTCACCGGGCTGGCGCTGGCGGACGGTCTCGCGCCCCGCCGCGTGGTGCTGCTCTGCCCCGTGGCCGATCCGGCCGCGTTCGTGGACCGGTTCGCCGAGCAGTTGAAACTCTCCCCGCGGACGATGGCCGCGCTCCGGGCCCGGAGCGAGCGCCGCATCCGGTTCGACTGGAACCACCTGCCGGTGGTCCCGATCGCGGCGCGGGCGACGATGCCCGCGCTCGTCGTGCACGACCGCGGGGACGAGACCGTGTCGGTGCAGGAAGGCCAGGCGATCGCGGCGGCCTGGCCCGGGGCCGAGCTGGTACTCACCGACGGCCTGGGACATCGCGGCGTGCTGCGGGCCCCCGCGATCGTCCAGCGCGCCGTCTCGTTCGTGACCACCCGATAGGGGCTTTGCCGTGACCGACTCCGACGTCCTCGATGCGGCGGTGCGCGCCGCGCGCGCCTATCTCGCGGGGCTCCCGACCCGCCCCGTGGGGCCCCGCGCGACCCTCTCCGAGCTGCGCGCCGCGCTGGGCGGACCGCTCCCCGACGACGGCGAGGACGCCGCCCGGGTGGTCGCCGAGCTGGCCCGGAACGCCGACGGCGGCATCGTCGCCTCGGCGGGGCCCCGGTACTTCGGCTTCGTCATCGGCGGCTCGCTCCCCGCCGCGCTCGGCGCCGATTGGCTGGCGTCCGCGTGGGACCAGAACGCGGGCATCTACGCGACCTCGCCCGCGGCCGCCGTCGTCGAGGAAGTGGCGGCCGGCTGGCTGCTCGACCTCTTCGGGCTCCCCGCGTCCGCCAGCGTCGGCTTCGTGACCGGCGGGCAGATGGCCAACACCACCTGTCTGGCCGCGGCCCGGCACGCCGTCCTGCGCCGTGTGGGCTGGGACGTCGAGCAGCGCGGATTGTACGGTGCGCCCGAGATCCAGGTGATCGTGGGCGCGGAGGCGCACGTCACGATCTTCGGCGGCCTCCGCCTGCTCGGTCTCGGCGCGTCCCGGGTCCGCACCGTCGCGGCGGACCGCCAGGGACGCATGCGTCCCGATCAGCTGCGGGAGGCGCTGGCGGCGACGACCGGCCCGACGATCGTCTGCGCCCAGGTCGGCAACGTGAACACCGGCGCGTGCGATCCGACGGAGGAGATCACCGCCTTGACCCGCGAGCACGGCGCCTGGCTGCACGTGGACGGCGCCTTCGGGCTGTGGGCGGCGGCGAGTCCGGCGTACCGGCCGCTGGTCGCCGGGATGGCGCGCGCCGATTCGTGGTCCACCGACGCCCACAAGTGGCTCAACGTCCCGTACGACTGCGGCATCGCCGTCGTGGCCGACTCGAGCGCGCATCGCGCTGCCCTCACCGCCACGGCGGCCTACCTCGAGAAGGCCGCCGACGAACGGCGGGACCCCGAGGATTGGACGCCCGAGTTCTCCCGGCGGGGGCGCGGCTTCCCCGTCTACGCGGCGCTCCGCTCACTGGGGCGGCGGGGAGTGGCCGAGCTGGTCGAGCGCGACTGCCGTCACGCGCGGGACCTGGCGGAGCGGCTGCGGAAGGCGCCCGGGGTCGAAATCCTCAACGATGTGGTGCTGAATCAGGTCCTGGCGCGTTTCACGCCCCCGGGCGGGGGCGACGCGGATGCCTTCACGCGCCAGGTGGTGGAGCGGGTGCAGCGGGACGGAACCTGCTGGCTGTCGGGGACGACCTGGCAGGGCAAGGGAGCGATGCGGATTTCGGTGTCGGGCTGGAGCACCACGGCGGAGGACATCGCCCGGTCGGCGGACGCCATTCTCAGAGCGAGCCGAAGTCCGTCCTGATTCCCTCGGCCACGCGGTCGGCCAGGGCCATGATGGTGAGATAGGGGTTGATCTCGAGCGAGTCGGGGAAGAGACTCGCGTCGGCGACGCGGAGCCAGGGGAGACCGTGCACGCGGCCCCGGGAGTCGGTCACCGAGTCGGCGGAGGTGCTTCCCATTCCGCAGCCCCCCATCAGATGCGCGGCCGACACGGAGATCGTCCCCGGTTTCCCATGGCCCGCGGTGATCCGCGCGTCGACGCTCCCGGCGTCGTCCCGGCCGATGACGGGCGGGTCGGCGAACGGCGTGAAGACCCGGGCGGCCCCGGCCCCGAAGAAGATGCGCGCCGAGGCACGGGCGCCTGCGACGAGCCCGGCGATGGTGCGGGGCGCGAAGCGATAGTGGACGACGGCCGAGCCGGCGGCGTCCAGGGCGACCCGGTTGCCGTCTTCCGCGCGGTCGCAGGCCAGCACCAGGATCATCTGGAGGCACTGGAAGGCCCGCATCGCGGCGCTGTGGTCCGGACCGAATCCCGTCAGCGCCTTCGCCGTCACGAAGGGGAAGTACATGCACGTTTCCAGCACGAAGCCGAGCGATTCGGCGCGGTCCACGAAGTAGCTCTTGGGGTGGCCGACGTCGTTCGTGATCGGCCGCCCGTGCTCGGCCACGAGGATGAGGGCCGGGTGGCAGGTGAACCCCCGTCCGAGTGCGGGGAGTCCTGACGCCACGGGCGAGCGGAGCAGGAGGGCGGGGGAGCCGATGGCGCCGCCACAGGTCACGACCACGCGGGCGTCGATGCGGTAGTCGCCGGGCGCCCATTCCGACACGGCGCCGGCCGAGCCCGCGGCCTTTTCCCGGACCGTCACCTCGAGGCTTCGGTCGGGGAGGATCCGCCGCACCTGGGCGCGGGTGACCACTTCGACGCCGCGGCGCTCCGCATCGGGAAGCTGGACCCGGTTGGTGCCCTGCTTGGCCCCGTTCGGGCAGCCGAGATTGCACAGAGACGAGCCCCGGCAGCCTTTGACGTTGACCGGGAACTGTTCGACCGCGTAGCCCGCCCGCCTCCCGCCTTCCACGAAGAGCCGGTTGTTCTCGTTGATCTCCTCCGGAGGGAGGAGGTGGACGTTGTTGGCGCCGGCGTATCGCCGGGAGCGCTCGGCGAGGTCGCCGTGGGCCAGGCCGGGAACATTCCAGTGGCGGATCACCCGCTCGGGCGCGACCAGCGACGTTCCGGTGTACACCACCGTGGATCCGCCGTAGGTCTCGGCGAACGCGAGCGTCATCGTCCCGTCGGCCGTGAGGAAGCCGCCGCCGTCCCGGTAGAGCCGGTTCGCCATCTCGAGCTCCCGGCCGGTGAACTCGGCGTCGCCCAGCCGCGGACCCTGCTCGAGCACGAGCACCGACCGGCCCGCCTCGGCCAGCGGGGCGAGGGCTTGCGCGACGGTGCCGCCTCCCGCGCCCGAGCCGACGATCACCACGTCGTAGGACTTCTCGGTCACCGTCGGACGCTCCAGCCTCGTGGATCGGCGCGGTAGCCGATGGCGCCGATGACGTCGGCCTGCGTGTAGTAGCCCATCAGGATGAGCGTGCGGAGTCCCCAGAACCCGCGGCGGATGAGGAGGAGGGGTGAGCTCTGGAGTGAAGCCAGGAACCGTTCGCGGCGACGGGGGTCGAGCCTCGTGAACGGGCGGCCGTAGCGAAACAGAGGGAGCCATTCGATGGCGCGAAGGAAGAGCCGGACTTGCCGCTGGACGTTCGGGGGACGCGCCGCGATGGCGGCGGCGACGGTGCGCTCGAGCGCGCTCCAGCCGGCGGAGTTGAGCCCCGCCGTTTCGGGGACGACGCTGGCCGCCACTGCCTGGAGGATTCGAGTGGTCTTCGAGTCGGGCCGTGCCACCGCGAGAATGTGCCCGTGCGGAACGGCCCTGGCAACTCAGTCCGCGGTCCGCTCCCCTTCGAGCAGGCGACGTTTTCTTTCCACGCCCCAGCGATAACCGCCCTCGGTCCCGTCCTTGCTCACCACGCGATGGCAGGGCACGACGATCGCCACCGGGTTGGTCGCGCAGGCGCGCGCCACCGCGCGCGTCGCCCGGGGATTGCCGACCATCCGGGCAATGTCCGAATACGACCGGGTCTCGCCGTAGGGGATCTTCTTGAGCAAGGCCCACACCCGCTGCTGGAAGGCCGTCGCGCGGACGTCCGTGGGGAGATCGAGGTGCGGTTCCTTCCCGTCCAGGTGCCCGAGGATCGCGGATGTCCACCGGACCAGCGCCCGGTTGTCCCGGGTGAGCGCGGCACGCGGATACTCGGCGCGGAGCTCGCCCTCCAGCGGCCCGGCCGAGGGTCCCAGCTTCACCTGGCAGATCCCGCGCGGCGTCGCGGCTACGAGCAGCCGCCCCAGGGGAGAGGCCACGACGGCGAACCGGATCGTGAGCCCGGCGCCGCCGCGCTGATATGTCGCCGGCGTCATGCCCAGATCGCGGTGGGTGCGCTCGTAGATGCGGCTGGGAGACGAGAAGCCGGCCTCGTAGAGAGCGGGGCTCACGCGGGTTCTCCTCTTCAGGGCGGACTTGAACACGGCGAGCCGCTTGGCGTCGCGGTACCGCCGGGGCGTCAGGCCGAGCAGAGTTCGGAACGACTTGGCGAGCCGTGGCGCCGGCACACCGAGGCGACGCGCGAGCGCCGGGAGCGTCTCGGCCGCGTCCGGATGCTGATCGATTTCCCGGCAGGCACGGCGGACCAGATCCACGCGCCCGTCGGGCCCCCGGGCGTCGCGGGGCTTGCACCGGCGGCAGGCCCGAAACCCCGCGCGCTCGGCGGTTTCCGGGATGTCGTAGAAGGCCACCTGGTCGGCCCGCGGCCGGCGTGACGGGCACGAGGGCCGGCAGTAGATGCCGGTCGATCTGACCGCGTAGACGAAGGCGCCGTCGTAGCGAGCATCCCGGGCGAGGACGGCCCGCCAGGGGTCGAACGATGGCGCGGAGGAGAGCGGGAGTGCCATGGGGCCAAGGTAGCCGGAGGCCGGTCGCGTCACTATCCGGTTTTGCCCGCCAATCCTTGCTGGCGCCTGTACCGGGGCGTACAATCAGGCGTCCGGTTGGTGGAGGAGGGATCTCTCGTGCGCCTGTTCCGTCTGATCGGACCACTCGTGGCCCTGACCGCGTGCACGGACCTGACCACCCCCGCCAGGCCCTCGGCTCCCCTGCCTCCGTATCGCCTCACGGCCAGCGAGGTCTGGAGTGGCGCCGAGGTCCGGATCATTTCGCACGCGCCGCTCCCCGACACGCTTCCCACGGTAGTCCTCGGCGCCGCCGCCGTCGCGGTGGTGCGGCTCGACGACACCACGATGCTCCTCGACGCTCCCCGCGCGGTGGGGGCCGTCCCGGTCCAGGTGATCGCCCTCGAGGGGAGTGACGCCGTCGGCACCTTGAACGTGCACGGTTTCGACCAGATCGGGACGCTCTTCGGTGTCTGGGGCGTGCTGACGCAGCTGCCGGCGGTGCCCGCCAGCGTGATCGGCAACGGCATCACGGGTATGGCCGGGGTCAACCTGCTGACCGGCACCGTCACCCCCTATCCCGATTCGATGCACTCTTCCGACTGCGACTGGGGGCCGGGCCTGACGCCGGAGCCCGGGCGATTCATCCTGGAGGCGCCGCAGGCGGGGTGTGCCAACGCCAGCTGGCAGGTCGCGCCGTTTCTGGAGCGCTTCGAAAGCGCGCCCGCCTTTCCCTCCGTCGGGGGCGCGACCCACCGGGTGATCGCCCAGCTGGGGCCGGGGCGCTGGCTGGTGAGCGAGCAGAACGATTTCACGCTCTGGGCGTGCGCCGACGTCTGTACCAACACCTCCGCCGGTATCCCGCCCGACGTGCCCGGGCAGGTCGACGGAATCCACCTGGCTCCCAGCCTTGGAGACCGGGCCGCGGTCGACGCCCGCTCCGTCGCCGGCGCGACCGGCGTCCCCGTGATCAACACGGCCACCGCGACGGTCGCCTACTGGGAGCCCTCGCTGGCGTGGAGCGAGGGAGCGGCGTTTTCCTCCGGCGGAGACACGCTGTTCATCGCCGGTGGCGATTCCACCACCGGCGGACACAGCTGGATGTTCGTCCTGCGGGCGAGCGATGGGCTGGTGCTGGACAGCGTGCCCCTCGCGGTCCGGCCCGGCGACCTGGCGCTCGATCCGGGCGGCCGGTGGATCTACGTGTCGGGCCAATACGCGAGCTACCACGTCGGATACTGGGTCGTCGCGTCCGGTCTCGAGATCGTCGACCGGCCGACGCTGCGCCCCGTGTCGGTGATGCTGTCGGACAGCCTTCCGGCGCCCCTGTCCGGCGCGTCCGGGAGCAAATACCGCCTGGTGCTCGACCCCGCCGATCGTCGGGGGTACGTCCTGAGGACGGACCTGTATCAGGTCCCCGATGCCGCCAACTGGCCGTGGACCGCGACCACGTACCTGTTCGGATTCTCGACTCCGCCCTGACCGTCGCCGGGCACGGGCTGGGGGTCAGCCGATCTGGCGCCGCCCGGCGTACCACAGGGCGGCTCCGAGGGCGAGCAGGGCGGAGCAGAGGCCGACGCCCGCATCGAGCGGGGGGGCGGTGGGTCCGAGACGGAGGCGCATGCCGCGCCCGCGGGCCCAGTCGGCCGTCCAGTGGTCGAGCGTCTCACCGCTGGCCAGATAGACCGCGCTGTCCATCGGCGTGTCAGCCGTCCAGAACCGGGCGAACCGCTCGGGGCCCAGGGCTCGGGCCAGATCGGACAGGTAATACGTGCTCCCGAAGAGAGACTGGTTCTCCCACCACCGGAAGGTGCTCCAGGTAGCCGGTTGGCCGCCTTGAACTGCGGCGCCGTCATAGACCGCGGCGGCGCACCGACCGGGCCGCCCGGCATAACACCTCACCCCGTCCCACGGCAACTCGCTGTAGAGATATCCCCACCAGCTGGCCGGCTGGCGAGCGATCGGCACGCTTCTGTCCCACCAGATCCCGTAGCTCCCTTCCCCGGGGCGCCACCACCGGGGGTACATCGCGAATTGGTAACCCTGGCCGTCGATCCAGGCGCCGATTTGCCGGCTGGGCACGCCGTAGGCGCCGTAGAACGCGCACGGTCCGAGGGATTGGGCGATCCAGCGGAACTCGCTCGCGAGGCCCAGCGGCTGCGTGCGACGAGGGTCGAAGAACCGGCGGGCACTGTACTCGTCGTGTACCACCGCGAGACACAGATCCCGGTGCAGGGAGTCGGGGAACACGTACCGGACGCCCTGACCTCGCGGGATGGGCGGCAGATCCGCGCTGTCGCGAGGGCCGGCGCTCCGATCGACCACCAGCGCGACGGCCACCTTGAACCCGCCCGGCGCGGCCGCCCGCCAGATCTGTCCGAGGTATCCGTTCATCTCCGCCCGCTGGGCGGGCGTGGAGGGGCCGTCCACCAGGAGGAGCGGCGAGGCGCCGCCGGCCGCCCGCGCGCTGTCGGCGGCTGCGGCCAGGCGGTCGCGGTACGACTCGAGGCGCCAGCGGCTCCAAGTCGCCTGCCACAGGCCCGCCAGCCTGCCCGCCTCGGCGCTCCAGCGCGGGACGGACGGGAGCGGTGGGTTCTCCGGAGGGAGGCTCGCGCCACCGCTTCCGACGAGCGCCCCGAGCGCTACGATGAGGCACGCGCCCGCCGTGCCGCCGGCCCAGCGCTTCAGGTCAGGCGCCATCGGGTGCTCCGGAGTGCGCCGGTCGCCAGCACGGCCGTCCACCCCAGCGCCAGCAACGTGTCCCGGACCGGAACCCGCGGCGGCCGCGGACGTGCCGCGATGATGCTCGCGCGCCACGCGGCGACCACCTGGTCGATCGGCGCATTGGCCGCGCGCTCGAGACGGGCGATGACCGGCGCGGTGGTGTCGGCGGCGAGTCGGTCGTACGCGCCGTCCCGGCCGAGGGACAGGGCGGTGGAGACGAGGAGATTGCGGGCCCCGAATTCGAGCGGACGGGGAACCTGGCTGGGTCCGAGCCCGCGGAGAAAGTCGATGCAAGCCGAGTCGACTGCGTCCTCGACACAGCGGGAATAGAGCGCGAGCGCGGCGGGGTCCAGGACGGTCCGGGACCGGGCTCCCGCGGCCACCGCGCGGCGCTGCGCCGGGTCGTACGCGCTGAGATAGAAATCCGAGTCCTCCCGGAGCTGGAGCGCCGTCGCGCACGCGCCGACGTCGCCCTCGAAGCAGCGGGTGGCCGCGGCGGAGCCCGCGGTGACGAGCTGGACGTACGCGTTGCTTCGTTCGGCGGCGGTGTCGAGTACGGGCTCGACCGGATTCCCGAGCCAGGCCACGAAGCGCTTGTCGATCGCGGGCTCGCCGGCCAGCGCGAGGAGTGTCCGCTCCAGGTCGTCCGAGGACACATTGCGGGGCACGCGCCGCCCGGGCGGGCCGGCGGGCACCCGGCGGTCCGGGAAGACCACGGTGAGGCGGATGGGCTGCACCACGAGCGGGCCGGCGTGACTCGCGTAGGTCCGGGACAGGATGGCCCAGGTGCGGGCGGCGGCCGCGGCGAGCGGAATGGAATCTGGATAGTCTGCGATGACCATCAGGCCGCCCGCCTGGACCGGGTGCTCCCCGCGCAATGCGGCGGTGGCGCGGGTGACCTGGGCGGCGCGCTGGTGGCGCAGGGCCCGGACCGCCTGCTGGACCTCGCCCAGGGTATTGGCCTCGCGCCAGAGCGCGAGCAGGCTGTCGGCGCGATGGTGGAGGCGCGCCGTGTCGAGCGTCTGGGCGCCGGCGGGAAACGGGAGGAGCAGGGCGATCGCGAAGGCGGCGACCCGGCGGTCACACATCGACGAGCATCCAGCGTCCCGTGAAGATCGCGAACGGGCCCGGCGCGACCAGCAACGCGTTGAGGACGGGCATCAGGATGTTCGTCTCGCTGCCGGACGCGGAGATCAGGACTTGCAGCACGACCAGGGCCGCGATGGCGCCGAGGATCGCGCCGGCCGTCCGCGCGGTCCCGGACGAGACCGCGAAGAACAGCGTGAACGCCACCACGGCCGCCAGTGCGAATCGGATCGCCAGCCCGACGGGGTAGGCGTGGAGACCGGTCGGAAGGGACGCGGTCAGACTGGCGAGCCCGGCGCCGAGGGCCACGGCGAGGACGGGGGCGGCGAGCAACGTGAGGCCCGCCAGGTACCGCAGGCAGACGTACCGCCAACGGGGAAGGGGCAGCGTAAGCGAATAGACGTGGCGGCCCCGGTGATCCGGCGCCCACAACGCGATGGCGAGCAGGACGCCCAGGGCGCCCGCGAGCGTGGGGTACAGCACACCCCAGGACTGGACGTCGGCGAGGAACTGGGCCGCCATCTTGTGGTCCATCGCCGTGGACGAGCTTCGGAGCGAAAAGAGGGGGATCGCGAAGGCGGCGACGGTCCCCAGCGCGACGATGAGCCGAGTCCACTTCCACTGCTGATAGAGGATCGCCCTAAACATCGGCCGCCTCCGGGCGACGGGTCCGGAACGACCTGAGGAGCTCCACGAACCCCTCTTCCAGGTCCAGGTCGATCACCTCCTGGATCTCGCCTCCAGCCGCCGTCAGCGCCGCCGCCATTTCGGGCGCCCAGTCCCGGACCAGCCACGTCTCCCCCCCGTTCCCATTGAGGGGCGTGCGCGTCAGCACGCGAAACGGAAGTGGTGTCAGGTCCCTCGGGCACTTGCTCACCTTGAGCCGCTTCATCCCGGTCTTGAAGCGTTCCATCTCGACGTCGGCCACCAGACGGCCGTTGTCCATCACGCCCACCCAGTCGCAGATCCGTTCCAGCTCGTGGATGAGGTGGCTGGAAATGAAGACCGTCGCCTCGTGTGCCGACACGTAGTCGAGCAGCGCGCTCAGCATGTCGCGCCGCACCACGGGGTCGAGCCCGTCGGTCGGCTCGTCCAGCACCAGGAGCCGCGGCCGCTGGGCCAGCGCGAGGAGCATCATCAGCTTGCCCTTCTGCCCCTTGGACAGCTTCCCGAAGAGCCGCCGGGGATCGAGCTCGAAGTCCCGGACCAGGCGCCCGGCCCAGGCTGCGTCCCACGTGGGATAGAAGTGCGAATGGAACCAGATCGCTTCGGATACGGTCAGCGTGGGATCGAGGTGCGGCGCCTCGGGGACGTACCCGACGCCGGCCAGTGCCGCGGGAGCCTCTGCGGGAATCGCGTGGCCGAGAACCGTGATGCCGCCGGACTCCGGTCGGAGGAGCCCGAGCACCAGACGGATGGTGGTGGTCTTGCCGGATCCGTTAGGGCCGAGGAATCCGTAGATCGAGCCCGTGGGAATGCGCAGGGACAGATCTTCCAGGGCGAACGCACGCTTCACCCGATAGGTCAGGTGGCTGATCTCGACCGCGAAGTCGCTCATCGCACCTTCTCCCCGAGCTCCCGCTCGACCGCCGCGGTCACCTCACGCACCGACAACCCGAGCCGCGCCGCGTCGGTCAGGAGCTTCCGCACCAGCTCGGTCGCCTGGCGCTCCCGTTCCGCGCCGCGCTGGCTGGGAGACACTTCGCGCACATAGGTACCCGCGCCCTGCCGCATCTCGATGAATCCCTCGGCCTCGAGCTCCCGGTACGCCTGCACCACCGTAGCCGGGTTCACCCGCAGGCTCGCCGCCAGCTGGCGCACCGACGGCAGCGCCTCGGCGGGCGTCAGCTCACGAGTCACGATGGCCGCGCGGAGCCGCTCCGCGATCTGGGCGTACAGCGGAGTCGGGCTCCGCGGGTCGAGCCGTTCGAACATGAATGTGCTGTATTAGAGTTGCGATACACTGGTGCGCGAACCGATCGCCGTCAAGAAGCCGGGAAAGAGTAGGTTTCACGGGTGCCGCGGCGCATCTTGGTCCTCAACGCCGGCTCCTCGAGCCTCCGGGCCGCCCTGTTCCAGCGGACCTCCCGCGACGCGGTGCTCACGGCGCTGGTCGAGCGCATCGGCGCGGGCGAAGCCCTGCTCCGGATCGACCGCCCCGGCGCCGCCACCCGCACCGAGCCCATCGCCGCGAAAGACCACGCCGAGGGGCTCACGGCGCTGCTGGGACGCCTCGAGCGGGAGGGCGTCCACCGCGAGGACGTGGTGGCAGTGGGGCACCGCGTCGTGCACGGGGGTGATCGACTCACCGCGCCGGTGGTGATCACGGCGGCCGTGACGGCCGAGATCGGGCGCGCCTCGGATCTCGCGCCGCTCCACAACCCCTACAACCTGCTCGCCATCGAAGCGGCGCGGGCGGCCTTCCCGGGCGTGCCGCACGTGGCCGTGTTCGACACGGCCTTCCACGCCACCCTTCCGCCGGTGGCGCATCTCTACGCCATCCCCTACCAGCTGTACCGCCATCATCGAATCCGGCGGTACGGGTTCCACGGCACCAGCCACGGGTACGTGCGGCATCACCTGCCCGAGGTGCTGAAGCGGCGGCTGCCGCGGCGCGTGATCTCGCTCCACCTCGGGAACGGCGCCAGCGGATGCGCCATCTTCGACGGTGCGTCCGTGGACACCACCATGGGGCTGACGCCGCTCGAGGGGCTGGTGATGGGAACGCGGTCCGGGGACGTCGATCCCGCCGTGATCGGACACCTGGTGGGGCGCGAGGACATGAGCGTGGGGGATGCGCTGGCGCTCCTCAACCAGCAGAGCGGGCTGCGCGGCGTGAGCGGGCTGTCCGGCGACGTCCGGGATCTGCTCGAGGCCGAACGGGAGGGGGTCGAGCGCGCGAAGCTCGCGCTCGACCTGTACTGCTACCGGATCGGCAAGACCATCGGCGCCCTGGCGGCCGCGATGGGGGGCGTGGATGCCGTGGCCTTCACCGCCGGCGTGGGCGAAAACGCCGCCGGCATCCGGGCGCGGGCGATCTCGCGTCTCGGCTTTCTGGGGATCCGGGCGGACCCCGCGAAGAACCGCCGGCTCACCGAGGGGCGGGAAGGGACCTTCCACGCCGGCGGGGTGGCGCTCGCGGTGGTGCACACCGACGAGGCGCGCGTGATCGCGCTGGAGACCGCGCGGGCCGCCCGGGTGCGATGAACGTCCTCGTTGCCGGCGGCAGCGGGTTCGTGGGCACAGCGCTCGTCGCGGCGCTCCGGGCCGACCGTCACCGGGTGCGCGTGCTGACCCGCCGCCGCGACGAGGCGGGGCCCGACGCGCCCTTCTGGAATCCGCCCGCGGGGGAGATCGACCGGGCGGCGTTCGCCGGCGCGGACGCCGTGGTGAACCTGTCGGGTGCCACGATCGCGACGCGCTGGAGTCCGGAGAAGAAGCGGGAGATCCGCGAGAGCCGCGTGCGCTGTACCCGGCTCCTGGCCGAGACGATGGCCGCCCTGCCGGAGCGCCCGTCCGTGTTCGTGTCGGCGTCGGCGACGGGGTTTTACGGGGACCGGGGCGACGAGCTGCTCACCGAGGCCGCCACCCCGGCGGGCGATTTCCTGGCCCAGGTCTGCGTCGCCTGGGAGGACGCCGCGGCGCCGGCGCGGGCGGCCGGCATCCGCGTGGTCCACCCCCGCCTCGGGCTCGTGCTCTCGCCCGCCGGCGGCGTGCTGAAGCAGATGCTCCCACCCTTCCGGGCGGGCCTCGGCGGGCCGCTCGGCACGGGCCGCCAGTGGTGGAGCTGGGTGGTTCTGCACGACGTCGTGGCCGCCCTCCGGTTCGCGCTCGTCACGCCGACGATCGGCGGCCCCGTCAACGTCGTCGCGCCCGGCGCCGTCCGGAACGCGGACTTCGCGAAGACGCTGGGAGCCGTGTTGGGGCGTCCCGCCGCCGTGCCCGTGCCCACCATCGCGCTCCGATTGCTCTTCGGCGAGGCCGCGGAGGGCGCCATCTTGGCCGGCGCGCGGATCGCCCCGACGGCACTCGCGGCCGCGGGATTCCCGTTCGCGCACCCGGATCTGGAGCCGGCGTTGCGGCACTTGCTGACGTAACGCCGCCCTGGAATTCCGCACTTCGCATTCCACACTCCGCATTCAGCAGGTACATTGGGCCCATGACGACGCCGGTCCCGTACGATGACGAGACGTCCCTTCCCGCGCGGCGGGTGTCGGAACAGTCCCGCAGCGTGGCGCTGGTGCTCGCGATCTTCGGGGGGTGGGTGGGTCTGCACCGGTTCTACACGGGGCGGTGGAAGACCGGGCTGGCCATGGCCGCCACGATGGGGGGCCTCGGAATCTGGTGGATTTACGACCTCGTGCTCATCGGCGCGGGCGAGTTCCGGGACGCCGACGCCCTCCGCCTCTCGGCGTGGGAAACGGGACAGACCGTGCGGAGCGTCGCCACCCGGGATGTCGAGCTCCTGACGGAACGCGTGGACGCGATGGAACGGGAGCTCGGGGAGATGGCGGAGCGCCTCGATTTCACGGAACGGATGCTGACGAAGGAGCGCGAGCGGCGCTCCCTGCCCAAGTGATCGTCGGCGTCCCGAAGGAAACCGCGCCCGGAGAGCGACGGGTGGCGCTGGTGCCGGAAACCGCCGGCCGCCTGGCCAAGGCGGGGCACCAGGTCGTGGTCGAAGCCGGGGCTGGAGCGGCGGCGGGGTTCCCGGATGCCGCCTACACGGCGGCCGGGGCGGCCAACGGCGACCCGTGGACCGCCGACCTCCTCGCCCTGGTGCAGGAGCCTTCGGCCGAGAGCATCGGCCGGATCCGCGAGGGAGCTACGGTGGTGGGGATGCTCAAGGCCGCCACCAATCCCGACCTCTTGCGGCGGCTGGCCGAGCGGCGGATCACGGCGTTCAGCCTCGAGCTCGTGCCGCGGATCACGCGGGCACAGGCGATGGACGTCCTCTCCTCCCAGGCCACCATCGCCGGCTACAAGGCGGTCCTGCTCGCGGCCGAGGTTTCCCCCAAGATCTTCCCGATGCTCGTCACGGCGGCCGGCACCCTGGCGCCCGCCCGGGTGCTGGTGCTGGGCGCCGGCGTGGCCGGGCTCCAGGCCATCGCGACGGCCCGGCGGCTGGGCGCGGTGGTCTCGGGCTTCGACGTCCGGCCCGCGGTGAAGGAGCAGGTGGAGAGCCTGGGCGCCAAGTTCCTGGCGATGGAGAATCAGGTCACGGGCGAGGGGGCGGGGGGATACGCCAAGGAGCTCTCCGCCGACCAGCACCAGCGCGAGCTCGACTTCCTGGCGGCCAGTGTCCGGGACCAGGACGTCGTGATCACGACGGCCGCGATTCCCGGGAAGCGGGCCCCGGTGCTCATCACCCGCGCCGCCGTGGCGGGGATGCGTCCGGGCGCGATCGTGGTGGACCTCGCGGCCGAGACGGGGGGGAATTGCGAGCTGACCGAGCCGGGAACGCGGCGGGACCACGGCGGCGTCGTGATCCTGGGCCCGCTCAACCTGCCGGCGTCGGTGCCCCTGCACGCCAGCCAGATGTACTCCCGGAACGTGGCGACCTTCGTCCAGCACCTGGTGAAGGACGGCCGGGTGCAGGTCGACCTCGCCGACGAGATCACCAAGGCGACCTGCGTCACCTTCGAAGGAAAGGCGCGTCTATGACAGTCGACTACTGGTCGATGGCCTTCGTGTTCGTGCTCTCGACCTTCATCGGGTTGGGCGTGATCCGGCGGGTGTCGCGCCTCCTGCATACGCCCCTGATGTCGCTCACCAACGCGATTTCGGCCATCGCGGTCGTAGGCTCGCTCGCGGTGACCGGCACCGACTATCCCCGGGTCATCCGGCTCCTCGGCGCCGTGGCGCTCTTCGCATCGATGACCAACATCGTGTCCGGCTTCCTGATCACCGACCGCATGCTCAAGATGTTCAAGAAGGAATGAGCCACACCGTCACGCAGCTCTCCGCCATCATCGCGACGGTGGCGTTCATCCTCGCGCTGCACTGGATGAACGACCCCAAGACCGCGCGGCGGGGCGTCTACGCCGGCGTGGTGGGGATGGCGATCGCGATCCTCGCCACCTGGATTCAGCCGGAGATCGTGCATCACGGCTGGATCCTCATCGCCATCGCGGCCGGCTTCCTCGTGGGGGTCCCGCTCTCCCGGGTGCCGTTGACGGCGGTGCCGCAGCGGACCGCGCTCTCCCACGCGTTCGGCGGCCTCGCGGCGGGGCTGGTGGGCGCCGCCGAATACTACCTCTGGCTGCGCGAGGGACCGGAACATTTCACCACGTTCCGGATGGTCGCGCTGGTGGCGGAAATCATCCTCGGCTTCCTCACCTTCACCGGCTCGCTGATGGCGACCGGCAAGCTCCAGGAAGTGAAGTGGATCCCCCAGCGGCCCGTCACCTTCCCGGGCCAGAACGTCGTGAACCTCGGCGTGCTGGCCGGAGCCGTCGTCCTGGGCGGCCTGATCGTGGCGCACCCCACGGCGTCCTGGGCGGCCACCTGGTTTCCGGGCATCATCGCCCTGGCGCTCCTCTTCGGCGTGCTCCTGATCATCCCCATCGGGGGCGCCGACATGCCGACGGTGATCTCCATCCTCAACGCCTACGCCGGCTTGTCGGCGGTGGCGATGGGCTTCGTGCTCGACAACCGGCTGCTGGTGACGGCCGGCGCGCTCGACGGCTCGAGCGGCCTGATTCTTTCCATCATCATGTGCCGGGCGATGAACCGGTCCTTCGCGAACGTCCTGTTCGGGGCGTTCGGCGCCGCGCCCAAGGCGCAGGCGGCGGGCGAGCAGAAGGAATGGAAGCAGGAGTCGGTCGAAGGGGCGGCGCAGATTCTCGAGCAGGCCCGCCTGGTCGTGATCATTCCCGGCTATGGGATGGCGGTGGCCCAGGCACAGCACAAGGCGCAGGAGCTGTACGATCAGCTCACGCGGCGCGGCGTCACGGTCCGGTTCGCCATCCACCCCGTGGCCGGGCGGATGCCGGGACACATGAACGTGCTCCTCGCCGAGGCCAACGTGCCCTATTCGGCGCTGGTGGAGATGGACGAGATCAACCCCGAGATGCCGCAGTGCGACGTGGCGCTGGTGGTGGGAGCCAACGACGTCGTGAATCCCGCGGCCCGGACCGCCAAGGGCTCGCCCATCTACGGCATGCCCATCATCGACGCCGACAAGGCCCGGACCGTGCTCGCCATCAAGCGGAGCAAGAATCCGGGCTTCGCCGGCATCGACAACGAGCTCTACGTCAAGGACAACACCTGGATGCTGTTCGGAGACGCCAAGGCCGTACTGGGCGATCTCGTCAAGCAGTTCTCCACGTCGGGGCACTGACCCCCTACCGCCGCCAGACGTTGTTGCCTCGGTCCCGATCCGGATAGACGGCCCCGGGATCGAGGGTCACCCCCACGATCGGCGATCGTGACGCCACGCGCAGGGTGAACCGGTTACTCAGATACCACGTTTCGATCGGGAGCGACAGGCGCTCCTTCGAGCCGTCCGCGTGGGAGAGCTCGACCGTCACCGGCATCACCATCTCGCCGCGGTTGGAAAGATAGACGTAGGTCGAGTCGCCCTTCGGTGTGACCGAGTCCACCGCCTGGTCGAGGTGCGCGGTGGTGAAGACCCATTCCCGCCAGAACCAGTCGAGATCCCTTCCGGACACGTCGGACATGGTGCGGAAGAAGTCCGCGGGCTGGGGGTGCTTGAAGGCCCAGCGGCGGATGTAGTCCCGCAGGGCGCGCTCGAAGGTCTCTCGTCCCAGCACCTGGTCCCGCAGCAGGATGAGCATCAGCGGGGGCTTCTGGTAAGCGGCCCACGCCAGATTCTGCTGTTCCACCGGCTGGTCGATCATCGGCTTCTCGGCCCCCGGGGCGGTGGCGGCGCGCGCGTACGACAGCACCTCGCGCCAGACCGTGTCACCGTATGCCGTGCCCTTGAAATATTCGGCCGCCGCGCCGTAATCGATGAACGAGTTGAAGCCCTCGTCCATCCAGGGATAGCGGCGCTCGTCGGTCCCGGTGATCATCGGGAACCACTGGTGCCCGAACTCGTGCATCAGGTCCCAGAACTGGTCCTCCCGCTTCGGCAGGGCCGGCACGAACGTGATGGCCGGGTATTCCATCCCCTCGACCGGGCCTTCGCAGGTGGTGGCCTTGGGCCACGGGTATGGGTACCAGGTCTCCGAGAAGTACTTGATGGTGAAGCGGGCCATGCGGTTGGCTTCGAGCCAGGGCGTGGCCTCGGGGCGATAGAGCGTGTTGATCACCTTCCCGTCGTAGCCGCTCGCGTCCCAGCGGTAGTCCGGCGACGCGCACCAGGCGAAGTCGCGGACGTCGGTCGCCGTGAGGTGCCACTGCTTCGTGCCGCTCCGGGGCAGGCGGCCGTTGGCCGTCGCCTCGTCCCGCGTGATGATGGCCACGGCCTGATCCGACGTCCGTGCCTGCTCGATCCGGGCGCGCGTGTCCGCGGACCAGACCTCGTCGGGATTGGCCACGGTCCCCGTGGAGCCGAGCACGTAGCCCGCGGGGAGGGTCAAGGTCACGTCGAAATTCCCGTACTCGAGGTAGAACTCGCCCGCCCCGATGTAGGGCAGGGGGTTCCACCCCCGCACGTCGTCGTAGACCGCCATCCGGGGATACCACTGCCCCAGCTCGTACAGGCGGTTCCCCACCCGGCCCATCCGTCCGCCGCCGTACGGCGGGATGGGAAAGTGCCAGTCCACGTCGAAGTCCATCGCGGCGCCGGGCGCGAGCGGATGGGGCAGCTCCACCCGCATCATGGTGCCGTACTCGGTCCGGACCAGGGGGAAGCCGCCCGAGGCGAGCTTCTCGATGGTGACGCCTCCGATGAAGCCCTGGCCGGTGAAGTCGAACGAGACGCCGCCCGGGAACTGCAGCGGCGGCTGGTTGAGCTGATAGGTGACGCTGTTCTTCGCGAAGATGTTCTGCTCGATCTGCATCCAGACGAACGGCAGCGAGTCGGGCGAGTGGTTCACGTAGTGAATCCGTTCGCTGCCGGCGAGGGTGCTCGTCGCCGTGTCCAGCGTGGCCCGGATGGTGTAGTCGGCCTCCTGTTGCCAGTAGTCCGGTCCCGGCGCGCCCGAGGCCGAGCGCACCCGGGTGGCGGTCGGGAGCGCGAGCTGGCGGAAGGGCGAGGAATCCGCGACCGATTGGGGAGCTTGGAGCGCCAGAGCGAGAACGGCGAGGAGCAGCATGGGATTCCTCTCGAGATGAAGAGACTACCGGCTATTGATCACTGTGGCTGCGCGATGCGCGATTCCCATGATGGTCAACATCGGGTTCACGCCCGAGGCCGACGGGAACACGCTGGCGTCGGCGACGTAGAGCCCGGGAACGTCCCACACCTGATTCTTCTGATGAAAGGTGACCATCAGCAGCTGGTTGGCGGAGAGGCCCGTCGATCCCACTGGTGCGAGCCGGCGGTCACGGGCTCCCGCGCCGTCGGGGATGAGCGTCTCCACGACCAGCGCGAGGACGGCGCGCTGCCGTGGGGTCAGATCACGGCTCCTGGAAGATGGTGAGGTGATAGCCGTCCGGGTCGTCGATCGCGAACCCGCGGGGGCCCCACCCCACGTTCTGCACCTCCTGTAACAGCGTGCCGCCCCGCGCCTTCACGCGCGTCGCGATCATGTCGATGTCCTGGGCGGTGCGGCTCCAGAGCCGGACCCCGGCACCGAGCGCGCGGTCTCTGCCCTTGGTGAAGTCGTCCTGGTTCAAGTAGAACCGCATGGTCCCGGCGACCATCTCGATCCCCATGACCTGGCCGTTGGCCTCCCATTTCTGGCCCTCGGTGAACCCCAGCACGTCCCGGTACCAGCGGATGGAGCGCTGGAGGTCTCGGACGGTCACGCCGGGGAACACGCCGCGGAGCCGGAGCGACTCGGGCTGGCGGCGCGTGGCGCCGGCGGGGGCGCGGGGTTTCCGCGCCGGAGATTTCTTGGCCGGCGCCCGTTTGCGCCGGGTGGTTCTCTTGGTAGCCATTGTTCGGTATCCTCCCATTCGGGGCGGGCTGTAGCGTATCGCGTCCCGGGCGGGGCCGCCAGCCGCCTCCACGCCAACACTCACGGAAGGAAAACCGACGATGCCGACCAGTCGATCCAACGCCGTATGGGAAGGGAAGCTGAAGGACGGCCGGGGAACGTTCGCGGCGGTGAGCGGAGCGTTCACGGGTCCCTACACGTTCAAGACCCGATTCGAGGGCGCCGCGGGCACGAATCCCGAGGAGCTCCTCGCCGCGGCCGAGGCGGCCTGCTTCTCGATGGCGCTGTCGGGCGCGCTCGAGAAGGCCGGCACGCCCTCGGCGAAGATCGAAACCGCCGCGGCCTGCACCATCGAGATGGTGGACGGGGGACCGAAGATCACGAAGATGGAGCTGACGGTGAAGGGCGTGGTGGCCGGCGTCGATCAGGCCACCTTTGCCCGGATCGCGAACGAGACCAAGGCCGGGTGTCCGGTCTCCCGGGCGCTCGCGGGAATTCCGAGCATCACGGTGACCGCGACGCTGAACTAGCCGTTCGTCGTCGCCCCCCACAGCCAGATCAGCCCGCCGATCGCCGCCGCGAGGGGGAGAACGAGCACGGCGGTCCCCAGGGTGGTGCGGTCCGAGAGCCAGCCCACCAGCAGCGGGGACCAGCAGTCGCCGAGCGCGTGGATGGTGAACACCGAGACCGCCACCGCCGTGGCGCGGATCCCGGGGTCCACCACGTTCACGATTTCCGAGTTGATCGGACCCGTGGATGCGAACATCAGGAGCTGCGCCCCGATCATCGCCGGCCAGAAGACCGCCGGCCGGGGGGCGATCAGAGCCAGCGCGAAGAGCGGCGCGGCGACGATGGTCGCGAGGCCCGACAGCCGGAGGTAGGCGGCGGGGGTGCGGCGCAGCCAGCGGTCGCCCAGCCAGCCGCCCATCGCCGTCCCCACGAGGCCGGTGAGCACCACCACGCCGCCGAACCCCGCGGTGGCGGCGGTCTTCGGAAGGCCCCGCACCCGCTCGAGGAAGGACGCCATCCAGGCCGCGACCCCGCCCAGCGCGAACGTATACGCCGCATAGCCCAGGACCACCCGGCGGAAGCGCCCGTTGGCCGCGAGCGCACGCAGCGCAGGCCGGAGCGCCAAGGGCCCGGCGGCGCCGCCGCCGTCGTGGCGGCCGCGCGGCGCATCCCACAGTCGCGAGGCGAGCCACGCGAGCGCGAGTCCGGGACCGCCGGCGACGAAGAACGCGGCCCGCCAGCCCCACCGATGGTCCACCAGTCCGCCCACCACGAACCCCAGCGCGGAACCGACGGGGATGGCGAGGAAGAACACCGAAAAGGCGCGGCCGCGGCTCGAGCGCGGGTAGTAATCCGCCAGGAGGCTCGGGCCCACCGTGCCGTACGCCGCCTCGCCCACGCCCACCGCCGCCCGCGCCAGCACGAGCTGAAACACGCTCCGCACCAGGCCGCCCGCCGCGGTCGCCACGCTCCAGATCAGGACGCCGAGCCCGAGCAGGCGGGGACGGCGGCCGCGGTCACCGGCCCGCCCGAAGACGGGCGCCGTGACCGTGTAGACGATCAGGAACGCGCTGATGAACAGGCCGATCTGCGCGTCGGTGGGATGCAGAGGCGACTGCCGCAGGCTCTCGGCGAGCGCCGGGACGATGTACCGGTCGAGATAGTTGAAGAGGTTGACCAGCGTGAGAACGATCAGCCCGTTGCGGGCCAGTCGGGCGGCGTCGGGCGGGGGCGGCGGGGATCCGGTCACGGTCCGTGAAAATGGCGGGGGCGGTGCGGCCCCGCTACCTTCCTCGCATGCCGCGTTCCAAGCGTCCGTCCGCCGTCGGTTCCCGGCACCCCGAGAGCCTGATGATGACCCACGGCTACAAGCCGGAGTGGTCGGAGGGCGCGCTCAAGGTCCCCATTTTCCAGACTTCCACCTTCGTGTTTCCGACCGCGGAGGAAGGGAAGGCCTTCTTTCAGGTCGCCTATGGGTTGCGTGAGCGGGCGGAGGGAGAGGCATCCGGCCTCATCTACAGCCGGATCAACAATCCGGACCTCGAGATCCTGGAGGACCGGCTGGCGCTGTGGGACGGCGCCGAGTCGTGCGCCGTGTTCAACACCGGCATGGCCGCGATCGCCACGACGCTGATGGCCCTGGTGCGGCCGGGGGACACGGTGCTGTACAGCACGCCGCTCTACGGCGGCACGCATCACCTGCTGCAGCAGGTGCTGCCCGGGTTCGGCGTGGCCACCCGGAGCTTTCCGGCCACGGCGCCGCTGGCGGATGCCGGCGGCCGGCTCGGTCTCACGGGTCCGGTCGCGGCCATCCTGGTCGAGACTCCCGCCAATCCGACGAACGCGCTGGTGGACCTCGAGGCCTGCGCCGCATTCGCCCGGTCCCTGGAGCGGGACGGCCGACGCCCCCTCCTCCTGGTGGACAACACCTTTCTCGGGCCGCTCTGGCAGCAGCCGCTTCGGCACGGCGCGGATATCGTGCTCTACTCGGCGACGAAGTACATCGGTGGCCATTCGGACCTGCTCGCCGGGGCGGCCCTGGGCGCGCGCGCGGCGCTCGATCCGGTCCGGGCCCTCCGGACGTTCTTCGGCACCCTCGCGGATCCCTGGACCGCCTGGCTGCTGATGCGCAGTCTCGAAACCCTGAAGTTGCGGATGACGTCGGCCATGAAGAACGCGCGGTACGTGGCGGACTTCCTGCGGGCCCACCCGAAGGTCGCCGCGGTGCATTACCTCGGCCACCTCGCACCGGGGGATCCCCAGCACGCGATCTACGAGCGGCAGTGTCTGGCTCCTGGCTCGATGGTGTCGTTCGACGTCCGGGGTGGGGAGGCGGAAGCCTTCCGTTTCCTCAACGCGCTCCGGCTGGTCAAGCTCGCCGTGAGCCTCGGGGGAACGGAGTCCCTGGCCGAGCATCCCTACTCGATGACCCACGCCGACGTCGGTGGGGCGGAAAAGCAGGCGATCGGGCTCACGGACCGGATGGTCCGGCTGTCGGTCGGGATCGAGCATCCCGACGATCTCATCGCCGACCTGGCGCAGGCCCTGGACGGCGTCTGATGGGAGGATGGATGGTCTATCTGCTGCGCTGCCGGGACGGCTCGCTCTACACCGGCATCACCAACGATCTCCCGGGGCGGCTGGCCCGCCACCGGTCGGGCGCCGGCAGTGCGTACGTGCGCTCCCGGTTGCCGGTCCGCGTGGTTTACCGGGAACCCCAGCCCGACCGCCCCGCGGCGCTCCGGCGGGAAGCCGCCATCAAGCGGCTGCCCCGCGGGCGGAAGCTGCAGCTGATCCGGACCCGGCGCGCGCCGTGAGCCGGCGAACCGACGCGCTCGCGCTGGTGGTCGCGGTGGCGATTGCCGTGGCCTGTGTGTTCCTGGGACGCTGGCAGCTCTCCCGGCTGCGCGAGCGCCGGGCCGTGAACGCCGCGATCACGGCCCGGGGCGCGTTGCCGCTCCTGACCCTGACCGGGTCCGAGTCGTTCGACTCCGTGCAATGGCGCCGCGTGCGGGCCGTGGGCGTGTACGACTACGGGCACGAACGGGTCTGGTCGGGGCGGACGTACGAGGAATCACCCGGGGTGGCCCTGTTGACTCCGCTGCGCGTGGCGGGTGGAGGGGTGGTGCTCGTGGACCGGGGGTGGGTGCCTTCTCCGGACGCGTCCCGGGTGAACACGGCGCAGTGGCGGGAGGGCGACTCGACCGAGGTTGCCGGGCTCGTCGTCCCGCTTCCGGGGTCGCCCCCGTCCTTCGCCGTCGAGGACACCATCCCGCCCAGTGGGCGCCCCGCGGGGTCCGGGCCCTGGCGCTGGCCGCCGCCGACGCTCTCCGACGGGCCGCACCTTTCCTATGCCATCCAGTGGTTCTCGTTTTCGGTGATCATCCTGGTGGGTGCGATCGCGCTGTACGTGAAACGGGGCCGGGAGGCTCGAACTCACGGGGAGACTTCCATTTAGGCGTCGTCCTGGTGATATTCCCTGCGGCAAGCGGCCCGCCCTCACGTGCCTGTAAGCTGAAGCGTGGAGCGGGCTTTCGCGTACCGGGGGAATGAACGAATGCCTGCAGCGACACCGATCAAACGTCCCATCAAGGTTTCACAGCTGGTCCGCCGTCGTCTCAAGGAACTCAAGCGTACGCCCCGGGAGCTGGCCGAAGCGGTCCAGGTCTCGGAGGATTACGTGGCCGATCTGCTGGCGGGGCGCCGCGCGCCGCCGGCGCCGGGGCGCACGGATGTGTACGACCGGATGACGAAGTTCCTGCGTCTGCACCGGAACGATCTGCCGACGTGCGCCAAGGTCGAGCGCGAGTCGATGGGGACGAAGCAGAAGCGGCCCGATCCCAAGGTGCGGGCGCTCCTGCTCGCCCTGTGCGAACCCGTGAAGGCCAAGAAGCTCGACCGTCGTTTCACCAAGCGGGACCAGGAGACGTCGACCCTGGACCGGCTGATCGCCCAGCGGCTCCTCGAAGTGGCGCAGGGGTTCGTCCGGCGGCAGCTGGACGACGAGGTCGGCATCCGGGTGGCGGCGAACCGGGAAGGGGTGACGTATCTCGCGATGCGGATGCGGCTCCTGGAGTTCCTCGACTGTACGGTCGAGACCCTGACCGCCGGGGACTACGATGTGTTCATCCGGCCCCGGATCGGGTTCTGGGATATCGATCTCGAGACGCAGGCGATGCGCATCGTGCTGCGGTCGCAGGAGCCGGCGCCCCGGCAGCGGCGGGCGATGGGCTTCTAGGAGGCGTTCCCGGGGCCCCGAACGCGAACGGCGCCATCCTTGCGGATGGCGCCGTTTTGCTGCGTGGTACCGCGCGTTCAGATCTTGACGACGTTCTGCGCGGCCGGGCCCTTCGCGCCCTGGACAACTTCGAACTCGACCCGCTGACCCTCGGCGAGGGAACGGAAACCGTCAGCCTGGATCGCGGTGTGATGCACGAAGCAGTCCTTGTCGCCGTTCTCGGGCGTGATGAAGCCGAAGCCCTTCGCGTCGTTGAACCACTTCACGGTACCGGTGATGCGTGCCATACTGGTGTGACTCCTGATGTTTTCGGACCCGGCGGCGCATGCCGCCGTCGAGCGTCGGAACCTGCCTCCCAGATACACGAAAGGACCTGAGGCGATGCCCAGGTCCTGTAACGGTCTGGTGGTTCGACCCCGGCACCATGCCGGAGCCCCTTCGCTCGGCAACAAGAATCACAGGGTGTACCGATTCTGTCAAGCCCCGGTGGCGCGACCAGGCGTCGAGAGCCTTGCTTCTTGACGCCTTTGTGGTTACGGTTCGTCCTCGAACCGCGAGCCGGCATCCTTCCGAAGGACAGTCCCGCTCAGGAGCGGGTGCCGGCGCTGTACACACGCCCGGTCTCATTCCCCAGGTTCAATTCGATGGAGTGACTCCGCCGCATCCGGCACAAGGGCCGGAGGTGGAGTGCGTGTGTGTGAAGGAGTACCCAGCAACATGCCGTTCGCCTCACTCGGGCTCGTGCCCGAACTGGTGCGCGCCGTGGCCGAAGAGGGCTACGAGCGTCCCACCCCCATCCAGCAGGAAACCATCCCCCTCGCCCTCGACGGGCGCGACCTCATCGGCTCGGCGCAGACCGGCACCGGCAAGACCGCCGCGTTCATGCTGCCCATCCTCCAGCGCCTCTCCCGGAACGGGACCCGCGCCGTGCTGCGCGCGCTGGTGCTGGTGCCCACCCGCGAGCTGGCCGAGCAGGTGGCCACGAGCGCCCGGGCCTACGGGCGCCATCTGCCGCTGAGCGCGGTGGCGGTGTACGGCGGCGTCGGGATGGAGCCGCAGACCAAGGCCCTCACCCGCGGCGTGGACATCGTCGTGGCGACGCCGGGCCGGCTCCTCGATCACATGGAGCGCGGGCACGTGGACTTCTCCCGGCTCGAGGTGCTGGTGCTCGACGAAGCCGACCGGATGCTCGACATGGGCTTCGCGCCCGACGTCAACCGGATTCTCCGCGCGCTGCCCGCCGAGCGGCAGACGATGCTCTTCTCGGCCACCATCTCGCCCGAGGTGGACGCGCTGGCGCGCAAGGCCCTGAACGGGCACGCCTCGGTCGAGATCGGCCGGCGGGCCCAGACGGCCGAGGGGATCGAGCACATCATCGTCGCCGTGGACAAGGTCAAGAAGAAGGACGTGCTGGCCGCCATCCTGCGGGCCAAGCCGGCGGGGCAGACCCTGATCTTCACCCGCACCAAGTACGGCGCCGACAAGCTGGTGACGCATCTGCGCAAGCAGGGGATCGGGGCGCACGCGCTGCACGGCGACAAGGCCCAGAGCCACCGGCAGCGCACCCTGGACGAGTTCCGGGACGGGCGCACCGAGATCCTCGTGGCCACCGACATCGCGGCGCGCGGGATCGACGTGGACGGGATCCGGATGGTGGTGAACTTCGACGTGCCGAACGATCCGGAGGCCTACGTGCACCGGGTGGGGCGCACCGCCCGCGCCGGGGCGCAGGGACTCGCGTTGACGCTCATCTCTCCCGACGAGTGGCTGATGATGGCCGACGTGGAGAAGCTGATCGGGCGGGCCTTCCCGCGGGAAGTGATCCCGGGCTTCGAGCCCTCGGTGCCGCCCTTGCAGCCCAAGCCGATCGAAGCGGCCGCCGCCAAGCCGTCCCGGTCGGTGGGGATCCGGACCGGGGGCCGCCGGCGCCGCTAGCGCCGGTCGATGGGCGTGTAGGCGCGCTCGGCCGCGCCGATGTAGTCCTGCCGCGGCCGGGCGATCTTCTGCTCCTTGTCGAGCAGCATCTCCTGCCATTGCGCCAGCCAACCGGGGGTCCGGCCGATGGCGAAGAGGACGGGGAACATGTCCACGGGGAACCGCATCGCCTCGTAGATGATCCCGGAGTAGAAGTCCACGTTGGGGTAGAGCTTCCGCGTCACGAAGTAGTCGTCCTGGAGCGCGATCCGCTCGAGCTCGAGGGCGAGATCGATCAGCGGGTTCTTCCCGGTCACCTCGAACACCTGGTCCGCGGTCTGCTTGATGTACTTGGCGCGCGGATCGTAGTTCTTGTAGACCCGGTGCCCGAAGCCCATCAACCGCACCTCGCCCCGCTTCACCCGCTGGATGTACGCCGGCACCTTCGCCTTGTCGCCGATTTCCCGCAGCATCCGCAGCACCTGCTCGTTGGCGCCGCCGTGGAGGGGCCCGTACAGCGCCGCGGCCGCGCCGGCCATGGCGGAGTAGGGATCGGCGTGCGAGGAACCGATGGCCCGCATCACGGCGGTGGAGCAGTTCTGCTCGTGGTCGGCGTGCAGGATGAAGAGCACGTCCATCGCCCGCTCGAGCACCGGGTTCGGCGTGTACTTCACCTCCGTGGCCTTGAACATCATGTTGAGCAGGTTGCCGGTGTAGCTCAGGTCGTTGTCGGGGTAGGCGTAGGGCATCCCGACGTTGTGCCGGTGGGCGAAGG
>Ga0335085_10001798_pt1 | contig 43030 bp, 38 predicted proteins | sample Lox_Sample_45_FD_206712 | JGI IMG/M metagenome (GOLD analysis project Ga0335085, IMG submission 206712) | Soil microbial communities from Loxahatchee National Wildlife Refuge, Florida, United States - Lox_Sample_4.5 | ecosystem: Environmental > Terrestrial > Soil > Wetlands | place: USA... | reverse complement strand
TTTGCGTAACGTCCATCATTCTGGCCGCTGGCGTCGCGCGAAAGAAGCTGGAGCCGCTGGCTTTTTGGCGTAGCAAACATTGAAGTTTCGACCCGTGCTCGCGGTCGTTCTTCGAGCAGCCCGCCCCCTGGCGAAGCCCTGACAAAAAAGGTGTGGCATAGCCATTCGCGCCTGTGCGAAAGTCTCGAAGACCGTGCGGCGCATGGACGCGCGATGATGGATTGCCATGAACAACGACCTGAAATCGAGTGACGCGATTGAAAAGCTGCGCCGCCGCAGCGCGGAAGCGGAAGCCGGCGGCGGCCCGGAACGCCGCGAACGCGAGCACAAGGCCGGGAAACTTACCGCGCGCGAACGGATTGCGCTGCTCGTCGACGAAGGCACCTTTGAGGAACTCGACAAATTCGTCACGCACCGGTCGGAAGATTTTGGGATGCAGGATCAGCGGCCGCCCGGCGACGGGTTCGTCACGGGCTTCGGCCGCATCGACGGGCGTCTCGCATACGTGTTCGCCCAGGATTTCACTGTTTTTGGCGGATCGCTTTCGGAAACGAACGCCTTGAAAATCTGCAAAATCATGGACCTCGCGATGCGCAATGGAGCGCCCGTGATTGGCCTCAACGATTCGGGCGGCGCGCGCATTCAGGAGGGGGTGCGTTCGCTGGCCGGCTATGCGGACATTTTTCTGCGGAACACGCTCGCGAGCGGCGTAGTACCCCAGATCAGCGCGATCATGGGACCCTGCGCGGGCGGTGCCGTATATTCTCCCGCGATCACCGATTTTATTTTCATGACGCGCGACACGTCGTACATGTTCATCACCGGGCCGGACGTGATCAAAACCGTCACGCATGAAGACGTTTCGAAACAGAACCTTGGCGGCGCGATGACTCATAACGCGACGAGCGGCGTCGCGCATTTCATCGCGCGCGACGACGCCGAATGCCTCGCCATGATCCGCGAACTTCTGAGTTTTTTGCCGCTCAACAATCTCGATGATGCGCCGCGCCGGCCCACATCCGATCCCGTGGATCGCGCCGACCTTGCGCTCGATTCCCTCGTTCCCGACGACCCGATGCAGCCCTACGATATCAAGGACGTGATTCATCACGTCGCCGACGATGGCTATTTCTTCGAGGTGCAGGAACATTTTGCGAAGAACATCGTCGTCGGATTCGCGCGGCTCGGCGGACAGCCCGTGGGAATTGTCGCGAATCAGCCCGCGGTGCTCGCGGGTGTGCTGGATATTAACGCTTCAGTAAAAGGCGCTCGCTTCGTGCGCTTCTGCGATGCCTTCAACATCCCGCTCGTCACGCTCGAGGACGTGCCCGGCTTTTTGCCTGGAACGCAGCAAGAATGGAACGGCATCATCAAGCACGGTGCAAAGCTGCTCTACGCCTTTGCCGAGGCCACGGTCCCCAAGCTGACCGTGATTACGCGCAAAGCCTACGGCGGGGCCTATTGCGTCATGTCCAGCAAGCACATCCGCACGGACGCGAATTTCGGGTGGCCAACCGCAGAAATTGCGGTGATGGGTCCCGAGGGCGCGGTGAACATTGTCTACAAACGGGAGCTGGAACGCGCGCCCGATTCCGGCCGCGAACGCCTGCGCCAGGAAAAAATCGCCGAGTTTCGCGAGCGCTTTGCTAACCCTTACGTTGCCGCGGAGCGCGGCTATATCGACGCCGTTATCGAGCCGTCGCAGACGCGCGCAAAACTAATCACCGCCCTGCGCTCGCTCGAAACCAAACGCGACGCGAATCCCAAGAAAAAACACGGCAATATCCCGCTTTAAGGGAATCGGAGTAAGATGGCCGAAGCTCGCCCGTGGGGAGTTGCTATGCACAAAATGGCGTTTGTGACGGCACTGTTCTTGATTGCTCCCGTTCTTTGCGCGCAGCAAAATCAGGCGACGAACGATCCGCCGCAAGCTGAGACGCAGGCTGGCCCGCAGGCAACATCAGAGACTCCAACTGCGCAAGAAAGTTTGCCCGCGGCGATCCGCCCGGGGCATCCGCTGGATCCAGCGGACGTCGATATCTTGACGGGAAAAAGGGACCGGGAAAACGAAGCGTCTCGCAGAGCCGGAGTCACGATCCTGGTGGATGGGTACGGCGCCTATGGGGGCCTTTATGCGACGGATCGGAGACTTGGGGCGGCGGAGAATATTCCGCTTCTTCCGCTCGCGCCAATCACAAGATCGTTTTTCTTCCCCGGCCTCTCGCCGCGCGGCTTTGGGCGCGGAAGGTTTCGCGGAGGCCGCTAGTCGCGGTTCGCCTGTTTGGCGCACAACCTTACTGAACCACTGTTTTAGCTAGGTCGCCCACCTTAAATCCGGTCCCTGAAACCGGTTTGCACACCGCGGACACGTCGTCCACATCAGTGACTTCCAATTCTCCCAGCTTGGTCGTCATTCTGCGAAGAACCGCGCCGGTGGCGGGATCCTTGATCGTGCTGGTCACGCGTTCGACCGACATATGATCGCCGACCTTAATTCCCGTCTTGGCGCCCACGTTCAGCACAATTTGCCCGCCATCCACGGCCGCCACCAGGCCTTCGACTTTGACAACACGCACCGAAAGCTTCGGCGCCGAAGAGATGACGCCGGCAGTCATTTGATCGACGGCGGCCTTCACAGCCTCGCCGATGATCGTCTGTTGAAAGTCGCTTGCTCCGAAGTCCACCGCGCCGCCTCCAAAGCCATGCCAGTTCCCACCGCCTCCCAAAAAGCTGGTGCTGCTGCGTTTCGATTCGCCCTTGCCTTCGGCTACGCCAAGAATCTCTGCGGTATCGATGTCCACAAGCCGCGCGTCGAGCTGGACGACGGCCTTTGATTCCTTGTGGCCAAACCCGCCAATCCCGAAGCCACCAAAGCCTCCGCCGCCGCCGCCGACCTTCGTGCTCTTGTTGTCATTCCCAAACTGGGTGATGCTGCCCACAATGATGGCGTCCACGCCAAGAATTTTCCCCAGCTTGGCAGCGGACGTTGGATTCGCCCGGTCGCTATTGGAAAAGTTCTGCTCGGCGAGGATCTTATCGAGCTGTTTGCGCTCGATCACGCTATAGGTTCCATCCGTCACCAGGTTCTTCACAAGCAGGTCGGAGATTCCCTTGCCGATGTCGATATCCGTTCCGAAGATCGCCGCCGAGTTGGTTCTCACAGTCGCGTAGTCGAAGTCGAAGATCGCGACACGTTTTTTCCGCCCCTGGGGGGCCTGCGCGGCGGGTGTCCCTGGCGCGCTCGCTGCGGGCTGGGTAACGGGCGCGCTGTTCTGAGCGCGCGCGGCTAAGGGGAGACACAAAACACTCAACACGATGAGGGCGGCGAACCGTTTCATGGCATTCTCCTATTCCAAAATGACCGTGCGTGAAAAAAAACCGAGACGCGGCATCCCAGTCGAATGATTCTAGTGAAGCGCAAAACCCTATGTCAACCTTGGCTTTGGAAATCTTCATACAGGAAGGCACTTCTGAAACAGTCAGGATCGCAGCCGCCTGCGTGCCAAAATCCGGCGGACCGCCCATCCGACCGGCAGGACGGAGAACACAAGGAACAGAAGCAGCGTCACCACGAGGTCGACGAACGCCGGCGCGAAATCGCTTCCGTGCCGGACCACGAGGACACCGATGTAGTAGGCGGTCGGCGCAGCCAGGACAATCTCCGCGAGCAAGTAGGCCTGCAAAAGCTTCCCTCTGAAGAAAATTACGGCCGCCGCGACCACCAGCCAGGTTGCCGTGATCCACTCCACCGGATAGATCACCCTGTTGTCGAAGGAAAAATGATTGATCAACAAGACGGGAATTCCGGCCCGAGGATCGAGGACGAACGGAGGGCCGCCCGGCCAGCGGTAAATCCCGATTTGGTAGAGGCACAGGGCAAAAAGATAGCTGCCCAGGAGCCGCTCTCGATGCGATTCCGCCCGACCGTTTGTCATCCGAGTGTCCAAGAGAGCGATTATTGTCCGCAAGGACCGGTGTGTCCATGATGGGATTTCCGTCCTTACAAATGGCCGGCAGGGCTACGGCGCTCGGCGAGTGCCCGGTGGTGCATGTTAGAATGCGCTCCGAGCCGAATGGTGCGCCATGTTTCGCAAAATTCTCATTGCCAATCGCGGCGAAATTGCCGTGCGGATCGCGCGGGCTTGCCGCGAGATGCGCATTCACTCCGCGGCCGTTTATAGCGAGGCGGACCGCGCCGCCTTGCACGTCCGCCTCGCCGATGAGGCGTACCCCATCGGCCCTGCTCCCTCGCGTGAGAGTTATCTGCGCGTCGACAAGGTGATGGAAGCGGCGCGCATCGCCGGCTGCGACGCGCTGCATCCCGGATACGGTTTCCTCGCGGAGAATCCAGAACTCGCCCGGGCCTGTGCCGCGAACGGAGTTACGTTTATCGGGCCGTCGCCTGAAGCGATGCAGCGCCTGGGAGAAAAAACCGCCGCGCGCCAGTTCGCCGCGCGGGCGGGCGTGCCGATGGTGCCCGGAACTCAGGATGCCGTCGCCAACTCGGACGATGCCGAGCGCATCGCGCGCGAGTTTGGTTATCCGGTGCTACTCAAGGCCGTTGCCGGAGGAGGCGGAAAGGGCATGCGCGTCGTCGGCGCGGATTCCGATATGTCGGCGGCGTGGCGTGACGCGTCTTCGGAAGCGCTCCATGCCTTTGGCGATGCCCGGCTCTATCTCGAGAAATATCTCGGCCGGCCGCGGCACATCGAAATCCAAATCTTCGGCGATACACACGGCCAAATCTTGCATCTTGGCGAGCGTGAATGCTCCGTGCAGCGGCGGCACCAAAAAGTGATCGAGGAATCTCCTTCTCCCATCATGACTCCGGCGCTGCGCCGCGCCATGGGCGAAGCTGCCGTGCGCCTCGCGAAAGAGGCCGGATATGTGAACGCCGGAACCGTCGAGTTTCTGGTGGACGCCTCTGGAAAATTCTATTTTCTTGAAGTGAATACCCGGCTGCAAGTGGAACATCCCGTGACGGAAATGGTCACGGGACTCGATCTTGTGAAACTGCAAATCCGCGTAGCGGCGGGCGAGCCGCTTCCCTTCGCACAGGACGGTGTCATACTTTCAGGCCACGCCGTCGAATGCCGCCTCTACGCGGAAGATCCCGACAATCAGTTTTTCCCGTCGCCCGGAAGGATTCTTTCACGCCACGCGCCCTCGGGTCCCGGAATCCGATTCGACGACGGCGTCGAGGCAGGTTTCACGGTTTCGACTGAATACGATCCGATGCTTGGAAAATTAATCGCCTGGGGGCAGAATCGAGACGAGGCGGTTGCCCGGCTGGCCCGCGCTCTCGAAGAACACAGCCTCACCGGGATCAAAACCAACTCCGCCCTGCTCCTCTCGATCCTTCGCGATCCGGAATTTCTTCGCGCCGACATTTTCACGCGCTGGCTGGACGACCAGCTCCACCGGCTCTTGAGCGAAAAATCGACGCGCGATCGCGACGTTCCGGCCGAAGAGGCTGCGATTCTTGCGGCGCTCTTGCAGTTCACAGATACCAAGAACGCGGCGCCGGTGGGCGCGGTCGCAACGGAAACCGACTCGCGCTGGAAGCGCGAAGCGCGCTCCGAGCAAGTGGATCGGAATGCCGGTCGACCGAAATGGGTGCCCGGGCGATGAGATATGAAATTGTCATCAATGGCGCGCGGCGCAGCGCCCAGTTCGCTCCGCCAGCCCGCGAAACTTCGCCCGTGACGTTTGCCCTTGACGGCCGGGATAGCACCGCCGACGCAGTTCGGGTCTCACCAGGAAACTATTCCATTTTGATCGGCGGACGATCGCTTGACGTCACCGTTGAGAACCACTCGGGTGCGTTTCTCGTGCGCGTGGCTGGCCGCGAGTTTCGTGTCGAAATCTTCGATCCGCGCTCGTGGCAGCGCAGGCTTGGCGGAGGAATCGAGCTCGAAGGACGCCAGCAGCTCATTGCACCCATGCCGGGGAAAATCGTGCGCCTGCTCGTTGCTTTGGGCGACCACGTCAAGGCGGGCCAAGGTCTGCTGGTCATCGAAGCGATGAAGATGCAGAACGAGATCCGCTCGCCCAAGTCGGGCACGGTTGAAAAACTGGCAACGGAAGGACAGACCGTCAATGCAGGCGAAGTTCTCGCGATTGTTTCGTAGCGCGCGTCGTTAGGAAGAGGCTAATTTGCCGGCGCCGATAGGGAAGAATTGTTCGCCGCCTTCGGCGTGACGACGACGGGCAGCTTTCCAGCAGACTCGACGACCTGCTGAGCAAGGTAGTTGGTGACCTTCGCGTCGTTTCGCGCGATGGCCAGATACGCAGCGCGCAACAATTGTTCCTTGCGGTTGCGAATGTTGTCTCGAATCGATTGCTGTACCGCCGGGTCGGCCAATTCCCGCTGCCCGGGCGCTTCCTTGGCCACGAGCTTCAAAATGCGGTAGGAATCCCGCAGGGCGACGACGCCGCTAATTTGCCCGGGCTTGAGCGCCATCACAGCCTTTTTCAAAGCGGGATCGCTCTGCGACAGGGACGATTCCGGCACGTAGCCGAGGTCACCGCCGGATCCCGCCGACGCCGGATCTTCTGAATAATCCATCGCGACTTGCCCGAAGTCCGCTCCATTCGCGATCTGCTGCTCGAGCGCCGCGGCCTTGCGCCTGGCCTCGGCATCGGTAGTCGCGTCGTCGTTCTTGCGATTGCGCAAGCCTGGATCTTTGTGCGGCGTAATCACGATCTGCGCAATCCGGTATTGCGTTTCCGTCACGTTGAACTGTGCGCGGTTTTGATTGTAAAAATCCTGAACATCCTGGTCCGTCACGGCAATCTTGGCCACCACTTCGTGATTGATGACTTTCTGAATCGAAAGCTGCTGCCGAATATCGTTTCGCAAATCATCGACGGTATATCCGCGCGACTTGAGCTGCCGTTGAAATTCCTCCTCGGTGTACGGGCTCTTAAACTCGGTGAACTTGTCCTCGACCTCGCCGTCGGCGGCCTGGAGGCCCATTTTTTTCGCTTTCTCCAACAGGATCTGATTGTTGATCAGCTCATCCAAAATATTCAGCTTGAGCGACAAGGCCTCATCCTGCGAAGGTTCAGGCGCATCGGGGTTCAATTGCGTGCGGTAATATTTGTCCACCTGCGTGCGGGTGATGGCGGTCCCATCCACTACGGCCCACACCCCTTCCGCCGGCGTGGATGTCTTCTTGCAACCGGACGCCATTGTCAGGGCCGCGGCCAGCATGAACCATCCCCGCCCACGTATCGTCACGCTGTCTCCTTATGATCGGGTGCGGGCTCCGCGCCGATGCCAGAGCGCTTGGCGCGCCAGCGATTTGGAACCTGCCGGAACGCTGTTCCGATGCGGAAAAACGCCAGCTAGGCTGCTTTCTTGACGCGGCCGGACCGAATACAGGAAGTGCAGACACGGATTTGCATGCGCACGCCGTCAACTACCGCGCGAACACGTTGGAGATTCGGATTCCAGCGGCGGCGCCGGGTATTATTCGCGTGGCTGACCACGTTCCCGAACGACGGCCCCTTGCCACAAATTTTACATTTCTGAGCCATAGCAACTCCCCCACCCATTTTCACGAACTTACACAAAGCTCGAAGCTTATCAGAGTTTTGGCTACTCCGCACCAATTTGATTCCGATGCGGAAGCTGCCCCCTCTTAGGAAAAATTCGCCCCGCTCGAATTGCGCGACGTCCAGCTCCGGCGCAACTCCCCCACCAGATAGAGCGATCCGGTGATGAAAATGACGTCTTCGGGAGAAGCAAGATCGAGGGCGCGTTGCAAGGCCTGAGCCGGATCGGGGATGACTTCCGCACGCCGCGCATGATGCCCCGCCATTTCCGCCAGAAGGGGAGCGGAAATGGCGCGGGACTGTGCCGGAGCAGTTAGAATCACCGCGGAAGCGCGGGGAAAGAGGAGCCCCGCAATTTCGTCGACGGCTTTGTCCCGCATCGCGCCATAAATCAAATAGATATTCCGACCGGGAAGGAATTGCTCCCAGAACACAGCGATTTCGCGCGCGCCGGCGGGATTATGTGTGCCATCGACATATATTTCGGGCCGCTCGCCGATCCGCTCGAGGCGCCCTGGCCACACCGTCGCCGCCACGCCGCGGCTGATCGCTTGGTCATCGATTGGCGCGCCACGTTCCGCCAACATCCGGGCCGCAGCGAGCGCCGTGAGCGCGTTGCGCACCTGAAATCGGCCCGGAAGACGCAAAACGATGGGAATGCCGAGGCCCGTGTCGTAGGAAATCGCCTTAAACGAGAAGCAGCCTTCGCGGGAGGTCACATCCTCGATGCGGAAGGCGTTCTCGATTTCCACCAAAAACGCGGACTGCTCCGCGCAGCGCCGGCGGATCACGACGCGGGCGATCAGGTGTTCGGCCGCGCTGACGACGCGCGCACCCGGCTTGATGATCCCCGCCTTTTCCCCCGCGATTTCCTCGATCGAATGACCCAAATAATTTTCATGGTCGAAATCGATCTGCGTGATGACGGCGACTTCCGGCATTAGAACGTTCGTCGCGTCAAGGCGCCCGCCCATGCCCGTCTCGAACACGGCAAACTCCGCGCCGGCGCCGGCGAAGTACGCAAAGGCAATGGCCGTAACGCACTCGAAAAACGTGGGGTGCGCAGCAAGGCGCCCGGAGGCGAGCAATTCCTCGATCGCCGCACGGACGCCCGTGAACGTGGCGGCAAAGTCGGCATCGGAGATTTCCCTGCCGCCCAGGCGAATCCGCTCGTTAATCCGCTCGAGGTGCGGCGACGTGTACAAGCCCGTGCGCACGCCCGCCGCGCGCAAGATTGAGTCCAGCATCGCCGAAGTAGATCCTTTGCCGTTCGTGCCGGCAACGTGCACGGATTCGAACGCGCGCTGCGGCTCGCCGAGGTGCTCGCAAAGAATGGTGATGTTTTGCAAATCAAATTTAGTCACGCTCGCCTGCCGCGGTGAGGCAAGCTCCCGTCCCAGGCTGAACAGGTACTGTACCGATTCTTCGTAGGTCATGCGGTTACGCCATGAAAAAATCGAGAGCGGAGGAAATATAGGTTTTCAGGTCCTTGCGGTGGACCACGGCGTCCAGGAAACCGTGCTCCAGCAAAAACTCCGACGTCTGAAATCCCTTGGGAAGTTTTTGCCGGATGGTCTGCTCGATGACACGAGGCCCGGCGAAGCCGATCAGCGCACCAGGTTCGGCGATGTTAAGGTCGCCCAACATGGCAAAGCTGGCGGTAACGCCGCCGGTGGTGGGGTCGGTCAAGACGGAGATGAAGGGCAGGCGGGCTTCGTCGAGGCGCGCGAGGGCGGCGGAAACTTTGGCAAGCTGCATCAGGCTGATGGTGCCCTCCATCATGCGGGCGCCGCCGGAGCAAGAAATGATCACGAGAGGTAATTTCTTGGCGACGGCCATCTCGACGGCACGCGTGACTTTCTCGCCCACGACAGCCCCCATCGACCCGCCGATGAAGTTGAACTCCATCGAACAGCAAAGGATCAGGCGGCCACCGAGCAAGCCCTCGGCCGTGATGATGGCGTCGGCCATACCCAACTTGCGGCGCGCGTCTTTGAGGCGCGTGGCATAGGGGCGTGTGTCCGTGAAGTGTAGCGGATCGCTCGATGCGAGCGCGGCATCGTGCTGGAGCCAGCGCGAATCAAGCAGAAGTTCCAGCCGTTGCGTCGCATCGAGCCGGAAATGGTGCTGGCACTTCGGGCAGACCCGCCAGTTGGCGTCGAGGTCCTTCTTCCAGACAATGGACCGGCAATTTTCACACTTGGTCCACAGTCCCTCGGTCTTCACGCGCCGCTCGTCGGGCGGCGTGGGCTGGCCAATTCGCTTTTTCTCCCGCTTAAACCAAGCCATCGTGGTCGGGTCCTGAGAGCAGCACGCGCAACGCCGGGTCCTTACTTCACTTCCGCGGGAGTGGCTGTCGCCGGCCCCTCACCCACGATTTCCAAGACGCAGTCTTCGTCCTTGGCACCGTCGTAATGAACCTGTTTGGCAAAGTGAGTGACGAAGCTGCCCGTTGGCATCGCGACTGTGCTATCGGGATCGTACTTCGTGCCCGTTCCAACCCACCAAGTCCCCGAAAGAACGGTGATGAACCGGTCGTTCGGATGGAAATGCGGATGGCTCATGTGGTGGGCGTGCCATTTCGTCAGCACGATGTACAGGCCGGGTTTGGTGGGATCACCGTGCACGATGGCTTGGCTGACGCCGCCCGGGTCATCGACCCAATGGATCTGATTCGGCATCTGGTAGGAAAGCGCCGCCGGATTGAGATCGGCGGTGGCTTTGGCCGATCCAAGCGAAACGGCAACTGCTAACCCCAGCGCGGAAAGCAAATAGCCACGCAATCTTCGACGAGTAGACATCACTGGCTCCTCATGAATGAATCTGGATTTGGACTTGGATCGCGGGAAAAAACAGGGCGCCGGTTTCCGGTCCGCCGCAGCCGTTTCGGTCCAAGTCTATCGACAGTACTCTACGCCGGACAGGCATCACTTGCAAACCCAACGGCAGTCTTCACGATAACACCGGGGTGTACCAACTAGGTCGAGGTTCAAGAAACAGGGCTGACGGAAGGGATAGGCGCCTGGACGGCTTTCTTCGCTTCGGCCAGGCCGCGCTCGATGGTGGGTTGCCAGTCCGAGTGTGGAACCGAAGAAGCCTGCGCGGCTTCGTAGAGCCGCAGCGCATCCGACGGGCGATGCAAGCGCTTCAGATAAAGCCGCCCCGCGGCCACTTGGGCGAGAAGGCCCTGCTTTTCGGCCGGATACGCCCGCGCTAATTCCTCATATTCCGCGGCGGCCGGCCCGATGTCCGGCTGGGTTTCCATCTGGCGGCAGAGGTCGAGCCAAAGAGAGGCGCCGAGCTTTTCGCCGCCGGCATTCTTGAAATCCTGATGGGTTTGGAGCGCTCCCTCCGGATCATTCGCTTTGATTTCCAAACCTAAAAGCTTCTCAAGAGCCGCGCGATAGGCCGGAATATCGTTCTTCTGCCAGTAAATGCGCTGAAGCATCCGGTATGCGTCGATCGAATCCGGTTTCTCCTGCAACAATTTCTGCAGGTTGGAAACAGCAGAATCCAGTTGTCCTTTTTCCATTTGCTCGCTGGCATCGGCAAGCAACGGGTGGCTGACCCAGGAGATTTTTTCCTGGATTCTTTGTTCCGCAATTTGTTCGAGGCCAGATTTTCGCACTCCCACAGCGATGAGCGCTCCGAACACAAACCCGCCAACGTGAGCCCAATGCGCGACACCAGACGTCTGCCCAAACACAGAGCCATACAAAACTTCCAGTCCGAGCCACAGCGGCAAAAGCCAATACGCGGCCACCTTGAACCGGTAGAGACGGTAGAAAAACAGCCAGCCCATCTCGATTTTCGTCGTGGGAAATCGCACGAGGAACGCGCCCATGAGGCCAGCAATGGCACCCGACGCGCCGATCGTCGGCGTGAAGCTTCCGGCGTTGACCATGGCGTGCACCAACATCGCGAGCACGCCCGCGATCATATAGAACGCCGGGTAAATTGCCCTGCCCCAAGTGTCCTCTAAGATTGCTCCTGCAAGCCACAGGAACCACATGTTGCCGATCAGGTGCAGCCAGCCGCCGTGCAAAAAATTTGCGGTGATCAAGCCCAGCATTGTGGGGCGCGCCGGTATATAGGCATATCTGGTGAGAATCGAAGCGGCATCCAGCTCGGCGTAGTGCTCGCCGAGTGAGTCCATCTCTTGCTGCAAGGCGTCGGGGTCGCTTTGGAGACGAATCTTGGCGTCCCAGGCGTCTAAAGCGTCCCGGTTTGGCTCTTGTGCTTGCTTCCACAAAGCGGGGCTCTTGGTTTGGACAGCGGCGACGAACGCCTGCGCTTTCTCCGGAATCTTCAGGTCTGGGTGCATGGCCGCAAGCAACACGAGATGGATCCGGACTTGGCCCAGTTCCGGACCCTGCCGCTCAATGGTCCAATGAGTCCCAAGAAAGACGATGATGTTGAGCGCGATGATTCCGAACGTAATGACTGGCCACCGGCGCCCTTCCATGTTTTCGTGCCGAAGGGGTATTAACATCCTGCTGTCTCCATCCAGGAAGCAAACTGAGCCGATTTCGAAAGGTTTGCCTTGCTTTCAGTTTAAGAGACCTTACGCGTCCCGGGGTTTGATATTCGAGGGGCGGTTCGGGAATCAGTTACACCTTACGGTTTGGACACGCGGAGGGGATCGAAAGGAGGTCTGTAGGGAAGCTTGAATCCGCAGCTATCCCACAGACGGCAATCCATTTAGTGGCCTGGCAGCCGCGCGGGCCGGGACCTAAAGAATCGGGAACACTGCGGTCCTGCAAAAGTGGCTGCCCTACGTCAAAAGATAGTGCTTGCTAATCTCGCCGATGGACTTTGCTCCGGCCAGGCGCATCGTCATTTCCAGTTCGGCCCTGAGGTGCTCGTGCACCATCTGGACGCCCATCCATCCACCGAGTGCCAGCCCGTACATGATCGGCCGCGCGATGGCGACGGCGTTTGCTCCAAGCGCCAGCGCCTTGAAGACGTCCTGCCCGCGGCGGATGCCTCCGTCGATAAGAATCGTGAGGCGGCCGCCGACGGCGTCAACAATGCGAGGCAGAGCCGTAATCGATGCCGGGACGTCATCAAGATTGCGGCCCCCGTGATTCGAAACCTGGACGCCAGCACAGCCATGATCGACAGCCATAACCGCGAGTTCCGGCGACAGCACACCTTTCAGGATGACCGGAAGGCCCGTCACCTTTTGAATAAACTCGACGTCATCCCAGCCCAGGTTCGGCTTGAAGGGGCGCGGATTTGGGCCGGCCGGCTCCGGAAAGTTTCCCTGCGGCAGCGGAATCACAAAATGATTCCGGCGATCCGTCTCGCGGTTGCTGGACACAACCCCATCAATCGTCATGACAATGGCGAGATAGCCCGCCGCCTTGGCTCGCTGCAGAAGCTCGCGCGCCTTCCCCGGATCGTCCGGCATGTAGATTTGAAACCATTTGGGGCCGGGACTAGCCTTGGCGATTTCCTCCATGGTCAGCGTCGATTGTGAAGGCGCGGTGAAAAGCGTGCCGGCGGCGTCGGTGCCCTTCGCCGTGCCTGCTTCCGCAGTCACGTGGGCCATGCCGTGCCCGCCCATGACGCTCGTGATGATCGGCATGGAGATCCTTGCGCCGAGTAGCGTCGTCGTCATGTCGGCGCTTTTGTAGCCACTGAGGTAGCGCGGCAGGATGGTCAGACGTTTATAAGCGGCTTCGTTTTCGCGTTTGGTCCATTCGTCGCCAGCCGCGCTCGAGATGTAACCGAAACCGCCGGAAGGGATCACTTTCTGTGCCATCCCCTCGAGTTCGCGCAGATTGAAGAACTCGATCTTCTTGATTTCCGTCGGCGCCGCGTAGCCGGATGCAACGGCAGACGCCTGCTGCCCAGCTTCACCGGAAGCGGCGGAAGAAACCGGTTGAGCCAACAACGGACGGGCGGCGGTCAGCGTCGCGGCGGCAGCAGTGACGGAAAGAAAGTCTCGGCGGTTACGATCCATGATCATTCTCCTTTTGCGTCGCGCAAATGCAATCACTGCAAGTTGCAAAAGTGAGCGAGGAGATCATGGTCCGCGGATGCCCAGCTGAAAACGACTCAACGCGAACACAAAACCTGCGCTCACACTCACAGTTTTTGAGCGATCACTGCGCGAACGATACGGCAGGGGCTTTCCGGTGTCAATTGACCGCTCTTTATTTGGAAACCGTGGGAGGAGGAGCGACCACGGCCGCGAGAGTCCGAATCATACCGTCACTCTTAGTCATGATGTAGATTTCGCCGTCGCCGCCCATCGAAAGACGCACATCCGCACGGCCCCCGCCGTAAAGAACACCGTAAGGATCGGACTTTGGCGGGGCGAACGTCTTGCCGCGCCACCCGCCAGCGGCAGTCGAAAATCCGGGCACGACACCCTGATGGGAAACGGGATCGGCGACGCCGCCCTTGTGCGCGTAGGCGTCGGCGACAATGTCATACATCCGGCGTTTCACCGGAGCCGTTTCGGAGAGATCGTACGGACTCTTGTACATGACCTGGATTTCGCGAATGGGAGCTTGCTTGCCGCGCTCTCCGTGAGTGGCAATCATTTCTGCAAGGTCTGCGTAGAACATGCGCCCTGTCGTCATGTCCGTGAAAATATACTTGCCGACCATCGGCGGCATTTTCTTGCCGCGATACACAAAGCCGCTGCCAATCGAATCTCCATCTGCATGGCTGTACAAGGCGGCTGCGTAAATGGGCGCAACCGGCTTCTCGAGGCCCTCGACGGTGAGAAGATCTGTTGCAGGAAACGCGACAGGCGGGTCCACCTGCGTGCCGGTCTTGCCTCCGCCGGGAATAACTGTGACTTCGTTGCCTTCGCGCTCCGAATAGCCGTAATTTCCGCCCTTTGTAATGATGTTTACCTCCTCCCAGGAATGAAGGCCGATGTCATCCAGGAGCAGCGTGTTGCTGACGGCATCCCAATACATCCGGTGCGGATTGCGCAGCCCATACGCGAAGACTTCGGTCCTTGCGCCAGGCACGGAAACAAATGGATTTGGATCGGGCCCCGTCGTGGGAATGCGATACCGGCCGTTCTCACTGAGCTTGTCTTTCGGGCGCAGCGTAATGTCGGGCGTGATTCGCAGGACCTTGCCCTGCAGGGCGCTCAGCAACTGGGGAATGACTTGCACGGGCCCTGGCGTTTCTCCCGAGCCGCCATCGCCCAACGAAAGATAGAGATTGCCATAGTCCGGACTGCCCGGCTTGGCCACTGGATCGAAGACGACATCGTCCATCATGTGAATCAAGCCGGTGAACCCAACGCGCAGGATTTCTCGCGCTGTCCCCTCGAACGTGGAGTTCTTGATATTCGTGTCGGTCCATTCCACTAGAACCGATTCGCTGCGATAGCCGCCCACAGGCGGCTTGATGACGGGAGTCGTTGAATACCCGTCGACCTTCAGGCCCGGTAAATGCGCGTTCGTCGGCTCGTCCGGGCCTGGCTTGGACGAATCCTCGGTGTGAACCGTATAGAATTTTCCGTTTTTCGCGTAGTTCGGATCGAAGGCGATGACAGAAACTCCCATGGTGAAACGGTCCACGCTGAACTTGGGAAAGACTTGGGGAAATGTGATGTACGGTTCAAACTTCCGCGTGGCCTTGTCCAGGATGTACAAATTGCCGTTCTGGTCCGTGACAAAGAATCGCGACGACGCACGCGGAGCATTGGGCGGCTCCGAGCGCAACATGTTCACGCGAGCAAGCATGTCGCCATAATCGATGGGAGGTGGATACGTCTCGTTCTCTCCCGTCACGCTCGAAAGTGGGGGATTCGCATAGTCCTCAACCAGGATGGCCGTGCCGTCCTTTGTGATTTGCGGCGCCGAAGGATATTGCAAGGGGTACTGTGCCCAGGCGATAGGCAGAGTCGCAAGCAAACCCGCCGTCAAAAAGAGGACTACGTAGAATTTCGCTGGCAGCTTGACGATCTTCTGTCCGTATCCGGTTGTCATGGCAGGCGCCTCCTCAATCGAATCTTCAACGGCACGCGCCAACGCGCCAAGCACGAACGAATCCGTCAGCGCAGTTCGTCAGGGCGCCTCAATTTGCGCCGGATTTTCCGGGCGGCGGTGTGACAACGGACGTCATCTTTCGGATCATGCCGTCTGCTTTGCTTAGGACGTAGATTTCGCCGTCGCCACCCAGGGCGATGCGCACATCCGCGCGTCCACCACCGTACGCGTTGCCCTCAGGATCGGTTTTTGGCTTCGTATGGGCCTCATCCGTCCAACCCGTGGTGGCCGCGGCCGCTTGCGGCAAGACGCGGTCCTGGGCGGGCATTCCTCCCTTGTGCGAATACGCCTCGGCCACAATGTCAAACATCCGGCGCTTCACGGGTTTGTCGACCGAGCTATCGTAGGGGCTCTTGTACATGATCTGAAGTTCGTGAACGGGCGCCTGCTGGTCCCGCTGCCCATGTGTGGCAATCATTTCGGCGAGATCCACATAAAAAATGCGGGCAGTCGTCATGTCGTTGAAAATATATTTCCCGCGCAGCGCCGGCATGAGCTTGCCCCGGTACACAAAACCGCTGCCGATCGAGTCGCCTTCGCGATGGCTGTAAACGGCGGCCGGATACACGGGCACGACCGGCTCATCGAGACCGTCGACAGGGAGGACGTCTCGGTCCGGGAATGCGACCGGGGGATTCATCAGGCTACCCGTTTTTCCCCCGCTGTCCACGAAAAGCTGTTCGTTGCCCTCGCGCTCCGAGTAGCCGTAATTGGCGCCTTTCGTAACGATATCAATCTCTTCCCACAAGTGCAGACCGATATCGTTTACCAAAAGGGTGTTTGTCGGCACGTCCCAATCCATGCGGTGCGGATTGCGCAGTCCATACGCGTAGACTTCAGGCCGTGCGCCGGCCACCTTGACAAACGGATTCGGATCCGAGCCCGTGGAGGGAATGCGGTAGCGGCCGTTCTCACTCAACATGTCTTTCGGATGCAATTTGAGATCGGGAGTGATCCTCAAAATTTTTCCCACCAAAGTATTGAGCTGCTGCGGCAGAGTGTGGCTGGGGCCCGGTGTTTCTCCCTGAGCGCCGTCACCCACGCCGATATAGAGATCCCCGTAGTCGGCACGGCCAGGCCGTGCGAGCGGGTCAAAAATCAAGTCGGCCATCGGATGATTGCGGTCAAATCCGACGCGCAAGATTTCACGCGCGGACCCTTCAAACGTGTCATTGCGGATGTTGGCGTCCGTCCACTCCACGAGGACAGATTCCAAGTGGACCGCACCCGAAGGCGGATTCACGGCGGGAGTCGTGCTGTATCCGGTCACGTTCAAAGAGGGCAGCTTGGCATTGGTTGGCGTCGCCGATCCGGTCATGTCGGGTTTTTCCGTATGCACGGTATAGAATTTGCCATTTTTCGCGTAAGCGGGGTCGAAGTTAATCGAAACGATGCCCATTGTGCCGCCCGCGTCGGACACAAACTTCGGGAACACATCGGCGAAATTGAGATACGGCGTGAATTTCTTGCTGGCTTTGTCAAAGATATAGATCGTGCTGCTCTGATCGTCGACAAAAAACCGCGAAGCCGCGAGCGGAGCGTTTGACGGCTCCGAGCGCAGCGAAGTCACGCGGCCCAACTGAATTTTGTAGTCGATCGGGCCCGGTGTGGCGCCGCCGTGGGTCGGATTGGAAAGAGGCGGATTCGCGTAATCCTCGAGCAGGACTGCGGTTCCATCCTTGCCAATCTGCGACGTCGAGGGATATTGCGCCGACGCAAGGAGCGCGCAGGTGAAAATGCCGCACACCAACAAAATCCAGCCATAGAATTTCACAGGGCGCTTGATGATTCTTTGCGCGTTTGCCATGGAAACGCCTCCTGATTTCTTTTTTTCCGAACTACAACGCATCGCGCCCTGCAGGCGTGTTCAGAATTACAGCGCAAAAAACACGTTGCAGCGCGAGCGTCGATGTGACGGTGCTTTGTAATCTGCGAGAGAGTATACACAACCCGGGTGTCTAAAATCAGCTTTGCGGTAAGGCAGAGCGAGACGAGGCGCAAAAGGACACTCTGCTCAGGGCAAGCGAATTACGCGCTCCGCGGCCGCCGATTGGCCCGCACGAGCAAAATGACACCCACGATGACAGCAATGCCGCCATATACCGCCCATCGAATCTGTCCGGTCATAAAGCTACCCGGCAATATGTTGATGCCCTGCAAGAACCAGATGCTTCCGAACAATACGAGCAAAACTCCTACGATATTCAGTCCGATCCTCATGCCGCCTCCTTGTAAAGCGCTGTGGGAGATCCGATTTACTGGAACCCGAGGACCGAGAATTTCCTGTTCCCGCGGGCGATAGCGTACCACGGACGCCGGAGTTTAGAGGCGGTGTCCGCCGCACTTTCCTGGGCTGCCACGAAGCCGCCCGCCTTTCAGAAAACAAGACTGCAATGCGATCGATCGTTGATTTCGCGCCCGCTGAGCGCGATTCTTGGTATACTTGGGGGGTGTTCTGGGCTGCATCCCGCCGTCAGGGAGCGGCACCGGAGGCAGTCATGAGTGCTGTTCCAGCTGCCGGCAACGGAAAAGTCACCGTGCCGACCATCCGCGAGCGCAAGTCTGCAGTTTTCCAAGGAAATTCTTTACCGGTCAAGATCACGTGTCTCACGGCGTACGACTATCCCACGGCACGTCTGTTGGACGAGGCGGGCGTGGACATTCTGCTCGTCGGCGATTCGCTGGGAATGGTCGTGCTGGGATTTGAGAGCACGCTTCCGGTCACGCTCGACGAAATGCTGCACCACACGCGAGCCGTGCGGCGCGGCACGCGGCGAGCGCTGCTCGTGGCGGACATGCCGTACGGCAGTTATCACGACGACCCAAACGAAGCCGTTCGCCACGCGATTCGCTTCGTGAAGGAAGCGGGCGCGGAAGCTGTGAAGATCGAGGGCGGCGAGCGCCGCCTGGACTTGATCACGCGGCTCGTGGAAGCGGAAATTCCCGTGATGGGGCATATTGGCCTCACGCCGCAATCGGTGAACGCTTTCGGCGGGTTCCGCGTCCAAGGAAAAACCGCGGAAGCGGGCGAGCAGCTCCTGCGCGACGCGCGGGCGGTGGAAGCCGCAGGCGCGTTTTCCGTCGTGCTCGAATCCATCCCGCGAGGACTCGCCGCGCGCATCACCGGCGAACTGCGCATTCCGACCATCGGCATTGGCGCGGGACCGGATTGCGACGGCCAGGTCCTCGTAATCCACGACCTCATCGGATTGAGCTTTGGACACAAGCCGAAGTTCGCGCGGCGCTACGCCGAGGTGGGAGAACTGATCTCGCGCGCGGCGGCCGAATATTGCCGCGACGTACAGCAGGGAACTTTCCCTTCCGACGAAGAGTCGTATCATCTGATCGCGGAGCAAGTCGGAAGGCTCGTTTCACAGCGCCGGTAAACGTACACATCTGAAAAGATTGTATTAGAATCCACGCCGGGAGGACTTCTATGCTGACGCCTGAGTTCGTCCGTTTTCTGTTCCAGTACAGCCAGTGGGCCAATCGCCGGACCATGGATGCCTGTTCCTCGCTCACGAACGAACAATTCACGCGCAATCTCGGCTCGAGTTTTGGGTCCGTCCGCGACACGCTCGCGCATTTGTACGGCGCGGGATGGGTTTGGAACGAGCGGTTCCAGGGACGCGCTCCGTCCGGACTTCCCCAGGCAGCCGCGTATCCCGATCTCGCGTCCGTTCGTGCCAAGCTCGAAGAAATGGACCGCTACTATTTGGATTACACGGCAAAGCTCACGCAGCAAGACTTGGACCGCGTGATCCGGTACAAGGGCATGACGGGCGACGAATTCTCGAATCCGCTGTGGCAGAGCCTGCATCAGCTCTCCAACCACGCCACGTATCATCGCGGCCAGATCGTGACACTGCTGCGGCAGCTTGGCGCAAAGCCGGTGGCCACGGATCTAATCGTCTATTATCGCGAGCAGGCCGCAGCGGCGCGCGCCTGAGTTTTTCCGGGAAACACGAGCCCGTTGGAAACCATCCACACCGCCGACTGGATGAAACAGGTGGCGCGCCAGGCGCGCGCGGAAGGGCGCTCGGCCGGTTTTGTTCCCACCATGGGCGCGCTTCACGAAGGCCATCTTTCGCTCGTTCGCGCGGCGCGCGCCGAATGCCAGCCGGTGATCGCTTCCATCTTCGTCAATCCCACGCAGTTCGGCCCCAGCGAGGATTTCCAGAAGTATCCGCACACGCTCCAAGCGGACCACAAGAAGCTCGAAGAGGCGGGCGTCGATTACTTGTTCGCCCCTGAAATTCCCGAAGTTTATCCGCCGGGATTTTGCACGTGGGTGAATGTCGACGGCCTCTCAGAGCGCCTGGAAGGCCGCATACGTCCAGGGCATTTTCGCGGCGTCGCTACGGTCGTCCTCAAGCTGCTCGAACTCGTGCAGCCGCAGAAGGCATTCTTCGGACGCAAGGACGCGCAGCAGGCGCGAATCATTGGGCAGATGGCGCGCGACTTCTGCCTCGATTCGGAAATTATTGTCTGCCCGATCGTGCGCGAGCCGGACGGCCTGGCGATGTCGTCGCGCAACGCCTACCTGAATCCCGCCGAGCGCCGCGCCGCGACGATTCTCTTCCAGGCGCTCGATAGCACGCGCGCGTCCATCTGGCGCGGCGAGCGCGACGCCGTGCGCCTCGTAGCGCTGATGCGCGATACGCTCCGCACCGAACCGCTGGCCGCGCCCGATTACGTCGAACTGGTTGACGCGGAAACATTCGAGCCGGTGATGTGGCTGCGGGGAAAATGTCTTGCCCTACTGGCCGTACGGATCGGTCTGACCCGCCTGATTGATAATTTGCTCGTCGAAGAGCGCGACGGCGCGTTTACCGTAACCCTATGAAATCGCTCTTGTAGCGATCCCCCGAACGTGAGCATTCCTACTGAAGCGTTTTCAGGGCTTCGACGACTTCCGCGGCATGACCCTTCGATTTTGCCGTGGGCCAGATTTTCTCGACTTTTCCGTTCGGGCCGACCAGGACCGTACTGCGCACAATTCCAAGATAAGATTTTCCCAAAAAGCTCTTCATGCGGCGCGCATCGTACGCCTCGATCACGGTAAAGTCCGGATCGCTGAGCAGAGGGAAATTCAGTTTTTGCTTCTCTTTGAACTTCGCCTGCGCCGCCACCGAATCGGCGCTGCAGCCGAGAATCACGGCGTTGAGCTTGTCGAATTCGTGCTTCAGCTCGCGGAATTCGATGGCTTCGGTCGTGCAGCCAGGCGTGCTCGCCTTGGGATAGAAATAGAGTGCGACGTGTTTCCCGCGCAAATCCTTCAGGGAAATCTCGCCGCCGTCATCGGCGGGCAGCCGGAACGTGGGCGCTGGATCGCCTTCCTTCAACATAGAAACGGCTCCTCTTTAGTTTGAGATCAGGCAAGCAGGCGTTTGAGCGTATCATTCACCGTTTGCGGATTGGCCTGTCCTCGCGACGCGCGCATCACCTGGCCGACGAAAAACTTGAATACGCCTTCGTTGCCCGCGCGATACTTGGCGACGTTGTCTGGATTTTTCTCGATCACTTCGCGGCACCAGCGCTCGATTTCGCCCGAGTCGCTCACCTGCGAGAAGCCTTCCGCCGCGATGATTTCGGCCGCAGGTTTTCCCGTCTCAAACATCCGCGCGAAAACTTTTTTGCCCGTCGCCGCGTTGATCTCGCCGCTCTCGACTCTGCCGATTAAAGCCGCAAGCTGGGCGGGCGCCACCGGACTTTCCGTGATCTCTTTCCCCGCGTCCTTTAGCTGCCTAAGCAATTCAACCTGAATCCAATTGGCTGCGGGCTTCGCCGGCGCCCCGGCGCGGACGACACCTTCAAAATAGTCCGCTAACTCCCGCGTCGACGCCAGCACCTCGAAGTCATACTGTGTGATGCCGTACTGGTGCAGGAAGCGCTTGCGCTTCGCGTCGGGCAGCTCCGGCATGGAGCGTGCAATTTCGTCGCGCCATGCGGCGCTGACATGCACGGGCAGCAGGTCCGGCTCCGGAAAATAGCGGTAGTCGTGCGCGAATTCCTTTGACCGCATAGGCTCCGTGCGTCCTGCCGCGACGTTCCACAGGCGCGTCTCCTGCACGACCTTGCCGCCCGATTCGAGCACGCCGATTTGCCGCTCGATTTCGTATTCGAGCGCGTGCTGCAGATAACGGAACGAATTGAGATTCTTCACTTCGGCCTTAGTGCCGAATCGTTCCGCGCCGCGCCGCCGTACACTGATATTGGCGTCGCACCGCAGCGAGCCCTCCTCCATGTTGCAATCGCTCACTTCGGTGTAGAGCATCACCTGCTTGAGCGCCGTCAGGTACGCATGCGCTTCGGACGGCGTCCGCAGGTCCGGCTCGGAGACGATTTCGGCGAGCGGCGTACCCCCGCGGTTGTAGTCCACATAGCTCTTTTCCGCCGAATCCGGAAAACCTTCGTGCAGGTTCTTCGCCGCGTCATCTTCCAGGTGCAGCCGCGTGATGCCGATGCGCCTGGTCTGACCGTCAACCTCGATTTCAAGCCAGCCCGCCGTGGCCAGCGGCAATTCGTACATCGAAATCTGGTAGCCCTTGGGCAGATCGGGATAGAAATAGTTCTTCCGGGCAAAGCGCGAAAATTCTTGCACCTTGAGGTGCAACGCCAGCGCCGCGCGGATGCCCAATTCGACCGCTCGTTTATTCAGCACCGGCAGCGCGCCGGGCAGACCAAGGCAAACGGGGCAGGTGTTTGAGTTGGGTGGATCGCCGAATTTGGCCGAACACGAGCAGAAGGCCTTCGTGGCAGTCTTCAGTTGCACGTGTACTTCGAGGCCGATGACCGGCTCGTACGCCGCCATCACTTCGGGTGAGATACTCTTCGCGTCTTGCGCCAGCTTCGCCATGGAAGGCCGGTAGTATACCATCGGCGGCGCGCACTTCGGCATGGGGCCGGATCCCAGGCAGTGGCGTCATTGGGTTTCTGTTGCAATAGGTCTTTCTTGGTTGTCATTCCGAAGCGCATTTTGCGCCGGAAGAATCTTTCTTTTCAACGATTCCCAGTCACGGAAAGATTCTTCGCTGCGACCGGAATGACGAATTGCTTGATTGGGCCTGCTCCAAGCTACAGCAAATGACATCGCGACCGAATCTCGCGCAGGCTTTCCGCGAACCAGCTATGGCTCGCGCTGCGCGTATCCGTGCGGGAAAAGGTAGGTGTTGTTCTCTTCGCAGACTTCTTCGCTCACTTGCCAGTCGGGATGCAGATCAAATTCTCGCACGGCCTTCCAGGACTTTGTGTACGCTTTCGGGTCGTCGACCGTGATTTCAACCTGCAACACCGTGGGGCGGATTCGCCGGATTCGCTCGATCACGTGCAGCAGGTCCGAATGGGGAAGACCCCACAGATCGACAAAGGTCAGCGTGTTGAATCCGATCGTATCTACGACGAGCGTATCTCCTTCCCACCAGCCGATGGAATTTCCCATCCAGGTAGGAACCAGATCCTTGGCATGTTCGTGTTGGTCCATGTAAATCTGGCGGAACATGTGCTCATGTTCATACATGATTAAAATCCGGTTTTTTAGGGGAATGATTTCAAACGGAGCAGGGACCTGCCAGCTTTTGGGGACTCCGGGCGGCAGGCAGATCGCGCCCGGATTTACTTGCCTCCGATTGATCTTGAGCTGTTCTTCTCCCCAAGGCGTCATGGAAGCGTCTTTCGGAGAAATTAGATTCGGCTCGACCGCGCCTTCCATGAACCACACGCCGGAGACGTCCGGATGCTGGTCCGCAGTGTTGCCATTCGCTCTCTGAGGTGCTTGAGCCAAATCCGAGGAAGCGAAGGTAGCCATACCGAGCGTAAGGCACGCCGCAAGACCCAACAGAATTCGTCGCATCACGTGAACCTCCACGGCTGTGATTTCCCGCGCGACCGCCATCATCGCTTGCCGAGCCCGTCCGTCTCCTCTGTCGTCCACTGCTTTCCTGGAGGAAACAAGTACGTGTTATTCTCTTCGCAGATTTCCTCCCCAATTTTCCAGTCGGGATGCAGATCGAAGCGCTTCTGCGCCATCCACGGCTTCGTGTACGCCTTCGGGTCGGCAACCGTGATGTCTACTTGCAACACGGTCGGCGCGACCCGGCGAATTCGTTCCACGACATGCAGCCCGTCTGAATGCGGAAGTCCCCAAATGTCAACCCAGGTGAATTCGTTGAATCCTGTCGTGTCGATGACGAGCGTGTCACCTTCCCACCAGCCAATCGAATCCCCCATCCATGTGGGAACCGCGTCCTTGGGATGCTCGCGCCGATCCATGTGAATTTGCCGGATCAGGTGTTCATATTCATAAACGATCAAAATCCGGTTCTTCAGGAGATCGATTTCAAAAGGAGCAGGCTCCTGCCAAGTTCTGGGAACACCGGGAGGAAGGCAGATCGCCACGGGATTCACTTTTTGCCGATTCATCTTGAACTGCTCCTTTCCCCAGGGCGTCAAAGGAGCATCTTCCGGGGCAATCAGGCTGGGATCCACCTTGCCCTGCATGAACCAAACGCCGGAAAGATCCGGATGCTGGCCGGCGCTGTCGCGATCCGCTCCCTGAGGCGCTCGCGCCCATCCGGATGGCGGCAAGGCCGTCAAAGTAAATGCGAGGCACGCCGCAAAAACCAACAAGACCGGCCGTGGCATGGCGGAACCTCCTCGGTTGTGATTTCCAGCACTAGCTTCGCGCGGTCCGAGCGAAAGCGGGGGACGCGCCAGAGCAAAGTTGAAGAGAGCCATTATTTTTTGCCGGGTCTGGCCAATTCTTCCGTGGGCCAAGTTTTTCCAGGAGGAAATAGGTACGCATTATTTTCCTCGCAAACCTCTTCTCCGATTTGCCAGTCGGGATGCAAATCGAAGCGTCTCTCGGCCATCCACGGCTTCGTGAATGCCTTCGGGTCGGTGATGGTCATGTCGATTTGCAACACGGTTGGGCTGATCCGGTGGATTCGCTCGACCACGTGCAGCTGGTCGGAGTGCGGAAGCCCCCAAAGATCGACTGGCGTAAGTTCGTTGAAACCTGCCGTGTCGACAACGAGCGTGTCGCCTTCCCACCAACCAACTGAGTCCCCCATCCAGCTAGGAATCACGTCCTTGGGATGCTCGCGCCGGTCCATATGAATTTGCCGGACCATGTGGTCATGTTCATAGAAGATCAAAACACGGTTCTTCAGAGGGATAATCTCAAACGGAGCCGGAACCTGCCAAGCCTTGGGCACGCCTGTAGGAAGACAGAGCGCGTCCGGATCCAAATATTGCCTGTTGCTCTTGAAGTGCTCGTCACCCCAAGGGGTCAACTGGATTTTTGCCGGATCAATCAGGTTGGGCTCAACCTTGCCCTGCATGAAATAAACGCCCGCCAGATCAGGGTGGTCACTTGAACTTCTGCTCTTGGAATCCTGAGCGCGCACCGAAACTGTGAGACCCACAACCGCAAAGGTCAGGCCCAGGAGAAATACCAGACCCCAACAACGGGGACATCTCATCGCTTAAACCTCCAATCGAGTGGCCCGACTCACGCAACCGCCCCCTCCGTCTTGAGGCGGGACCGCGGCCGGAGCTGCTCGGTCGCCTCGTCATCCATCAAGAGCTTCCGGTGTTCTCGACGAACAAGTTTCGTGAGCGCCGTTATTTTTTGCCCGGTCTAGCTAACTCTTCTGTCGGCCAGGTTTTTCCAGGGGGAAATAGATAAGCGTTATTTTCTTCGCAGACCTCCTCCCCAATTTGCCAGTCACGATGGAAATCGAAACGCCTTTGCGCCGACCATGGCTTTGCGTACGCTTTGGGATCGGCAAACGTCATGTCCACTTGCAGCACGGCCGGGCTGATCCGGTGGATTCGCTCGACGACGTGAAGTTCGTCGGAATGGGGAAGGCCCCAAAGATCGACCCATGTGAGGTCGTTGAATCCCGTTGTGTCAATGACAAGTGTGTCGCCCTCCCACCAGCCGATGGAATCCCCCATCCAGGTAGGCACCACGTCCTTGGGATGTTCGCGCCGGTCCATATGAATCTGCCGAACCAAGTGCTCCACTTCATAAAAAATCAGAATCCGGTTCTTCAGGGAAATGATTTCAAACGGGGCCGGAATTTGCCAAATTTTCCCTATGCCAGGGGGTAGGCAAAGCGTCGCGGGATCCAATTGCTGCCGGTGGATCTTAAGCTGCTCCTCTGCCCAAGGAGTCATGTGAGCGGCTTCCGGGTCAATCAGGTTCGGCTCGACTTTGCCCCCCATAAAATACACGCCGGAGAGATCCGGATACCCATTGGAACCCTTGGCTTTCAAATCTTGCGCTTCCGCCAAAACTGAAGGATAGAGACCCGCGAAAGCCACCGATAGGAAACACACGAAGAACCCGAAGCGCGGATGTCTCATTGCCGAAATCTCCGATTCCAAATGGTCCGCATGCCGCAACAAACTCCACTCGTTTGTACGGGGACCCTGCGTCTGGAGCTACTTCGCTCCGTCGTAACCAGTCTGGAACTCCCGGCCATCCGGTAGAACGATCTTCAAAAGCACCATGACGGGTTTGCCATCTTTATTCGGATGTCCGGTCACTGTCACGGCGTCGCCTGGCTTGAAGGTGTCGCGCTTGTAGCCTGCCCGCATCATCATCAGCAGACTCACCCCCTCGACATTCCATTCCACGGCATTGCCGGAATCGTCGATTACCTTCACCTTCATTTCCATGTGGGGATTAATGAGCTGATAGTCGGTGACGGTGCCTTTGATCGTGACCGCGCGACTCATGTCAAAATTTGGCACGCCATGATGCGCGAGCAGCGGACGCACGATCAACAAAAGCGCCAACGCAACTCCAATGGCAATTCCTCGCCAGATTTTCATAGCTAAGATCCTCCGGGTGAAAGCGACCTCGGTTGCTTTGTATCCCTTGGCGCAAATTATACACAATCCCAAGCACTTGGGATATGCTTCCGGGCAAACTCGGAGGACCGCGAACAGAGGCCGCGGATTTGCGCCATTTTACCTCACGACACCCTGGCGGACGATCCGACGAGACATTTTATCGCCTGCCGTGTTGAATGAAGGTGTATATCGCCGGACCCGGATTCCGTCCGGCGACCCAGCTCGCGTTTCTGCTTAAGTGGATCCAAAGGCATCGTTGCATCATCGCGCGCGCCCACGGAGGGGCAAATTATGCGAAAGCTTCTGACACCAAGTATTTTCCTCTTCCTGTTGGTGTTGTTTTCGATCCCTGCGGCGTCGTTTGCGCAGGTTGCGATCTCGGTGAGCATCGGGCCGCCGGTACTGCCGGTTTACGCGCAGCCGCCCTGTCCGGTGGAGGGGTATATGTGGACTCCCGGCTACTGGGGTTGGCGGGCCGAGGGTTACTACTGGGTTCCCGGCGTGTGGGTCGCGCCGCCGCGTGTCGGTGTGTTCTGGACCCCAGGGTACTGGGGCTTTGCCGGCGGCGGATATCGCTGGCATGCCGGCTATTGGGGGCCGCACGTCGGTTTCTATGGCGGAATCAACTACGGGTTTGGGTACGGCGGCGTCGGCTTTGCGGGTGGTCGTTGGGCCGGTGAGAGGTTCGCCTATAACACGGCCGTGGCCAATGTGAACACGACAGTCGTCCGAAACGTCTACGTCGATCGCACCGTCGTCAACAACACGACAGTCGTCAACAATCACTACAGCTTCAACGGCCAGGGCGGCGTGACCGCCCAGGCTACGGTGGCGGAGCAACAGGCCGAGCGCGAACAGCATTTCCAGCCAACATCCAATCAGCTTTCCCATGAGCAAACCGCCCGTGAGGACCACAACCAGTGGGCATCGGTCAACCATGGCCAACCCGGCAATGTGGCCATGGACTCGGTCAACGGACGGCGCTACAACCAGCAGGGCCGAATCGCGAACGGCATTTCTTCGGGACAACTAACCGCGGGGGAAACGAAGAACCTCGAAGGCCGCGAGGCGGGACTCAATAAGGAAATTCACAACGACCGCGCCGCCAATGGTGGCACACTGACGCCGCAGGAGCGCCAACAAGTCAACCAGCAACAGAACAATCTCAGCCGCTCGATCTACAACGATAAACACAATGCCAACACGGCAACCTACGGCAATAACGAAGTTGGTGGGCGCCGCGCCCTGCAACAACAGCGGATCGCGAACGGTGTGCGCAGCGGACAAATGTCGCCCTCGGAAGCCTCCAAGGCCGAACAGCACGAACAAAACATCAATCGCCAGGTCGCGGCGGACCGGCAAGCCAACGGCGGAAAGCTCACGCCCGGAGAAAAGAGAAACATCAACCGGCAACAGAACGGAGCGAGCCGTCAGATCTACAACGAAAAGCATAACGGAAAGACCGCGCCCAAGTAAGCCCGGACGCAGACCTAATGTTTTGATGGCGCGGCAGCGGATTAGTAGATCCGCTGCCGCGCGTTTTTTTTTGCAACGGACAGCCGCGTCACACAGGCTGTGAAGTTCGCACGGCGGGTTGTGCCCCGAAGGCGCAGCAGCTGGGGCCGATATGGCACAAGCTCACTTTGAGACATTCTGTGGTGGCGCCGACCGTGGCTTCGCTTCAGCCTTTGCTGAAGCCGGGAGCGGGACGCAACTCCGGGCGCGGCGCCGGCTTGGGCTCGGTGCCGGGGAGAGGCTGCGGCGGTGAAGGCGGAGCAGGACGCACCTTTTCGGGCAGCGGCTTGCCTTCGATGAGCAGCTTTAACTCGGTCGCGTCGAGGACTTCACGGTCCAGCAACGCCAAAGCAATCCGCTCGAGGGTATCGCGGTTGTTCTCGAGAATGCCGCGCGCATTGTTGTAGGCGGCCGTCACGATACCGTGCACTTCCTGATCGATGCGGATCGCGGTGTCTTCCGAGTAGTCGCGATGTTGCGCAATTTCGCGGCCGAGAAAGATCGCCTCTTCTTTTTTGCCGAAGGCCAGCGGACCAAGCGAGCTCATGCCCCAATCGCAGACCATTTTGCGCGCGATATCGGTGGCGCGTTCGATGTCATTGCCCGCGCCGGTCGTGATGTGGCCCAGGAAAATCTCCTCGGCGCAGCGGCCACCCATCAGCACGGTGAGCGTTCCCTCGAGATACGTCTTCGTGTAGGTATGCTTGTCATCGATGGGAAGCTGCATCGTGAGACCGAGCGCCATGCCGCGGGGAATGATGGTGACCTTGTGCAAGGGATCGGTGCCGGGAGTTATCGCCGCAACCAGGGCGTGTCCTGCCTCATGATAGGCGGTATTGCGCTTCTCCTCTTCCGACAGAATCATCGATTTGCGCTCGACGCCCATCAAAACCTTGTCCTTGGACATTTCGAAATCGGCCATCGCGACAAGCTTTCGACCCTGGCGCGCCGCCCACAACGCGGCTTCGTTCACGAGATTCGCCAAGTCGGCGCCGGAAAAACCGGGCGTACCGCGCGCAATCACGGAAAGATCCACATCGTCGCTCAGCGGAACTTTGCGCGTGTGCACACGCAGAATTTCCTCGCGGCCCTTTACATCCGGACGCGCCACGACGACGCGCCGGTCAAAACGGCCGGGCCGAAGCAGAGCGGGATCGAGCACGTCAGGCCGGTTCGTCGCGGCGATCAGAATCACACCTTCATTCGATTCGAAGCCATCCATTTCGACGAGCAATGCATTGAGCGTTTGCTCGCGCTCATCGTGCCCGCCTCCGAGGCCGGCGCCGCGATGGCGCCCGACCGCATCGATTTCGTCGATGAAAATGATGCAGGGCGCGTTCTTCTTGCCTTGTTCGAAAAGGTCGCGCACGCGGCTCGCGCCCACGCCGACGAACATTTCGACGAAGTCGGAGCCGGAGATCGAAAAGAACGGAACGTTCGCCTCTCCCGCAATGGCACGCGCGAGCAAAGTCTTTCCCGTTCCCGGCGGGCCGACGAGCAAAACACCCTTGGGAATACGCCCGCCTAGCTTTTGGAATTTCTGCGGATCCTTCAAAAACTCGATAATTTCTTGGAGCTCTTCTTTGGCTTCATCCGTGCCGGCCACGTCCTTGAACGTTGCCTTTTTCTGCTGCGCCGTCAGCAGGCGCGCGCGGGATTTGCCGAAACTGAGCGCCTTATTCCCGCCGGCCTGCATCTGGCGCATCATGAAGATCCAGAAAGCGACGAGCAGGAAAAGCGGCGCAGCGTTCAACAGGAACGTCACCCAATCGGCGCGATTCACTTCCTTAACATTGATCAGAACATTTTTGTCGCGCAGCGTTTTAGCCAAATCCGGCGCCGATTCCTTGAAAATCGTGGTCCGAAATTTCTTGGAGGGCTCGCGCCATTCGCCTTCGACTTCGTAACTGGTGGGGGAGAGGTAGAGCGTGACTTCCTTCACGTTGCCGCGATCCACTTGTGCCATAAATTCGCTGTAGCTGGGTTCTTCCTCGCGGGCTGACTGGCCGCTCTTCGAAACCAGCGTCCACAGCAAGACGGCCAGCATGATGATGAACAGCCAAAACATGATGGTCTTTAATGTCGAACTCGGGTTCACGTCTTTACCTCACCTGCCGGCTTGCCGGCGCGCGGCATATCGAATTACTCCCGCCCTTAGCCATTAGATGCATGCGGAGGGCCAAAGTAATCTGCCGGCTGCTAATATGGCCATCCGCACTCGCGGAGGCCGACCTCACGTTCCTCCCAAAGGCTTTTCCCTAAACATCCTCCTCGCCAATCACTAAACCAACCTGAGTTCCCGGGTGCGGCGCAAGTTCGTCGGCGACCGGATACCCTGACGCCCAAATCACTTTCCCTTCGCTCGTCAAAACAGGCCAGCTTTCCCGTGCGTTTCGGGGAACACGGGATTCCAGGAGCAGCCGTTTTAGTTTTCGAACGCGCCGACTCCCGTGAGGGCGGTAGGAGTCGCCCGGATGCCAATTGCGCAGGACCAGCGGCCAGCTGACGCGCTGAAAATCAAGGGCACCCTTCCCTGCTACAGTTTCGCGCGGGGCCGAAGACCAGTCAACCACTTTCAAACTAAAGCGCCGGTGAATTTCCGTAACCACAACGGAAGCGGATTCCAAGGGACCGGGCCGGCCAATCGCATAGGCAAAATCGCGATTTTGCTCGGATTTTTCGCATCCCGATTCGGGAGCGTTTGTGAAACGAAGGCAGTCAAAGATTCGCTCGACGCGTACTCCCGGTAGTTCAATCCTCGCGCCGCTCCGGGATTTCGTGGCTAGATCCAGCACGGATTGGACATGACGGGCGGTCAATTGTTCGCGGCCGCCTCGAAGTTCAGCAAAGATTCGCCGCACGAGGCGGCGGGTCAGAGCCAGTGTTGGGCTTCGAAGCACTGCCGCGTCGCCCTTAGCGGCGGGCGCCGATTCAAGCGGCAGCGCAAACGGTGACAGAAGATCCTCAACACTCAGAGAGGCCGAGCCGGAAGATTCGCACGCGACCAAGGACTTGAGTCGCTCGCCTTCGAGCGCGCGCCAGAAGGTTTCGTCTTCGCGCGCATGGTCCGCAAAACGCGCGAGGCGCGTGACGGCAGCGGGATCGAAATCGCGACATAAAATTGGCATCAGCTGGTGCCGAATTCTTGCACGCCTGCGGGAAATATCCTGATTGGTGACGTCTTCGCGCCAGGATTGGCCCAAGTCCGAGAGAAAATCCCGCAATTGCTGGCGCCGCGATTCGAGCAGCGGACGAATGGCAAGTCCGGCCACGGGATAAATTCCTGCCAGGCCGGCAACGCCCGTACCGCGAAGCAGATGCGACAGCACCGTCTCAGCCTGATCGTCCGCGGTGTGAGCGACGGCGACCCGGTTTAGGCCGCAAGCCGCGGCCGCTGTCGCAAAAAAGTCGTAGCGCAGCCGCCGCGCGGCGTCTTCGAGATTCCAGCCTCGGCGGCCCGCCTCCCCTGCGACATCGGCGCGGCCGGATTCACATTTCAGGCGGCGCTCCGCCGCGAGCGCTTTCACGAAGCGCTCATCTTCCTCCGCTTCCGCCCCGCGAAGCTGATGGTTGAAGTGTAAGACGACAATCGCGATCCCGAGTTGCGCTTGCAAGTCGTCGAAAATCCGAAGCATCGCGACGGAATCAGCTCCTCCGGAGACACCGAGGCCGATCCGGTCGCCCGGCCGCAACATCGCGTGACGGACGATCATTTCGAGGACCTGTTTATGAAGGCCGCTCTTCATTCGAATAAACCGTGGCGGAGAGTTCCCCACAAGGATGGTAACAACGTAGGCTGGAATTTCACAATCGGAGACCGCTTTGCCGCCAGCCGACGGAAGCAAGCAGCCTGCGCTGGGCCGTGGTCGAAGGCTAATGGCCGGCTTGTTCCGCCATCATCACGCGAGTGTAGGCAATCCGGCGGTCCAGAACAACGGCGGCAACGTACGCGCATCCTTCGCGTTCCGCCTCGATCCAGCGCGCCACGGAAGGTATCGCCCAATTCAAGATCAAGCGTGCGAAGCCGAGCAATTTGAAATACACGGAGACGGTCTGAACGCGGCGGCCCTCTGCGCCTGGTTCCGGACAAAGAGCAATCAACTGGACGAGGCGTTGGAACTGGTCGCCAGCCATTTTTCCGGCCGTCATGCCGCAAATTTGCAGCGTATCTCCGGAGAGCGTATGCCGTCGCGACTCGACGATCAGCGAACGGCTATACGAGACAAAGAACTGAAGCAGCGTCACGACTGAGATCACGAAGATCAGGACCGCAATCATGGTGTCGTCGTTGGGGCAACCACCCTTGCCGTAGCGGTTCGCGCATCTTCCGCAACCTTCACGAACGTATAGGCCCAGGAAATCGGAAGCCACATCACCATTACGTGGCACAGATAATGCCAGACGCTAAGCTCGGGATACATGTTGCCCAGCGCGTAGCTCCCAGCAAAAGCGCTGAAATATACCCCCATCGACAGCACCAGCTGCATCAAACGCGTCCGGTTCTCCCGAAGCTTCATCATCGCGCCCCAGAGCAAATACGTCAGCACAACGCCGACGAAATAGAGGTTCTGGGAAAGCTCCATCACAAACTTCGTGACCAGCCGATAGCCCGATACGGAAACCATGTAGTAGGAGATCAGCGCGGTGCCGGCCAGAAGCAGCATCGCCCCGATATGCACCATCCTACTCGCGCCGATTTCGGAAAAAACATGCGAATACAGCGTCATCAGGACAAGATAGAGGCAAATCGTCAACAACACGTCGGAGAAATAATAGAAGTAAAGATACATGCCCGACGAAAAACCGGCTGTCGCAATAATGCTGTAACGGACGAGGCCCACGGCGATGGAGGCGCAGAGATAAAGAACCAGAGTGAAATACTTCGAGAGGGCTCTCTGCTTCAGGAGAAATACAACCGCGCAGAATTCCACGAGGAGATCGAGGAATAAAAGCGAGTAGTCGACTGGACCCACGAACTTTCCTCCGCATGGGCCCAGCCAACCACAAGCAATAGCGTTCTAGCTAGTGCCCTCCACCAGGTGGTGTCGGTGGAATCGGACCGGGACCATTTGCCTTTACGTGTCCACCACCAGGCGGTGTTGGGGGAATCGGACCAGGGCCGTTCGCCGTGAAGTGCCCGCCACCAGGCGGGGTCGGCGGAATCGGACCAGGACCATTTGCCCTTACATGCCCACCACCGGGCGGTGTTGGGGGAATCGGACCAGGGCCGTTTGCCGTGAAGTGTCCGCCACCAGGCGGGGTCGGCGGAATCGGACCAGGACCGTTCGCCCAAATTGCCGGGACCGCGAGATTCGAGGCAGAGAACGTCGCGGCGTTTGCAGCCACGATATTCCGAAGCCCCATCGCACCCGTCAAAACCAACAACGTCAGGGCGACAACCGTCAGACACTTATACATACAACCTCCGGACGGGAAACTAACCCGGACGGAGTATATGTATTTGTGTTCCTTAATGGAACAAAATTGTTACTTTGTGTCTAAACGATAAACACCCTCGGACAATAACCCGCTGGATGGTTCCGGCCATCCAGTGCGGGGCAAGCGCCGTTCACTCACATTGTCCACGAGCAGAGTAGAGCGCGGAACCGGCAGGGTCAACAGTACAATGGTACTAATAGGACTCATGATCTATCTAGTTTATTATCAGGGTAGTGCGGCGACTGAGGCCTGAGTTCGGCGGACATCCCGCTGGCCTGTATCCGGGCTTCTCAAAGACCCCGAAACCGCAGCGTTCTCGCCTGGCTGCCTTTCCGCGCTTGACAGCCCTTGGAGAGCGTCCGTAACATGGGCGCTTTAAATTTGCCGGCGTAGCTCAGGGGCAGAGCGAGGGTCTCATAATCCCTAGGTCGTGAGTTCGAGTCTCACCGCCGGCACCACGCTTCGCTTTGCAAGCAATTGGAACTTCTCGTGCGCCTTCCGGGCATCTACTGGCCCCTTTAGCCTGGCTTAAAGAGATTCCCATCGACGTTCGCTTGCCTGAGGCATTTTGGGGGCATCGCCAAGAAAACGAGCCAGCCGCCTTGGGCTGGCTCGTTTTCGTCATACACATACCTAAAGTCTGTTAGGCCGTTGCAGCCTCTTCATCGCGAACGGCGGCCTTTGCCTTGTCAACCAGTTCCGGAGGAATATCCGTGAATCCGTGATCTGAAACGGCGTGCGCCCTCGCCTTTTCCATCACTTCATCTACTGTCGCTCCACGAGCCACGAAGTCACAATCCACGCCGACATCCCGGCACTTGAGTACCTTTGTCATTTGGGGGAGCTCCTTTCACTAGCGAACGACTTTCCGCAGGCGGATGCTATGCCTCATCGCTGATCGCGGTCAATTGTTTTATCCCGTCCCGCGGGCAAGTGATGGTCAACCCTGTCCGGGACCCAACTGCGACCAGCTCTCGTTCGTGCGCTTTTGTCGCTTCTGGTCCCTGTGGCGTGATATAAAATTGCGAACTTTGCGTTTGGTAGCCGGTTCGAGTCTCACCGCCGGCACCACTTAGTTTTTATTCTCCATCTCAAACGTTGCAGGTTTCCTGCGGAGCAGACTGTGGCCAAAACGACCGGCGGGCGATTTATCGCGGACTTTCTGAATGCACAGGGCGTGAGCGCTTTGTTTTTTGTTCCGACGATGCTAAGCCGCGCCCTCGCTGAGATGGACAATATGCCCATCAAGCGCGTTTTGACCCACGGAGAAAAAGCGGCCGCGTATATGGCGGACGGCTACGCGCGCGCATCGGGACGCCCGGGCATCTGCGCCGCGCAGGCGGTTGGCGCCGCCAATCTCGCGGCGGGCCTGCGCGACGCGTACATGGGACACAGCCCGGTGATCGCCTTTACGGGCGGCAGGTTTGGCCATCAGAAGCATAGAATCAACTATCAGGAGATGGACGACTTTCCGATGTTCACCCAGGTCACGAAGGCGAATTTTCAGGTGGACACGGTGGACCGGCTGCCCGATCTGATGCGGCAGGCATTTCGCGAAGCCACTTCCGGTACGCCCGCGCCCGTGAATCTTCTGCTCGCCGGAAAAGAAGGCGACATTGAGCACGAAGTGGCCGACCTGAAATTAATCGTCGAAGAAGCGACAGCTCGCGCTCCCGCCTACCGGCCCGCGCCGGAGACGGCGCGCATTGCGGAGGCGGCGCGAGTTCTGAAAAAGGCGGAACGTCCAGTGATCGTCATGGGTGGTGGCGTCCGATGGTCCGGCGCCGCGTCCGAAGTTCTGAAGCTCGCCAAGATTCTGTCGATTCCGGTCGCCACCTCCCTGAACGCTCTGGCGCTGGTCGCGGAGAACAATCCCCTTTACCTCGGCGTGCCTGGAACGTATTCACGCTCCTGCACAAACAAGATTTTGATGCGCGCCGATCTGGTGGTCTACGTTGGAAGCCAAACCGGGGGGCAAGTCACGCATTTCTGGAAAATTCCGCCGGCAGGCACACCGGTGATCCAGATTGGAATTGATCCCGCAGACCTGGGGCGGAATTATCCGAATCGTGTTTCGGTGCTGGGCGACGCGAAAACGGCGCTGCGCGCACTCAGCGAAGCGGTTGCCGGGGACGCGGGCAAGCGAACACGCAAAAAAGAGGCGTGGGTTGCAGAAACGAAAGCGGCCGTGAAAGCATGGCGCGCGGAGGTGCAGCCTCTGCGGGATTCCGACGCCGTGCCGATGCGTCCGGAACGAATTTTGAAAGAAGTGGGAAACTGGCTGCCAAAAGACGCGCTCGTTGTTTGCGATACCGGCCATGCAGGCATGTGGTCCGCGCAACAGCTGTGGGTCGACAAACCCTGGGACTTTATTCGCGCAGCCGGATCGCTGGGATGGGCGTTTCCCGCGTCGCTGGGCGCGAAATGCGCCGTTCCGAAAAAGCCGGTCGTGTGCTTCACGGGCGACGGAGGATTCTGGTATCACCTGCAGGAACTGGAAACGGCGGTGCGCTGCGGAATCCCTACCATCACGATCGTCAACAACAACAATTCCCTCAACCAGGAAACCACGATTTTCCAACACGCGTACGGCGGAAAGCCGTCGAAGAAGCAGGGCGAGATGTGGCATTTTTCCAAGGTCGATTTCGCCGCGATGGCGGAAACGATGGGTGCCCTCGGGATACGCGTCACGAAGCCCGGCGAGTTGCGCTCGGCACTGGACCGCGCAATTTCGAGCGGCCGGCCCGCGGTTGTCGAGGTGCTTAGCGACATCGAGGCGCTCTCACCCAATGCGTGGGAAAAGTAAGCGGCGAGGCGGCAGAGGCGCCGCTGCCCGTGAAGCGAGCAACATGACGGAGAAGTACGACGTCATCGTCGTGGGAGGCGGGAACGCCGCGCTGTGCGCCGCGCTATCCGCCCGGGAAGCAGGGGCTCGCGTGCTCGTGCTCGAACGCGCGCCGGAGCACGCCCGCGGCGGAAATACCCGCCACACGCGCAACATTCGCTGCTCGCACTTGGCTTCCGATCAGTTCTTCTCCGGTCCCTATCCGGAAGAGGAACATCTGCAGGACCTGATTGGCGTGACGGGCCGCCCCTCGAATCCTGATCTCGCCAAGCTGGCCGTGCGGGAATCGAGCACGCTTCCCTCTTGGATGAGCGCGCACGGCGTGCATTGGCAGCAGCCCCTCGCCGGAACGCTCCATCTCGGACGAACCAATCGCTGGTTTCTCGGCGGCGGCAAGGCGCTGCTCAATACGTACTATCAAGCGGCCGCACGCTTGGGAATTGGGGTGCGCTACAACGCGCGCGTGGACGAATTGGCGATCGAAGGCAACTGGTTCGAGGGCGTGCGGCTCGGCGGAGGAAATGGAACCGAAGAATTCGTTCGCGGCCGCGCCGCCGTCGTTGCGGCGGGCGGATACGAAGCGAATATCGAGTGGCTCAAGCGGCACTGGGGAGACGCCGCCGAAAACTTCATCATTCGAGGCACGCCCTACAACGACGGTACGTTGCTGGCAGCGCTTCTGAAGCAAGGAGCCAAATCGATCGGCGACCCCAAAGGGTTCCATGCGATTGCGGTCGACGCGCGCGCGCCGAAATTCGACGGCGGCATCGTGACGCGCCTGGACGTCGTCCCATTCGGAATCGTCGTGAACCGCGACGCGCGCCGCTTTTACGATGAAGGGGAAGACATCTGGCCCAAGCGCTACGCGATCTGGGGAAGCCTGATCGCAGCGCAGCCGGGGCAGATCGCGTATGGCATCGTGGACGCCAAGACCATCGACCGTTTCCTGCCGCCCATGTTCAAACCGTTCTCGGCAAGTTCGCCGGCAGCGCTGGCTGACCAGCTACGCCTCGATCCCCGCGTTTTCGCGGATACGATCGCGGAATTCAATCGCGCCGCAGCCAGAAACACGGAAATTCGCATGGATCGCCTGGACGGAGCCTGCACCCAAGGCGTCGCGCCGCCGAAAAGCAATTGGGCATTACCCATCGATCGACCTCCCTATTACGGACTGCCTCTGCGCCCGGGGATCACGTTTACGTACATGGGAGTCGCAGTGGATGAATGCGCGCGTGTGCTGGACGTATCGGGCCGCGCGTTTCAAAACGTGTACGCGGCGGGAGAAATCATGTCCGGCAACATTCTTACGAAGGGATATCTCGGCGGCTTTGGGCTGACGATTGGGTCCGTCTTCGGCCGGCTTGCGGGCCGGGAGGCTGCGTCTCATGCCGGGGCTTGACGTCATCGAGGAAGCCAACCGCCAACTTACGATCTGCAACGCGTGCCGCTACTGTGAGGGCTACTGCCCCGTCTTTCGCGCCATCGAGACGCGCCGCGACTTCAAACGGGGCGACGTTTTTTATCTGGCGAACCTTTGCCACGACTGCCGCGCCTGCTACTACGCGTGCATGTACACACCACCACACGAATTCGCGATCAACATTCCGAAGATTCTGGCCGAAGCGCGGCTCGAAACATACGGCCGCTGGAGCTGGCCCGCATTTTTCGGAAAAGCCTTTAAGAATCGCGGCGTAACCACTCTTCTGGCCATCGGCACGGCAGCGCTCATCGTCGTTCTTTCACTCGTCTTCATTCCCTCGCAGAATTTATTCACGGCACACCTTGGGCCGGGCGCCTTCTACGACGTCGTTCCGTATCTCGCTATGGTGGCCGGGGCGCTGGTTCTATTTTTCTATGGCGTTGCGATTTGGGTGCGCGGTGGCGCCCAATTCTGGGCTGAGACCGGCGCCGCGCTGCGCTGCTCCGGCGGCATCAAGACGATGGCATCCGCCCTCGAGGCGGCGCTCGGATTGCGGTACCTGAAGGGCGGCGGGCCGGGCTGCTACTATCCGGACGAGCGGCCCTCATCTGCCAGGCGCCTGTTCCATTCGCTCACGTCCTGGGGCTTTCTTTGCGATTTCGTTTCCACCACGCTGGCTTTTGTTTACCAGGATTTTTTCCATCGGCTTCCGCCATACGACTTGACGAGTGCGCCCGTGATCTTTGGCAGCGTCGGCGGCATCGCGCTCCTCATCGGCACGGGCGGGCTTGTGGCGATCAAACTCCGCAGCGACCGCGACCCCGCGGCAGCGGGCGCTTCCGGCATGGACTACCTGTTTCTCGTAACACTGGGGCTTGCCGCGCTCACGGGAATGCTGACGCTGATCCTGCGCGCGACGGCGGCGATGGGCTGTGTCCTCGTTCTGCATCTCGCGTGCATCGCGGCTCTGTTCGCGACCGCGCCGTACGGAAAATTCGTGCATGCCGTGTATCGAACCCTCGCTCTCGTTCGTTATGAGATCGAGCGACGCCATTCGAGCGAGACCGGAATGCATTGAGCGGGCACTGACCTTGCGCGGTTGGGCCGACGGCGCGTATCATCTGCGCAAAGTTGAATTGGGATTCTAATCGTTTCCATCGCGGATCTTGCGCGTTGAGGAGATCTATGGCGAGGCGGCGCGGGTGGGTGGCGGCATCGGTGGCCCTTCTGGCGGCCGTGCTCCTGTTGCTTGGACACGGCGCCGCCGCGCAAAGCGCCCCGACAACGGAAACGTTCAAGGCGCGCCTGTCGCCCGTGCCCATTGACCTCTCCATGATGGCGACCGTCGCGGGATCGGGCTCGCTCACGGCGACGCTATCCGGAAAGCAGCTCACGATTGAAGGAACGTTCGAGGGGTTGCGCTCGCCTGCGACGACAGCGCAGATTCATAGCGGGCCGAAGGGTATTCCCGGACCTGCGATTCTAGATGTAACCGTCACCAAGGCTGCGAAAGGCACGGTCAGCGGTTCGCTCGAACTGACGCCCGATCAAATTGCAGATCTGCGAAACGGCCGGTGGTACCTGCAAATCCAATCCGAGCGCGCCCCCGACGGAAACTTGTGGGGCTGGCTCTTGAAATGAGAATCGGCTTTTCGCCATGCCGGAAGGCATGAGCCATGAAAGTCGCGCGCTTTTCTCTGCGATCGGCCGACGGGAGCGAATGATGCCGGGACGAAATGTTTGTCGATTCGCAGTGGGCGGCGCGCTGGCCGCTCTTGGCATCTTTGTCGCGATGGCGGCTGCCCAGCAATCCGCGAGGACCGGCCCCTTCACTGCCGCGCAAGCAAGCGCCGGGCGCGCTGTTTACCAAACAACTTGTTCTCGCTGCCACTTATCCGACATGAAAGGTACCTTCGAAGCGCCACCCCTCGCCGGCGCCAATTTCATGAATACGTGGCGGAACCGCACGGCGAGCGACCTCGTCACGCGCATCCGCAACACGATGCCGATCACCGATCCCGGTTCGCTCAGCGAGCGGGACGCCGTCAACCTCGCCGCATATATCCTGCAGATGAATGGCGCCGCGGCGGGCACAGAGGTGCTCGCGGCGGACACGCTCGTGCCGATTGGCGCCGTTGCGACAGGCGACGCGCCGGCCGGACCCCAAGAGCCCGCCGAGATCACGGCCGCGCAGGCGTCCGCTCCTCCACGTGCGGTCAATGCGTCGGCCGGACTCACCGTCGCGGGCGAAGTGAAGAATTACGTGCCCGTGACCGACGAAATGCTCCTCAAGACCGATCCGGCGGACTGGCTGATGGTTCGCGGCAATTACCAGGCGTGGAATCACAGCGGGCTCGCGCAAATCAATCGGGACAATGTGAAGGATTTGAGGCTCGTCTGGGCCTGGAACATGAACGACGGCGTCGGCGCGAACGAGCCCACTCCGCTTGTCCACAACGGCATCCTGTATTTGACCAACACGGACAACATCGTGCAGGCGCTCGATGGCCGCACGGGCGATCTCATCTGGGAAAATCGCGTGCGGCCGCAGGGCCAGGGCGGCGGAACGGGCGCGATGCGCAATATGGCGATTTATCAGGATAAACTTTTCGCTGCGACGACCGACGCTCATCTCATCGCGCTCGACGCGCGCACCGGCCGGACCGTGTGGGACACTACGATCGCCGATGTCGCAAAAGGCTTCGGCGAATCGAGCGGTCCGACGATCATTCACGGCAAGGTGATCCAGGGCCTGGGCGGATGCGATCGCTACAAGGCGCTGGAAAAAGATCAGGGCTGTTTTATCAGCGCGTTTGATCCCGCGACTGGAAAACTGCTCTGGCACTTCGACACGACCGCGCGCCTAGGCGAGCCCGGCGGCGACTCCTGGGGCGACCTGCCCAATATGCTGCGCGCCGGCACCGACACGTGGATCACCGGCAGCTACGATCCCGAGCTGAACCTGACGTACTGGGGCGTTGCACAGCCCAAGCCGTGGATGCAAGTGAGCCGCGGGACAAAGGGCACGGCGCTGTATTCGAGCTCGACGCTGGCGCTCCGGCCGGACGACGGCAAGCTCATGTGGTATTACCAGCACGTGCCCGGCGAGACGCTCGACATGGACGAAGTGTATGAGCGCGTGCTCGTCGATATCGGCGACCGCAAAACCCTCTTCACCATCGGCAAAACGGGCATTCTCTGGAAGCTCGACCGCAAGACCGGCGACTTCATCGACGCCAAGGAAACCGTCTTCCAAAATATCTTCAGCCTCAATCCGAAGACCGGCAAGCTCGCGTACCGGCCCGACATCCTGGAACAGGAAATCGGCAAGTGGACACCGTCGTGCCCGAGCACCGAAGGCGGCCACAACTGGCAGGCGATGACCTACGACCCCGGCACGCAGCGCCTGATCATTCCGCTCAGCCAGAGCTGCATGGAAATGTCCGGGCGCAAAGTTGCGTTCACCGACGGATCGGGCGGCACGGCAGGCGACCGGCGCTTCTTCGAGATGCCCGGCACGGACGGCAACGTCGGCCGGTTGGCCGCATTTGACGTCAAGACGATGAAAGAAGTGTGGAATTTCCAGCAGCGGCCCTCGTTCCTCACAGCCGTGCTGTCGACCGCGGGCGGCATCGCATTCGTCGGCGATCTGAACCGCGTTTTCCGCGCCGTCGATATCAACACCGGAAAAACGCTGTGGCAAATTCGCCTCGGTACGTCGGTGCAAGGTTTTCCCGTCACGTTCAGCATCAACGGTAAACAATACGTCGCCGTCAGCACGGGCCTGGGCGGCGGCAGCCCCAGAAATGTTCCGCGCACGATCTTGCCCGACATCCACTACCCCGGCAGTGGCAACGCGCTGTACGTTTTTGCGCTGCCCGAGAAGTAATCGATGGCTGGGTCCCGTCCTTGTGAGCCGGGGGTGGGACGAGAAATTTATGGCCGAATCCATGTTCGCAATGGACTCGGAGAAAACCGTGTGCTCCGCCATGCTTCCGCCGCCCTTGCAATCCGGCGCGGCAGAATAGAAAATCCGTATCGGCGAGAATCGAAGGCGCCTCGCGCAGCCGCATTGCCGCGTTGAAATGATCTTGGCGCGGCGCTGGCCGGCGGCGCCGAAATTCGTGCGGAAAAACTTTCGGCCGGGAGATCTAGACGATGGAACGGAAAATCATTAATCCAGGAAAGTGGCAGGATCCTCTAGGATTCGTGCAAGGGTGCGAAGTAACCGGCAGCCAGCGCGTTCTCTACTGCGCGGGGCAAGTTTCGGTCGACCTCGACGGAAAAACTCTTCATGTGGGCGACTTCCGCGGGCAGCTCAGTTGTGCGGTCGAAAATCTCGAGCAGGTGCTCAAACTCGCCGGCTACGGGGTTGCGGATATCGTCCGGCTGAATATTTACACGACTGACATGCAAGGATTCTTCGCAAGCCGCAGTATCTTGACCGAGCGCCTCGTGAACGCCGGCAGCCGATACGCGAGCACGCTCATCGGAGTGGCCCGCCTCGCGCAACCGGATTTCCTCGTCGAGATCGAAGCCACCGCAGTCAAATGAGGCCACAGCGGGACCCACGAACACCACATGCAGAAGGTTCTGCCCGCGGGCGATTCGCGAAAGCGTGATAGAGTTGCAAAACTCAGGAGGAATCATGAAGAGTGACCGAACAAATCTGTGGAGACTCACGGTTTTGCTCGCGCTGTTAGGGGCTGGAATATTGGGTGGATATGTCCTGCGCGGAGTGGCGGGTCCCGCGCCGTCGGCCGCCGCCGCGCAGGGTTCGGCGGGCGCCCTGCCCAAGGATGTCGACCCGGTCTCCGGCTTCCGGCTTCCGCTCTTGAAGCGCGACGACTTGGATGATGAAGGCAAGAAGGTGTACGACACGGTCGCGAACCCGTCCAGTCCAGGAGTAGCCGGACTGCGCGGTCCGGATGGCGTCCTCCTGTATAACCCGCACCTGTCGATTCTCAACCGCGATCTCAATCAATATTTGCGATACGGGGCAGGGCTCAAGGGCAGCATCCGGGAGCTCGCGATCCTGACTGTGGCGCGGGAGTTGAACAGCCAGCTCGAGTGGACGACGCACGAACCCAACGCGCGCAAGGAAGGGCTCGACCCGAAAATCATCGATGTCGTCAAATATAGAAAATCCACGCAGGGGCTTCCCGAGGAAGAAGCGTCGGTGATCCAGATGGGGCGCGAACTTTTTGGCCAGAGGGCGCTGACTTCCAAAACGTATGCGCGCGCGCTCAAAGCGTTTGGCCCCAAGCCGCTCGTGAACATCGTTTTTCTGATGGGCAATTACTGCCAGACGGCCACGCTGATCAAGGCCTTTGACGTCCACATGCGCGAGGGGACAAAGCTTCT
>Ga0335085_10001797_pt1 | contig 43041 bp, 47 predicted proteins | sample Lox_Sample_45_FD_206712 | JGI IMG/M metagenome (GOLD analysis project Ga0335085, IMG submission 206712) | Soil microbial communities from Loxahatchee National Wildlife Refuge, Florida, United States - Lox_Sample_4.5 | ecosystem: Environmental > Terrestrial > Soil > Wetlands | place: USA... | reverse complement strand
CCGCCGAGCGAGGCCAAGCCATGCACCCCTGGATCGCCGACTACAATCTCATCCGCCCACACTCAGCCCTCGGCGGCAAACCTCCGCTCGAAAAGCTGAACAACGTTCTTGGCTTCAACACCTAGGGGTTGGGGGAAGGCGGCAACCAGTCGCAGAGGATTTGCTCGGGGGTGAAGCTGGCGGCACGCATCTGCCGCGCACGAGCGGGGCTGATCTCGCCGTATTGATCCAGATCGGAGATGGCTCGGCGGGCCGCCAACTCACGCTCCTCGGCAATCGCGGTGACGATCTCCGCCCGTAGACTTGGGCTCATGCGCAGCACAATCTCAATTTCGCTGCGCGCATCGGCAACCGATTCAGACCATCGTCTCCGCGGTTCGGCCGCGGGTGAAAACTGCAGCTTCAGGAGATGTCGGAGGATGTGTTGAATTTGACTGTGAAGCTCGCGCCTTTCGGAAATGCCCAAGCCTTCGACCTCCTCCGCGAGGTTCTCCCAGTCGAGCTTTTGATTTGAGCCTGTTCGCCTTGCGGCACGCAGGGCGTCCGCCTGCTCTTTCGACCAAGCTACAAAATCTATGTCGTGGAGGCTCTCGACATCCGACATTGCAAGACCCGACGGTGGCGTTGCTGGGCTGCCCTCTACAGATAGCGTGCCCAACGAAAAAGCAGCCCGTTTCTTACGGATGATCGTTACTGGCGCGTCTTTTCCAGCCGTATCCGGTTCTCGCCGTCGACGCGTTGGTAGGTGACGCTGTCCATCATCCGGCGGATCAAATGAACGCCGAGGCCTCCCGCGTCGCGTTCTTCGACCGCCGCGGCGGTATCGGGTTCGGCCGCGGTCAACGGATCGAAAGCGGGGCCGTTATCGACAAGTTCCGCGGCGATACGTTCGGTGTCGATCGTCAGCGTCACCTCGAAGCGGTGGGGCGGAGGGGTTTCCGAGAAGGCGTGGTCGATGACGTTGGCGGCGGCTTCATCGAGCGCCAATGAAAGTTTCGCGACGACGCCCTCATCCACCCCGGCCTCGGCGCAGCATTTCTCCACCCAGTCGAGCAAACGCGGAATCTCGCCGATCTCCGGAACGAGGACGAGATGGTGGGAAGGCATGCGGTCGCCCACTCGTGATTGCGCGGAAAGCAAAGCCTTGTCGATCCGGCGTACGCTAGCAGGACGAAACCGGTTCCGTCTTGAGATCGCGCTCTGCTATTGCTTCAGTCATGAAGCCGCAGATCGCCAGCGCGAACCCGTTTTTCAACTGGCCGGACGCGCTGCTCGATCCCGAGTGTTTCCGCGAGGAGCAAGCGCGGCTTGCCCGCGTCTGGACCTTTCTGGGTTTCGCGCAATCGGTCGCCAATGATGGTGATTGGTTCCGCGCGTCGATCGCGACGCGATCGGTGTTTGTGCAGCGCTTTGGCACGGAACTGCGGGCGTTTGAAAACCGCTGCGCGCACCGCTCGTTTCCGCTGCGCAATGCCGATAAGGGCAACGGGCCGATCCTCTGCGGCTTTCACCACTGGCGGTACGACAGCGAGGGGCGGGCAGTCGGCGTGCCCCAATGCATCCCCTTGTTCGGCGTCAGCCCGGCTGAGTTGGGCGCCCGGCTTGAGCCGGTCGAGATCGCGCTGTGCGGTTCGCTCATTTTCGGCCGGTTTCGCGCGCCCGGTGACAACCAGACACTGCGGCAGTATCTCGGTGAAAGTTTCGATATTCTCAGCGCGATCTCGCAATCGCCGACCGAACCGCAATCAGTCACCCGCGAGGTCGAAGCAAACTGGCGCCTTTGTTTTCATGCCAATGTCGAGGACTACCACCCGCCGGTCGTGCATCCCGGCACCTTCGGCAAGGGTGGTTATCCCAAGACCGACCGCATCAATTACTTCCGCTTTGGCTGGCACAGCGCGTTTTTCGTCAACCCCGAGCCCGACGCCTTGACGAAGATGGCCGAGCAGTGTCGTGAGGGCACGTGGCGCTCATTGAACTATCGGGTGTTTCAATTTTTCCCCGACCTGACCGTCTCGCATCTGCGCGCGCATTGGGAGACTTGGTTCATCGTCGTGGTGCAATACGCGCCGGTCTCGCCGACGCGTTCGACAATGCGCGCCTGGTATTACCCCGCTCCGTTTCCGACACATCATCCGGCACCCTGGTTCGACCGGCTGACGCGGCCGGTGACCGATTTGTTCCGCAAATTCGCGATGCCCTACGTGGTCCGTCACGTGCTGAACCAGGACAATGCGATCTGCGAGGGGCAGCAATCGATTGCCCAGCAACTGAGCCCGGCGCCGATCCTTGGTGCGCTCGAAGAACGCCTCGCGTGGTACGAGGAAGCCTACGCCGAGGCGATGCGTACGCCGCTATGATTGGCTTGGTTTCGACTATTGCGCGCCCAACGCCGCGTGGGCAAACTGCCGCACCCCCGGGGCGAAGGGTTGTGTTAATGGACATTTCACAGGAACGCGACGGCGACGTCGTTGTCGTCCGGCTGGCTGGCCGGCTCGACAGCAGCGCCGCGACGGCCGCCGAGGAGCAATTGTCGGCGGCGCTTGCCGTATCGCCGCCGCGCGTGGCGATCGACATGAGCAACCTTACCTATATCAGTAGCGCCGGGCTGCGCGTGCTGCTTGTGCTGGCGAAAAAGGTACAGCAGCAAAAGGGCAAGGTGGTGCTTGGTGGCCTCGCGGCCAATGTCCGCGAGGTGTTCACGGTGAGCGGGTTCGATACGATCTTCCCGATCGAGGCTGATGCGGCTGCGGCGGTCGCCGCGGCGCGTTGAGGCGGTGATGCTGACTTTCCCGGAAGAGATCGTCCTGCTGCTGCTCGATGAGAAAACGGGTGAATTCCTGCCGCTGCCCGAGTCGGTGTTCGCGGTCGTCATGGGCGGGGCGGCGCTCATGGAACTGGAGCTCAATAACCGCATCGACACCGACCTCGAAAAGCTGATGGTCGTCGATCGCACGCCGCTTGGTGACAATATCCTCGACGACGCGCTGGCCGGGCTCGCCGGCATCTGCGACAAGCGCAGCGAAGTCCCGATTCCCGGCGCGCTCTATGAAGCCGCACTCAACGCCGAGGATTACCGCTCGTGGGCGCTGAAGCGGCTGATCGCGCACGGCGTCCTGCTCGAGGAAAGCGGGCGGCATCTCTGGGTCTTTCGTACGCGCCGTTATCCGGTCACCGACGATCACGAACAGCAGGAAGTGCGCGCGCGGCTGCGTCAGGTTCTGCTCAGCGACGAAATTCCTGACCCGCGTGACGTGGTGCTGATCTGTCTCATCGCTGCCTGCGCGCTGATGAGTTTTGTGCTCAGCGAGGCGGAGTTTGATGCCGCGGTGCCGCGCGTCGAACAGCTGCGCAAGATGGACCTGATCGGCCAGGCCGTGACCCGCGCCGCCTCGGAAACCGACGCGATCATCAAGTTCGCCGCGACCACGATGTAAGTCAGCGCCGCGTTCGGCCTCTCCCTGCGGCTTGATGCGGCAGGGGCAAGCCGTCGCAGGCGAGCCCGGCGTCCGGCGGCTATAGTACCGGCGCGCTTCGTCGTGCGCACGACCTCAGGGAGGAAGGCGACGACCGCCAGAATTGACAGCGACCAACCGACCGTTTCCGCGTCTCTCGCGACGGGACGTCTGCCGGCGTCGGCGGCGCGCGCGCAGCGTCGTAACCGTGCCCTCGCCGTCTTGCTCGCGAGTGTCGCGCTGTGCGCTTTCGTTACCGTCATCGCATTGACTGTGTTTTTTGCGGAATGAGGCTGTTCACCAGATCGCCCACCTCTAGCGTCCCCGGCGCCGCGGGAACGATCGCGCGTCGTCAGCTTCCCGCGCTCGCCGCCGGCGGGGTCGGCTTGTTGCTGCTTGCCGGTTGCAACGAGCAGAAATGGCACTCGATCGATGTATCGGGCAGTTTGCCGCCGCTGAGCTTTACGATGACCCGCGCCGAGGACGGCAAGGAGGTAACCCAAGCCGATTACCGGGACCAGGTCGTGCTGGTCTATTTCGGCTACACCAATTGCCCGGATGTCTGTCCGACAACGCTGTCCGAGATTGGCAATGTCTTCAAAGGGCTGGGCGCGGATGCCGGCGATGTCCGCATGCTTTTTGTCACGGTCGATCCGAACCGCGACACGGCGCCGGTGCTGAAGAGCTACGTCGGCAATTTCGGCAAGCGCATCGACGGGCTGCGCGGCACCGCCGACCAATTGGCGGCCCTGGCGCGCCGCTATCGGATAGCCTATTCAGTGACGCCCGCCAGTAACGGCCACGCCTACGAGGTGACGCATAGCCCGGCGATCTACGTCTTTGACGGGACGGGCAACGCGCGGCTGATCATCGCCTCGCTGTCCACCACGAAACCCGACATTCCCGGCACAACCGCCGATTTGAAACGCCTCGTCGAGGAAGCGCACCCATCGGGCTTCTGGGCACGGGTGGCGGCCTGGGTCTGACCGCCCGCCGTGTTCCGAGCTATTTCCCTGTTGCGTTGCGCACCGGGAAGCTGGCGTCGAGAGCCGCACCGCCCTCGAACCGCAGCGTCACCGGCACCGATTCTCCGGGCCGCATCGCCGCTTTTGGCGACATGCACATCAGGTGATAGCCGCCCGGGGCGAACTTCAATTGGCCGTGCGCGGGAACCGGTACGGTGGGCACCATCACCATCTCCTCCGCGCCGTTTTTCACGACACTCCGGTGCAGCATCAAGGAACCGCAGGCCGGCGAACTGGCGCTGACCAGGGTTTGCGCGTTTGCGGTTGTGTTTGACAAGGTGAAATAGCCGGCCGCTGGGATCGCCGGTGTGATAAGGCGGAACCACGGCTCGCTGAGCGTCACACCGACGGGCGCTGCCGCGTGAGCCGCGCCGGCGATCAGCAGCGCCGTGACCGCACCAATGATCGGGGCCGTTTTCATTCCCGCGCGCGACCTTTGGGTCTCGCCGAATCACTCGCTCTATCTCGGCGGGGTGATGGTGCTCGCCAAGGACCTCGTCAACGGCGCGACGATCGTGCAGATGCCGAACCTGCCCAAGGTGGAATATTTCCACATAGAACTGGGCGAGCATCAGATCATCTACGCCAACGGTACGCCCAGCGAAAGCTATGTCGATTGTGACAACCGCCAGATGTTCGCAAATGCCGCCGAGTACCTGTCGCTGCATCCGAAGGGAAGAAAAACCGCTGGCAATTCTGCCGAAGGCGGGTGGAGGCCGCTTCACCCGAGGTGTTCGACATTCGCGCCGCGTTGCTGCGGCGCGCCGTAGCGCAGGGGCATGTCCTCGAGCGTGATGCCGACCTGCGTCTCCTGATCGATGGCGAAGCCGTTTTGCCTTGTCTGGTGGGCGGCTCGCTCTACAGGTTCGATATCCCGACCGATGCGGCGAGCGTATGGCTCGCCTCTCGTGCCTCGGTGCCGGCCGAAGTCGTTACGGGTTCACGCGACGTCCGCCGTCTTGGCGTGCCGGTGGAACTGCTCGCGCTCCGCGATGCAAATCTGTCGATCGAGGCATCGCATGGGCATGTCGCGCTCTGCCAGGGCTTCCATGAGGACGAATCGTCGCATCGCTGGACGAACGGAGTGGCGCGCATACCCGAGGCGCTGCTGAGGCCCTTCCCCGGAGCCCTGACGCTTGATGTACATCTTTTACCGAGCGAGCTGCCGTACTGGGCGCCCTCGTCCCGGCGGCAGTTGGCGATCGAGGACGAAGAGACGAACGGCGCCTTGTCTGGTCCGACGGATTCACGCTTGGCGGTTGTCTGACTGCTCGAACTGATAGCGCTGACAGCCTTGGACCCCGACTTCGCTGGGGGCGACGAACGGTCTGGGTTCCGCCGATTTTGTTTTCAGCAGCCCCAACGCCTACTCCCGGCGGAAGGTCACCACCAGCACGTCGCGATGGCCGGGCCGAGTGGGGTCGAGCCGGGTCACCGGCGTGACGCCGTGATAGACGCGGTTGTCGTCGGTCACCGCGGCGTCCATCGGGTCGGTCAGCGTAAAGCTGCCGAGCGCCTGCTTGCGCAAGTCAGTGATCGTTGTTTCGCCGCTGGCGATGTTTACGCGGTCGACGAGTAGCACCAGCACCCAATCGACGCCATCGCGGTGCATTCCCTCGGGCGTCGGCTGGCCGGCCTCTGCGGCGTCGGCCTCGATGCGGAATTGGTGGATTTCGACATGCCAGCTCGCCGGCCGCGTCGCCGCGGGCGTCAGCCCATGAAACAGCCGGTAGCAAGTATCCAACACCGCGCGCAGCGCGGGATGCGCCGCGATTTCCGGCTTTACCGGCTCGAACCACCGCTCGATATCACCGTTTAGCGGGTTGTAGTCGCGACTCTGATAATGCGGCTGATGCGGTTTACGGGCGAACCCCTCCGCGGTGGCGCGGAACACCGCAAAGCGCCGCCGGCGATAGCGCCCGCCATCGGCCATATAGGTATCGACGCCGAGATCGTTCCAGCTTTGGGCGAAGTTTTGCCAATCCGCCAGGCCGGCGCTCTCAAAAACGGCGCGCATATCGGCCGCCTGCACAAAGGCAAAGCCGGTGCGGGTGAGGGTCGCGGAGATATCGGCGAAGGTCTGTCGCATGGCCTCTCGTTCGAGGAAGCGGTGGCTCGCCGCCAAACGGTGGGAACGAACGGGTTAATAATAGGTAACCCGCAGCACCGCAGCCAAGGTATCTCGCCGCGTCCCGCGCCCCGCCTAGCGTGGCAAGGTCGTCTTCCCCATCAGGAACTCGTCAACGGCCCGCGCGCATTGGCGGCCCTCGCGGATCGCCCAGACGACAAGCGACTGCCCGCGCCGCATGTCCCCGGCCGAAAACACCTTGGGCACCGAGGTTTGGTAATCGACCGTATTGGCCTGGACATTGCCGCGTGGGTCGAGCGCGACTCCCGATTGTTCGATCATGCCCGGCCGCCGCGGGCCGAGAAAACCCATCGCCAGGAGCACCAGGTCGGCCTTCAGCTCGAATTCGCTGCCGGCGACCTCCTTCATCACCCAGCGGCCGTTTTCCTGCGCCCAGTCGACGCGCACGCATTCGAGCGCCTCGATCTTGCCGCCGGTGCCGCGAGCGCGCTTGGTCAGCACCGCGAAGTCGCGCTCGCAGCCTTCCTCCTGCGACGACGATGTGCGCATCTTGAGCGGCCAGTCGGGCCAGGTCAGCGCCTTGTTCTCACGGTCGGGCGGGCGGGGCAGAATTTCGAGTTGGGTGATCGACGCCGCGCCCTGGCGTGTCGAGGTGCCGATGCAGTCGGACCCGGTATCACCGCCGCCGATCACCACGACATGCTTGCCCTGGGCAGCGATCGTGCCGCCCGGCGCGGCTTTTGGTTCGTCGTCGCCGGCGTTGCGCTTGTTCTGCTGCGGCAGGAACTCCATAGCGTAGTGGATGCCGCGCAGGTCCCGGCCCGGCACCTCCAGGTCACGCGCCCATTCGGCGCCGCCGGTCATCGCCACCGCGTCGTAATCCGCCAGTAATTGCTGCACGCTGACCGTCACGCCGATTTCGGTCGAGGGGCGGAACTCGACACCTTCCGCCGCCATCTGTTCCATGCGGCGGTCGATCAGGTGCTTTTCCATCTTGAAGTCAGGGATGCCGTAGCGCAGCAACCCGCCGATCCGATCGTTCTTCTCGAACAATGTGACCGCGTGCCCGGCGCGGGCCAATTGCTGCGCACAGGCCATGCCCGCCGGGCCGGAGCCAACCACGGCGACCTTCTTGCCGGTCTTCTTCGCCGGCGCCAGCGGGACAATCCAGCCCTCTTCCCAGCCGCGATCGACGACCGCGCATTCGATGGTTTTGATCGTGACCGGGTTTTCGTCGATGTTGAGCGTGCACGCCGCCTCGCACGGCGCCGGGCAGATGCGGCCGGTGAATTCCGGGAAATTATTCGTCGAATGCAGAACCGTCAGCGCGTTGCGCCACTGGTCGCGATAAACGAGGTTGTTCCAGTCCGGGATGATGTTGTTGACTGGACAGCCGTCATGGCAGAACGGGATGCCGCAATCCATGCAGCGCGCGGCCTGGGCGCGCAGCGTCGGCTCCGGCAGCGGGTGCAGGAATTCGTGCCAATGGTGCACGCGTTCCGCCACCTTATCGTAATGGCGGTCTTCGCGTTCGATTTCGAGGAACCCCGTCGGCTTTCCCATCCCGTTACCCTTGTGCCAGCCGCTCGCTGACTGGTCATAGATGCTGACTTATCTCGATTGTGCCTCAGCGCAGCATTGACATCAATCATGGTGCACACGCAAGAGGCATGCCGCGCCAGAGCGCGCCACCCGGCCAGCCGAATGACGGTGTGACGATTACTCCGCGGCGGCCATGCGGGCGGTTTCCTGCTCGGCCTTCAATTCCAGGAGCGCGCGGCGGTAATCCCGCGGCATCACCTTGACGAAGGCGGCGACCGTGTTGTCCCAGTCTTCGAGGAGGTGGCGGGCGCGCTTGCTACCGGTCAGCAGATGGTGGCGCTCGATGAGAATGCGCAGCCGCGCCGCGTCGTGGCGCATGAGGTCGCCCATCCCGTTGTCGTGCACGTCGACGCCGCGCTGACGCGGCCGCCCCTCATCGCCGGGCTCGCCATCCTCGGCCGCGATGTTTTCGAGATCGACCCCGGCCTTGTTGCAGAGGCTGGCGAATTTGCCCTTTGGGTCATAGACATAGGCGATACCGCCCGACATGCCGGCAGCGAAGTTGCGTCCGGTGTCGCCGAGCACGACGACGATGCCGCCGGTCATGTATTCGCAGCCATGATCGCCGGTGCCCTCGACAACCGCGATCGCACCGGAGTTGCGCACCGCGAAACGCTCGCCGGCGACCCCCTCGAAATACGCCTCGCCGGCGATCGCGCCGTAAAGCACGGTGTTGCCGATGATGATGTTTTCGGTCGGCTCACGCGTCGCCTGCGGAGGGTGGCGGACGATCAGCTTGCCGCCCGACAGCCCCTTGCCGACATAGTCGTTGGCGTCGCCGACCAGTTCCAGCGTGATGCCATGTGCGAGGAAGGCGCCAAAGCTCTGCCCGGCATTGCCCTCGAACCGCGCCCAGATCGTATCGCCGGGCAGCCCGTCATGGCCATAGCGCTTGGCAACCTCGCCGGACAGCATCGCGCCGACCGTGCGATTGACATTGCGGATCGGCTTTTCGATGCGCACCAGTTCGGCGCTGTCCAGTGCCGCTTGCGACTCGGCGATCAGCTCCTGGTCGAGCGCTTTGTCGAGATGATGGTCCTGCGTCTCGCAATGATGGATCGCTACGCCCGGCGCCGGCTGCTCCTGATAGAGGATGCGCGACAGGTCGACGCCGCGCGCCTTCCAGTGATTGACCGCCCGCACCATGTCGAGCCTGTCGACGCGGCCGACCATCTCGTCAAAGCTGCGAAAGCGGAGTTCCGCCATCAGCTCGCGCACTTCCTCGGCGACAAAGAAGAAGAAGTTGATGACGTGCTCGGGCTGGCCGGTGAAGCGCGCGCGCAACACCGGATCCTGTGTCGCGATCCCGACCGGGCAGGTGTTGAGATGGCACTTGCGCATCATCACGCAGCCCGCGGCAATCAGCGGCGCGGTCGCGAAGCCAAACTCGTCGGCACCCAGCAGCGCGCCCACCACGACATCGCGGCCGGTGCGCAAACCGCCATCGACCTGCACTGCAATGCGGCCGCGCAGCCCGTTGCGCACCAGTGTCTGCTGGGTCTCGGCGAGGCCGATCTCCCACGGCGAACCGGCATGGGTCAGCGAGGTCAGCGGGCTGGCGCCCGTGCCGCCCTCATAACCAGCGATCGTCACATGGTCGGCGCGCGCCTTTGAGACACCCGCCGCGACCGTGCCAACCCCGACCTCGGACACCAGCTTGACCGACACGTCGGCCTTGGGGTTGGCGTTCTTGAGGTCGTGGATGAGTTGCGCCAGATCCTCGATCGAATAAATGTCGTGATGCGGCGGCGGCGAGATGAGCCCGACCCCCGGTGTCGAGTGCCGCACCTTGGCGATGGCCTTGTCGACCTTGTGGCCGGGCAGCTGCCCGCCCTCACCCGGCTTCGCACCCTGTGCCATCTTGATCTGCAGCACATCGGCGTTGACGAGGTATTCGGTCGTCACGCCAAACCGGCCCGAGGCGACTTGCTTGATCGCCGAACGCTTGCTGTCGCCGTTAGGCAGCGGCTTGAAGCGCTCCGATTCCTCGCCGCCCTCGCCGGTGTTGGACTTACCGCCGATGCGGTTCATCGCGATTGCCAGCGTCGTATGCGCCTCGCGGCTGATCGAACCAAAACTCATCGCCCCGGTGGCGAAGCGCTTGACGATTTCCTTCGCCGGCTCGACTTCGTCGAGCGGCAGCTTCTCGGCCGCCGGCTTAAACTTCATCAGGCCGCGGATGGTGAGCAGCCGCTCCGACTGGTCGTTGATGATGTTGGCGAAGGCCTTGTAATCGGCGAGCGAATTGCCGCGCACCGCGTGCTGGAGCTTGCCGATCGTCTGCGGCGTCCAGGCATGCGCTTCGCCGCGCAGCCGGAACGCGTAATCGCCGCCGACGTCGAGCATCTCTTTGTAAAGCGGGTTTTCGCCATAAGCCTGCGCGTGCCGCACCAGCGCCTCGCTGGCGATGGCGTAAAGGTCCGCGCCTTCGATGGTTGTCGCGGTGCGGGTGAAATATTTGTCGACAAACGCGCTTTCGAGACCCACCGCGTCAAAAATCTGCGCGCCGCAATACGACTGATAGGTCGAGATGCCCATCTTGGACATCACCTTCATCAGCCCTTTGCCGACCGCCTTGAGATAATTCTTCTGCACGTCGTAGGCGCTGAGCGGCAAGCCGCTCTCGCTGCGGATTTGTTCGAGAGTCGCAAAAGCGAGATAGGGGTTGATCGCCTCCGCGCCATAGCCGGCGAGCACGCAAAAATCATGTACCTGCAACGCGTCGCCAGTCTCGACGACGATGCCGGTGCGGGTGCGCAGTCCCTCGCGAATCAGGTGGTGATGCACCGCCGAGGTCGCGAGCAGCGCCGGGATCGGTGCGCGTTCGGCCGAGGTCGCGCGGTCGGAGAGGATCAGGATGTTGTGTCCGGCGAGCACCGCTTCGGTCGCCGCATGGCACAGATCGTCGAGTGCCGGCTCGATCGCTTGCGGCCCCTTTGCCGCCTCCCAGGTGATGTCGAGCGTGTCGGTCTTGAACCGGCCCTGCGCCAGTCTCTCGATATTGCGGACCTTGTCGAGATCGCTGTCGGTCAGCACCGGCTGCGACACTTCCAGCCGGTGATGCGTGCCGACCTCGTGCCCGAGCAGGTTTGGCCGCGGCCCGATCATCGAGATCAGCGACATCACCAATTCCTCGCGGATCGGATCGATCGGCGGGTTAGTAACCTGCGCGAAATTCTGCTTGAAGTAGTTGTAGAGCACCTTGGGCTTGTTCGAGAACGCGGCCAGCGGCGTGTCGGTGCCCATCGAGCCGACCGGATCGTCGCCATCGCGGGCCATCGGCTCCAGGAAGAAATTGATGTCTTCCTGGGTGTAGCCAAAGGCCTGCTGCATCGCAAGCCGCGTCGCCGGGTCGTTGGTGCGCGGCGGGACCGAGCTTTCCTCGGGCTCGGGCAACTCGGACAGCTTGAATTGCGTCTGCTTGAGCCAAGCTTCGTAAGGATGCTCGGCGGCGAGCTTGGCCTTGATCTCCTCGTCGCTGATGATACGGCCTTCTTCGAGGTCGATCAGCAGCATCTTGCCCGGCTGCAGGCGCCATTTGCGGGTGATGCGCTCTTCCGGCACGGGCAGCACGCCGGCTTCCGAGGCGAGGATCACATGATCGTCGTCGGTGACGATGTAGCGCGCCGGCCTGAGGCCGTTGCGGTCGAGTGTCGCGCCGATCTGCCGCCCGTCGGTAAAGGCAATCGCCGCCGGGCCATCCCACGGCTCCATCAGCGCCGCGTGGTATTCGTAAAAGGCGCGCCGGTCGTTATCCATCAGCGGGTCGGCCCACGCCTCGGGGATCAGCATCATCATCGCATGCGCGAGCGAATAGCCGCCGGCGGTGACGAGCAGTTCCAGCGCGTTGTCGATGCACGCGGTGTCCGACTGGCCGGGGAGGATCAACGGTACCAGCTTGCCGAGATCGGCGCCCATCAACGTCGACGACATTGCCTGCCGGCGCGCCTGCATCCAGTTGACGTTGCCGCGCACCGTATTGATTTCGCCGTTATGGCACAGGAAGCGGTAGGGGTGGGCGAGGCGCCATGATGGGAAGGTGTTGGTCGAGAAACGCTGATGCACCAGTGCCAGCGCCGACACGGTCAGCGGGTTGCGCAGATCCTCATAGAAGCTGCCTACCTGGCCGGCGAGCAGCAGCCCCTTATAGACGACGGTGCGGGTCGAGAAGGACGGAATGTAGAAATCCCGCAATCCCGGCCCGTAGCGCTCCGCGAGATTCGACACGCGGTTCAAGGTCTGCTTGCGGATCGTCAGGATCTTGCGCTCGAAGGCATGCTGGTCGGCGACATCGGGGCCGGCGCGGACGATCGCCTGGGCGATATAAGGCATCGCCTCGATGACCTTTTTGCCCAGCCCGGTCGTATCGATCGGCACTTCGCGCCAAGCCAGCAGTTCCTGCCCCTCGACGCGGACATAGCGCTCCATATGCGCAATGGCGAAAGCGCGCGCCTTCGCCTCCATCGGGAGGAAGCACATTGCCACGGCGTAGCGGCCCGGCGGCGGCAGGGTCAGTCCGCGCTCATCGCACCAATGCCGCAGCAGCGCGTCGGGCGTCTGGATCAGGCAGCCCGCACCGTCGCCGACCAGCGGGTCGGCGCCGACCGCGCCGCGGTGGTCGAGATTGACGAGGATCTCGAGACCGCGGCGAATGATGTCGTGAGATTTTCGACCCTTGATGTTGGCGACAAAGCCGACGCCGCACGCGTCATGCTCGTTGCGTGGATCGTAAAGCCCAGGACCTCTCGCCTCGTGTCTCGCTTCTGCCATCCTTCGCTGCTTTCTCGAACGGGTCTAAACCACGAATTCGGCGCATATACCGGCCATTCTGGCATGCAGCCAAATTCCATCCAGGGCAGTATGCATGACTTATACCGCGATGGCGAATCGGGTTTGCGGCAATGCAGCATCTTCTGCGCTTGTCGTCCCGGCGAAAGCCGGGACCCAGCGTGAACGCCAAATTAGTCATTGCGGGACCCCCGCAGGGCGTCGCGACAATCCGCGGCCACCCGTGCACTACGACGCCAGATTGCTTTGCTTCGCTCGCAATGAAGTCCTTGCCGCGCTTACGTGGGATAGCGGCGGCCGGTGAGGTAATGCGCGCCGGCGGGGCCGCTAAGTTCGGTATGCACCGTGCCCGCCGCCATCGTGCACATGTCGCCGGCGCGGAACAATTCCGGCTTGCCGTTGCGGGCGATCGTCATCTCGCCGTCGACGACCAGCACGCAGGCGTCGAACTCGTGCGCGTGTTCGGCGTTGAAATGGCCTGCTTCCATGTTGCGATCGACGATCTCACCATAACCTTCAGCCGCACATTTCTTGTCGAATTCCGCCCGGTCCATATCGCTGCCTCCATCGAAAGTTGGATGATTTTAGCACATCAGCACGACCCGCGGCGATGCCGGTCAAGCTCATCATGGACGTCGTGGGGTCGGAGGCCTACGCTCTCCTCAACACAGCCAGGGAGAGACGCCGATGAGCGCGCAGCCGGAACTCCGCCCGCTGGGGCAAGCGCTCGGCACCGAAGTGCTGGGCATCGACCTCGCCGATCTGGACGATGCGACCTTTGCCTGGGTCAAGGAGGCCTTTGCCGCGCATCCGGTGCTGGTATTCCGCGAGCAGCATCTTTCCGCCGCAGACCTCGCCGCGTTTGGCGCCCGTTTTGGCAAGCCGCGGCCGCATTCGCTGATCAACTATCGCTATCCCGGCTGCCCCGAAGTGTCGTGGCTGCGCAATGTCCATGACGACGGCAAGATCGACTGGTTCGGCGTCAAGCGGGCCACCGCCTGGCATACCGACTCGACCTATGAACCCGAGCTGCCGCTGCTGGCGATCTTGCATGCGCTGGAAGTGCCCTCCGAGCGCGGCGGCACGGTGTTCGCGGACATGGTCGCCGCCTACGCGACATTGCCGCCGGCGATGAAGGAGCGGCTCGCCGCCATGACCTGTCTGCACGGCCACACCTCCGGCCCGGCGGGCGGCGAGCTGTACAAGAACAACGAGGCGGCCAAGACTGCCGACAAGGATTATGAAGAGAAGCCGTGGCCGGCGATCACCAACCATCCGGTCACCGGCAAGCCGATCCTTTTTGTCAACCCGATGCATGTCCACGGCATTGTCGGCATGGACAAGGACGATTCCTGGGACCTGATCGAGGAATTGGCCCGCCATGCGACGCAGGAACAGTTCACCTACTACCACAACTGGCGGGTGGGTGACGCGGTGATGTGGGACGAGCGGGCGACGATGCATCGCGGCGCCGGCGATTACGAACCCTCGGAACGCCGCGTCATGCTGCGCACGATCGTCTATCCGACCGAAGGCGTGACCACAGCAGATTGAACGCGCGCCACGGGGCACGCGCGGCCGGCTACACGCCGAGATGGCGGTGCAGCAAGTCCGGCTGGCCGCGCACCACCGCGGCGTCGAACTCATCGACCATGTGGCCGTTGCGGATGACGTAGACGCGGTCGGCAAGGGTCATCGCCGCGTGGGTGTTCTGCTCGACGACGATGATTGTTTGACCGGCGTCGGCGAGGGTGCGGCAGATCGCCAGCAGGTCACGGACGATGATCGGGGCCAGACCCTCGAACGGTTCGTCGAGCAGGATGATCTTTGGGTTGCGCACCAACGCGCGGGCGATCGCGAGCATCTGCTGCTCGCCGCCGGAGAGGTCGGTGCCGCGGCTGCGCCGCCGCTCCTTGAGCCGGGGGAAAATCTCCCAGATGCGGCCGAGCGGCCAGCGCTCGGGCGCGGTCAGCCCAGCCAGCACGATGTTTTCTTCGACATTGAGGCTGCCGAAGATGCGGCGGTCTTCCGGCACCAGTTGCAGCCCGAGCGCGGCGATCGCATGCGGCGGCTTGCCCTGGGTCTGCGTACCATCGAGCGTGACGAGGCCGGAGCGTGGGCGCACCTCGCCCATAAGGCTTTTGAGCGTCGTGCTCTTGCCCGCGCCGTTGCGGCCGAGCAGCGCCACGACCTCGTTTTTTTCGACGCGCAGCGATACATCGAACAGGATGTGGCTGTCACCGTAATAGCTGTTGAGGCCCTCGACCTCGAGCAGCGCGCTCATTCCGCCGCCACCCCGCCGAGATAGGCTTCCTGCACCAGCGCGTTGCGCTGGATTTCGGCCGGCGTGCCCTCGGCCAGCAACTCCCCCTCGTGCAGCACGGTGATGCGCTCGGCAAGCTCGAACACGGCGTCCATATCGTGCTCGACAACCACCAGCGTGCGGCCGTGACGGATGTTCTTCAGCAGTTGCACGGTCTCGACACGCTCCTGCGGGCTCATCCCGGCCAGCGGCTCGTCGAGCAGCAGCAGCGAGGGGGACGACGCCAGCGCCAACCCGATTTCCAGCCGCCGCTTCTCGCCATAGGCCAATTCGGCGACCGGCACGTCGGCCCGCGCGGTCAGCCCGACCAGGGCGAGCGTGCTGTCAACCTGAGTCGTGAGGCCCGGCACCTTGTCGATGCGGCGCAGCAGATCGAGCGCGAAGACGCCGCGCCGTTCGGCGAGCGCCGCGATCACGATGTTCTCCCGCAGAGTCAGCCGCGAAAACAGCTGATTGACCTGATAGCTCTTGGTCAGCCCCAACTGGCAGACATGCGAGACATCCATGCTGGTAATGTCGCGCCCCTGGAAGACGACGCGGCCCGCGGTCGGCGGCAGCTCACAGGTCAGCATCTTGAAGAAGGTGCTTTTGCCGGCGCCGTTCGGGCCGATGACCGCGCGCAACTCGCCGGGTTCGACCGCGAAGTTGATGTCGCGGTTGGCGACGATGCCGCCGAACGATTTGGTGACGCCGCGCGCCTCCAGCACAGGGCCGGAGAAGACCGGGTCGCGTCGCCGCCGCGTCGGCCCGACGCTGACGATCTCCGCCGGCATGACGAGCGGGGGCGCCTCTTCCGGTGCCGCTGCGCTCGGCGAGCGCCGCCATGCCAGCCCAACCAGATCGCGCAATCCGCCGACGATGCCCCGCCTGAGAAAGATCACCAGAAGCACAAAGACGATACCGAGAGCCAGCTTCCACGTCGCGCCGAGATGCAGCGATGTCTGGAAGAAATCGCTCAGATAGAACCACACGGCGGCGCCGACCAGCGGCCCGAACAGCGTGCCTGTGCCGCCGATCGCGGTCTGCATCACCAATTGGCCGGACGTATCGAACATGAACGCGTCGGGCGGCATAAAGCCCTGGAACACACCCAACAGGCCGCCGGCGAGGCCGGCATAGGCCGAGGCGATGACAAAAGCGGTGAGCTTATAGCCATGAACATTATGGCCGATGGCAGCCGCGCGTCGCGGGTTGTCGCAAATTGCCCCCAGAATAAGGCCGACCGGCGAGCGTACGATACGCCGCGCAATCACCAGACCAAGAAAGAACCAAAACGCCAGGAACACATAGAGCGAGCGATCAGTGTTGAAACGGATGGCGGTGAAGCCGAGATCAAGCGTCGGTGTCGGCACGCCAGGCAGCCCGTTCTCGCCGCCTGTGAACTGCGAGAGCGGGTTGAACTCGACGAAATAGAACACTTCCGCGATCGCCACCGTGATCATGGCGAAATAAATGCCGGTGCGTCTGAGGGCGATCAGCCCTACGAGATAACCGACGACACCAGCCGCGATCATGCCGATGAACAACGCCACGGTGACGTGGGGAAAATCCAAGACTGTCAGCAGATAGGCGGCGACCATGCCGCCAGTGCCGAAAAAGGCCGACTGGCCGAACGACAACAGGCCGGTAAAGCCGAAAAGGATGTCGAAACCGAGACCAAACAGGCCCCAAACCAGAATGCGGTTGACCGTGGCGGGGGCGAACCCGAGATACGGCAACACGAACGGCGCGGCGACCAGACCGGCCGCCGTCAGCAATTCGACGATGTAGGAGGGATATTTGCGCATCAGCCCGCGTTCATTCGCGGCCTGCCGTGCCGAGCAACCCATAGGGACGAAATACCAGCACCAGCGTCATCGCGACAAAAAGCATGACGTAGGAATAGGCGGGATCGAACATCGATGTGATGCAGATGATCTCGCCGGCGATCAAACCGCCCAACACGGCGCCGGGAAACGATCCGACCCCACCGATGACGACGACGACGAATGTCTGCACCAGGATGGACTCGCCGACATCCGGTGCGATCGACACCACTGGCGCATTGACGATGCCGGCAAAACCCGCCGCCATCGCACCGATGCCGAACACCAGCATGAACACTTTATAGACGTCGATGCCGAGGGCATCGACCATGCCAGAATCCTCGATCCCGGCGCGCACGATCATGCCGATACGGCTGCGGTAGAGCACAAAATAAAGCGCCAGCAGCGCGATCGCGACAATGCCCAACGCCGCCAGGCGATACGTCGGATAAAACATGAAGCCGAGGTTGATGATGCCGACAAACGCCGATGGCGGCGGCGTCATCTTCGACAGGCTGCCAAAAAAGAAGCGAACGGTTTCGACAAACACGATGCCGAGACCAAAGGTGACGAGAAGCTGGTCTTCCGGCGGCCGGGAATAGAAAAAACGGATGATCACCCGCTCCATCACCACGCCGACGAGCATGACGAACAGCGAGCCCGCGATCACCGCGATGACGAAGGATCCGGTATAGGTATAGGCTACCCAGCCGGCATAACCGCCGAGCATGAACATCGCGCCGTGCGCGAGATTGAGGACGCCCAGCATGCCGTAAATGATGGTCAGTCCGGACGAGATCAGCGCGAGCAGGGCGCCGAGCACCAGCCCGTTGAAGCATTGCGAAATAAAATTGCCCCAACTGATCACACTACCACTCGCAACCGATTGCGCCGTACTTCACGCACCCGCCTTCGTCACGTGCATATTTATGCCGGCAATCATGCCAATCGCGCAATGGTCGCATAATTGACCGGGCTACGAGCCTTCTCCGCACCCAGCGGCGCGGAGAGACTTCGGCAAGCGGTCGTCGGGCTCAGGTATAGTCGCCGAGTTGACAGCCGAAGGCGTCCGGCGCCTGCATCAGCGGTTCGCCGGGCACGATTTCGAGAACCTCCCAGTAGTCTTCCTTGCTCTTCATGTCGCTCGGTTTTTTGCCGCGGACGATGATGACGGGACGGACCAATTGGTGGTCTGCGGCGCGGAAGTGCACGTCGCCCACCATTGATGGAAACGTCTCGCCCTTTTCGTACTGCTTGATGACGTCCGGCGGGTAGAAGCTCCCGGCCTCGGAGACCATCCGCGCCCAGATCGCAAACTGCATGTATGCGTTCTCGGCGCCCCATTCGGGCTTGTAACTGTACTTCTTGTCAAAGGCCTCGACGAACATCTTGGCCAGCGGAAACTTGTCCTCGAGCGTCCACCAGAAATCGGTGGCGGCAAAGACCCCTTCCATCAGCTCCGGACCTGCTTCCTTGGCGAGGAAGGGAACCTGGTAGGGAACCACCATCGTCATTTTGGGGGTCAGACCGAACTGCTTGGCCTGTTGGATCGACAGCACCGCGTCGCGGCCCCAGTTTACGTTGATGATGAAATCGGCACCGGAGTTGGCGATGTTGGTGAGGTACTGGCTGAAGTCCTGCGTGCCGAGCGGCGAAACCTGGTTGGTCACCATGCTCCAGCCGGCATTCTTGCTTAGATAGTCGTTCATCGACTTGGTGACGGTATGGCCGTAGGTGTAGTCCGGCGTCATAAACGCCGCTTTCTTGTTCTTGCCGAATTGCTTGATCAGCACGGGGCCGATCGCCGCTGCCGCGGTCTGGCCGTAAAAGCACTGCCGGAATGAATAGCGCGCGCAGTCCTTGCCGGTCGTATCGTTGGAGCCGGAAATCGCCACGAGATAGAGGATTTTCTCGCGTTCGGCGAATTTGTTCAGCGCGACCGCCACCGCCGACGAGGTCGAGCCGGTCATCGCGATGATCTTGTTCTCGTTGATGAAGCGCTGCTGTTCCTGCACGGCGTCGTTGGGCTTGGCGGCGGAATCGGCGACCACCAGCTTCACCTCCTTTCCAAGCACGCCTTTGCTGACCTTTGGCGCTATCTTCTTGATCAGCTCGTTTCCCTCGTTGATGTGTTCGACGGCGAGCTGCATGCCCTTCAACTCGTCCTCGCCCTGCACCGCATAGGCGCCGGTTCGCGGTACGGTGGCACCGATCGTGACCGACGACCCCGACGAACCCGCCGGCCAGGTGCCGAGCGCCGGCTTATCCTCGGCGAACGCGAAACGCGGCAACGCGGTCGCGGCGACGAGCGCGGTTCCCGTCCGCAGGATACGGCGCCGATTTGGCGCGGTTGAGTTGAGCAACAGCATGTTTCCTCCCCTTTTTCCAACGCGGCTACGGGAGGCACGCCTGCGGCGCGCCCCTGCGGCTCTGGCAATTGCACGCAACTCCCCGCGTGCAATTATTCGATCATAATTCGACGGATCGCCGGCCACCAGCCTGACGAGAGGGGCGGCCGGTCAAATACGCGCTGATACGCTCTTTTTTTCGGGTTGCAAAACCCGTAGATGTGACCTCAGCGTTTTAGCAGGTTGCGCAGGCGCGCCGGGATCGGCTCGTCGACGCCGCTGCCATAGAGCGCCCCCAGCACATCTTCGCCATGGCCTTCGCCATTAAGGAAGGCGCGGATGCGCTGGTCCACCGAGTTGCGAGCACGCTTCGCGGCGGGTTGGGCTTGCGGGGTGGAGGCAATGTTGAGATTCGGGATCATGGCGTCGTCTGGCTCGTCCACGGTTGTGTCTCGCAGTTCTGCTTTGTGAACAGCGTGTAACACGTTTGTATCCATCGGTGACGGCACAAATTTGCCATGCGCCCGTCGCATGGAACTTTTGCCGTGTCGCTAGGAGGTAATTGATCTCGGCGGGGGGCGGAAATTCCTCCTATACTGGCTCACGGAGGCCCCGGACGCATGAATAGCGAGACGACGGAAGATTTTATCGATTTGTTTCGCGCGCGCGGCGCGGCGATCGCCGAGGCCTGCACGCGCTGCGGCGATTGCTTCCGCGCATGTCCGATGACCGAGCCGGGCGGTCTCGCCGCCGCAGACCCCGGCGAGACTGTGATCGGCATCCTCGGTCTCATCACCGGCGGCGAAGGCAATAAAGACGCCGCACGCTGGAGCGAGATCTGCAGCGGCAGCGGCAATTGCATCCTCGCCTGCCAGCACGGCATCAATCCGCGCTTTATGGTGCAAATGGCGCGCGGTTTTGCCCGACGGGCCCGCGAAGGCGCGCCGCTCGAAACCCGCTGGCGCGACCAGTTCCGAACGATGAGCCGCAGCGTGCGGGTGCTGTCGCGGCTGCAGCTGCCGCCGGAGACGCTGGCGCTTTTTCGCCACGCTCCCGAAACGCATGCGACGCCGCCCGATGTCGTATTCTATACCGGCTGCAATTTGCTGCGGACGCCGCATATTGCGCTGCTCGCGCTCGACGTGCTGGACAAGCTCGGCACGTCCTACGAGGTGATGGGCGGGGTCGGCCAGTGCTGCGGTGTCTACCAGTTCCGCGAGGGCGATTTCGCCAACAACAGCAAGATGGCGAACGCGACGATCGAGGGCCTCGCCTCAGCCGGCACCGCGACCGTGCTGTCATGGTGCCCGAGCTGTCAGATTTCGATCGGCGAGGTGTCGCTGCCCAATTATGAGGCGCAGTTCGGCGAAAAGCTGTTCGACCTCAACCCATTTCTCGTCTTCCTCGGCGACCATGCCGAACAGCTTCGGGCCCTGATGGTCAACCGCGTCGAAAAACGCGTCGCACTGCACGAGCGGCCGGTCTTCCCGCAGTCCATGGACGCGGTCCGCAAACTCGCCCGGATCATTCCCGGCCTCGAACTGGTGGAACTCGATGTGCCGCGGATCGGTGTTCAGGCCAACACGATTTCGCCGCCCAAATTCAAGCAGGAATTGCTGGAGCGCGAGTTCCGGGCGGCGATGGACGCCGGGGTCGATACGCTCGCGACGATCTATCATGCCGACCACCGCGAGATATGCGATGCCGGCACCGGGCAGAGCTTCGAGATTGTCAATTTTATGGAACTGCTCGGCGCGGCGCTCGGTATCGACAGCGACGACGCCTACAAGCGGCTGAAGCAGATCAAGGATATCGACGACATGATCGTCGAGACCGCGCCGCTGATCGAGGCCAACAAGCTCGACCTCGATACCGTGCGCGACGCGCTCGCCTGGGAATTCGCGGGATAACATGCCATGACGAGCGGTTCTAAGCCTTTCGCCACCGGCCGATGTGCTCCCGCTACAGGGCGCAGGTGCTTTACGACCGGCAGCGATCTCAGCTCCTGCGCAATTATTGTCGATAGTTACATCAAGGATTGGCGTCCTTTTAAAAAGGCTGAGATGGCGTTTTACGCTAGAGCGTCAGTTGATATTGCTGTGCTGTCACAAAGAGAAAATGGTCGTCGGCACCCCCATCAGTACCGAATACCATTGAGTTCGCTGCAAGCGGCGCTTTCAAGACTGAAAGGTCGAAGATTTGACGGAACTGGGAATTTCGATTCCCTCCACCGTGAGATCAAAGATGCCATTGGAGATATCCCAAAGATCGGTCCGTTGGCTATCTACGACATAGCGCAGCGGATAGGAGTGACCCAAAATATTTGGCCCGCCCGGATCTATCTCCATGCGGGGACGCGGGGAGGCGCGCAGACTTTCGGCCTGTCGGGCGATTCAATTTCCGTGGATAACCTACCACCTGAATTTGGAGAGCTCACGCCGGCAGAATGCGAAGATTGCCTATGCATTTACGCGTCAGCGCTAAAGCAAATTGCCGCTCTCAGAGCCGCTGGATAATCTCTGAGGAGCACTTGGCTTGCTTATCTCTCGCTCCTTTCTCTTCGTCCCCGCCGACAGCGAGCGCAAACTTGCGCGCGGCCTCGAGTCCGGCGCCGACGCGCTGATCCTCGACCTCGAGGATTCAGTCGCCGCCGCCAATCGACCAACCGCACGCAAGCTCGCCCGCGCGTTTCTCGAAGCGCATGGCGCCGACAAGATGGCGCGCTATGTCCGGATCAATCCACTGGGCAGCGGGCTGGCGCTCGACGATCTCGCGGCGACCGTCGCCGGCCGACCGGACGGCATCCTGTTGCCGAAATGCGTGCCCGATGACGTGCGCACGCTCGACCATTATCTGTCGGCGTTCGAGGCGGCGGCCGGTCATGAGGTCGGCGCGACCCGCATCATCGCCATCGCCACCGAAACCGCCGAGGCGGTGTTCGCGCTTGGCCATTATGCCGGCACGTCACCGCGGCTGGAAGCGATCACCTGGGGCGCGGAGGATCTGTCGGCCTGCATCGGCGGCAACAACCGCACCCTCGACGGCGCGTATGACGGCCCATATCAGCTCGCCCGCTCTCTGTGTTTGCTGGCTGCCGCAGCGGCAGGTGTCGCCGCGCTCGACACAATCTACACCGATTTTCGCGACCCCGAGGGGCTGAAAACCGAATGCGCGTCGGCGCGCCGCTCCGGCTTTACCGGGAAGATGGCGATCCACCCGGCGCAGCTCGCGACGATCAACGAAACCTTCTCGACGAGTGCGGCCGATCGCGACTGGGCCGAGCGGGTCATCGCGGCGTTTGCCGCGCAGCCCGATGCCGGCACGCTCGCGCTCGACGGCAAGATGATCGACAAACCGCATCTCGTGCTGGCCCGTCGGCTCCTCGGCCTGCCGCCAGGCTGACCGCTTTACAGAGGAAGCGCGCAGCGCGCGTATCGGGTGCCGCTGGCCTAATCTTCGCTTATATAGGTCGCATGACAAACAATCCGCTGTTCGAGATCTGGACAACGCCGTTCGGGCTGCCGCCCTTCGACCGCATCGAGCCCGCGCATTTTCCCCCGGCTTTTGACCGCGGCATGGAAGAGGAACTCGCCGACATTGCGGCGATCACCGGTTCGGCCGAACCCGCAACCTTCGCCAACACGATCGAGGCGCTGGAACGTAGCGGCAAGCTGCTGAACGCCGTCAGCGACCTGTTCCACAACCTCAATTCGAGCGCGACCAACAAGGAAATCGACGCGATCGCGCGCGACTACGCGCCCAAACTGGCGGCGCATCGCAGCAAGATCGCGCTCGACCCGGCGCTGTTTGCCCGCATCGACACGCTCTACCAGAAGCGCGACACGCTTGGCCTCGCGCCGGATCAGCTGCGTCTGTTGGAGCGCGATCACACGCGTTTTGTCCGCGCCGGTGCGCTGCTCGGCCCGGCCCAGAAAGAGCGGATGAGCGAGATCACCGCGCGCATGGCCTCGCTGCACACGCATTTCGGCCAGAACGTGCTGGCCGACGAAGACGAATGGCGGCTTGTCCTCGATGAAGGCGATCTTGCGGGCTTGCCCGATTTCGCGCGCGAGTCGGCTGCGTCCGCCGCAAAGGAGCATGGTCTCGACGGCAAATACGTCATCACCCTGTCGCGCTCGTCGGTTGAGCCGTTTCTCACCTTCTCGGCGCGGCGTGACCTGCGCGAGACCGCGTATCGCGCCTGGGTCCGGCGCGGCGAGCATCACGGCGAGCACGATAACGCCCCCCTGATCGCCGAGCTTTTGGCGCTGCGCCGGCAGCAGGCGTGGCTGCTGGGCTACAACACCTACGCCGCCTACCGGCTCGACGACACGATGGCAAAATCCCCCGACGCGGCGGAGCATCTGCTCGAACAGGTCTGGGAGCCGGCCAAGCACAAGGCTGCCGCTGAGCGCGCGGAATTGATGGAGGCGGCCAATGCCGACGGGCTCAACGAACCGCTCGCTCCGTGGGATTGGCGCTATTACGCGGAAAAGGTCCGCGCCGCGAAATACGACCTCGATGAGAGCGCGGTGAAGCCGTATTTCGTGCTCGACAACATGGTGGCGGCGCTGTTCGACACCGTCGGGCGGCTGTTCGGCCTCAGCTTTTCGCCGCGCACCGACTGCCCGGTCTACCACCCGGATGTGCGCGTCTACGAGGTACGCGGCGATGACGGCCGGACGGTCGGACTGTTCATGCACGACAATTTCGCCCGACCCGGCAAGCGCTCGGGCGCCTGGATGGCGAGCTATCGCGACCAGGAATCGCTCGATGGCGAGGTGCTGCCGATCGTCGTCAATAACAACAATTTCTCGAGGGGCAATCCGACCCTTCTCTCCTTCGACGACGCCCGCACCCTGTTCCACGAATTCGGTCACGGGCTGCACGGGCTGCTGTCGCATGTGCGCTACCGCTCGCAATCGGGCACCGCAGTGCTGCGCGACTTTGTCGAGTTCCCATCGCAGATCATGGAGCATTGGGTGCAGGCACCGGAAGTCCTGCGCCGTTACGCGCGCCATTATCAGACCGGCGAGCCGATCCCCGACGCGCTGATCGACAGGCTGATCGCCGCGCGCAACTTCAACCAGGGCTTCGCGACAGTCGAATATACCGCCTGCGCGATGATCGACCTCGAACTGCACGCCCGCAAGGATGACAAGCCGGTCGATATCGCCGCGTTCGAGCGCGATTTTCTTGATCGCGTCGGAATGCCGAAAGAGATCGGGCTGCGCCATCGCCCGACGCATTTTCAGCATCTCTTTGACGGCGCCGGCTACGCGGCCGGGTATTATTGTTATATGTGGGCCGAGGTGCTCGACGCGGACGGTTACGCCGCCTTTACGGAGGCCGGCGATGTCTTCGACCCGGCGCTCGCCGCCAAGCTCAAAACCATCTACAGCGCCGGCGACACGACCGAACCGATGGCGCTCTATCGCCGGTTTCGCGGCCGCGAGCCGGAGATCGACGCGCTGCTCGCGCAACGGGGCCTCAACTCATAGTATAGAGGCCGCGTTAAAAAGCGGTCCTGCATGGCTAAACGGAAAATTATCGGCGTGGTCTCGCAAAAGGGCGGCGTCGGCAAATCGACCCTGTGCCAGTTGATCGCGCGGGAGGCGGCCGCCCAAGGCAAGGCCGCGAAGATCCTCGATTTTGACGTCAAGCAGATGACCTCGGTCGATTGGGTGCGCGAGCGGCTGCATCGCGACCTCGAACCGGTGGTCGAGGCGGAACCGACCAAGGATGTCCGCAAGGCCCTCAAGCTCAACCGTGATTACGATGTGATCCTGCTCGACGGCGCCCCCGGCACGCCTAAACGCACCGCCGAGATGGTGGCCGAATGCGATCTCATCATCCTCCCGACCGGGGCGTCACGTGCCGATCTGGTGCCGATGCTGGCGTTGGCCCGCCGTGTCGCGCAGATGAAACATGATGCGCTGGGGCCGTTCTTCGCACTGTGCCGCGTGATGACGGATTCGGAGGTCGCCGACGCACGCGCCCAGATCGAAACTGCCGGGTTTGCCACACTCGACGGCGAACTGATCGAACGCCCCGGCTATCGGGCGGCGCAGAATGCCGGGCGCAGCGCCAGCGAAACCGCCTATCCCTCGCTGAACGAGCGAGCCAAAAAGCTGGCTCGCGCAATCCTGGAGCGGCTTGACTAACGCCCGGCAGCCCGCGACGCTTGCCGCAAGAGAAGATCAAAGGATGTTACCGTGATCCTCACCGCCGATGCCGACACCGCGCGCCGCACCAACCGCCGCGAGGCGCCCAATGGCTGGAGCACCAGCTTTATCGGCGTCAACAAGAATACCATCAAGGCCGGCGAGGCGCCGCCCGCCGAGGACGCGCTGCACCCGGTGGCGTTTCTCGTCGAGAAGCGGCCGGGCGGCATCACCCGACCGCATTTCCACCGCGCCGATCAGTACCAGGTCGTGGTTGGAGGCTCGGGCAAGATGGGGCTGCACGACACCGGCAGCGTCGCGGTCCACTACACCGACGCGTTTTCGGCCTATGGCCCGATCGTCGCCGCGGATGACGGCATTGCCTGGTTCACGCTGCGCCCCGGCTGGGACCCCGGCGCCAAGTACATGGAAAACTCCGATAACCGCGCCGAACTGCGTGCCTCGCGGGGCCAACATACGCATTGGGAAGCGGTGACCGTACCGCTACCGCCGCTCGACGCCGCCGCGCTCCGGGCGACCCCGACGATCAGCCGCGAGCTGGTGCTCGAAGGCGAACACGGCCTCGCGACTTGGCGCTATCGGCTGCCGCCCGGCGCCGCGATGACCGGACCCGACCCGGCGGCAAGCGGCGGGCAGTTCTGGCTGGTCCTCGCCGGCACGCTGGCTCCGATCGGCGAGAGCTTTCTCGGGGCGAACTCGACGATTTTTGTCGGTCCGGCGGACGGCCCGCTCGCTGCCGCTGCCGGTCCTGGCGGCGCCGAGATGCTGTGTTTGCAATTTCGCGTGCCGTTCGCGCGGCGCTGAGCCTCAATCCATCACCGCCGTTGCAGTGTAATCGGCCTCGCTGACCGGTTCGAACCAGGCGGTGCCGTTACCGGCGTCGTCGACCTCCATCATCGCCAGATGGGCGAAGAACTGGCCAGGCGCTGCGCCGTGCCAATGCCAGGTATCCGGCGGGATCGTCACCGTGTCGCCCGGTTCGAGGATTTGCGGTGGTGAGCCTTTGAAGCAGATGCGGCCGATCCCCGCCGTACAGTAAAGCGTCTGGCCGACCGGGTGGCTGTGCCAGTTGGTGCGGCCGCCGGGGTTGAAATTGTACATCGTCGCGCGCATCCGCGACGGCTTCTTGCCGACCATGATCACGTCGGTCCACACGACGCCGGTAAAATTGTCCGGCATCGCCGGCCGCGTCTGCCGCGCGCCGACGCGCACCACACCTTGTTTCATGTTGCCCCCTAACCCCGCATCCTCACCGGCGGCACCTCGGCAGGCACGATGAGGTAACAGCCGACCGTGGCCTTGACCTCGTCGACCGAGATGCCGGGCGCGATTTCTTTGAGCGCCATGCCGTCGGGGGTGATTTCGAACAGCCCGTAATTGGTGACCACCAGATCGACGGCGCCCTTCGCGGTCACCGGGATCGCGCAGCGCTCGACCAGACGCGGGGCGCCGCGGCGGGTGGTCTGCTCCATCGCGACAAAGACATGCTTGGCGCAGGCGGCAAGGTCCATCGCGCCGCCAATCCCGCCGCCTTTCTGCCCGGCCATTTTCCAGTTGGCGAAATCGCCGTTTTCGGCGACCTCGTAGGCGCCGAGCACGGTCACGTCAATGCGGCCGCTGCGGATCATCCCGAACGCGTCGGCATGGTGCACGATCGCCGAGCCGGGGTTCATCGTCACGTGCTGGCCGCCGGCATTGACGAGGTGCAGATCCTCCTTGCCGGGCGCGGTCAGTGGGCCGTAGCCGACCACGCCGTTTTCCGAATGGAAGATGATCTGCCGGTCGCCGAAATCGTAATTGGAGCACAACGTCGGGATGCCGATGCCGAGATTGACGATCCAGCCATCCTCGAACTCCATCGCCAGCCGGTCGCACATCTGCTGACGGGTGAGACCCTTGGCGTCGCTCATCGGGCATCTCCCTGCGCCTTCGCCAGCTCGGCGTTGCGGGCGGCGACCTCGGCCGGGCGCATCGGCCACCAGCCTTCGGGCGCCGGCGGCACCTTGACCAGCCGGTGCACGAAGATGCCCGAGAGGTGCACGTCGTCCGGGTCGATGGCGCCCGGCGGCAGAATGTCTTCCTCGACCTCGACGATCGTCACCTTGGCGGCCATCGCCATGATCGGGTTGAAATTGCGCTGCGAGCGGCGGAAGCGAAGGTTGCCAAAGCTGTCGGCCTGATAGGCGCGGACAAAGGCGTAATCGAGCGGCAGCGCTTCTTCGAGCAGATATTGGCGGCCGTTGAACACCCGCGTCTCCCGGCCTTCGGCCAGCTCGGTGCCGACCGCGGCCGGCGTGTAGAATGCCGGGATACCGGCGCCGGCGGCGCGCATGCGCTCGGCGAGCGTGCCTTGCGGCACCAACTCGGCATCGATGCGGCCGCTTTCGTAATACTCGCTGAAGACCAGCCGCTGCGAGGCGCGGGTCGGGGCGGTGAAGGCGCAGACCACTTTCACCACCTGATCGTTCTTGATCAGCCATTCCATGGTCGGCGCGTCTTCGGGAAGCGTCGAGCCACCGCGCGTGCCGTTGGAGACGCAAATGAGACCCTTCGCCCCTTGTTTGGCGAGCGCCCCGTAGAGATTGACCGGCTGGCCGACGACCGCGAAACCACCAAAGCCGATCGTCACATTGTCGGGAATGTCGGCGACCGCCACGTCAAAGCTCGGATAGATTTTCGATTTGGGCATTGTTCCTCCCACCCTTCTTTCGCCGGGAAGCGGTTCGGTGTTTACCGCAACTGCACACCCGCTTTGTCGTCGGTGAGAAAGATGTTCGGTTTGAGGAACATCGACAGCACCAGCGCGCCGTTGGGCGAGCGGGCGGAATGGCGGTTGCCCTTGGGCCGCCAGACATAATTGCCGGCGGTGACCTCGCCTTCCTCGTCGGCGAGGCTGCCTTCGAGCACAAAGGTCTGCTCGATCTCGACATGCTCGTGCAGCGTCAACTCCGCGCCGGGCTGCCAGCGGAACAGCGCAGTCAGCAGACCGGTCGCCGGGTCCTCGACCAGCACTTTCATGTCGATCCCGGCGCAGGGAGTGGGCTTCCACGGCAGGTCTTCGACATCGACATAGCGCGAGGCCAGCGATGTCAGCTTGTCCTGCCCCTTCATGCCCGGCGTCACCGCGGTCGGCGCGGCGGGCTTTACGTTTGTCGTCACGTCGTTCATCGAAGCCTCCAAAGAGGAAGAAACACGTTAAGGCAGGAGCGCAGAGGAGACGCAGAAGTCGCGAGGTTAAGCCTCGCTCCCCGGCGAAAGCCGGGGTCCACATATCCACCATTCGAGCGGCGGATAAATGGGTCCCGGCTTTCGCCGGGAAGCGTTCGTTCTTTCACTCTCCACATCATCTTGGCGTTCTGTGCACGAAAAGTGCCGGTTCACATCAAGAACACGCCCTTTCCGGTCGTCTGAGTGTCGAACAGCTTGTAGGCCTCGCCGGCCTGATCGAGTTTCCAGCGATGCGTGAACAGCGCCTCGACATCGATGGCGCGATCGGCGACGAAGCGGGCGCATTCCTCCTGGCCGATCGACGAGAAGGTCCACGAACCGATGATCGTCAGCTGTTTGCGCAGCATGTCGGGGCTGACATCGATCTCGACTTTGTTGCGCTCGCCGACAAAGCAGGTCGTGCCCCACACTTTGGTGGCGCGAACCGCGGCGATGCGACCTTCGGGCTGCGACGAGGTGTCGAGCGTGAACTCGGCGCCGTAACCGTGCGTCAAATCCTTGATCGCGCCCACCGGGTCGTTCGAGCGTGGGTTGACGGTCTCGGCGGCGCCAAAATCCTTGGCGCGCTCCAACCGTTCCTCACTGACGTCGAGTGCAATGACGCGCGCGCCCATCGCGTGCGCGAGCTGGGTCGCCGACAGGCCAACCGGCCCCTGGCCGAAAATCGCGATCGTGTCGTTGCCCGACAGGCGAATACGGCGCAGCGCGCCATAGGCCGTGCCGGTGCCGCAGGAGATCGCCGCGCCGGTAGTGAAAGACAATTCGTCCGGCAACGGCACGACCGTGAAAGCCGGTGCCTTCATATAAGCGGCATGACCGCCATGGGCGTTGTTGCCGTAGACCTTGACCGGCGTTTCCTGGCAAAGCTGCGACCAGCCGGAGCGGCAATGGCCGCACACCCGGCAGCCCTCGTAATGATGGATCATAACGCGCTGCCCAATATGGGCAAGCGACGGGCTGACCGCGCTGCCCACCGCCGCGACGACGCCGCAGGGCTCGTGCCCGGCGATGGTAGGGGCGCTCGGCGCCGCGAGACCGCCGGTCTCTCCGCCGGATTTCGGCCGGCGATACTGGTGGAGGTCGCTGCCGCACATACCCGAGGCCTTCATCTCGATAACGACCTCGTCCGGCCCCGGCGTCGGGTCCGGAAACGTCATCAGCTCGAGCTCGCGACCGCCGGTAAACACGACACCGTGCATGGTTTCCTCCTGGGCTCTTTGGCGGCGATGCTAGCATGAGTTTTCCCCGGCCGATCAGGAATCAGGCATGCGCGTGCTGGTGATCTATGCCCATCCGCTGGCCGACAGCTTTGCCGGCGCGTTGCACCGCGCCGTCGTGGGGGCGCTGGAACGCGCCGGTCACGAGGTCGACGATTGCGACCTCTACGCAATGGGGTTCGACCCGGTGATGACCGCGCCGGAGCGGCGCGCGCACAATACCGAGCACCCAGACTGGTCGGCGGTCGAACATCATGTTGAGCGGCTGCGAGCCGCCGACGCGCTGGTGCTGTGCTTTCCGGTGTGGTGGTACGGGATGCCGGCTATCCTCAAAGGGTATTTCGACCGCGTTTGGGTCAATGGTGTCGCGTTTCACCTGCATGCCGGCGGTCGAATGGACCCGGCGCTGCGTCGGCTCAAAAGGCTTTGGGTGGTCTGCACCTATGGCGCGCCGTGGTGGCTGATCAAGCTGGTGCTGCGCGACCCGGTCCGCGCGGTGATCCACACCGGCATCCGCGGGCTGTGCACCCGGCACGTGAAGAGCCGCTTCTTCGAGCTTTACAGCATCGAATCCAAAACGTCGGCCGATACGGCGCGCTTTCTAGCGAAGGTCGAACGCGCCTTCGCGACCCTCTGAACCGCATGCTTGGAAAGTTCGGCTGATCCTCGGTTATGATCGATCGATGGCAGCGGCGAATGACCAGGATATTCTCTTCGGCGTTGAAGGCGGCGTGGGCACGGTGCTGCTCAACCGGCCGCAGGCGCTCAACGCTTTTACGCTCGGCATGTACCGCGAGCTGGAGCCGCGGCTGCGTGAATGGGCAGCCGACGAGACCATTCATGCGGTGCTGATCGAAGGCGCGGGGGACCGCGCGTTCTGTGCCGGCGGCGATGTGCGCGCGGTCTACGAGGCGGGCAAGGGCATCTCCGGCCCGCGCGATTTCACCAGCGTCTTCTTTGCCGAGGAGTACCGGATCATCCTTGGCATTCACCATTACCCCAAGCCCTACATCGCGCTGATCGACGGGATCACGATGGGCGGCGGCGCCGGGGTGTCGGTCAATGGCGCCTACCGCGTCGCGACCGAAAAGACGATGTTCGCGATGCCCGAAACCGGGATCGGACTTTTTCCGGATGTCGGTGCGACGCGGTTTCTCAATCTTTGCCCTGGCCATATCGGCCGCTGTCTCGGCCTCACCGGGGCACGGCTGGGCGCTGCCGACGCGCTTTACTGCAGGTTCGCGACGCATTTCGTGCCGCGCGAACGTCTGCCGGAATTGAAAGCCGCGCTTGTGTCCGAGCAGTGGCACACGGGAACCGAGCGCGCGCAAATTGAAGCCATCCTCGCTCGCTTCGCCGCCGATCCCGGCCCGCCGCCGCTTGCCGCGCGGCGCCCGGCGATCGACCGCTGTTTTGCGGGCGAGACGATGGAGGCAATCCTCACCGCGCTCGACGCGGAGACCGAAGACCGTGAATGGGCGGCAGAGACGTGCGCCGCGCTGCTGGCGAAATCGCCCACAAGCCTGCGCATCACCCTGCGTCAGCTTATCGTGGGCCGGAACATGGATTTGGCCGCGGCCCTCCAGCTTGAATACCGCCTGACCCAGCACGTCATGGCCGCACATGATTTTTACGAAGGCATCCGCGCGGTGCTCGTCGACAAGGACCAGAACCCGCGTTGGAAGCCGCCAACCCTCGCCGAGGTCGACGGCGCGATGACGGCAGGTTATTTCGCTTCGCTTGGCGACGGCGAGTTGACGTTCGATTAGGAGGAAAACGATGGCGACGATCGGCTTTATCGGCCTTGGCAATATGGGCGGGCCGATGGCCGCCAATCTGCTGAAGGCACAGCATCAGGTCACCGGCTATGACGTGGTGGCCGCGCCGATGAGCAATCTGGAGCTGCAGGGCGGCAAGGCTGCCGCGACCGCCGCGGAGGCCGCGGCCGCCGGGGACATCATCATCACGATGCTGCCGGCAGGGCCGCAGGTGCGCGCCGTTTATTTTGGTCCCGACGGGATCATCGCCAAGGCCAAAAAGGGCGCGTTGCTGATGGATTGCTCGACGATCGATGTCGAGACCGCGCGGCTGGTCGCCGAGGAAGCGAGGAAGGCCGGGTTGGACATGCTTGATGCGCCAGTCTCCGGCGGTACGATCGGCGCGGCCGCGGGAACCTTGACTTTTATGGTCGGCGGCAGCGAGGCGGCGTTCGCCAAGGGCCGCGCGGTGCTCGACAATATGGGCCGGACGATTGTCCATGCCGGCCCGTCGGGTAACGGCCAGATCGCCAAGATCTGCAACAACATGATGCTCGCTGTCTCGATGATCGGCGTGTGCGAGGGGTTCGCGCTGGCTGAAAAGCTCGGCTTGCCGGCGCAGACGCTGTGGGACATCTGCAGCACCTCGACCAGCCAGTGCTGGGCGATGAGCAATTACTGCCCGATGCCGGGGCCGGTGCCGGCGGCGCCGTCAAACCGAGGCTTTCCCGCCGGGTTTACCGCGACCAATATGCTGAAGGATTTGCGCCTGTCGCAGGCGGCCGCGGGGCAGGCCGCAGCGGCGACGCCGATGGGCGCGGCGGCGGCCAATCTCTACCAGCTGTTTGTCGACGGCGGCAAAGGCGCGCTCGATTTCTCGGCGATCATGCAACTGGTGCGGCAGGGAGGAACCGGCGGGTAGCCGAAAAGCTCTCGCATTCGACGGATGAAAACGAAAAATTAACACAAACCTCGCTAGGTTTTCGACGGGACTGCCTAGCGAGGCGTAGATGAATAACGGCTACCTTGAGGTGATCTCGCTCGTCGAGAGGCTTCACCGGCACTTTCTTGAAGTGGTCAAGCTGGAGCTCGACGGGCTCGGCATCCACGACATCAACAACGTGCAGGGGTTGATGCTGTTCAATATCGGTGACGCCGAAATGACCGTCGGCGAGCTCACCTTGCGTGGCTGCTATCTCGGCTCCAATGTCTCGTACAACGTCAAGAAAATGGTCGAGAACGGCTATTTGTCGCAGGAGCGCTCGGTGCACGACCGCCGATCGATCCATGTGCGGCTGACCGAAAAGGGCGTCAACCTGCGGGACCGCCTGCAGATGATGCATCAGCGGCATGTCGAGATGCTGAACCAGACCGCGATCACCGATGAGGATTTGGCGACGGCGACCGTGACCTTGCGCCGGCTGGAGCGTTTCTGGATTCGGGCGGGCGACCTCGTGCAGCGGCCGGGGCAATACGCGGCCTAATTCCGCAACGCATTTGACGGATTGGTGACGGGCTGCAATTTTGCGGCGCGTTTTGTATTTGCGGAGGCCATCCATGCCGTCAATGCCGCCTCTCATGGAACTCACGTCGGGCCTCGCCGCAACAGGGGCGTTGAGCGCCGATAATATTGAGGCGTTGGCCGCCGCCGGCGTGAAGACCGTCATCAACAATCGCCCCGATGGCGAGGACCCCGGCCAGCTCTCGGCCGATGAAGCGCGCACGCTCTGCGCCAAACATGGGATCGCTTATCACCATATCCCGTTTGTCGCCGCGACGTTGACCCGCGCCGATATCGACGCGTTCGAGCAGGTGGTGGCGACAGGCCCGCAGCCGGCGGTCGCGCATTGCCGCAGCGGCACCCGCTCGACGATGGTCTGGGCGCTCACCCGGATGCGGCGTGGCGACGACCCCGCCGCGCTGATCGCGCTCGGCGCGCGTAACGGAGTCGACATCTCGGCGCTGCCGGCGCTCGCCGCCAAATTGCTGTAGCCGCTGTCGCCAAGGGGCTACGCATGGTCGGTCGTGCTCCCCGATCGGATCAATAAGGCGTGCCGTCCGTCCGCTCGCGTTTCATCGCCCGCGCGTACCAGCAGAATTCATCGAGAAAGCGGTTCAGCCGGCTTTCGACCCAGTTTTCCGTTGGACGCCCGTCTTCGTCGAGCGCCTGGGCGATTCGCGGAACCGGGAAGATGCTGGGAATGCTCGACATGCCCATCTCGGCGAGGGTCATGCGCAATTGCATTGCCGCGCGTACCCCGCCGAACTGACCGGACGAGTAGCAGACGATCGCTGAGGGTCGCCAGAAATACTCTTCGAGAAAATGGTCGAGCAGGTTTTTCAAGGCCGGCGGGATGCCGTTATTGTATTCGCCGCTGACGATTACAAACCCGTCGGCGCGGCGGTATAGTTCGGCGAGCCGTTCGAGGTTGGCCGGCGCTTGACCCTTCGCGTGCTCCTTGTACATGCGGTCGAGCAGCGGGAGCTGCTCGACAAGCGGGTCGATCAATTCCGGCCGATGCCCGCGCGCGGACAGCGCCGCCACCAGCAACCGGGCCGCACGTATGCCGACGCGGTCGCGCCGTACCGAACCGAGAATGACTGGGAAAGACAGTGAAGTCACGGGTTCAGGCATTCGCCGCCGCTCCGATGGCCTCGCGAGATTGAGATTAAGCCAAGGCGGCGCGCGGCTCTAGCTTTGCGGCAGCCCCCAGGTCGCGGCTTGCGACAGGGATGGGTGCTGCTCAAAGACCTGCCCGATGCGGGCCGGCCGCAAATGAAGGCGCGAGAGGCGCAACGCCGCAAAAACGCTGACGTTAAGCACGGCCAGTCCGAGCGCGATGACAATCAGGATGGGGTTCAGCTGCTTCGCAACGCGGTCGAGCCGACTGACCACCATCCCCGGCCGCCGACGCTGCTGCGACGACTCGCGACGCCTTATCATGTCGTCCGCCTTCCTGTTCGATCAGCGGCCGGATAGGCCACCTCTTACCCTGACCGCTTGATCGGCCGATCGCCGAGCGGTGTTGCCCTCAATCGTACGCACGATGCGGACGCGCCTCAACCCCGCCGGCCCGGCTGCCAACGTTCTTCCTTAAAGGGCGCGGACATCGTCCAAAAACAACGATCCCGTTTCGGTCCGAGGTTGATCTGCTGACGACCGAGCTTACATTAGAAACGTTCTAATTTATGCAGGAGTTGGTCATGAACACGTACAAAACGCAAAACGATCTGAGCGCCAATGCGAAGTCCGTGTCGATCGGCATTCTCAACGCCCGTCTAGCGGATTCGATCGACCTCGCGCTGCTGACCAAACAGGCTCATTGGAACATCAAGGGGCCGCAATTCATCGCGTTGCACGAGATGATCGACGGCTTTCGCACCGAGATCGATGGGCATGTCGACACGATGGCAGAGCGCGTGGTCCAGCTCGGCGGCACGGCACTCGGCACGACACAGGTCGTTGCCAAATCGACCACCTTGGCGGCGTACCCCACCGACATCCACAGCTCGAAGGCCCATTTGGAAGAGCTGATCGAGCGGTATGGCAAGATCGCCAACGCCGTCCGCAAGGCAATCGACGAGACCGACAATGCAGGCGACGCCGATACGGCCGATCTTTTCACCGCCTATTCGCGGGCACTTGACAAGGCGCTGTGGTTCCTCGAAGCGCATGTGCAAGAGAAAGAATGAACCCACGGGAAGCCGCCGGCCGCGAAACGCGCGGTCGGCCTTCTGCCGGCGGAGGATGAAATGTTTGATCTGCGGCGCCTCAGTTTTGGCGGTCCGGCGGCAATCGTCACCAGCATGGCGCTGATCGTGGGCCTGGGCGCCGCAACCGCGGCAAAGGCGGCGATTGTCGGTAGCCTCCTCGTCATTGGCCTCGCCGACAACCTCACCGACTCGTTGAGCGTCCATATCTACCAGGAAGCGGAGCAGCTTGCGCATCGGCAAGCGTTCCAGACCACGGCTGCCAACTATGTCGCCCGCGCGGCGATCACGGCAAGTTTCGTGTTGTTGGTGCTGCTATTCCCGCCGAAAGGCGCCGCTATCGCGGCGGTTGCCTGGGGCGTTTTCCTGTTATCCGCGTTGAGCTATCTGCTCGCCAAAGCGCGGCAGGCCGGCCCTTTCGGCGAGATCGTCAAACACACCGGTGTTGCGTTCGCGGTGATCGTGATGAGCAAGGCCATCGGCCTCTTGATCCAAGGCGCGGCTGGAACCGCGTAAGGGCCGGCTAGCGGATCGGCTCGGTGCCGCAGCGGTTGTTGAGACGGCCGCCATCGGCAATGACCATCGCCACGAGGATTTCGTAAGGCCGCGGCGAGTCGGCGATCGATATCGTCGCTGTGTCGAAATGTGCGAAGGACCACGTTTCGTCCTTGTGCCCCAGCGGTACGTCGAGGATCGAGCCGGGCGCCGCAACCTTGACATTGGACGAGATCACCGCCTTACCGCCCCCAATCGCGGCACGCATCGGCTTGCCAAGCATCGGGTGGACGCAAGCGCCGCCATGCTCCATCTCACCCTGCACACCGACGATAGCGCCCTTGCCATAGGAGACCGCCGGGCCGTCGAGCAATCTCACCAGTTCGGGCATCAGCCGCTCGCCAAGCGCCGCGCCGGTCTCGTAAAGCTCGCGCAGATCCTCGACGTATTTGCCGGCGAACGGGTTGCGAATCACCGCCATGCCAACGGCGCGGACAATCGGCTTGGCGGCGGCGACGCCAAGCTCGGAAAAGATCACCTCGCGCGTCGTGACGATCTTGCGGATGTCGGGCATCGCCTTTCTCCCTGCTGGATTGGGCTTCAGCCTCAATCGTAAACCATGCCGATCGTCTCGGAGACCAGCACCGGGCGCGCGCCGCCCTCGAGTTCCATGACGCCCTCATTCGTAATCCGCACACCGCCCTCGACCTTTTCGACGTTCTTGACCGTAAGCTTGAGGCGAATGCGCGAGCCGGACGGCACTGGGCCGGTAAAGCGCACGCGGTTGGCGCCGTAATTGATCCCGCGCGAGCGATTCTTGACGTGGTAGATCGTTGCCGCGAGCCGCGGCACCAGCGACAGGGTCAGCCAGCCATGCGCGATCGGCTTGCCACCCGGCATCTCCTTTTTGCAGCGCTCGATATCGACATGGATCCATTGATGGTCGCCGGTGGCGTCGGCGAATTTGTTGATCTGCTCCTGGGTCACCGTGTACCAGTCGCTGATCCCGATCTCCTTGCCGATATAGGCGGTGAGATCGGTCCCGCGTTCGACTTCCAGCATTCTCTTTCTCCCTTCGTAGTCGTCATACCGGCAAAGGCCGGTATCCACCTATCTCCCGCTCGTGCTGCGGAATGGTAGGTCCCGACCTGCGCCGGGACGACGGATAAAATTCAAGGCCGCATGCAGAATTTGCTCTCGCCGGGCTGCAGCACGCGCGCCGCGAGGCGGGCGAAATCGACCGCGAGGCGGCGCGTGTCGCGCGGGTCGATGATCTCCTCGACCCAGAATGTCTCGGCGGTGCGAAACGGGGAGCGCAGCTTTTGCAGCCGTTCCTCGATCTCTCCGATCTTCGCGGCGCGATCGGGTGCGGCGTCGATCTCGGCGCGATAGGCGGCCTCGATCCCGCCTTCCAGCGGTAGTGAGCCCCAGCGTGCCGAGAGCCACGCGTAACGGATCGAGAAGCGCCCCGCAGGCTGGTTGACCGCGCCGGCAACGCCGAACACGTTGCGCACGAGGAAGGTGCACCACGGCACGGTGGTCTGATTGACCGCCGCCATCGCCCGCACGCCTTTCCTGATTGTCGCGGCCTTCTCGGCGTCGACACCGATATGAAACCCCGGGCAATCGCAGAAATAGAGCACCGGCAGGTGAAAAGTCTCGGCGAGGTCAACAAAGCGGATGATCTTGTCGCAGACATCGGCGGTCCAAGCGCCGCCATAGAAGAACGGGTCGCTCGCCATTACCGCGACCGGCACCCCGTCGAGGCGCGCCAAGCCGGTGATCATGCCGCGGCCAAACATTCGTCCCATCTCGAAGAATGATCCCTTGTCGACCACCGCCTCGACGATCGGCCGCATGCGGTAGACCTTGCGTGTATCGCGCGGGATGACGTTGAACAGGAACTCGTCACGCCGCTCCGGATCGTCGGTCGGCTCCGTTTTGGCTGGCAACTCGAAGACCGAGGACGGCAGATAGGACAAAAAACGCCGGGTCGCCTCGAACGCTTCTTCTTCGCTGTCGACCGCATGGTCAATTGCGCCGCAGCGGGTCTGGATTTCCCAGCCGCCCAACTCGAACCGGTCGACCTGCTCCCGCCCGAGCGCGTTGACCACCGGCGGCCCGGCAACAAACATCGCCGAGGTTTCTTTGGTCATCACCGAGTAGTGGGACGAGCAGAGCCGAGCAGAGCCGAGCCCGGCCACCGAGCCCAGCCCCAGCGCCACTACCGGCACACGACCGAGATTGGTAGTGGTGAAGTAGTAAGGCAGCGCCGAATTGACCCGGCCCGGCAGGTTGGCGCGACCGGTGGTCTCGATCGTTTTCACCGAGCCGCCGCCGCCCGACCCTTCGATGATGCGGATGATCGGCAGGCGCAGATCATGCGCCATCTGCTCAGCCATCAGCGGCTTTTCGCGGATCGTCGCATCAGCCGAGCCGCCGCGTACCGTGAAATCGTCGCCGACCACCACCACCGGGCGGCCGTCGATCTGCGCCCGGCCGAAGACGCAATTGGCCGGCACCAGCTCTTTCAAATTGTTGCGCGCGTCGTATTCCGCCTTGCCAGCGATGGCACCGATCTCGTGAAAGCTCGCGTGATCGACCAGCGCATCGATGCGCTCGCGCACGGTAAGCTTGCCGGCGTCATGCTGGCGCTTGACCTTATCCGGCCCGCCCAGTTCGCGCGCCATGCGCTCGCGTTGGCGCAGCTCGTCGAGTTCCGGCTGCCAGCTCATCCGATGGCCCCTATGATCTTTCTTGGCTCAATAATATCCGGCCATCGATGCCGCGCGACAAGAACCGGACAAACGAATCCTCCGGCCGACCCAGCATGCTTGTCACCGACAGTCAGAAGCTTATATTGCTGCCCATATCGCAAGACCCATAAAGATGGCCGATGAAGACGACAATTGATCTTTCGGACACGCTTCTGCGCGAGGCGCGCGATGCCGCGGCCCGCAAGGGGATGACGCTGCGGGCAATCATCGAACAGGGTTTGCGTCGGGTGATCGACGAGGTCAATCGGCCAAAACCGTTCAAGCTGCGCGAAGCAGGGTTTGGCGGAAGCGGGTTGCAAGCTGAGTTCGGGGATGCCTCCTGGGAGGAGCTGCGCGACACGGTCTACCGCGGCCGTGGCACGTGATCGCCGTCGATACCAACATTCTTGTCTATGCCCATCGACACGATTCGCCATTCCATGAACCCGCGCACTTGCGGGTGAAAGAATTGGCCGAGGGCGCAGCAAACTGGGCTATCCCATGGCCTTGCCTGCACGAATTTCTTGCCGTGGTGACCCATCCGCGAATTTATGCGCCACCAACGCCATTGGCGCGCGCCATCGATCAGATCGACGCATGGATCGAGTCCCCGACCCTCGTTGTGTTGTCGGAGAGATCGACACATTGGGCGGTGCTGCGGGATTTATTGACCAGCGGCCATGTAACCGGTGGTCAGGTCCATGATGCACGCGTCGCCGCGCTGTGCCGCCAGCACGGCGTACGCGAGTTATGGTCGGCCGACCGCGATTTCAGCCGCTTTCCGGGGATCAATGCGACGAACCCGCTGATCGGCGGATAGGCTGGACAGGCTGGCCCCTCGCGGCAATGCTGGGCGCAGCCAACACAGGAGACGCTTCGCATGGCTATCGAACTTCACGCTTGGGGCACGCCGAACGGCCGCAAGATCTCGGTCGCGCTCGAAGAAATGGGCCTGCCCTACACAGTGCACCCGGTCAATATCTCGAAGGGTGAGCAGTTCAACCCGGCTTTTCTCAAGATCAGCCCGAACAACCGCATTCCGGCGATCGTCGATCCCGATGGGCCGGGCGGTAAACCGATCAGCGTTTTCGAATCCGGCGCGATCCTCATTTATCTCGGCGAGAAGACCGGCAAGTTCTGGCCGAAAGGCGATCTGCGGGCGCAGGTGCCGGTGCTCGAATGGCTAATGTGGCAGATGGGTGGGTTCGGGCCGATGCCCGGCCAGGTGCACCATTTCCTGATGGTCAAGGACGAGGCCGATCGCAAATACGGCCTTGAACGCTATATGAAGGAGACGCACCGGCTGTACAGTGTCTTCGACAAGCGGCTGGGCGAAGCGAAATACGCCGCCGGCGACGCGATCTCGATCGCCGATTTCGCGATCCTTGGCTGGGCCTGGCGGCACGAGCGGCATCAGGTCGATCTCAAGGACTACCCCAACGTCAAGCGCTGGTACGACGAGCTCATGGCGCGCCCCGCGACCAAGAAGGGCATGGAGATTTCGCTGGGGAATTAACTGTCATTGCGAGGAGCGCAGCGACGAAGCAATCTCCCTCGGTGGGGGGCCATCATGGATGGGGATTGCTTCGCTTCGCTCGCAATGACGATAAGGGAAATCCCATGCCGCTCCGCTCGTTCTTGTTTGCTCCTGGCAATCACCCGCGCCGGGTCGAGAAGGCCCTGACCCTCGACGCCGATGCGGTAATTCTCGACTTGGAGGACGCCGTCGCGATCGCAGAAAAGCCGGCGACCCGAGAGACGGTGGCCGCCGCTTACGCGCAGCCGCGCACCGGGTTGCTCTACGTGCGGGTCAATGCCGCCGACACTGAATTCTGCCACGGCGATGTCACGGCGATCGTGCGTCCGGGGCTTGATGGCATCATCCTGCCCAAGGTCGAGAGCGCGGCAACGTTGCAGACGATCGATTGGCTGCTGACCAATCTCGAACGCGAGCGGAAATTACCGGTCGGCAGCATAGATTTGATCCCGATTGTCGAAACCGCCAAGGGATTGCGCGATATCGACGCAATCCTGTGTGCGGGCACGCGGGTCAAACGCTGCGCGTTCGGCGCCGGCGACTTCACGCTCGACGTCGACATGATCTGGAGCCGGGCCGAGAGCGAACTCGCCTACGCCCGCGCGCGAGCCGTAACCGCGAGCCGCGCCGCCGGCATCGAGGCGCCGCTCGATACGGTCTGGGTCGATCTGCAGGACGAGGAAGGCCTCGAAGCCTCGACACGCCAAGCCCTCGCGCTCGGCTTTCAGGGCAAGATGTGCATCCACCCGAACCAGATTGCGGTGGTCAACCGCGTCTTCACCCCGACCAATGCCGAGATCGATTTCGCAGAGCGCGTCGTCGCGGCTTTTGCGCAGGCCGAAAAGGAAGGCAGCGCGGCGATCCAGCTCGACGGCAAATTTATCGACTACCCGATCGTCTACCGCGCGCAACGCATGCTCGACACGATGGCGGCGATCCGCGCCCGGAGTGCCAAGCCATGACCGACGCGACGCCGGCGGGGCCGCTCGGCGGCATCACCGTCCTCGATCTGTGCAGCTATCTCGCTGGCCCGTATGGCTGCACGCTGCTCGCCGATCTCGGCGCGACGGTCATCAAGATCGAGTCGCCGCAGGGTGATCAGCTCCGGCAATTTCCGTCCAGCCTACCCGGTGGCGACAGCCGGTTCTTTATTGGCGCCAATCGCGGCAAGCTCGCGCTCGGCCTCGACCTTAAGCAGAAAGAGGGGCTGGCGGCGCTGCACCGCATGGTCGAGCAGGCCGATGTGCTGGTCGCAAATTTTCGGCCGTCGGTGCCGGCGCGCCTCGGCATCGATTACCCGCGCCTGAAAAAGATCAACCCGCGCCTCGTCTATGCGGGCGTCACCGGCTATGGCGATACCGGACCGTTGAGCGACAAAGGCGGGTTCGACCAGGTGCTGCAATGCCTGACCGGGATGACCGTGTTCCAGGGCGGCGGTATCGACAAGCCGCAACTCGTCTTGGGCTCGGTCGTGGATTACTTCACCTCGGCACTACTGGCGTACGGCGTGGCCGCCGCGCTGTTCCACCGCGAACGCACCGGCAAGGGCCAGTATCTGGCATTGTCGCTGCTGCGCAGCGCGCTGACCTTGCAGGCCGGACGGTTTGTCTGGGCCGATAGCGAGGGGCGCGACGTCGTGCGCGATTCCGGCACCGGCGGGCTCACCGGCATCCATCCGACCAAACAGGGCATGCTGTATATTTCGGTCCACTCGAACCATTTTTTCCGGGCGATGTGCGAACTCGTGGGGCTTGCCGAGTTGGCCGACGACCCACGCTACGACTCGATGCGCAAGCGCGCCGCAGAGACACCCGTTCTGGTGCCGCAGGTTCGCGCCGCGCTCGCCGCGAAGACGGCGCTGGAATGGGAGGAGCTGTTCGGCGAGCGGGTGCCGTGCGCGGCCGTACGCCCGATCGAGGACATGTTCGATCATCCCCAGGTGCTGGCGCAGGATCTGGTTGCTTCGGTTGACCACCCAGTGATCGGCCCCTACCGGACGATGACCAAGCCTATCGCATTCTCCGGTACTCCCGGCCCGCCGCCGACCGCCGCGCCGCTGCAATTCCAGCACTCGGATGCGGTGCTCGCCCACTTCGGCTTCGCACCCGCCGAAATCGCCGCACTGCGCGACAAGGGGGCGGTGCGGTAGCCCCCTCTACGCGTCGCCGGATGGCGGCTCGTGGAGCCAGCGCGACAGCAATCCGGCGATGACGGCGCCGATGATCGGGGCCAGCCAGAACAACCAGAGCTGGCCGAGATAGGCACCGCCAGCAAATAGCGCCGGGCCGGTGCTGCGCGCCGGGTTGACAGAGGTGTTGGTGACCGGGATCGACACCAGATGGATCAGCGTCAGCGCCAGCCCGATCGGAATGCCGGCGAAACCGACGGCGGCGCCCTTTGAGGTCGTGCCGATGATGATGAACAGAAAGAAGAAGGTCATCACCATTTCCATCAGGAAGCAGCCGCTCATCCCGTACTTGCCGGGGCTGAGGTCGCCGTAGCCGTTGCTGGCGAACCCGCCCGGTACCCAGCCGGGATGGCTCGAGGCGATAACCCACAACACCGCCGCGGCGGCTATCGCGGCGAGGACTTGTGCGATGACGTAGGGGAGTACGTGGCCGTTCGCACACCGCCCCGCGGCCCATAACCCGACGGTCACCGCCGGATTGAAATGCCCACCGGAAATATGACCGACGGCGTAAGCCATCGTCAGCACCGTC